>Ga0310691_10003834_pt1 | contig 17487 bp, 21 predicted proteins | sample 176DNAGHGlowgp2_FD_203887 | JGI IMG/M metagenome (GOLD analysis project Ga0310691, IMG submission 203887) | Sheep rumen microbial communities from Palmerston North, Manawatu-Wanganui, New Zealand - 1766 DNA GHGlow gp2 (v2) (version 2) | ecosystem: Host-associated > Mammals > Digestive system >...
ATACTTAACATTTTAGAAGGGCTTGAAGGGCTTGCGGATGCGGCCGGGCTTGGAGGCATTGACAAGCTTCTTGATTTTGTCCATCGCATCCATCATCTGCTGCTGCTTGACGTTGGTGGCAGGGTCGGGGCCTGTGCTGTAACGTGTGGAGACAACAAGGGTGATGGAGAAATACTCGAAGAGGGTGGCATTGACGATGTAGTCGTGGACTGCCTGGGTGAGCTGTTGGAAGATGGTGTCGTCCCACCACTCGGGCATGAGGAGGGTGATATCGACCTCGTCGTCCTGAGAGATATTGTTCATGTCGGTGGGACGGAACTGCTCGAGGACAAAGGCAGACATCTTCTCCTTGGCTATGCCGATGTGCTTGTCGATCCAGCGGTAGAACTGGTCTTTGAAGGTGGCGGTGGCATTGGAGAAGGCATCATCCTCTGTGCCGTCATCCTTGCGGCGTGCCTTCGACATCATGGCTATCTGCGCGTCGATGTCGTAGAGAAGCTGGTCGCGACGGATGAAGATGTGCCGCTCGAACTTGGGGTTCTTGATGCCGAACTCCGTGTCGTGCGGTGTTGTGGGATGGTTGTGGTACGGCCAGTTATCGTCGGGCTTGGGAGGGTGTGGGCCTGCCAGCGGGACGGGGCGGTAGTTGCCTTGGGATTTGTCGTGAAGCATCTTCTTGGTTTGAGATTTGAGAGTTGAGGGTTGAGATTTATAGTCGCGATGGCATCGCGACAGACTTAACTTTGGTCGGTGACGTAGACGTGGAGGGTGCAGGTGAGGAGGGGGTTGTGACGGGAGTAGAGGCGGATGTAGGTGTGGCCTAACTGGCGTCCGATGACTGTGAAGCCCTGCTCTGAGCGTCCTATGGTGCAGACTAAGGTGTCGGCAGCCATTGCCTCGATATCGTCGATGGCTCCGTCGGAGATGGCATAGGTGACGGTGTGCTCCTCGCCTACCCCGATGTCGATGGCTGAGCCTGTGACGTTGAGGAAGGTGGTGTAGGTGGCCGTTGGGGCGACTGGGGCGGTCTTGTTGAAGCATCGCTTGATGGCGGCTAGGTCGCGCTCGATGAACTGGGCATAGAGTGCCGACTGCTTCTCGTTGATGGGTTTCCACCAGTCCATGAGCATGGCCTCCTCAATATACTTCGAGGAGAGGCGGGCAAGGGATGTGGTGTAGCTGCGGTTGAAACGCTCTGACACGACGATGGACAGGACGATGGAGTCGCCGTCGACCTCTGAGTAGAGGTTGTCGGCAGAAGACTGGCCACTGTCGGCAAGGTAGTCGGAGAGGTATGTCTTCAGCTCCTCGAGGTTGGTGTAGAGTCCACGCTCGAGCAGTCGCTCCTGATACTGCTCATCACCGGCCTGCTCGTGGTAGGCTTCGGTGATGAGCTTATCGTCAGCCGCCTTCTTCACCTGCCCACCCAAGAAGGTCTCATTCTTCACTGAGTTGATGATGAGACTCTTGGAGAGGGTTAGTTTGATGGTTTGGGTCATGATGCAAATCGTTTATGAAGATGCCTTTGATGTAGCGATGAGTACTGCTCCAGCTCCAGGAGTACTTGCAGGGATGAAGTCTACCTTTGCGGTCTCTCCAATGTGCGAACTGATGTTCAGGTACTCGCTCTGGGAAATGGTGTGTGGCACAGAACCGATGGTGAAAAGCGGGTCGCCAGAACCAATCTTCACGGTCAGCTTTACTCCGGGGTCGGTGCATGAAATCTTCAATCCTCCTGCGAGGTATGCTGCAGAGATTGTAGACCAAGTCAGCTGGAACTTGCTATTGGTGTAAGCAGCTGTTTCTACCGTCGTAGTTGAGGAACCACCAGCACCAGACACCTCACCTGACACATCCTCATAGTCGGCCTCAGATGTGAGCGGAGCCGTCTTGGCGAGGCAGAGACGTATGTTGGTCAGCGACTCTGCTGAGAAAGCGAGATAGTCCTTTGCAAGTGCGGGGCGGATGGACTGCCACCAGTAGTAGAGCATCTTGTTGACGATGTACTCCTGTGAGAGCTGGGCGATGGGGTAAGCGAGGCCGTTGTTGTAGCGCTCTGACACCTTGATGATGATGCTGAAACCGCCGTCATCACCAGCAGCGGCAAGGGTATCTGTAATACCATCGTTCTCTGCCGTGTCTACGAACTCTGCGAGGTTAGCCTCCAGCGACCCTACTGCTCCAGCTAGTGTGCGCGACAGCTTTCGCTCATGGTAGGTATCGTCACCTGCCTGCTCGTTGTAGGCGAGGGCTGAATTTTTCACTGCATCGGCACTTTTATCTATTGCGCCGGTGATGTAGGTGTCGGCCTTTACGGCCTCGATGATGAGCTTTTTGTTAAGGCTCAGGGTTAGTGTCTTTGACATAATGATTCTATTTTGTTTGTGAATATTCGATTATGTTGTTGGTGTTATTTTCAGGATATCGTCGGCCTGTATTGCATCTATTGTATCAGGCTTGTAATGGATAAATGTGCCGATGGCAGATTTGTTTGCGCTTATGTACTGGGCATTAGTTATGTCATAGTCATCATGCCCTGTGAAGCTGTTGTGCGAGCTTGTTCCTGGGAATAGTGCTGTGCTTCCGTCATCTCGTCTGACCACAACATCTGCGGATGCCTCCGCTATTCCTCTCATTATGGTAACCCTTGCACCCACATTCTGCACTATCATTCCGATAAGAGAGTCAGTAGGCACGACAAACTCGTAGGATGACTGCCCGATAGGTGTTGTTCCGAACGAGAGCGTCCTGACAACGTCAGCTGCCGTCTGCGGTGCTTTGAAGAAGACCAGTCGGATGATGGCCTGCAGGGCTTGCAAGGCTGCATCGAAGTATTTCTGCGCGAGTTCTGGGAAGTTCATAGAGAGGTATTCTGCTACGGTGTACATGACCACATACTTCTTGAAGGAATATGCGAATGTCCCAACAAAGTCTGGAGTAGTAGGGTCTTTCCAACGTGTGTTGGTTACCTTGAATGTGACTCCTGTGGTATTCTCGGAATAATTGGAGACAAACTGCTCGATAGCTGCAACGACATTGTGAGTTGCCTGCTGTATGTATTGCTGAAGGATTGGCTCTTCTGCAGATGACAACGTTATCATGGAGAAGATGTTCTCTCCTGCCTTGTTGGCAGTCCGCTTTCCGATGGTTGACAGATGCCTTTTCACATCGGGATAGGCATTAGAATAGGCGAAGGAAATAAATACTTCCGTCGGTATTGCCTCTTCTATGTCAGGTACAATTGCTGTTGATGTTATCGTTGACATGTTTCTTTGGTTTTGTCGCGACTGAGTCGCGACAGACTGGACTTTAGGAGGCTAGGGCCTGCTGGGCGGCGGCTAGCTGCTGGGGGTTGGCACCGCCCTGGGCCGTGAGCTGCTGCTGGGCAAGCTGCTGGGCCTCGCTGCGCTCTATGAGCTGGAGGAGGTCGTCGGCGAAGGGGAGGGTGACTGATGAGAGGTACTGCTTGATGTCGATGAGACCAGCGAGGAGCAGTTCCTTGGCCGTGTCGTTGGCATAGGTCTGGAATGCGGCTGTCTTGCCGGAGTCCTTGATGTTGATCTCGAAGTCGACGTCGCGTGCAGAGAGGTTGTTGTACTCGTAGAGGACGGTGTTGTCCTTGTTGGTGACATATCGTCCGTCGCGATAGTACTGCTTGATGGTCATGCACTTCTTCCGTGCTATCTGCTCTGAGAACGAGGTAAAGTCCTGCATGATGGACTCGAGTGATGTGGTGGCATTCTGCGTCTCCTGCATGTAGCGGGCAGCAGATGTGCCGGCAGAGGGTGTCTTTCCCTGTAATGCGCCTGAGACATTGGTGATGTCGCGGGCAAGGTTCAGCTCCATCTGCAGCAGTTCCTGAGTGCCTATCTGTACTGCTCCTGATGTGATAATCTCAGGTCGCAGGTTGGGATTCATCTTGTTGGTCTGGAAGAAGAGGAGTCCGTCGAACTCGGTCATCTCCTCGGCAATGTCCTCCTTCGACATATCGTCGGGTATGGACTCGATGGGGAAGATGGTGAGACCCTTTGCCGCAGAGCGTGCCGCCATGTCGTGCATGATGATGAGGCGGTTGATGTAACGCTGCTGGTCGATGATGTTTCCCATGAAGGGATGCACCTCGGAGTTGACGTAGGGATAGAGCTTGATGGTGAAGGGATGATCCTTGGACTCATAGGGGTTCTCGCCCTCGGCAATGACCGTTCCGTCGGGAGCCATGAAGGTGTAGTACCAGTATTCGTCCTCGATGACCTCATACTCGATGAGCGGCCACTCCTCCTCGGGCATGCCGACCTGCTGACACTGCTGTATGCGGAGCTGGTTCTCCTGACGTACATGCCAAATATCGGCCAGCTCGACACGATACTCGACCTCATCGCCATTGGTGGCCAGCGGGTCGTAGCACTGGTAGCGCGTCTTGGACTCCTTCGTCCAGACCTCTATGAGTCGGCACTTGCCGTTGGACGAGGAACGGTCGAAGGACAGCTGGTCGAGGTCTTCCTCCTCGTTCTGCTGGAGCGAAGGTGCTCGGAAATAGCGGTGCTCGTCGGTGCGCTCAATCTCGAAGACCTTGTTGATCTCGTCAATCGTCCATCCGTACTGACGGTTGCAGAACTTACGGTAGAGTTCGCCGGGAGCGACATCATGCAGGACACCGATGAGCTGGGTGTCGGTCATGCGGACATCCGTTCCCGACTCCCAGAAGGCATGATTGGGATTGATGATGTCGGTCCATGCGTCGCGGTGTCCGTTGCGCTCTTCGTAGGACTCGCGCGAGATGGCCACTCCACCCATGAGGAAGTCCTCGAAGGCATTCTTCAGGACGTCGGACATGTAGGTCTTCTGCCAGCACGACTGCATGGTGGCCGTCATCATGTCGGAGAGCCATTGTGAATTCTGTTTCACGGCGAAGCAGTTAGGCTCTCCCGCCTGCTTGGCATAGAGTCCGACGATGGAGTTGAGGATGGATATCATGATGTTGTTCTGGAGAGGGACGTTGCCTTTGAGCTTGATGTACTCCCGCTCGGTGACCTCTCCACCCCGATAGCGGATGATATCGCCCCACTGGTCGGAGTAAGTGTACTGCTTGATGCGCTCACGGACGTTGCGTATGTCCTCCTTGTTGTTCCATGCCTGCTCACAGCGTGCCTTGAGGTCGAGGTCGACGCGGTGGCGGCGGTGCACAGGCAGCGTATATGCTGACGCGCGGCTCCGTTCACGTACTGAGTCGTGAGCCTTGCCGTGCGGCATGATTGTCGATAATGCCCTGATATTAGCCATTGTATCGTTTTTTTATGTGGCAAAAATAGCGAAAAGGAGCCGTTGATTCGCCGTGTCCGAACGAGGTGGGTAGAGGGTGCTGGCAGGTTGTTCGGAGACGGAAAAGAGGTGCAGGGCATTTTATATATTTGCCGTGACTTTTTTTTAGTTGAAAGTTGAAAGTTGAAAGTTGAAAGTTGAAAGTTGAAAGTTGAAAGTTGAAAGTTGAAAGTTGAAAGTTGAGAGTTGAGAGATTCGTACCACGATATTTCGAGACATCGAAGACTGGAATTTGAAATAAGATTTATTATATGGCAGAGAACAAGAAGAAAGTTGAGGAGGCCCCTGTTGAGATGCAGCAGGGGGCTGAGGCCGTTGAGGCCCGTCCCAACAGAGACAAGTATGCCTCTATGTGGGCAGAGGATAACCCCGATGTGGACTTTGAGGACAAGGAGGCCCGCTATGAGCGCATGGGGCGAGACCGTGAGGAACTGCGTAACCTGCGCAGCTCAGGCAAGAAACTGAGCGGCATCCTTGACAAGCACCGCTGGGTAGGTGCTATGCTCATGGACGAGGAGGAGAACCCGCTGGTATGGCTGAGCAAGAACGGCATCGACATCAAAGCTGCCCTCGATGACCCCGAGGTGATGGCTAAGGTGACTGACGGCTTTGCCGACTGGACGAAGCGACAGGCCGAAGGAGAGGCTGCTGAAGCTGCCAAGGATGCTGCCATCGCCGCCAGCCTTGACAACCTTGCTGCCGTGCAGCAGGAGTATGGGCTGAGTGACGAGCAGATGGACCGGCTGTGGACACACTTCTGGGATGAGGTGTTTGCCCCTGCCTTCAGCGGTGAGGTGGCCAAGGACACTTGGGTAGCCCTGCTGCATGCCGTGAACTACGACAACGACATGAAGAATGCCCGTGAGGAAGCTGCCATGCAGGCCCGCAATGAGAAGCACACGAACAAGCTGAAGACCTTCGACGAGAGTCAGGTTCCTCCTTCGTTCGGTCAGGGTCAGGGCCGTGCCGCACAGAAGCAGAAGCGAGGCGGCGGTTTCTTCGAGGACTTGCAGAACTATCACTAGACCTGCCGGAGAAGCGGCAGGCACCGTTGAACGAGATATAAAACTGAAATAAAAATTTTAGCATCATGAAAAAGATTAAGAGAATCGATTTCTGGCAGGTGTTGAGCTGTCTGCTCTTCGTGCTTGCCGTAGTTAGTGGTGGCGGCGCTATGGCTATGCCCACCGTAGTTAATGACGCTCCTATCGGCGATGAGGGTGCTACAGCGAAGGACACGAACAATCCCGGCAACGAGATTGCCAATCCTGCGAACAACGACCTTCACATTCCTGGTGACGGAACCGTTGGTGAGACGCTGAACGGCACTCAGATGAGTTCTTCGCAGCAGCGTGCGGAGGAGAACATCGACGATGAATGGGACCGTGGTATAACCCAGTTTCAGCCGTGGCGTACTCCGCTACTCTCCATTGCGCGTCGTGTCTCACGGAAGGTCAACCTCCAGAACTGGACGGTGAAGCATGCCCGCGTTGGTGGTGACACCTTGGACGGACGTACTACCTCACGTCTTGTACAGGATGTAACTACACACCTTGTTACCATTCCTCCCGCCAATTTCAGCGGCTCAATCAAGGCTTTCTATAAGGGCACTACTATTTTTGCTCCGTTTGTCAACGGCTACGCAGAGGACGGTGTTACCGTAGAGGGCTGCCTCGAAATGTTTGTCATTGAAGTTAGTTCTTCTGGCGTACTGGTTGCCGCCATCAACGGCCCCAAGGTTGGGGATTCTGCCCCTGGTGACACCTATGAAGACCGCCAGTTCCCATCCTTTACGGATACTACAGGAACAGCAAACGGTCTCCCTGCTAACACCTACCTCTGTGCAGGTGCTTCGATTGCCGGTGAGAGCCAGCTGCTGATCACTCCTGAGAACTACCAGCCTCGCTATGAGGAGTTCAGCGTGCAGAAGAAGCTGCTGAACATCGTGTGGACGAACGACTTCGAGAAGGTTAAGAAGAAGATGCCTTGGCACGTTGCCGACGTGAAGGCCAATGCCATCCGCAACTACAACCTCCGTGCCGAGCGTACCTACTGGATGGGTGCCAAGACCCGCATTCAGGTGGTGAACGGTGACCAGAGCGTTGAGGATGCTTACGGAAGCAAGGGTATTCTGTGGCAGGTGACCAACTCGTTCAGCGTAGACCGTGGTCACATCACCGTTGGTGACCTGATTGCCATCTCTAAGCTGCAGCACACCACGTTCTCGCAGAACTCACATTCGTATGCCTTCTGCGGAAGCACCTTCATGCAGTGGCTGCTGAATCTCGACATGGGTGACAACAAGCGCATCATCAAGATGGAGGACGTGAAGGAGCTGGACATCGACTTCAAGCGTCTGAAGACCACCTTCGGTACTACCGACTTCACTTGGGATCAGGGCCTGGATGCCATCGGCATGGATGAGGTCTGCGTTGTGCTCGACCTCGAGGGTGCTACCCGCTATGTGAAGATTGGTGAGAAGGAGTTCACCAACGATATGAGCAAGGGTGCTGGCGAGATTCGCGATGCCAAGCGTGAGATTCACTACGAGGCTGACTGTATCGCCCTGCGCGGTTACAACTCAATCATCGTTGGCCCGAGCGACATCATCTTCTCGCTGCCCGACACAGCTGCCCGTACTAACGTGGTGAGCGCACCGTCATTCCCCGCTACTCCTGCTGACGGAACCATCGTTGCTCTGACACAGGACTATGTAGACGAGAGCGGCGATACACCTGTTACCTACAAGGCAGGAACCGTGTGGCAGTACAGCACTACTACTAGTGCATGGGCTGAGTACACCGGCTACACCAGCGCAGTGTAAAAATGATACGGAGGGGGAGGTAGTTCCAATTGTGTTCTACCGAACCCTCTTTTTTCTTTTAGAACTACAATTATGGCAACAAAGATTTATAAGCTCAACCAGAAGAAGAACAGCGCCGTCTTTCAGCTTGCCAGCAATGGCGGCAAGATGGTGGTGACCTATACGTTCAAGGACGGCAACATGTTTTTGCCAAACACTCCTGCCCGCTGTACACTCCGTGATGAGTTCTATCAGCTGCTGCTGGAGGATAGCCCCCTGTTTAAGAACGGCATCATCAAGCTGGAGCGCGTTATTGACGAGAACGGCAAGAAGGTGGAGGCTAAGGCTCCGAAGAAGGAGATAGTGGACGATGTGACGTCACCTGAGCAGGCCATCGAGTATGTGTTCTCGCATTACGGAGTGGTGGTGAAGAACGGCAAGCAGGCCGTTAAGATTGCAGCCCAGAAGGGTGTGGAATTTCCTAATTTGACGGAGAAATAAAACCCCACCACCTGAACCCCACCCCTGCCCTCCCCAAAGGGGAGGGAGATTGTTTTACCTTTAACAAGATTACTATCATGGGAAGATATTCAGACATTCAGAAGGAAGCCCTTCAAGACAAGCTCCTGAGTGACGTCACCGAGAATGACAAGATTGAGTCGCTTCAGGAAGTGCTGAACCTCCTTAGTGCTACCGACGACGGAGCTACGAAGCTTGCAGCCGTCATTGATGCCCGTGTCACAGCCGGCATTACCGCTGCCATCGGCGAAAACGGTGCTATCGAGACTTGGGCAGACGGCAGGTATGAGGCTAAGAGCAGCTAGTGTTTTAGACGGATGCACGAAAGGACGGTATGAAAGTAGAGGATATTGTCAAAAGTGTCAGGCTCTGCATTGACGAGGAAGCGAGCAATCCTTCCTCGCTTGCAGGGGCAGACGGGGATGACATTACGAAGATGGATAGCATCATCAAAGACAAGATTGGTGATGCGCTGAGGTGGGTGTGTACCAATGCTCCTTCTGAGCTGCTGAGTTCCACAAGTGCAGCATCGGCTAGTGGTAGTGTCGACCTTATCTATGAAGAGACAAATCCAAGCAGAAGTGATAATGTTATTACTCCCGCTAAAACAATGCTAAAAGTTGTTCGCGTAAAAGGTAGTAAATGGCACAGGGCTATTCTTGGAGATTCGATGATTAAGGAAGATAGCGACGAGTATTTGCAGCTAAAAGATTCTTATGGCGCAACGGCAACCGATGACCGTCCACAAGCCGCTCTTATCAACACAAAGCAAAGAAAAGTGGAGGTGTGGCCTTATGATGGTAACACTTTCACGCTTACCTATGTCAAGGCTTTAGAGGATTCTGATATATCTGCATTGGCAACAGGTACAACCATAGTGAACTTGCCTGTGCTTGTTGAGACAAGCCTTGTCTACTATCTTGCCTATCTCCTTTTGTCTGCCTACGGTGATGGCCGTTCTAACAGGATGCTTGAGATTGCCATTCAGAACCTTGGAATAAGCGACAAGCGATGAGAAACGGAGAGATTACCCCTATTAACGGGGCATGGAGCGAAGATGCTAACGCTTGGGTTAGCGACAAACTACAGTTGACGGGTGACTGTTGGCTGGAGATTACTCTTCCTGACAAGGGTAGGGTGGTCATTAAGAAGGGAGAGACCGAAGACGGGCCTTTCCCGAAGGCTCTTATTACGAAATGGACTGGGCCTGAGTTCCGCATCAGGATATTCCACGGTACTTTTATCGGTGACGGCGACCCTCCACAGGGCGGTGTCATCGAACGCGGCAGGTACATCAAGATTTGTACCACCAAAACTCCGACGACAATTCAGTTTTCCAATATATAGTTGCGACAGAGATTTATTCAGACATTAAGAATCCTTTATAAAAATAGTTAATCAAAATGCCAACATTCAGAGAAGACCTTCATACGGGGCATGAGGTTCCCCTGGTAGAGACCGATGATATCCTGAAAGGAGCGGTAACGACTGATAAGATAGCGGACGGGGCGGTAGATACGGATCAGCTTGCAGCCAAGGCCGTCACCACAGAAAAGATTGCGGATAAAGCCGTTGACAACGGCAAGCTTGATGACTGGTGTGTGGATAACCGTACACTGGGAGATAAGGCCGTTGACAATCGTGTGCTGGATAGCGTTTCTGTGGACAACCGTGTTCTGGATGATGAGGCGGTGGATAACCGTGTGCTTGCCAACGAGGCAGTCACTACGGAGAAGTTGAGCGGGCATATTGATGCTGAGACTGGAATGACGGTTAATGCTGCTGTGACGGAGTCGAAGATTCAGGACGGCGCAGTGACTACTGACAAAATATCGGGAGGTAACAATCCTGCCGTCACTCGAGAGAAGATTGCTGACGGCGCAGTGAACGCTGACAAGCTCTCGAGTGTTAATGACCCTGAAGGTGCTGCCGTTACGGCTGGGAAGATTGCCGCAGGTGCAGTGCATCATGAGAACCTTGAACTTTATAGTGTTACTGGTGATAACATTGCTGAGAAGGCCATCGACGGGAGTAACATCAAGGACAAGACTATTGCAGGCATTAATATCAAGGACGGGACTATAGGGACTGACCAGCTGAGTGGTGGGTTGTATGATGGGGTTATGACTCCTCCTTGTATCACTACGGAGAAGATTGCTGACTGGCAGCCTGACAGTGAGTATGAGACTGGTGTCACTACTGAGAAGATAGCTGATGGTGCTGTGACTAATGAGAAGCTGGCCCCTGGGAGTATTACTTCTGACAAGCTGGCTGATGATGTGATTGAGGAGCTTCAGACTATCATGGATGCGGAGCCTACTGCTGGGAGTGTGCTGCCTGTGCAGTCAGGTGGGGTGTTTGATGCTATTTTACAAGTTGGGCCTTATTCGACTGCTGAAAGAATGGTAGTTAGTGGTGGGATAACCGATGGTAAGAAACTTGCTGGAAATGGATATTTTGTAGCTGATGCAAACTATGAGATTCGGAGATATCAGGTATATGCTGGCGAAATATTGAAGCTGCATCTGTCAAAAGATGGTGACAGGGTCTATCAATTCCAGACAACTGCTGGTGAAATTGTCAGCGATTATGGTGTACTACATTATATTACAGGCTATAGCAACGAAGCTGCCGATGGCTATGTGATTGTGCCAGAGGGTACTTTTTGGCTGTTTGTCAGCCAGCTAAAGACAAACGCTACTAATAAAGTTTTTTCTGCTACTAAAGATGTTGATGAACAGCCTACGCAAAACAGTCAGCACTTCGTCAAGAGTGGCGGTGTGTATGCTGCTATTGATAGTGCTGTTTCTGATGCTGTCAAAGTAAATAGTCAGCAGAGCTTTACTGATGCTCAGAAAGCGCAGGGACTGCTAAACCTTGGCATACAGATAGAGAATACTCCAACGCTGAACAGCAATAAAATTGTGACGAGTGATGGTATTGCAAAGGCAATTTCCAGTTCTTTATTCTACAATACTTTCCCAATTAGTGTCTACAGAACTGACAACAACAAAAGAATACTCAGTACAGGCTGGTGGGATGAGACTTCTGCTGCTACTGGGTATAAAGTTGTATTATACTATGTAGAGAATTTTGTAGGGGAAATGCTTTTTCTTGATTTGGAAGATGAAGCAGATCGTGTCTATCAATTCCAATCTGTAAATGTTGCTATTACTACAGCATATCAAGCGAACACTTATATTAAGGGTTATGGTACTACTGCTCCAGGCATATATGTAAAGATACCTGCTGGTACTAAGTATCTCTGTGTGTGTTCCTTGTCAGACAATGTGACAAATGTTGTGAAAAGAGCCACTAAAGATATTGATGCCACTCCTACACAAAACAGCCATAATTTTGTAGAAAGTGGTGGTGTCTATTCTGCTATTGCCGCTGCAACTGCAAAGGGGACTGGTGTTTTAGACTTGAATAGTCCGAGAGAGTTTGTACCAAAGCTACGTGACTTGAAAAGAAGTGTCACAGGAGGAACTAACAACCAATCTCTTGTCCTTGCCCATTTCTCTGACATACATGGCAGTAAGACTAATGTACAGAGGATTGTTGAGTGGTGTAGTGACTCCAATATATCTCCGTTTATAGATGACATACTGCTCAGTGGGGATATTGTATATGACCAGTTTACTGATGGCATTGCCTGTATTACGGAAGTTGATGGTGCAGAAAACATACTTATGTGTATGGGTAATCACGATGGACGGGTTGGAAGTAACTGGACTGCAAAGACTGTTGCTGAGAAGTATAATGCTTATATTAAGGATTTTAAGGATAACTGGAGTATTACAATATCTGGTGAAGTTACTTGGTATTATAAGGACTATGTTGCCTATGGTATCAGGCTGATAGTATGTGACTGCATGGATTCTTCTGCTGCGCAAGGAACATGGCTTGAGAATACTCTTGCAGATGCCAGAACTAATAACTTGGCTGTGGTTGTTATGACTCATAGCACTACTGCTAATCCAACTGAAATACCATGCTCTTTCACTTCCCCTTGGAAGAAGAATGACATATCTTCTTACGGAGGGCCTGATATTAAGGATAAGGTTGCTGCTTTTATTACTGCTGGCGGTGAGTTTATCTGTTATCTTGCAGGGCATCTCCATTGGGACAAGATTAGTACCATCAATCAAAACCAACTTTGCATACAAGTTGATGCTGCAAGGACTCAAGACAATGCAATGGATAAATGCAGGGTCGTAGGTGAGAAATCACAGGATTTGTTTAATGTCGTGTCAATTAATACTGTTGATAAGACTATTCGACTTTTGAGAGTTGGTGCTACTCATGACAGGTTCTCAAGAGAGGCTGTTGAGATGTGCTACAGGTATAAGGAGTATACTGACGGAAATAATGCTACCTATCCCGTAGGTATTGTATCTGAAGTATGAGCAGCTGGTTTATACGAAGAGCTAATGTTACTGCTGGTGGTGGGCCTGAGCCTACTCCTGGCAGGCTTCCTGCTGGATATACTGAGCTTGCTTACTTACAGAGTGACGGGAACCAGTATATCAATACTGGAATTGTGCCTACTGCTGCCACTGATGTGACTATTGACATGCAGATTACGTCTATTAGTGTATCTAGATATATCCTTGGCAGGTACAAGAGTAATGGGCAGTTTTATCTATATGTAGGTGGCAATGCGAGTACTCCTTACTTTCAGTTTGCATGGAGCAGTATTTATGCTAATTATACTGGGAGTACGATTGACACTAATAGGCATGTGATAAGACTTTATAGTGACGGGAGTACTTCGCACCTGAATATTGACGGCAGTGATGTGTTTAACAGGACTACCGTTGACCATAGTGGCAATACTCTTCCCCTGACTCTATTCAGGGGTGGTGATAACACTGTATATGGCGGTATGCCTCAGAAGATATGGAGTGCTGTGGTCAAGAATAATGGTGTGAAGGTGATGGAGCTTGTGCCTGCCAAGAGGATAGCTGATGATGTTGTTGGTATGTATGACCTTGTGAGTGGTACTTTCCTGACTAATGCTTGGAGTGGGAGCTTTTTGTATGGGGAGCTGTAGTCGCTATGGAATAGCGACAGACTGGACTGAGTTATTGTAATAAGTAGGTACATAACCTTTAGAAAGGAGGAGCATGAAAAAGAAGACATAGCATACTGAAGAGGGGTGAGAAAAAATCCCCCGACTTTCATATAAAACGCATCACCATCCTACATGAATTCCGCAGTCGGAGCGCCGGGGGACTATGCCCTGAATCTCTGACTGCGGATTATTTTTATCTGTAAGGTAGTGATGCGGGTGCAAAGTTACGAAAAAAGTTACGAACCACAAAATTTTGCACGATGAAAGTTACGGAATTGCTGAAAATGGGGTGTGAAATGTTAAAACTGATGTCAGAGCATGACGTCAGACGTGATGACTACAAGTATGTGGGAATGGTGGAGGAGTATAACACGATGCGGTGCAACGCGGTGAAACACTCGGCTGCCATCAGCATGCTTGCGGAGGCTTATGCCGTGAGCACACGGACGGTGGAGCGTATTATCAGGAGGCTGAAGAGGGAGATTGTTAAATAGCGACAGGAGGTGTCGGGAGGTATAGTTGCTATAGTGATGATAGTTGCTATAGATGGTGTATCTTTGTAGTGCCTTTCGGGGCATGAGATATTTTACTTTATTACAAACCCTCTAAAATCACTTTTCAGCTATGGAAATGAACGATTTTATGACTATGAAGGCTCTGGAGCGTGACGGCCTGAGTCCTTTTGAGCAGTACAAGGTGGGGTTCATGCAGCAACGGAACCACACCTCGGGAACTGCCATCGCAGGTCTTGTGCTGGGAACGGTAGGTGCTGCGGCAGCAGTTGGTGCTTGGATCTTCGGGCCTACCTATGCCAATGCGAAGAGCAACCAGGCCAAGGAGGCCGCCCTTGCAGCCAAGGAGATTGCCAACGTGCAGATTGCTGCCAGCCAGCGTCAGCTGGATCAGTTGACTAACCTGCTTGCCTCGGAGCGCAGTGAGCGTCTGCAGGGTGACTACACCATCTCGCAGACTATCACGGACACCGTGAGCGGTCAGCAGGCATCAAACCTGACTGCACAGCAGGCTGCAGAGCTGAGCGCAGTGAACAGCGTGATGCAGCAGACGTACTCGGACTTCGTGACTGGCAGGGCTTCGCTGAATCCTACGCCGGTGAGTCTGTACTCGGCTCCTAAGCCTTGTGACTGCCCGGGATGCGGGTGCAACGGCTGATTGATGTCCCCCTCGCCCCTTCGGGGGCTTTGGGGGATTGAAAGGGTTGTGATGACATCACAACAGACGGGACTTCTATGAGATGGTTTACGAACAGGAAAAGGAAGCTGGAGATGATTCAAGCTATCAGACCTACGAGCAAGGCTACGCTGAAGATGCAATGCCTCTTTGCTTGCAAGGGGGACATCGAGGAGAGCAGCAGGCTGTATGACTACTTTGCGAAGGACATGCCTGAGCTGCCTGACTATGACCCTGTGCAGCCGACGTGGATGGATAACACGAAGGAGACGGTGAACGGGGTGATGGGATGGCTGAAGGAGAACCAGGACACGCTGGCTCAGGGGTATGAGTTTATCAGGGGGATGGTGCAGAGACGAGGTGCTGCTCCTGCAGGAGAGGCTGCAGGCACGATGGTTGATGCGCTGCCACCTATTAATGATTAATGACTATGGAGAAGAAGCAACTGAAGGGCTTTCCGCTGGCCTTTAACATTTACGCGGAGAACGAGAGCGAGGTGGAGGACTGCCGTATGGCTATCGTGGCCTTCATAGGCATGCATGCCTCACAATGCAGGGCTGTCACGGCAAGGAAGGTGGCTGAGGCTATCTCGAACTGGGACAAGAACCCGCTGGTGAGGAACAGGATTATTAACTTCTTTAAAGGGTGACGGATATGATGGAGAACGAGCAAGGGAAGGTTTCGATGACATCGAAACAGACGGAACAGGGGAGATTCAAGTGCACGGGGGACTGCCTGAAGTGCCTGCCTGCACAGAGGGCTTACTGCGCCTCGCAGCATGCGTACAGCAACATGAAGGTGCTGGACTCGATGATGGCGGTGGTGCTGAGCATGCAGGAGGACGTGATGGCGATGTCGGAGAAGATTGACGCTATCGTGAACAACGAGGCACTGGTGTTTGCTCCTCATGATGAGGACGTTCAGCATAGAGAGACAGCGCAGGAAGGGCTTGGCGCATAGAATAGAAGCCCAAGATAATTTACTTTTTACTATTTTACTATTATGAACTGCAACAACAACGGAAAGACATTCGTGGTCTCATTGACTACGGTGCCGGGCGGCACTGCTGCCAATGCCAACTACTTGTTGGCGCTAGACCACTACACTTGTGGTAATCGGAAACTTTGTACGCAGGAGGTGTTTCCTGTGACGGCTGAACTGAGGGCTACGGCTCTGGGTGCTCCAGTCGACGTGGGTAACGGGACGTTCTGTCAGGAGGTGCTGGTCAGCGGAAGCTGTACTTACATGCCTTACACTTGCGGGTGTCAGTGCAACGTGTGTCCTCGGACGGAGAACATCTACACGACGATATGTGTGCCGTGTTCCTCTAATGTCACGCCTACGCTGACCGTGGGGAATACCGTGGCGGCTCCTACGGGGGTGCAGCCCTGCTGTAACGTGACGAACTGCGTGGCTATTACTACTACGGTTAACGTGACTACGGGAGCATGATCTGGGATATCGCAAGCATCGTGTTTGTCTCGGTGACGGCTAATCATCTAGGGCTGATAGGAGCTGTGGAGAAGGTGATAGGGAGGGAGATTCCTATCGTTAACTGTCCGAAGTGCCTGACGTTCTGGGTGACGGCGTGGTATGGTTGCTATGACATAGCAACATACGGGACGGTGATGGCGGTGCTTGCGGTAGCTTTTGCGGCCAGCTATGCGGCCTTGTGGCTGGAGCTGGTGGAAGGTTATATTGACACTTTATATTTGAAATGCTATGGGAAGATTTATAGAACCTCAGACGACACGGCTGCCGCAGATGCCTACGATGGTGATACCGCAGGCTCCGTGCCCTAATTGCGGGGTGGTTGCGATATCATCGCAACAGACAAAACTAAAAAGAAGAAAGAAATGAATGCACAGGAATTGAAAGAGAAGTACTGGAGCCTGTATGACTATATGGCATCCAGTAAAGACCCGAAGAACATGAAGGTGTTCGGGCGTGTGATGACTTCGATGATGGAGGACATGATTCAGAGCAGTCCTGCGAAGGCGGAGGAGTATGTAGACCGCCTGGAGTCGATCAAGTGGAAGAACTACCTCACTCAGAAGGAGGCAGATGCTATCGTGGCTAAGATGGAGCCTGACGCGCCTTGGACAAAGGAGCAATGGGCATCGGCCATGCAGAAGCATGACTATCCGCTGGAGAAGGCTCCTTGCTATAACAAATGCGCTTTGTGGGTGACGATGAACATGATCATGTCGGACAGCAGCGAGACCATCGCGATGTATGTGGACGAGGAGAACATGCTAAAGTTGGTGCATGACCTCGCCGTGGACAAGCTGACGGACTATGACGGGGTGTTCTCCATCAGGAGCTACTTCGGTGTATGACTGAGAAGGAGCTGGTGCAGCTGATGATGTTGAAGGAGATAGACCGTAAGGTGTCGAGGCAGACATGGCTTAGGGACTTCTCCTCCAACATCGCCGGCAATGCCGTATGGCAAGGGGTTATGTGGGTGCTTGCCCGTCTGGTGAGGAAGTTGTGAGGGATGTTAGCACCCACCTGGCTCCTGCTTTGAAAGCTTGTGCTGTCTGGACGGGGAGGTACTTGTCCTGTGCGTAGTTTGTGGCAG
>Ga0310691_10003835_pt1 | contig 17486 bp, 25 predicted proteins | sample 176DNAGHGlowgp2_FD_203887 | JGI IMG/M metagenome (GOLD analysis project Ga0310691, IMG submission 203887) | Sheep rumen microbial communities from Palmerston North, Manawatu-Wanganui, New Zealand - 1766 DNA GHGlow gp2 (v2) (version 2) | ecosystem: Host-associated > Mammals > Digestive system >...
CCTATACATTATTAATTTGTTAAGCTTAGCATACAAGAAGGTGTAAACTCTAATGTCCATGTTATATCTTTTACTTCAACATTTGCTGCCGCAAATAGTCCGTATACTGCACCTGTAGGCTGTATAATAATATCAAAGTTAGCGTGTGCAAAAACCTTGTACATTATAGTTCTCTTAGGTTTTGCCCACTCGGGTAGTGTTCCTAACAATACCTGTGTAGTAGTCGGTGTATAACTACCTGTATTATCATTTATTATAATTCTTCCATCACCTGTTACAAGTAATTCTGAAAGGCAATTAATATTTGTTGTATACGTGGATAAATCTAAGTTGTAACTTACTGAAGTTCCAAATAATACGCTTTCTATTATAAGATTTGCGTATAAAACTGCATATGTAGGTAAAGGATGATAACTGTCACCATTTAATGTCCATCTTGTTCTTAATGTAGAATTGTTGCCTGCATAATCTTGTGATAAAGCATACATATCAATAGGATAAAATTTGTACATAGCACACATTTTTAATATTGTGTTTCTAACTACTAAACAAGGCATTTTTGTTTTATCGTTTTCATAGGGTGACAATGGTGTTACCCAATATACCTTTGCGGTTTGCTGATGCGTTATTAACCATGTTGCAAAATTTGCTATAGCTGTTTGTATCTGTGCGGTTGTAGCACCTCTACTCCAATCATTAACACCTAACTCTACGATTATTGTATCATATGTATCCGTTATTGATGATAAAATATCATTGATACCACCAACACTATCGGGTAGACCCGAAACAATACATCTTGATGAAGCTGAATTATTAACAACTGTTGCACCTAATTCTGTCATTACTTCTTCAAAATGGTCTGCCCAATTAGGCTGAATAGCTGCAAAATTAGGGTCTGAAACGCTATCACCAATTATCAATATCTTCTTGCCATTAACTGCTCTTGAAAGAAGTACAATCTTGTCATCAATAGCACCCATTTCATTTTCAAGTTCTTCTTTTGTATCATTTACAATGTCTGTTAATGATGATATTGCACCACTAAAATCACCTGAATTTACCCAATATTCTGAATTATCAGCAGGGTTTCCAACTGAACTTGGTACAGGCTTCTTACTTGTAAAACTGTTATTTAAGTACGTTACAATGGTTAATGCTTCATAAGCAATACCGCTTATCCATTCGCTACTTCCATTATTATCAAATATCTTCGGTACATATCTTGCACCAATATACTGTCTTGTAGGCATATCATTATCTCCTTTCAATAACTTAATACTAATCTACCATATTCATATCCATCAATATGAACATCTAAATCTGTAGTATTAAATGTAATATCACTCCACTCACTCGGAATATAATATACAATATATCCACTATCATTAATCTCCACGAAAATCATTGTAGCAATATATTTTTTAATTATTTCCTCAGCGAAAGCTGTATCATAGTTATCAATCCATTCCTGTACCTGTGCAAGGTCTGTCTTTAACTCTGCAATATCATCAGCAAAAACCTTATCCTGTTCAATAAGATTATTAATATACTCAACTACCTTACACAGCACTTCATAATAACTCAAGCTATCATCATAGACAAGTGGCAAAACCTTTTGACACCAAAATCTAAATTTCTCAAGTATCATTTTTTACCCCTTTCTTACCAAATAAGCATAAATAAATCATTCAGCCTATTAAGTATCATTTCATCAATATTAAGGAAAGTGTCCCTAAACTCTTTTAATAAAGCACTATCACTCTTTCCCTTGCTACCAATTACAAAATCCAAATACGTATTTGTATTTCCATATGTCATAGTCTTATTCTTGCTTCCGTTTGCGTAAATCTGTTTGCTATTATCATTGGTATCAGTTTGGCTATTGTAAACTCTCTTATCTTCTAAATCTTTAGTTTGTACATCTTTTCTATTTGTGAAACTTGTTTCATCCTTTCTATTTGTAAACTCTTTCTCATTCTTAACATTGTTATAAGTTTTAGTATCCGTCCTATCATTAAATGTTTTCTGATTCTGTACATTATTAAATAATTCTTTTTCACTCATTGGAACAGGTATTTCATCACTATTATCACCATAGATGGTCTTTCTTGTTTCCTTATAATCATCATCCCAACCATCTTTCTTTTTCCAATTTCTGTTGTCTGTCTGTGTTTCCTTTGTCTTTTCTGCTGTAGTAAGATAAGCTGTATCATCACCAACTATAGGAACATCACTTGGATTCTGACTTGTACCATAATTTTTACCCATATTAGTGATATTGCCCTGTGGGGTATCTGTGAATAGGTCAACATTTTCTGTATCAAGAGTTCCACCCCGTCCATCATATTCCTGTACACGATTTCCCTCACCTGTTTTTTCCTCTGTCACAACACCCAATTTCTGTCTATCAATATTTCCTGTTTTAGTATCAGTTTCAGTTCCTGTTTTAGCATTAGTTTCATTGCCTGTCTTTGTATCTGTTTCCTTACCTATCTTATCAAAAGTTTCTTTACCCTGTTTTTCAAGTGTATCTGTACCATCATGTGTATCAGTATATCCGCCTGTCCTTACACTTGTACCATGTAAAGTATCGGTTTCACTACTCTGTCCTCTTTCAGCTACACCATCCGAACCTGTCTTACTACTATTACCATTATTCTTTACTCTATAATTCACAAGTGGTTCAATACTTATCAGTTCACTTTCATACAGCTTATTATAGTAAGGCATTATTTCATTCATTCTGTCATCAAGTCTTAATTTCCACAGACCAACAGTTTCCTCACCAATTTCCTTTGTATAAAAGTGTTTCAAAATCTTCTTGCAAAGTGGCTCTCTATAGTTTTCATCAAATATAGGAAAGTAAAAATCAAAAACCTTATCCCAACTATTATTCAATATACTCTGAATACTATTATACCCTTTGCTTTCTTTAAGGTTTGCATAATTCTCGCAAATAGTTCTAACTTCTGTAGTATATTTAGCCATCCTTATGAACCCCCTCAATACCATTAGTACTTACTGTTGCCAAGTTATCTTCAAGACCCTCAACACCAATTTCATAATCAAGCATAGCCATATCATCTAATCTTCTGTAAGTAACCTCAACATCAAGACCGAACATCTTATTGATTTCTTCACACGCTTTCTTTCTTGGTTCTAATCGTACAAACTGTTGAGCAACACTACTTGCCTTATCTCCTGCAATTTCAGCCGCTAACAATCTCTCCCTTTTAACCCTATCCGTAACAGGAACACCAAGACTACTCAAAACCTCATTCCATATTTCTTTCTTTGCATTAAACAGAACATCAGCAACATATGGTGCTTGAGTGCTAAGTGCTTTTATACTGTTAGGGTCAAAGTCTTTATCAGTAAAGATAAAAGGCTGATTGCCATCATATTGCATGTATGCGTTTTTCATGGTCAACTTCTGTGATTCACTCTTTGCCATAATCATTACAGGTGTCTTTTGAGCCTTTATGTTTGTATCAATGGTTCTCTGAATTTCATACAAACGCTTGCTTGCTTCATCAACATCTGAATAAGAATTTGTGTGCGTCATATTATTCCAAATTATAACACTATTGGTTTCATCATATTCAGCATGATACCCATTAGCACTTTGTGCGATTCTTTTCAAAGGTATTCTGTATACATTCAAAGGCTCTATACCCATGAACTGTAATACAAGATAACCCATGACATCATCTTTGAAGAACAATGCTTTACCATCACCAAATAATGCCATTTCCATAAATCTTGCGTCAACAGTATCGGGTAAATTATGCCATTCAAACATACTTAATGCTATGCCAACCAATCTGTTATAATAGTTGGAATAAGTAAGTGTATTTGTCTTTGCACTATCCCAAAAACTTCTATCACTTTTTCTACCCATTATGGTTTATACTCTCCTTTCTTTTAAGATTGAGATGGTGTATTGTCTAATCCGTAATTTCCCATTGCTACGTCTGTTGAAAACCAAAATGTAATTCCTTTATCCATCACTTCTTGTAATTCTATTTTGTATTTTTGTTCAAAACCACCATTGAGAACACTAAAACCTCTTGTCTGAATATAAGCATAATATGGTCTTGTATTATTATCAAGATAATCACCTATGTTCATCAGTTTATTCTGTGCATAACCAAACTTTGTAAAGTAGTTATCTATCTGTTCTGCTAACTGTGGTTCAATACAGTTTCTAAAGAACATGAAGTTTTTATGCCCATGTTCCATTGCAACGTTTTTACCTGTTACATTGTTCATGGTTGTATCACTTGACTTGTTAGCCTTAATCTGTTCCGCTGTAACATCAGCAACATTTCTGATGGTCTGTGCTGTCATAGCACCTACACCACTAACAGCCGCACCAACAGACGCACTTGCCATTGAACTTGCTACACCTGTAGCTAATCCAATTCCACCGCCAAACAAGAAACCAACTAACCCAGCCGCAATAGCTGAACCAACAGATTTGATAGCATTTGAAACACCATTCTGTGATTGATAATATTTATAAGCGTCTACATTGTAAGCACATTTTGGATAATCTGTTAAAGTTATACAATCATCATATTTGTACTGTTGTGTTCTATATCCACCTGTGCCTTTGTGCATATTTGTGTTTCTTATTTTATATTCTTTAGGGAATAGTGTAACAGATGGTTCACCAATAAAACTTCCCTCACATACAAATTCGGGTACAGCACCAACATGAAAGAACTCAAAGGCATAATCTTTAACTTGACCCTCTCCATTTGATACTGTTAGTTTTGTATATGGGTATGTAAATAATTTTTTATTTTTTGGTAAATATCCACTTACTTTGTTGTATGTTGTACTTTCATCACTTCTACCATTTGCATATATGATTGGTGCTACAGTATGTTTTGTACTTTCTGATGTTCCTACAATGTGGCTTGCATAAGTAGGAACAGCATAAGCAGGACAAATGTAAAAGTCTACAAGTTCTTGTATTTTTGAACTATCAAAATAATCAAGTAATCCTTTTAGGTAAGCTAATCCAACATCACCTATCTCAAACACAAGATATTTAATACAGGTGTATAAATTGTTATAATAAACTTCGGGTTCTGTATTAATGGTTACAGGTGTTCCACCCACATCGATAGTGATTGTATCATCTGCTGTTGATATACCTATGATTATTCTCATATTAGACAAAGTATCTTCAATGAAACTATCATTTACTTCATAGTTATCTACATCAAAAGGTTCAACAACAATGTTATCTCCTATCCTATCACTTAAATTATGACAACGCTTTACCCATGATGAATAAGGCATAGTAGAACTGAACAAACCATTCATTGCAAAGGTCTGTATTACATCTATCTTATACTTTACAAGAGTACATAAATCAGAAACATATTCCATATCAGTAATGAAGCAATAATATCTATGGTCATAATCGTTTGCACCCTTGCCATTCTGTATACTCATATATGTGTAGGTATGAATATCAGATATATTCTTTGCTATCTTAACTTCCAATTCATCTACTCTTATGTGCTGTGTAGGATTGACAGTTAGTCCAATATGTCTATCAAAATAAGTATCTCTTGCTGTATCGCTTGAGAAATATCTTGTGTGTTCATAGTTAGGTAACAAATCATAAATCTCATAAAAATTTATTATTGTTTTCGGTGTACTCATATCTTTGCACCTCTCTTAAAGAAAAGGGTGGCAACCTGTAAGCCACCACCCTATTCACTTTATCATTCGTCAAGCGTTGCAACTGTAATGGTTGCTGTACCATAAGTAGTTCCGTCTGCAACAGCTGTAGCCTTAACAGTAACAGTATCAGCCGCTTCAGCGTCATCATCAACGGTAACCTTGCCATCTGGAGTAATTGTTGCAGGGTCATCAGCACCGATTGACCAAACAACTTCCCTACTACCGATACCCGAAAGAGCAACAAGAGCTGAACACTGAACAACGTCACCCTGTAATACTGTTGCTGTAGCAGGACTAACAGTAACGCTTGTAACTGTAGCCTGTGAGGGAACTACAACAAGTGCGTTGCTGAAAGGTGATATAGCAAATGTTGCCCATCTGTGTAACCAATTATTCCAATACAGACCCTCACGTACAGGGGTTTCACCTGTTTCAATAAGGTTATCATATACTTGGAAGAACTGTTCATCAACTATTGCAATAGGAATTGCATTAAGTGCGGTCTTTTCTGCACTTGTAAGAGGAGTGTAAGCTGTATCACCATGAGCATAGTCAAACAGCTGTGCAAGTCTTGTGTCATCAAGGTTTCCAAAACCATCAATGAGAACCCTGTGTCCAAGGAATGTAACCTTGTCCATATTGAAAGCACTTGCAAGAACTTCAACATCCATTATAGCGTCAAACTTACTATCAATGAGGATATACTGATTTTCCTTTAAGGTGTTATTGTATACACCGATAGGATTGTACTTGTTTGAAAGGAATGTAATGTCATTACTTGCCTGTTTAACAACGCTAACGATTGTCTTTGCATTAGCGGCTGTAGCTGACGCACCTGTGATAGGATACATTCTACCATTAAGGATATTCCTTGCAACCATGTACTTCATTGTCTGATACTCATCATAGTTAGCCGCTGTGTACATAGCTGTGATAACTTTGCTTATCAAACTTGTAAGTCCATCCTGTGATAAGAAAGCTGTACGGAGTTCTTCCCTTGAAGTAGTAGCCTTGTAGAACTTCTGATAGTTCATTACGTAGAAAGCTGTCTTAACATCGGGTATCTCTCTCTTAAACTCTGTACTGTAAGCGTTTTCGGGATCATAGGTATGAGGCTTTGCAATGTCAACAAAAATATCCTCAATCTTTTCACCAAGTTCAACGATACCTTTTTTGAACTTCTCCCAAGGATTCTCATACAGTTTGTTGGTTATGATAACCTTGTAGATACGTGTAGCAAGGGTATTCATAAACTCATTGTATAACTGAGGGTCATCACAAATTATAGCACCGATTTTTCTAATGCTATCACTGTCTGCTGTAACAAGCGGTACTCTGTCTTGAAACTGTACGCTTGCTGAATTTCTGATTGCGTTCATAACATCAGCACTTGAATTGCTGAATGTTGCACTAATAGGTCTTTTAGCCATGTTCTTAATCTCCTTTTCTTTAATTTACCCTTATTCTTTGGGTGTGAATAAATCATTGATTGTTATATTCTCACTCCTGTCGGCTTCAAGAGATTTCTTTACTTCGGGAATATCTTCAACTTTTCCATTAAATCTATCCATGTACTTCTTGCGCCACATAGCATCATTGTCATTGTACTTCTGTTCCCATTCAGCATTTTTACTTTCAGCTTCAGTAAGCCTTGCACTAATGTCGTCAGAATTATTTGCCGATAATGAAGCAAAAGTGTCAGTAAAATCTTCCATCAAACTGATTTCATCATCTGTCGGATTATCAGAAAACAATTTTTTGATTCTCTCTGTAAGTTCTTCTTTCTTAACTATTGCCATAATTTTTATCCTTTCTTAATTAGATGGTCACCATTCCTCTGCTTCTTGAAGAATGTCATTTCTTATCCATCCGCCTGCTACACCGATTGTTCTTGTAATATTAGTATACTTTCCTTTGAATGTTTTGTAAACGTAATATGTATTTGCTTTGTATAATGTGCCTTTAGCTATGTTGTTTTCTTTTGCGTCATCCGCTGTTCTATATACATACACATCTTTTGCAAGAATGATTGTATCATAATCAGATTTAGCATCTATATCGGGGTCAACCCATTTATAAGGAAAAGCAAAGTCTACCCATTTATCCTTACGCTTTGCAATATCTTCAACTATGACACCTGTCTTTGTTGACAGACAATGAACAATCATTGTTTCGCTTGCACATATGCCAACATGATTGTGCTTCTCACCATTCCAATAGAAAGCTAATGCACCTTTGCAAGGCTTACTTATCTTCTTACATTCTTCATAAAGACCCTGTGCTGTTGTGTCATAGGTTTTAGGTATAACATCAAGTAAGTGTAAAATCTCAATGATAAGACCGCTACAATCCTGTAGATGGATTTCATCACATTTGATACAATAGTGCTGCTTGATAAATGCTATCATATCTTCTGTAGATTCTTTTCCCTGTCCTTTGCTATCAGCATATTTACGGATAACATCACCAAGCGTTTCACCATTACCACCCCATAAGTAGGGATTGCCTATAAGGTCAAATGCTTTCTGTACAAACTTCTCACTACTTACTTTCATTTCTGCTCTCCTTTCCCTCTAATTTATCACACAGCTTTTGCAATGCCAATGTGTTATTGTTCAATGCGTCTTTGAGTGAATTGGTCTCATCTCTGTGAAGTGCATTGAGTTCCGTGATTTCTTTTGTATGCTGTTCATTCATCTTCGTTAAATCCTCTCTGTGTTCTGAATTAAGAGAAGCTATCATGTTGGTATATTTGTCAATGGAATACTTGACGTACCATCCCAAGAATATACAGCACACTATTGGAAACCCTAATGTTGTTATCATCTGTACAACATCATTCATGTAGTTTGTACCCCCTTTCATAAATAATTGTAAACAATTAACATATCGGGTTTAGCAACCCTCATGTATCACTGTTTGCAAAAGCAAACAATGATATTGTCTGTTACCCCTCTATTATATTAACATAAATCTTGACTTTTGTCAACAGAAATGTTATAATAAGGTAGAATATAAAAGGAGATTATAAACTATGGGATATTATGATGGAACTAAATTATTGTCATTGATGGATATTGATGGCAACAAACCTGAGATATACATATGTACCACCAATAGAACAGGTGGTAAGACAACTTATTTTGGAAGAATGTTAGTAAACAGATTTATCAATAAGGGCATTAAGTTTGGTCTCGTGTACAGATATTCCTATGAATTGGCTGATTGCCATGATAAGTTCTTTAAGGATATTAATACATTGTTCTTCCCGAACTATACAATGCAAGCAAAGATGATGGGCAAAGGTTTGTTCGCATATCTGTTCTTAAATGGTGAACATTGTGGTTACGCATTTTCACTTAATAATGCTGAAAAGATAAAGAAAATGTCCCACCTGTTTTCTGATTGTGGTTCGTTGCTGATTGATGAGTTCCAATCGGAAACAAATCAGTATTGTGCGGATGAGATAAAGAAATTTCTTTCATTACATACATCTGTTGCAAGAGGACAGGGTGAACAGCGTAGGTATGTTCCTGTATATCTTATCGGAAACCCTGTTACAATCCTTAATCCTTATTATGTATCAATGAAGATTTCAGATAGAATAAGAAGTGATACGAAGTTTATGAGGGGCAAAGGCTGGGTACTTGAACAGGGTTATAATGAAACCGCTTCGCTTGCCATGAAAGAAAGCGGAGTAATGAAAGCATTTGCACAGGATGATTATGTGGCTTATTCAAGTGAGGGCATATATCTGAATGACAACTATGCTTTTGTAGATAAGCCAAGTGGAAGTTCAAGATATAAGTGTACAATCAAGTGTGATGGTAAGCACTATGGAATACGTGAATATGCTGATGAGGGTATTCTGTACTGTGATAACTCTGCTGACTTAACATTTCCTATCAAGATTGCTGTTACAACTGATGACCACAATATCAATTATGTCATGTTAAAGAATAATGACTTCTTTATAAATTTAATGCGGTTCTATTTTACTAAAGGTTGTTTCAGATTTAAGAATCTTGAGTGCAAATCTGCCGTACTCAAAATGTTATCATTTTAGTTATCCACATTGCATATTACTTTCGCTGTATGACAGGTTGCACACTTGGAAATGATAGTGCTGTCTACATATCGGTAATGCAAACCGCTTGAGTAATTGTAATGTTAAAGGATAAAATAGAGGATGGGTTTATTCCCATCCTCTTTCTTTTTATCTTCGCTTTGTGTGACGCATAAATGATACTCTGTGTTCATGATTTAGTTTTATCTTTGTTAAGCTATCTTCCATGTATAAACCATAGGTTCTTGCAAGCACATACTGTCCATAGGATAAACCTCTCATTCTTGCCTTTTCATTAATAATTGGTAATGTTTCATCCTTTGTAAATACGTTTATTTTAGTTCTGTGTTCATCAATGGTATTGCGTACTTTCCATTTCTCTGCTAACTGTTCGTAAGTCATATTTCAATCTCCTTTAGTAAATATCTTAACAGTTCCCTCATACCCAATTCATCACATTCAAAAGCTATATCTTTTGCACACACTCCATGCGGAAATAAGAGAGGGCATTTTGTACAATCTGATTGCTGTTCACATATTCCTGTACATTCAAATGGTGTAAGTTCAAATATAAACCTTGTTTTCTTTTTCATGCTGTAATGTAACCACCTTTCACTCTTGTAACATCCAAACTACATGGTGTGTAAATCATTTCTGTATTATGCCTTTTGTTATTGAATACTGTTATGCTATCAAATGACTTGTGGAGTACAGTATGTAATTCACCTTTCTGTACATACATATCACCAACAACTAATGAACCAATGTTGCATATCTCAAAACTTTCAACTGTACAATTCATTCTGTTTACCTCATTTCAAATGTAGTCTTACACAATAGCACACCACCATCTATATTCTTTGGTAGTAGTTTACTTGGAACTTTTAAGCCGATTCTAAAGTCTTTCAATGTTCTTCTCTCTTTGATAAATATTTGTTCTTCATCTGTTACTTTCTTTAAGTCCTCATCCTCTCCAAGAGATTTATTCAATAGCTGTTTACATCTTTCACTCATACCTGCACATTTGATGTTATTATATGGTTTACATGGTTCACCATCCTGTACTACAATATGTTCGATATAGGTTTTCTGTCTAACAAATATTGCTTTATCCCAACAACTTTCATGTTTCCAATGACAGAACTCCGTAGCGTGTAATGGTGCGTCAACTATCTGCTCTATAGGTATATCGCAATGTATGCTGTCTGTGTCTGCATATATGAAACCATGTCCGTTTGGATGGTAGTTCTTCTGTGCCGTGCGAATAGTAAAGTTTCTTGCATAGGATGTTATTGCACTTCCACATGGTATATATCCACACTTCTTATTGTACTGTTCAATGGTCTTATATCCAAGTGAATTATCATCACGAATGTATGCAACCTTAAATGAACTACAATCATTAGCACCCATTTTACCATACAGGTTGTTCAAGAATAGCTTGGCTAACTCACGTATAGCACCTTTACTGTTCATCTTAATATGCTTGTACTTGTCTATGTATTCATCAAATATACCTATGTCTGTCCAAAACCAACAGCCATCTATGACTTCAAAATCATATACGTTGTAGTGTTCAAGGAATAGAATGTAGTCTGTCTGTGTAAGATATAAGTCTACTCTTGTGCTGTATTCTTTACCGAACAGGATGTACCTGTTGTGCATTTTTCCGTCTTTACCTTTGATGTCACTTGTCTTTAACCATTCATTACCTTTGTATACTAATGAGCCTTTTATCTGTACTGTAGGTAAGTAACCATCTTTGATTTCAAACCTTGTACGGATGTGAACAAAGAAGTATTTGTTTGGTGCTTGTGCTTCTTTTGGTATATCACCTGTCCAAAATGTAGGCTTACCAATAGGGTATCTGTTACCGCTCATGCTGTGCATCATACTTGGGTATAGGCTATTTACATCAAGTGTAATTCCATTAGTGATAATCTGATTGGCTTTGGTTTCATCAAGGAAACACCATCCACCCCTGTAAGATTTTCGCACATATCTGTCCGCATTGGCGTACCCCTCTATAGGGCAAGGAACTTCTGTTAAATCGGGAAAGAATGTTTCAAAATCATCTTTACCATACATTGACTTAAATTCTGATAAACAACATGAACCGATTGTAAGTTTAAGATGTTTCTGTTCTTCCATTATCTCTATTGCTTCTTTGAGTACAAGAACATCATTCTCAATGTATTTTCTTTCTTCGGGTGTGATGGTGCAACCGCTGTACCTCATACCCTCATATTCCATTTCAAGTTTTTGGTGCTTTGTCTTGAATGATTTACCAATCTTTTCAAGTTTGAATGGAAGTAGTTTTAAGCTGTCACGTATCTCGATAAAGTTATGTTCTGTGTGTATGCGAATGGTGTACCATTGACCCATGTTACTGATGGTGTATTGAAATGTTTTCTTTGGCATTTTATACTTGTTATTCCATTCACCATCTGTATCACTTATCTCTGTGTAGTCTGCTTTGTAATCTGTTTTGGTCATTAAATAGTGTAACCAAAATGAACCATCAAATTTCAAGTTGTGGTAATACACTATTAAGTTTTCTTTGAAAGCGGATAGATAAGTAAAGGTTGTTGCTATGTCTGAAAATATTAGAACCTTTTCAGTGTGCAATTCAACAACAGCACTTGCCCATACCTCTGTACTTGTCTGTCCGTCATATACTGTTGTTTCAAAGTCTGCACAAAATGTTCTCATAGGTATCTATCCATATCACTCATACTTTCTCTTGTTACATAATCTCTTAATACTTCCTTTGACAAATCATCTATTTCCAATCGTTCACATAACTCACTTACTATAGCTTGTACTGCATCATACTTAACTGATGGTGAAGATAACATTTGTAATAGTGATGGTCTGTCCTGTGTTACTGATGTAAATGCGTCTGCTACAGCCTTTGTACCCTTTTCAGCTATCATCTTATCAATAACTTTGTTCAATGATTCAGCTACTATTGGATGAAATGAATTGCCTAACTCACGTAGGGATTCTATTGCAATTTCGGATAGATCAATCGGTTCATCATCTAACTTTGTAACCCTGTCAACAATCTCACCTGTGGCTGTGTTTATCCATAAGATTTCTTTACCATTATCAATGGTCATTACTTCGGGTTCGGGGTCAGATTCTTCCTGTGGTTCTTCAAAGGGTTCTTCGTTGAACTCCTGTTCTTCCAAATATCCCTCAAATGTTTCTCTTTCTTCTTCACTTATGTTAGTGTAAAAATCATAATCGGATTCGGGTTCTATCTGTGGGATATATTCTTCTTCCTGTTGGATAGGTTCTCTGAATAAGGCTTCTTCCTGTGGTGTTATTGCTGTTTCTATAAGTTCGGGCGTAAGCTGTGTAGGTGATGGGATGTAAGTTATTGTTTCAGGTTGGTAGTTAAATGGTGTAGTGCTTAATGGTGTACCCTTTTTGGGTGTCATACCAACAAAGGTTGCTTCGGTCTTTAGGTTGGATGGTTTAATATTCTGTAGTTCTGTTAATTTCTTTTTAGTAATGCGGTTTGGTAGGTCTTTGGTGTATTTCTTGGCTAACTCTGAAACGTCATATCCCTGTGTACGTAGTTTTGATAAGGCTTTTCGTATACGCTTAATCTGTTTTAGATATTCTTTTTGGTTATCTGTTAAGCGTTTAGCCATGTGATTGTTACCCCCTATTCATAGATTTGGTGGTTGCGACTCTTATAAACACCCTTTGTGAATGAATAGTCGATAATATCGTTTTCGATTTTCATTCTATTCATTGAATCTGTTTCGGGTTTATAGAATGGGCAAACACCTTTTTTACAAAGTTTAATGTTTAGTGCTGTACAGGATGTATCTCTGTATGCGAAACAGTTGGTATAGTCCATGCGGTACTCCTTTCTACATTAGTGAGGGAATATCTTTTCACCCTCATTTAATTTGCTCATTTTCTTGTCAACTACGTTTATGTAGTAGAGATAACCCCATGCAATTAATAAGTCTTTTTGTTCTGCTTCTGTAAGTCTGCTGTCGTGCTGTAGTTTCTGTAAGGTTGATATTACATCATCCATCACTTTGAAGTGTGCTTCTGTGTCTTGTTTCATTGCTTTCTTTAATTGTTTTGTAGTCATGTGCTATACTCCTCATCTATATTGTTGTAATCGTGAATTGGTTTAACAACTTTAATTATACCTCTGAATATTTGATTATTAAAAGGCAAATTATTTCTAACGCTTATACTAATGTTTTGTTTGATTGCTTCTGTAAGGTTTCTTGCTAACATATTAGATATTATTTCGCCGCTTTTTTCTCCCATAGTTTCTAAATCCAAATTGCTAACTGTTACTGTAGAAGTGTATGTGTCTATTGGTGCTTGATAATGTAATACTCTGAATATACCGCTATCCTCATTCTTATATTGTGTACCACAATAATCACATTTTAATGAACGTAGATTAATGCTTGCACCACAACATTCACAAACGTATCGCTTCATAGTTTAATCTCCTATTCTGTATATTTCATTCCTTTTTCTATGTTGTCAGTATCTTTGTATATGCCCTTTAGTACAGGTCCAAAATTCTGTTGCTGTCCATACATGGTATTAAGTATCTGCTTACAGGTCTTTATATCATTATCCAAATATTTCGCTTCATACACAGCTAATATCTGCCCATGTACTTTGCTTGCCTTTTTACACATCTTTCTATACTTCTTTAATAGCTTATTCAATCTCATGTTCGCACTCCAGTCTATGTGTAGGGTCACAACCAAAAGTTGTGACATATCATGTAATACATTTTGTCTATAAAAGACCTACAGCACATTGGCTGTAGGTCTTAATGTATAAGTGGTTGCTATTGATTAAATTACTGTAGCTGTTAAGAAGAACTTACCGCTGTAATTCTTTGATGGTTTCTTGAATACCTTGATTTTAAGGTCTGCCCTCTCATCATCTGAAAGGTCTGTAAGTTCATCCATAATGTCGGATATGCTATCACGTAAGCTGTTACTTGATGTACTGTATTTTGTACCATTCTTGTCAAGGATAATGATGGTACTATAGTCCTTATCATCCTTTGCTCTCTCATTGTGTACCTGTACTTCTACAATAACGTCGGGGTCAAGGATTATACCATCCGTGTCATTGGTTACTGTGTCAAGACCGATACAATCGTTAAAATCTTTAAGGGTTATACGCTCTTTAGCTGTGAGTTCTCTTGATGATGATACAATCTTTGTGTTATAGTCTGTTCTCATGCCTTGTTACCTCTCTTTGCTGTTTTCTTTGTTTCTGTAGGCTGTTCCTCGTTCTGCTCTGCCTGTGCATCTGCTTCGGGTGTTTCCTGTGCGGTTTCATCCTGTGCCAATGCCTTACGTGTTTCGGGGTCAAGTTCCTTTGCCTGTGCTAAAAAGTCTGTTTCTAGCATTCCGTACAGCTTTTCAATCTTCTCTGCTGTAATAATCTGTAATACCTTGATGTCAGCGGTTTCGGTCTGCTTCTTAACAGCCTTTAACAGCTTTTCGGTATCGTCATATTCACCCGATACTGTAACCTTGATTGTGGTAATTTCTGAAGCGGAGATTGTTACTATCTGTGCTTCTACCTCTGTTGCTGTGATGGTTCTTGTTACCATTTTTGCTCTTGCCATAATTTTTTCTCCTTTGTGTATTGTGGTTTTGTCTATGTTTCATGTGAAACATTGGTCAAGCGGATTGTGAAATGTGATATATCCCAAAAGTGGGTGACTTTGCACTTGCCAAAATGTTTCATGTGAAACATGAGAGGACGTGTGGTGTACGATACCACTAACCGCTTATACCTCTTTGATTGAGGGGGTCAAGCCTACTCACGTCTATGTCCAAATAATAAGGGGTTCTCTCTTGAACTGATTATAGTATAACATAGGGTGTAGGATATTCATATAACCAAATCATGTTTATTTTATAAGACCAGTTTTGGAGAGAGTAAATGTTACAGAAATGTTACGGAGTTTTCTATTGCTGTAGAATGGATTCAAGTTTGCATTAGCTAACTCATCCTAATCTGTGGTGTCGGTAGGAGTACATATATACACGGAGTTGGTTGGCAAAGGATGAGGAATAGGATGAGGGGATAACCTCATGAGTGTATTCCTGTAAAAGTTCGGATACCATTAGCTGATAATCGTGTTTGTTGGGATAATCGAATGAGTGGGATAATGCCTTGTGTAAATCGTAAGCACTACAAATGCAACGTACAAGTCTGTACAGGCTCTTAAATAGTTCCTTTGGTGTGGGGGTGGGTGTTAGTGTTATCATGGTATATTCTCCTTGTATGATATAATCTCACCTATATTACAGGTGGAAAGGGTACAGGGGACTTGAACCCCTGTGTCTGCCTGTTACCCTGTTATTGTTCAAATGGTGGGTTTTCATCCTCATCGGGTAGCATATCTATTGTGCCATCCCTGTTTACTTGAAACCGATATATCCCATGCACCCATACATCCGTATATGTTGCGTTGTGTGCGTGTATGTATCGACCCTCAAAACCGTTATAGGGTAAGTATTGATATTTGTCCTCCGTTATTATGCCCCTGTCATCTAACCATTTCTTAAACCTGTTCATAGTGTCACCATCCTTTTCATAGTTTTATCATTTCATCAAGATAATAAGCTTTTTGATAGCGGATTATATAAGGTCTGCCTGTTGCTGTGTAGTGGATGGAAGTTGTGCGGACACCTCGTAAACCATCCCCATAATCAAATCCGCTTGTTACTGTGTTGTTAAAGCCTTGATTGTTGGATAACAACACTAACCCACCAAAATTACAAGTCGGATAGCTTGCTATAGCTGTGTAGTTTTTTGTGCTTACGTAGGTCATTGTTTTATTCTCCTTTTGTTGTTATAATCTCACCTGTTACAGGTGGAAAGGGTACAGGGGACTTGAACCCCTGTAACAGCCTGTAGCCTGTACCCTTAAAATATAAAGTCTGTGTATACTGTGGTATCACCTTTCAAGAGGATGTAAGAGTTCATATCATTAAACCGCCCTTTTATGTTTCACATGAAACCTGTAGAGGGGGTTAACCCCTCTATCAAGTATTATTAATAATTATCCTGTTGTGTGTTGGTGTTATCTGTACTACGCATCTATCCCCATAATATGTAACCTCACCATAAATACAGAATGTAAACGTGTTGCCTGTGTACCCGTGAATTATTCCGTCTACCTCTTTAATGAATTTCTCCCAATACTCCTTTATTTCTTCCTTTGTTCGTGATGGTCTGTTATAAACATCCTCCCACCTATCACACCACCTATAAGCTTTTCTTTTAATGTTCTCCGCCTGTTTTGTGTAGTCGTTCACTACCTCAAATGTTTGTCCATTCAATTCGATTGTTTTCATAATTTATTCTCCTTTTGTATGTTATAATCTCACCTGTTACAGGTGGAAAGGGTACAGGGGACTTGAACCCCTGTTACAGCCTATCTGTTACCCTAATTATCAAATCTTTCTATATTCTTTCTTGTTTCTCCGTGTTCCTCTAACCACTTTTCAAGATAACATACTGTGTCAAAATGCTTATAACCTGTGCTGTCGTCGGGTAGTAATATTTCAACGTACCAACCGCCATACATTGACCGACCATATCGAACTATCTTTTGTAATAACATTTTTTCCGCCTTTCCTCACGTTTCACGTGAAACATATTATATTGTTATCCTGTATCACGTTTCACG
>Ga0310691_10003836_pt1 | contig 17479 bp, 11 predicted proteins | sample 176DNAGHGlowgp2_FD_203887 | JGI IMG/M metagenome (GOLD analysis project Ga0310691, IMG submission 203887) | Sheep rumen microbial communities from Palmerston North, Manawatu-Wanganui, New Zealand - 1766 DNA GHGlow gp2 (v2) (version 2) | ecosystem: Host-associated > Mammals > Digestive system >...
TGAGCGTTGGTACAGCATAGTAAGCAAAAACTTGCTTTGTATTATAACTGTAGTATTCACTGCTTGTAACGCCACCGTCTTTAGTAACTTTAATCGAATCATTCAACGTCTTTGTTACGGTAGTCAAATCTATCTCTGGGAGTGAAGTGAATTCGATATCAGGATTACTATCAATCTTGACACTCTTCGTAATATACTTAAGTGGTGGCAGCTTAGCAGAGAATTCACCAGTAAGTGAGTCAGTGCGAATGTAAATGTACTTCGACTTATTGCCAATACCTGCCCATGTATTGCTATTTATGGAAGTAGTGTCACTCTCGAATGAACGATCCATAGTTGCCGGAGTAATATGGTCATTCTGGCAGTTGAACGAGAATGACTCATTATTGAGTTTAAGAGTGATGGTGGCAATACCGATATTGTTCTTCGATGCACCAAAGCCGACGGCCAGTGTGTCGTTGCGTTCGCCACCACCTACTCGGCCCACAAAGTTGACTAAGGTGGAGTCGGCAAAGTCGTAGGTCATCGCACGGTCGAAGTTGTAGGTGCCCTCGTAGGGGAAGCGTCCTCCCATAGCCATGGTGTGACCATCGAGTTTTGCCTCTACATAGTGCTTGCCAATGGGTACGGAGATCTTGTAATAACCATCAGCGTCAGTCTGCTGTGCCTTTCCATCTTTCGACTGCAAATCGCCATCGACATAGAGCATAACACCCTCAGCTGGTATGTTGGTGCCATAGTAGTATATATAGCCCTCCATTGGGAACGCCGAAACATCCTCAAAATTTACGTTATTGGCAGTCAAACTGGTGGGACTGACGAACATTGAAGAGGAATTGGGGCTGAATTGATGGATGCCAAAGGCGGGAACAACCTTATAATTGGTTCCATCCTGCTGGAAAGGAATGCCTCGAATGATGTAGTCTCCCTCAGCATCAGTCATACCATATAGCTTCAGTGATTCGGGCACTACAGCCGATGGAACAGCATTGGCTCCAATCTCTGGATGATTCTCAAGACAAATACCATCCTGTTTGGTTACATCGAAAGCATAATCACGTATGTTAACGCCTTCATCAAGTGGCCAGTAGAGCACAAGGTCTTTTTCCACACCACCAAGGATACGATCGAAGTTGTTGTCTATCTCCTTAGTAGTTAGTGCACGGCTCCAAAGACGTACGTCATCGACATTGCCTTTGAAAGTACTACCTGTGTTATGTGATGAACCACCCAAGCTAAGGGTCGAAGAGCTAAGTCGGCTACATGAATTCCATACATTATTGGAAATTGTCAGAGTATCACAAATCAAACTATCTTTGCCTACTGAAAAAATCCAATTACCACCTTTATAACGAGCAGTGACATGGGTGAAGTCAGAGTTATTGAACGGCAAATTCTGGAACTCAGTCACCGTATAATCTCTGCAGTCGGAAGAAGTGAGGTCAACAGCATAGAGACAGTAAACAGGATTGGTCGGATCATTGACCTTTGCATTTTTAACTGTGGCATTAACATTGTATGAAACAAGATTGCTCACTTCAGTTTCGATGAGTTGGGGAACAACCTGGCTGAGATTATTGGAAGTCCAGTCAACACCCAAAATTGAGGGTGTCAAATCTGTTGCAGCAATTGACTGGCCTTGTTCATGACCCATAACCTTGGTATAGTAGCAATTGCTAAGCTTGTGAGAGCTTCCGTATCGTGAACGTGCATAAGTGTAGAAACCTTCGGAAACCGGCACACTCTCTGGATTGACCAGACAGTTGGTCAGTTGAGCTTGATATCCATCGTGAATCCAACCAACCATTCCGGCACAATTGGTCAATCCCTCACCCATGATTACACCATCAAAGAGACAGGAATTGATTTTAAGACTGCTAGCACCGGTAATGGAAATCAGACCTCCATGAGTTCCATCGCCAGCAGCTCGACCTTCAATGGTAACCGATGACCAGCAACGAGTCAACAATATCGCACCATTGACACAACCGCCAACAATGCCTCCTGCAAATTTGGCATTGGTGCTAATCTTACCAGTGACATGCAGATTCTGAAGCTCGAAACCGTCACCTACATAACTGAATGGTGCCGTGCGATAATTGCCATCTCTATCAGTGGTGCTATGCACATAATAGTTCACCTTAAGCGTATGACCATTGCCATCGAAGTGTCCGCGATAGCAATTAGCTTCGGTATCACCGATCATAGTCTGGCTTTCGTCAAGATCGATATCGGCTGCCATCACAGCATTGAGCTTAGTGTTGCCACTATTGACCAACGAGGCAAAGTGCTCCCAGTCGGCTACCGAAGCGATAATGAAGCGACCGTCAGCATCGTAACCTTCAGGGAGTTCTACTGTCACATCATAATCTGAGGGGTCGCTGATGCGTTTTACACCAAGTTCAATGGCATTTGCCAAGTGGAGAAAAGCTTGTTTGGACTCCCCGCCCTCCATCATAGGTTTAGCCCAAAGCTGGAGGGTAAGTTCACTCTTACCATTGAGAATAGACGCATACTTAGTTGAGTCAGCTGTCCATGTAAGACCCTTGCCTTCTCCATCAATATAACGTGAGAGGTATTGAGGAGTATCGGAAGACTCGTCAGCAGATGATTTTACCAAATTGACACGTACACCATTAACAGCAGTACCAGAACCAAAGGCGACATGTCCGGTGATAGTACCACGTGCCTGCGAGAATCCTGGGGCAATCATAGAACTCGTTTGAACAAACTGTTCGTCGCACTTGGCTCCATATGCCTCTACAGTATATTCATAATAGGTGCCGGCAGCGACACGGGTGTCTTCGTATTCGTACTCTGAAGCGGTACCATGAATATTGTCTGTAAGCAACGTCCATTCCTCAGTTCCTATGGGACGACGAAGCACTCGATAGTAGGCTTCATTGGTCTTGTCGGCACGAGCTACTTTCCATTTCACTTTCACCTCGCCATCTTCTGTGCCTGTTGTAGCCTTCACCTCGCTGATATAACTACCTGCAGGGAGGTTACCAGTCAAGATATTTGAATAGATTTCCTTGCCATTGACAGTTGTCATCACACGATAATCGATGAGATCGCATACTGTGCCATCAGTATCGAAATGGGTTTCAAATTGCTTAGTGTCAATAGGAAGTGTTTCACCTATAGCTTTCCATGTCGTAGTTCCTGATGGACGGTAGTCGATACGCCAATCCAAGCCCTTCAGCTGAATATTATACTCCCATACCAGTCGAACAGCCTTCTCGTAAGAACGATCCTGTGAGAGTTTTATTGGTACTTCCATCAAGGTGCTGACAGTCAACTCTTCCCACAAGTCAGATGACGAATGTGAAGAAGATTGGCCAGGCAGATTGACGAGGTTCTCCTTATATTTCTCCTCCAAAATAGAAGGAAGGAATACAACACGATAGATATATTCTTTATCATACTCAATGTCTTTATCTGTATATTTAAGATTAGAGCTGGAACCATTAAACGAGCCCAGTAGTTTGTAGCCATCAGTATTGACATTGATACCTTTGTCATAACGAAGTACATACCATTTACCATCAGTCTTGCAATCAACAGTGCTTGTATTGTTGCCATTATAATAGTATGCTTTCTGACGCTTGGACCATGTGATGGTGTTGGTTTTATTCCATTTATCGAATTCAACTTTAATATTCTCAGGTCGAGTGTATGGATATACTATGTATGTAACGTAAGGCTGATAAAACCACACGTCTGTAAACCTGCATTCTGCATCATCAGTATATACGTTGGAGCCTCCACGATATTTCAAGTATACTGGGGTTGTATAAACTCCTCCATCAAGATACCACTTGCTAAATTGACTATCCATCTTATTATTGGATTTATGTGTAAGAGCCACATCATCCGAAACAAGATAGAAATCGTTTTGCCTTTTAATTCTGGAATTATCGAAGAACAGATATTGTGAAACATCATAATATTGTTTTAAATAACGAGTATCTTTGGTGATATCCTTCATATCGGCAGCCTTGAACGTCAATGATCCGTTCTCATCCCAATCGCAAGACAATTTGGGCATCGGTCTGTTTTCATCGAAATAATTCAAATCGATATTCTTTTCATATTGGAACCATCCCCACTGACGGGTATCTTGGAAAACAAGACGATTCTTGAAGACAATTTTCTTAACTCCATCAAGAAATGCTTGACGACGGGGAAGGAAACGTACATTGACGTGGCCATTGTCCGTATTGAGGTTGTACGTGTGGAATGAACCATATTGTTGATCATCATCGACGGAATAAGTCACATACGAACCATCGGTCTTAGCCTTCTTCCATGTGCCAAGTTTATGGAGTACATCATCCTGAGTCACAACATAAACTTCTCCTTCGAGGAGAGTCTGTTTGACTTCGGAATCACGGAATAAATCGTTAAACCAGTTTTTGTCAAAGTTGATAATCATGTCACAGCAAACACGCATCTCAAATTCAAAATAGAATTGATCTTTTTCAGCATCGAAGCGTTTATGAGTCCAGAACCAATCGAGGTGATCCTTAGCATCATTACTTTTGCCATCGTAGGCAAAATATCGGTTTTCGATTCGGAAGGTATAAGTACCTCCGCCTCCTTCACTTCCGTCAATCTTCTGGTATTCCCATGCGGCGAATACGGGCGCAATGCCTGTCGCTAACAGTATGAGCGACATGGCCATTTTTAGAAATAAATGTTTAGGTCTCATATATATTAGTTATTTGTTTGTTTTGTCAGTTTCAAATTGGGAGCATCGACGAATTCGCCTGCATTTAATATTGCATTTGCTTCGCCATAATATTCGTTATTAACGGCAAATCTGAAGGACATTGGATCGTCTCCTAGAGTAGGTAGAAGAGCTACATATATCTCTTTTTGACCATCACATTGTATAGTAAGTGGATAAGATCCAGGAATACCATTAAATTCGACATTAAGTTTATTATCTACTTTGATAAAAGTAGAATTTGGATATGTTCCGGCTTTACCAAAACTACTATCACCAGTAAAACAAATAGAAAGTGAATTAATTGGAATTAATGATCCAGTTTCTTTATCCTTAAACGAGAACTTACAGATAGTAAGTAAGCTTTTCATCTGTATAGAGGCAGAAGCAGTGTTATCGGTTACCGAAGTTATTCTTGATAATCCATAAATGAAGTGATATTGATTTGCTAAAGTACCAAGTGTTCCATCTTGTCCAGATAAATCTAGACTAAAGGTAACATCATTAGTAGTTGGAGTAGTATTGATATTTTTATAGGGATAAACAACAGCAATATAATCACCATTGCCACATAAAATTTGAGTTGAAAAAGCAGATGTTTCAGCATTTTCAAGCGCTGTTAAAGTACCGACACTACTACTAGGAGAAAAAGTCAAATCAGTAAGGATACATAATGATAATTTGTCCCCTTCAGTCCAAAAAGCAGACAAAGTATTATCTGCTTCATTTTCAGTAAGTGATGCACGAGTAAGGTCAAAGAGAGAACGTGTAGCTGCATCGTTCTCAACCTGTGTTATTGTAAGTTGTCGTAATTTGCGTTCTCCGTCATTTACCAATGCCTCGTCATCGGATGAGGTACAACCAGATAAAATTAACGAAAGAAATATTACATGAATGAAATATATATTTTTCATTTCTATTAAGGATTTAGTTATTATTTAATTGAAAAGTATTAGATTTTATAAAAAAATGATTATTCATCCCATAGGCCTCTTCGACTAGGGGCACTATTTCCTTGGTTAAACCCACCTCCTGTATTTTTACCATATCCTGAATTAGTTATACCATCAGTAGGATCTGGGCTCGTACAAATCACACACTGCCATTCATCAATCTCAACGAGATTCACCTTGGGATGTTGATATTGTTTTTTCATATTCTATAATATTATAGTGTAAAAATATTTATGGTGCAAAAATAGCAATAATAAAAATATCTTCCAACTTTTAATTAAAAAAAATAAAAAAACATAACGACAAAAATTTACTGAGGCGACAAAAATGATAAATTGGTTCCATTTTTGTCGCGTCTTATCGTTTTAAAACAGAAATATCCTTGAACCATTTAGCTCAAGGATATTAATTATGAGTGAATGATGATTAGTCAATAATTTGTTGTAATCATATCGTGTTCTGACATACTTCAGAAGTATCAAGATCCTCTTTCTCCTGCTTGATTGCCCTATCAATCTGCACCTTGTAGAAGAGACAAGAAGTGAAGAAGTAGATGAGCGACTGAGCCCAAAGAGCAAAATACTCATGGCTGATATCCTGAAGCGTGGCACCCATGCTATTGACCGCAATGTATCCTTTCACACCGAACGTACTGGGGAGAAGCCACGAAATACCTTTCCAAAACGCAGGAATCCCTTCCGAAGGCCAGGAGATACCGGAAAGGAAAAGGAAGGGCAGCGAAGTAACAACCACCAGAAGCATCACATTCTCACGATAGCGCACCAGACAAGACAGGGTGATACCGAAAAAGATGCAGGCAAGAATGTAAGGCACCATAAGACCAATTAATGATCGTAGCAATCCAAGTAATGGGAAGTGGAATAAAGAGGGCAAAATCATAGTTAGGTACGCAGCGACCAAGGCATAAATCATAAAATAGCAAAGCGCCTTGCCCATGACTATACGGAATAAGCCACGATAATGTCGGTCGATGGGTATCAGTTCTCCATAACGATTGTTCTCTCTATTGGTGCCAGCAGCCAAGCCAATACCCAAGAGCAGGGTTTGTTGGATGACAAGAATAAGCACCGCAGGAAGTAGGAAACTGCCATAGCCTCCAGTAGGATTGAAGATTGACACTTCGTCGAATTCAAGCGGACGAACAGTCACCTCGTCGTCTCGATCGGTGAAGCCTGTCGAACTGGAAAGTTGAATCTCCGAACCCATCTGTGAAGACACAGCTTGAGCCGTCTGGTAGATGGCCTTGTAGGTCAACATCAGACTCATGTCACAAAAGACACTTACGTGGGCCTGTTCGCCTCGACAGATGTTGGTATCGAAATCTGAAGGGAAATAGAGTACACCCTTTGCCTTCTGACGTCCCACCAAATCCTTGGCCTCAGCCAGGCTTGTGCAATGATAGGCCACCTTGACATCGGGCGAAGCATTGCATAGACGGATGAACTTACGGCTTTCGGCCGAATGACTATAGTCAACCACGGCAACAGGCACCTCGCGCACCACCTCATTATTGTAAATCCATGAATATAGAAATGGATAAATAGTGGATGCGAGCAGGAAGAAGATGAGCACAGCTTCATCCTTGACGGTCATCTTCATTTCGTTTGCCCAGATGATCGACATGTCGTGGAGGCCCTCCTTGATGATTCGCTTTAGTTTATCGAGTTTCATTGTAATTATTTGTCGGAGTAATCGGAATATTCTGAATAGTCGGAATAATTGGAATAGTCGGAGAGTTCGGAATATTCGGATAATAATCACGGAATATACTTATACACAAGCATAGCCCTATAGATGTTACGCATGACGAAAATCGGCAGCATCATAAAGACGATGAGCATCGCCCAATAAGGCCAAGCGTATAGAAGCGGGAATCCGTTGAATATATTGATCTGATAGATCATATAATAATGACGCAATGGGAAGATCCACGACAACAACTGCAATGCACCATCCATCGCAAACACAGGGTATGTAGCTCCCGCCATACTGATTCCAAGCATTGCCAACAAGCAACACAACGTCATCGACATTCGAAGCGAAGGTGCCAAGCCGAAGAGGAAGACGCCAAAGCTTTGAGAAGCGACAACCGAAAAGAAACCAAGCAAGAGAATGGGCCATACGCCACCTGGATGCGGGAAGTCGAGCACATAGTAGATGTAGAACTCGAAGCCATAGAAAATAAGCAGAAAGACAATCGTCTGCGGGATCATCTTGCCTATTACTGCCACCCAAGGATCACCATCTGCCATACGCATCCATTCGTGCGACGTGCCGAACTTTAATTCCGTTCCGATGGAATATGCTGAAATGAGGAAGATCATCAGCATCAGCAAGCCTGGAACGAGCGTCGAAGAAAGGTAGATGTTGTAGTTGGACCAAGGATTGTTCACCATGTGAAGATCCACCGAGATTGGCTGCAGAAACGCACGTATCTCGTGCTCCGTCTTTCCAATAGCCGAGAGCTTCTGCTGTCCTACACCCGCCGATCCCAAGGTTGCAACGGTCTTGAGATCACGGAACGTTGAGGAGCCAGCGAGCATATAGGAGCTGTTGTAGTAGAACGAAATCTTGGGTTGACGCGACAACGACAGTCCGCCAGTGGTTCCCTCAGGAATATAGAGGAAGGCATAGATCTCACCACGCTGGATGGCATTGCGTGCATCGTTCACATTGGCATAATGTCCCACGACGTGCGAAGTCTGGAAACTGTCAAGAGTACGGATGAGCTGACGCGACGTAGCCGTATTATCCTGATCAACCACACCCACCGGCAAATCCACTGCCTGGCCTGCACTCAGCACCGATGTCATAAAGAAGATGACAGCGATGGGTATCACAACCATACAGAAGATGTAGATGGGGTTCTTGAAAACCAGGATACGGCATTCGCGACCCGCAATGTGTATGATTCGCGTAAGCTTGTTCATTTTAATCCTTTACAATGAGACTCATTCCGGGACGCAGTCCTTCGAGTTTCTCCATAGGCTTAGCCTTTACCTCGAAGGTCTTGAGGTCATATTGCCCACTCGACTTTGTTGCCTTCCATGTGGCAAATGAACCTTCGTCCTTCATGTGTGTCACCTTAAACTGCAGTTCTTTCTTGAATGCTGGAATGTAAGCAGTCTTTACATCTCCAACCTTCAAGCCGTTGAGCTGGTCTTCACGAACATTGAAGATGCCCCACATATCATCCATCATCGAAATGGTCATAATAGGAGAACCCAATCCAACAAGTTCACCCTCCATAGGATAGATGGCGCTGACCTCTCCGGCAACAGTTGCTACCTGTACGGTCTCGCGAAGCATCGAGTTAATCAAATCGACAGCACCCTGGGCAGCCTCAACCTGTTTGCGAGCAGCCTGCTTCTCTTGACTGCGCAAACCATTCTTGGCCATGTCATACTGGCTCTTGGCGGCCTCGACTTGTGCCTTTGCAGCTTGATATGCGGCATATGCCTCATCTCGCTTTTGAGCGCTGACTACACCCTCGTCGAAAAGATTCTGCACGCGCTTGTAGGTCTTCTCGGTGATTTCGCTGGCTGCCTTAGCTGCCTGATACACTTGGAAAGCGCCCTGGATGGTTTCTGTACGAGCACCAATCTGTGCCATCTCACTCAAAGCTGCTGCTGCACCCTCGGTAGCTTGGGCCACCTTCTGCTGAGCGGTTGCCTCAGGCACTTCAAGAATCACGAGCGTATCGCCTACATTCACATACTGACCTTCCTCGACACGGATGTCGAGCACACGGCCGGGAAGCTTGCTCGAAACACGGAATTCCGAAACCTCGACCTCACCTTGGATGATGTCTTCGCTCCTACCAAGTGTGAAGAAGCCAATGAGGCCAATCACTACTACCACTGCCAAAAGACCAAATACGGCCAGCAGGATGTTGTTATGTTCTCTATTTTCTGTCATATTATTAAGTTTTATTACATTTCTAAATATATTTCAAAGCTCTTCAGAATCCTTCGGAACCTTTCAGAACCCTTCAGAACTCTTCAAAGCCTTTACTGCAGGATACCCAACGCCTTTTTCAAATTCACCTGAGCGAGTTTGACATCAATCTCAGCATCGATCAGCTGCGACTTGGCGAGCTGCCAGGCTGTCTGCGCAGCCATCACTTCGGTACTCTCCATCACACCTTCGCGGAAACCGACGTTGGCACAACGCAGGTTCTCTTCGGCATTGGCAACATTACGGGTAGCCATCTGCAGACGCTTCTTGGCTTCATCCACCTTGAATCGGCTTTGCTCCACCTGCAAATCAATCTTTTCACGGGCATCGTCAAGTTCCATACGAGCGATGTTGGTAGCCGTCTTGCTGGCACGAACCTTATACACGCCTTCAAACCAGTTCCAAACGGGAACCTGCACAAGTACACCTACATTCCAAACACCAGCAAACTTCTTTTCGAAGCCATTGAAAACATTTGGATTGGAAACGAGGTAACCGCCAGTCAAAGCAACATGGGGCAGGAATGCGGCACGGGTAAGGTTGGTACTCTGTTTGCCAAGTTCCACTGCATGTTCCAGCATATTGAGTTCGGGACGATTGTCGGGCGAAAGGCCTTCGAGTCCGGCAGTCTCATCAACGAGATTCAGCACTTCATTATCCTCGTCGGCAAGAGTAATATCGCTGGTGGCAGGAATACCACAGAGTTGACAGAGCAGCATCTTCGACAAGGTAAGACCATCCTCCACCTGGGTAAGTTGCATATCAGCCTCGTTGACCTTGACATCAACCTTCAGACCATCGGCACGAGTTGCAAGACCCTGGTCAATCATCTTGTGGACATCGTCGTTGAGCTTCGACACGAGGTCACGATAACTGAGCGCAAGACGCTGCTTCTGCTTCAGGGAAACAACAAGCCAATAGGTCTTGTCAATGTCATAAAGCGTATTCTGCGTCATTCCACGCAAATCATCTGCAGCAATCTTCTCAGCAATATCAGCCATCTTGTTGGCTGCGACAATGGCACCACCCATATAGACAGGCTGACGAGCCATCACGGAGCCCATCCACATGTTACGATTGTCGGTGTGGAAAGCATCCACAATGTTTTGTCCAACGGCATCACCCATCTGAGCCAAGCCGGGGCCAAGATTCTGGAAGATGGTGCCCAAATCCTGCGCCGTAGTAAGTGAAATAAGGCCATTCTGTGCCAAGCCCGTAAGCAAGGTGCTCAGATTGGAACCTAATGACGTGGACAGATTGGTACCAAGACTTGAGAAGGAAGCCTTCTGCTCATCACTGAGCAAAGAGATCTGCTTGTTGAAATATTCGTAACCGCCCACAGCATCAATCTTGGGCAGATAATTGGTACGTGCAGCCTTACGTACATCCTTGGCTACATCTTGCTTGAGACGGGTGGCATTCAACTGATTATTGTTGCGAAGTGCCATGGCTCGACAACTATCGAGGGTCAACGTCATCTGAGCAAAGATGGGAAAGGATAAGGCAGCGAAAAGAACTAAAAATAGATACTTTTTCATATATAGTTAAGTGATATTATTCAAAATATGCTGCAAAGATATTAAATAATTAGCACATAAAAAAAGAAATTAACTATTTTTGCAGTATTTGGAGAAAAAAAGTTGTTTTTTAAAGAAATAAATGCTATCTTTGCACCTAAATTAATGGTTTTTTAAGAAATATCAGCAACAAATGATTGAATATCTTAAGGGAGAAATCACCGAACTTGACCCGACCATGGCCGTCATCGAATGCCATGGCGTGGGCTATGCCTGTGCCATCTCCGTCTATACTTACGATCACCTGAAGAAAGGTCAGGTGCAGAAGATTTATGTCAGTGAGTCGATACGCGAAGATGCGCACCTACTCTATGGCTTCTCGTCGAAACAGGAACGTGAACTCTACGAACTGCTCATCACCGTGAGCGGCGTGGGCCCCAACACAGCGCGTTGTATCCTCTCGAGCCTGTCGCCCGACGAACTCGTAGCCGTAGTGAGCAGCGGCAATGACCGGCAACTCAAGAATGTCAAGGGTATTGGCACGAAGACTGCCCAACGCATTATCGTAGACCTTCGCGACAAGATGGGTAAATTGGGTATCAGTGCAGCTACGAAGGACTCAAGCGTGCTCATTGCCAGCAACGAGAATGGCGACGAGGCGATCCAGGCACTCATGGCTTTGGGGTATCAGCAGGCCAATGCGCAGAAGGCTATCAGCAAGCTGCTTGCCAAGGATCCTACAATGTCAGTACAGGCCCTCATCAAGGCTGGACTTCACATGATGTAACTCTTGCGATTCTTCTTGCCATTCGGCATCTTGCGAATCTCTTCTACCACCTCATAGTTGATCGGGACCTTCCAGGTTTCGGTCAATTTTTCTTTTAAATACCGTGCTATTTCCTTTTTGTTGAGTGTTACGCCTTCCTGAAGCACAATCAATAGCTTCGGCACCTGTCCCATCACGGGATGAGAAATTGGGATGCAAAGACAGTCAATAATCCCTGCGAAGCCCATGGCCGCGTCTTCCACCTCAACGGGACTCAGTTTCAAGCCTCCTATATTGATGAATTCGCTGGACCTTCCCGTAAGGAACAATCTTCCTTCCGAATCCAAATAGCCCAGATCGGAGGTTTGGAAACTTTTGCCAACAGGCTCAAGTTGAAAGTGCCCATCAGCATCTTCATTCAGATAACCTGCCATCAATATAGGCCCACTCACGCAGATTTCCCCATCAGGTCCAATCGAAACCTCGGAATGTTTCATTGGCGGTCCGACACAACCTTGTAATATAGATTGCGCCAGATGGTAAGGATAAGTACAGACAATACCAGTTTCGGTGCTTGCATAAGTGTTATATAGTCTCGTATTTGGCAAGACCTCTCGTAACTGCTGCATATCCGAAGTAGCCATGGGTGCTGCACCTGTCTCGATGAATTCGATGCAGTCTGCAAGTTCTGTCAAGCGTTCACGACTGAATTGCAGCAGCATACGAATGGCACTGGGCACAAGGAAAGTAGCGGATTTAGACTCGCCATTAGCGAATGTACTTGGCCGAAGTGCATCGAACAATGCATCCAAATCCTTCAGTCCATCAAGAATATGCAGCGTGCCACCTGTCATAAATACGGGAAGCAACTTGCTCCAAGGTCCGAAATGGTCCAAGGGGCCGCATATCACAAAGGTCAACCCGTGATGAAAACCCATCGCATCGATAAGATTCTCGCCATTGGCTATCATTCCTTCATCGCTCAGCAGCACAGCCTTGGGCTTACCTGTTGAACCTGTCGTATAAAGGATGTCGCATCGTGCTCCTATCAAATGAAGGGCTAGGAAACGCACTACATATGCGATGTCCTGCGTACAGGCCTGGACATAATATTGTCCTTCCTGAATATGTTCAATGTCGCGAAGTCGGAGCGCCTCCTTCCCTACAGCCTCCCACAACTGGGCATAAGTCAACTGCTCGCCATGACAAATCACAGCAAGAGTGTCGGGATAACGCTCCACGACCTTTGCAACATAATCAATCCATCTCACTGCTTCTCGGCAAGTTTGCGTTCGACCAAAGCCACCAGCGAATCAAGGCTACGCAGATTCTTTGGCGTAGCATCTCGACTGTCCAAGAGAATGCCGAATTCGTCGGACAAAGTCATCAGAATCGTGGTCACTCCCAACGAATCAAGTTCCTGATAGAGTGTTTCGCTATCAAGGTCCACCAATGGAAGCTGGTCTTCGAGCAATATACGAATTTTTTCTTTCATTTTATTTACCTTTTATAATATAATCACGTAAAGATTTATCATGGCTGACAAGCCAATCGAATAAAAGCGGAGGCACAATCCATGCCATAAGTACCACTACACCCATACCGATGATAGTCACCTCTGCCAAAGAATGCAAGGCCGGATGTTTGGCCACGATCAACGTGCCGATGCCGATGAACATGATAAGTGCCGACAACAGAATACTGCGACGATAACTCATTAAAGTTCGATGAACAGTTCGTCCCGTCCTGACAGACTGTCGATAATCGCTAATCAATCCTTCCACCACGAATATCGTATAATCGTCACCTTGACCGAAGATGAACGTGGCGAGAATGATGTTGACAATATTAAACTGAATGTCCAGCAACTGCATAATGCCCAAAATCCATACCCATCCTAAAAGCATCGGCAGAAAAGCCAGAACTGCCAGTTCAATACGGCCTAAACTGATCCACAAGAAAAGGAAGACGATGAGTGAACAGGCGATTCCAATGTAGTTGAAGTCAGAAGTCAAAGTATTCAGGACACGTCGATTGAGACCAGGCAGATCAAAGCCTCTAGTCATTCGTTCCACTTCTTCCACATGCTCCAAAGGAACCGAAAGTTGAGCCACAAACTTTCCCGACTCTGTCTGAACAAGATCTGTAAGGATATTGTTTGTCAGAGGCGTGAAATCTCCGATTTGACAGGTGTCAGCCGTTGTCATGGCCAAAAGACTTGAAAAGGGTGCAAAAGCTTCGTCGGCAAATCCAGCTGCAACGGCCTTCTTCTGAAATGACGAATAACTGAATCGTCCTTCTTTTTCGAGCCTTTGCCAATAATTGTTCCAAAGAACCAAACGTTCTTGCTGAACCTGCGTACTTGGGAGCAAAACAGCCGGGTTCTTCAAGGATGCAATCTTTCCCGTCTCCACAAGGTTTTCAAGCAAAGGAGTCTTACCTTCAAGTTCAGCCAAACTACCTGTCGGCAAGAAAACGTTTGCACAATCTTCCTTCTGTCCCTGCATCTCAGTGAGACGAGCAAAGTCGGCACGTTGCTCCTCGGACATATAGTTTATGTGATTCAAATCGGTATCGAAACTGGTGTCGAGACTGAACCACCCAAATAATAGTGTCAAGACGAGAAGGGCGCCTCCCAAAATGAATCGTCGTGCAGACTTGTGACTACCATTTGTCGTTTTTTCTTCATAGTTTGCACCATAAGGACGTCGTGCTTCTACGTTTCCTACCATATGTGGAAGGATAAGAAGAGTAAACAAGATGGTACCGACAAGCATCAAGGCAGCAAAGATTCCCAAGTCGCGCGTTGCTGTGGCTTTTAGTGGGATTAGAACCAGGAACGCACCCACCGTCGTGATATTACCAATCAAAAGCGGTGAAACGAGTTCGCGCCAATCGCCTCCCTCCTGCTTGTGACAAAGGAAATGCAAGGGATAATTGACAGCAATGCCGATGAGGATAGAAGTCATACCCACCACAATCAGTGATATCTCGGCATGAACCAGACGCATAAGCCCCAAACCGAAAAGGAAACCGAAAGCGATGGTTACCAGAATATAAAGCAATTGATTGAAACTGCGGAAAGCATATAGCAGGAGCGCCAGTATCAGCAGAATTGCCAAAACAGCAGAAAACAGCGTGTCTTTTCGAATCTGCGTGCTATTGCCAACTGCGATGACCGGAGACCCCGTAGATCGAACAGTCACGCCTTCTGCAACTAGTATCTCTTCCCCTATCTTGTCAAGCATCTCGATCAGACCTGCATTGCACGCACTCTCACTGCTGCCGAAAGGCGAAGTGACATTGACCAGACAACACGTCGTGTCAGGAGTAAAGAGATAGCCATCGATATTCACCAGATCCATCTCTGGCTGGAAATCTCGAAGCGAAGCAGCGACCCGATTACCAAGCCCCAATGGATCGTGTTGCAGCATCGGTTGTAGGAAGGTTCCCGACGAAGAAGCCATACGTTGCCGTATCCAATGAAGACGTTTCTCAACATAGGTTGAATCTGCGTCGGTTCGGATTGCCATCAGCGAGTCTAATGTCTGATAGTCCCTCTCCTCCAAATAATAAGGCAAATGGGCATAGACAAAGTCGAAAACATCGAGGATACGCTCCACATCGACCTGAGGCTGCCAGGAATCACTTACCCATCGGGCAGTGTCTCGCTCTGAAAGCAAGTCTCCGAAATGCTCTACCGCGGATATCAACTTGTGAGGATCTGCCTTCGACGAGAGTGCCTTCTCATCGATGAACTGCAAGACAATCTTATCGCCAGCCGCTACCTCTTGATAGATCGACATCGCCTGCTTGTACTCGTCATCGACAGGCAGGAAGTCAGTAATCTGCTCCTTGAATTCCAATCGAGAAACAAGCATAACAAGTGTGGCTACCACAACAGAGAGCAGCAGCCACAACCTTCCACGATGGGAGGCGAAATATTGATATGTTTTCTCAAAGAATCGGATGTTCATCTCACAGATCCTTGATATATGTGCAGCGACGCTTATGTAGTCGTTTTTCAAAATCGCCCCACAGGTTCGAGACCTTATGGTTTGTCTCGAGTTCGTTGTTCGACTCTACATATTTATACCCATTGGCCTTGAATTGAGGAATGAGTTCTGTGAAGAGCAGGGCATTGACACCCTTGCCCTGCATATCGGGTCGAACAGCGATGAGCAAGAGGTCGCATGTGTCGGTGCCACCATGGAGTAATCTTCCCCAGAAACTGTCGGGATTTAGATACATCGCACGAGCAAGATAGAACCAACCTATCGGCCACATCTTCCCTCGGGCTTTCTGTTGGGCACGACTTAAAGATGGACAAGCAATGCCAAAGGCCAGAAGATTGTCTTCCTTATCGACAATGAGTCGTATCAAGTCGAGACGAACCTGAGGAAGATAGAGGTTGATGTAATAGTCTATCTGCCGATCGGTCAAGGGGGTGAAACCATAAATCTCGGAATACGCCTGATTGTAAAGTTCGAAGATACGATGTCCATACCGCTTAACAAGCGTCTGGGAGTCGGTGAACTTCAAGGCACGTAAACCATAACGACGAGCGGATATTTCTGCCACACGACGATGCTTTTCCGGAACTTCATCCACCATCGTCATTCGATACTCGTTCCAATATGCTTCCGGCCTCATCCCATATGCTTCGAAATGCTTGGGATAGTAGTCGTAGTTATAGAGTTCGGCTGACGTACACAGTTGGTCAAAGCCTTTGACAAGGCAACCCTCGTAATCCAAATCGGTCAAGCCCAACGGCCCGACGATTTCCTTCATTCCCTTGCTCCTGCCCCATTCCGAAACCTTATCGAGTAAAGCCCGACTCACGGTTTCGTCGTCGATAAAATCAAGATAGCAGAAGCGGCATTGCTCCTTCCCTACCCGTTCATTGGAGTGGCGATTGATGATGCCGGCAGCACGTCCCACCAACTTTCCATCACGCGAAGCCAAGAAGAAAACTGCCTCGCAAAAGTCGAAGGCAGGATTCTTAGAGGGGTCCAAACAATCGATTTCGGACTCAATCATCGGAGGAACAAAAGCATCAACGCCACGATACAATTCCAGTTGAAACTGTACGAATCGTTTGAGCGCCCTTCTGCCCTTGATTTCCTCGATGACTATCATTGAGCCTTGTTCTGATGTTTGCGATGGTGGGTATGCGGATCGTTGATGATTTCGCGAGCACGTGCCAAGGCAGAGAGGATGTTGTCGAAGATATTCTCCTCACCCACTTCCTCATAGAACGACGTATTCTTGATTACACGCATCACCTCGGGACGAACACCCGACAAGATGACATGGATGTTATCCTTATGGCTCTTTTGCACAAAGAGTTCAAGGTTATGGAGTCCAGTTGCATCGATGAACGGAACCTTGCGCATACGAATGATACGCACATCTGGATAAGAATGATTCTTGAACATCGAAGTGGCAGAAAGTTCGTCGAACTTGTTGGCAATGCCGAAGAAGAATGGACCATCAATCTCATAGACCTGAACGCCATTAGGAATATGCAATG
>Ga0310691_10003837_pt1 | contig 17470 bp, 9 predicted proteins | sample 176DNAGHGlowgp2_FD_203887 | JGI IMG/M metagenome (GOLD analysis project Ga0310691, IMG submission 203887) | Sheep rumen microbial communities from Palmerston North, Manawatu-Wanganui, New Zealand - 1766 DNA GHGlow gp2 (v2) (version 2) | ecosystem: Host-associated > Mammals > Digestive system >...
CGCCAATGAAAAGTATTATAAATATCGATGCTTAGATTGCGGTAATGAGGATTGGATGGTTGAGTATTCTTTAGGCGAGAATCAACATTGTGGGTGCAATGCTTGTGGGAAATTCCCCAAGAAAGTAGTAAGAGGCGTTAATGATATTACTACTACTGCGCCTTGGATGATAAAGTATTTTCCTCATGGCGAAGATGAAGCTAGTTTATATTTCAAATTTGACAAAAGGAAAATTGAGTTTGTATGTCCGGACTGTGATAGAGTCCATACTAGTTCAGCTATGAATGTTTATGCAAATCATGGTTTATCATGTGTTTGCTCTGATAAGATAAGCTACCCTAACAAATATATCTTTAGTTTTTTAGAACAACTAAATATAGATTTTGATCGTGAAGCTACGTTCGAATGGTCACCACATCGTTTTTATGACTTCTATATACCATCTAGAAGTTTGATTATAGAAGCACATGGCAATCAACATTATGGCAAACCCATTATTAAATCTTATAGTAGATACCGTACTACTGAAGAAGAAATGTCAAATGATTTATACAAACAATCATTGGCAGATAATAATGGTATACAACACTATTTTCAAATAGATTGTAGAGAGTCAAATTCTGATTATATTCAACATTCTATTATAGCTAGTGGATTGCTAGAGGTATTGGATGTTGATAAAGACACGATTGATTGGGGTAAATGTGATGAATTTGCTACAAAGAATCTTATTAAAGAGATTTGCGAATATCAGAGAAATAACCCATCAAAATCTTTAAAGGAAATATCTCGGCTATACAAAATTGCATATGCCAGAATATTTGATTATATAAAAAAGGGTAACAAATATGGCTGGTGTAATTATACATTTAGTAATGATGCAAATCAGTCTATCGCCTAAGAATAATTTAATAAAGTAAAATCAGAATCCCCAGCGAAAGCTATCGGGGATTTTTTCAAATGTGCATAAAGGAGACACTATGGCAAAAGTATGTCCAATATTTCTCAACAATGAAGTTGTAACTTGCTTTAAATATGACGATGTCGAAGTACAGGCTCCGTCAATCCATAATAAAGATGCCAAGACAGTTAAGGCAGAACAGAAAAATGGAACATATGTCATTGTTGATGATCAGAAAAAAGAAGCCGTTAAGGAAGCCCCAAAGGCAGAACCCAAGGCTGAATAGTAGCAACACTTGGTTGTATAAGTTCTAAGGAGGTTTTATTGCAACCAGTCGGTGTGTGATAATGCCTCCTTTTTTTTACGCAAACTAAATGGAGAGAGAAAGAAATGACGAATATACACTTTGAATCATTAGAAGAAGCTATAGCATGTTATGGCAGACAGAATCTGATTGCCGTAACTAATCTACAGCAATTAATTTTCTATACCAAACATGGTTGCCAGCCTAAATTCATTTTTGAGAATGAGAATAAACCAGGGAAAATCACTTGCTGGTTTCTCAAAAGTGAATCCGAATGGGTTTACAATAAATGGTTGAGCGACCATCCAAAACAGAATGAAAAACCAAGGTAAAATTTTTGAAGAAAGCATAAAGAAATCTGTGCCGGACTATGCTCTGCTCTACCGACTGCCGGATGCTGCGCAGTCCTTTGGTGGTGGCAGTAATCTGCGATTCAGCCAGAAGAATCCCTTTGACTTTTTGCTATGGGATTCACAAAAACATATCCTATATGCGTTAGAAGCCAAGACCGTTCAAGGTCAGAGTATTTCATTTGAACGCAATAAATCAGAGCATGGAGAGATACACTATCACCAGATTTCTGGCTTAAACGATTGGAACAAATATGACGGAATCGTCTGCGGATTCATAATAGAATTCCGCAAAATTGAAACTACTATTTTTCTGCCGATTGAATCGTTCAATTATCTGTCGGTTCATTTAGAGAAGAAGAGTTTCAATTATGATGACTTAGAAAAATTGAATATTATATATTGTGTAATTCCTCAAACGAAGAAACGCACAAGATTTACATACGATATAGATACATTTTTAAACACATATGAGCATATCAAGGAGATAAAGAAATGAAGTATACAATAAGAGAAAAGAAGTTTACTCCGCTTGAATGGAGTGTTTTAGTTGCAAGTATTGCAGAGGGTTATTTCGATGATGGTGAGTATACTCCGCACTTCGGAATTCTGAATGTAATGAGATTGTTCTTTAATGAGTGCGTTGAAAAAGTCGGTAATAAGAAAGCCGTAAAGTCTGAAAGTCTGGACGATATTGAGCGGTTTGTAAACGACCCAGACTTCATCGCAGAATTTAATAAAGTTATTTTCTATGATGATGATAAATTCATAATAGATATGACATTTGAATATGCTTACCAAACCGCTATGGGTATTGTCGCACAGCGGACTACATCATGGGGTGAACTGACCAATATACTGATTGATGTCATTAAGAAAGTAGCTGCATATGCAAAAGATCTGGCTTCTGAAGAAAACATTCAGTTGCTACAGGAATTAAGCAAGAAATTATCTGATGGCGGAATTACTGCTGATGCTATTGTTGAAGCATATGGCAAATCCGGTTTAATGGATAGACTGTCTAAAGCGTAAAATTAAATTAAAAAGAGAGAGATAAAGATATGGGGCGGAACAATCTGCCCTTTTATTAATTGGAGGTAAGTTATGGCTAGGACGACTGAGCAACTCGAGAGAGAAATAATGAGAGAGATGAGGAAAGCCATGAACCAAGCTGCCAAGAACATGAAGAAAGATATGGAAAAAGGCACTGAATATTTTTATCACGGGGGCAAACCGAAGGTATATGTCAGAACCGGAGCATTAGGCAAAACGCCACAAACAACTCCGGTCGTTGAGTCTGGCAGTTCAGTGGAGTTTGATGCGTATTTGGATAAAAACTATACCTATAATTCCGGTGATAGTCCAAGCATGGGTCAGGTTTTTGAACTTGCAAACTATAAAAATCCTTGGATGACATCTAGTGGGGAATGGGCAAATCCGACAGTTGGACAATCTGGATTCTGGGAAAAGTCCTTAGAAGATATGGAGAAGTCGTTGGATGATGCCATGAGTGTGCATTTTGCAAAGGGGTGATTGGTAATAAGAGAAGGAAGAACTACTGTTTATAATTATATAACCAGCAAAGAAAAATTAGATCAGGTCAATCCTATTAATAAGGAATTGGAAAATGATTTTATAGAATATTTAGTTTCAGTTGATAGAGCTAAAAGCACTATAGAACAGTATATTGCTGCTCTTCATATCTTTTGGGTCTGGAATCTGGACTACAACTATAATACAGCTTTTACTGAGCTGACTAAAAGACAGATTGCAAGATTTCAGAATCATGCACTCAATGAGTATAGATGGTCTTCGGCTAGAATAAGATTTGTGAAATCTGTCTGTCGGAGTTTGGAAAATTATATTCTTAATATATTGGACGATGAGTATCCAGACTATAAGCAGATTTGGAATAAGATTGAATCTCCGGTCAATGAACCCGTTAGAGTTAAATCCATTTTTAATGCTGATGAAATGCAGTCCCTTTTGGATTATCTAGTAGAACATGAGCAGTATGAAAAAGCATGTTTTTTAGCATTGGCTCTTAATAGTGGAAGAAGAAAATCCGAGTTGGCGAGATTCAAAGTGTCTTATTTCACCGATGATAATCTGATATGTGATGGTGCTTTATATAAAAGTCCTGAAAAGATAGTTACTAAAGGTCGTGGTTCCAAGGGAAAGTTATTGTATGTTTATACTCTGGCTAAACCTTTTAAACCATATCTGGATTTGTGGATTGATGAGAGAAAGAAATTAGGCATTACAAGTGATTGGCTGTTTCCTAAATGTGTTAATGGTACATGGGTCGATGAGCCAACTCCGGTTACCTTATTTAATTCTTTTGCAAATACATTCACAAGAATTTTAGGTCGAGCATGGTACGTGCATAATGCCAGACACTATTTTACTACTTCGTTGTCTGAAAATAATATTCCTAACAACGTCATTAAAGATATTGTTGGCTGGGCAAATGTATCTATGGTTGATATTTACAATGATTCTGAAGCCGAGGACACTTTTGAAAAATACTTTGGAGCAGAGGGAATCAAAAAAGTTGAACAGAAATCCTTGGAAGATTTATAAAGGAACATATATGAAACATTAACGAATTCACCGCAAGGTGATTTTTTTATGCCCTGAATATGGGTGAAAGGAGATGCCTATGGCTGATTTTAGAGCGCAAGTCAGGGCTGAGCTTGAAAAAAAAAGTATTTCTAATCTCGTAAAGCAGATTCAAAGCGGATTAGATAATGCTAATTTTACGGTGAAAATTAATGGCGCTGACTTGGCGAAAAACTTAAATGGCCAATTAAAAAATGTTGGGCAAGAAGCAAGTCAGCAACTTTCAAAGAATTTTGAAAATGCTACTAAATCTGCAAATGCTTATACGCAATCAGTAAATAACGCAGCCAAGCAACAGAGAGTATTAACCAATGCATCGACTTTGTCGAACAATATGCAAGTTTGGTTAAACAATAATAAAAAAGCTGCTAAAGAATATGGCGATCAAATTAGGCAATTACAGTCGCAATTAAAGAATCCTAATTTATCTGGTTCGCAGTATCAGCAAATCAGTGCTGACTTTAGGAACATACAGAGTTCGGCTAAAGCTGCCGGATTGAGTGCTTCTCAGTTTGGCAAAAATATGAAAAGTGCCATAACGTCAGCAATTGGAATCGGCAGCGTTTTTCAAGCTTTTAATACTGGCACTAGGCTCATCAGAGACATGACCAATGAAGTCATTCATCTTGATGATGCTATGACTCAGTTCAAAATAGTAACTCAACAGACTGAAAGTTATTATCAGTCTTTTTATAATTCAATTAACCAGATTGCCAAGTCTATTTCTGCTTCACAGGCTGACTTGATAGATTCAGCTACAACATATGCACGACTTGGATATTCTGGTGACGAAAGTAAAGAGCTTGCTAAATTCACATCAATGTTGAAGAACGTAGGTGATATTGATGTAAGCTCTGCTCAGAATGCACTTACCGCTATTACCAAGAGTTATCGTGTATTGCCAGACGAAATCGAATCCATCATGGATAGATTGGTTAAGGTCGGTAATAATGCTCCTATCAGTGTTGCCGAATTAGCCGAGGGTATTAACAATGCCGGAAGTATGTTGGCAGCAAGTGGAAACAGTTTTAACGACTCGCTGGCCTTGCTCACGGCAGCGAATACTACCGTACAGAACATCAGTAAATCCTCTACCGGTTTAAGAACCATCGCAGCCAGAATCAGGAATACTAAGAGTGAATTAGATGACCTTGGCGAAACAATGACCAAGGCAGATTATGAAGCTTTGGTTAAATCATTAACTGATGCTAAAGTTGCCTTGACTGACAATGGTGAATTCAGAAGCACAAAAGATATTCTTGCTGATTTGGCTCATGAATGGGAAAATCTTGGTTCAATGCAACAGGCCGCATTGGCTAAAACTATTTCTGGTACAAGACAGCAGAATATCTTCTTCTCACTTATGGAGAACTGGGAAGAAGCTGAACATGCTTTTGAGTTAATGGATGATAGCGCCGGCACTCTTTCAGATTCATATAATATATATTTGGATAGTGTTACGGCACACATCGATAAATTTAAAGCAGCATGGACTGAATTATCTAATGCGACAGTATCAACTGATTTCCTTAAAAACATTGCTGATGCTGGCACAAAATTATTAGATATTTTAGGAAAAGTATCAGATAAGATTGGCACGTTCCCTACTCTCATTGCTGGAATGGGAATAGCCGTTCTGATAAAGAACTTTGCTTCTGCAACTAAAGGCGCTCAGAGCTTTGGGCAAGTATTCAGTAATTTGGGCAAATCCTTAACTGCCAATCCATTTGCATTAGCTGCAAGTGGAATTACTGTGTTTATCGCTGCGATATCTGCATTAAATCAAGCACATGAGCAGATGATAAGAAAAGGCAGAGAGGCTGCCGAAGCTTATACCGGAACTAAGACATCTGTAGAAGAATACCTTACCAGAGCGCAAGAATTACAGACTAAATTATCTGATAGTAATACATCAGAATCTGAAGCTTATGAAATAAAGAAAGAATTAATCGGTATTGAAGAAAGCTTAGTTGGCTTATTAGGTAATGAAGCAAGCCAGCTTGACTTAGTTAATAAAAGTTTAGATGAACAGGTCGGCTTAGTTAATCAGTTAATTAAAGCTGATTGGCAGAAGTTTTATCAAGGCAATACCGATGCTATCAATGAAGCGGTTGATGCTTATACTAATTATTACGCTAAAGGCGATAAATTATATAACAGAGGAACCGGATTATATAGTCTTTACGCTCCTACTCGTTCTCAGTTAGAAGATGCAAAAATTGACGCAGTTGCTTTTTATGATGAATTGGCAACTGAAGTTGGTAAAATCATTGGTCATAAACCATTAATTGACAAAGATACATTTAATGATGGTGTTGTACTCTTCGATTTTGAAACAACTAATATTAATGAAATCGAAGATATTTATAGTCAATTATATAGTACGCTTGAATCATTAGGTCAGAAATATAGAGACACTGATGATATTTTAAATGATGAAGTATTTGGCAAGACATTGTCAAATTATAGCAAGCAGTTATCTAATATCAGTAAAACCATGTCTCAGTATGGGTCATTATTTGATTCATATGTATCAGGCCTTGTTCAATTTGATGATCAATATTCTAAGGTATTTGGTAATATATTGGCATCTGAGCAAGAATATGAAAAGGCCTTAAAGAGCGGTGACCAAGAGGCAATTAAAGCAGCAATTTCTAATTTTGAGGATGCAAAAGTAAGTTTTACTAATGCAGACTTTGATAATCCGGCTGTCAATATGTATATCCAAGGCATCATTGATTCGATTGAAGCAGAAGTACATGATGCCAAATTAAAGATTAGATTATCTGAGGAAATTGATAATTCAGCTGATTTCAAAAAATCAGTTAAAGATTCAATTAACCACTTTATTAATGACGAGGGTAATTTTGACCTGACGTTATTATCACAGGCGCAGATAGATTATCAAACAACGGCAGAGGGTGCAAAGTTACCAGAGAATGCCCAGGCTTATCAGAATCTTATTTCTATAGCTGAAGAGTACGGTTATGTTACCCAAGACAATGTTGCCGATGTTGATGCCTTAATATCCGTTTTGGGAGAATTAGGCGTTATCAATCTGGATAATCTTGTTGGTGCAGTTGAAGAAGTAGATGAAGCTGCTGAAACCGCTGTTAAATCTTTTGGCTCATTTACTGAATTGGTTGGCGATACATCCGATGATGGTTTTGCCAAACATATAGAATCTTATAAAAAGGCTATTGATACCTTGAAGTCCGCATTAAGTAGTTTGAATGCGGACACAATGAAGCCTGGTGATTTAATCGATTTATCATTAACATTCCCAGAACTCGCTCCTTATATTAATGACACTGATCAGCTTAAGAAGAAGATATTAGAGTTAATTGAAGTAACCGGAACTGGATTTGATGGTTACTTAGATGAGATTATCGAAGCTTCTCCGGAAGCAAAAGCTGAAGTTGAAGCATTAAGAAAATCTTTATTAGAATTAGCAAATGTTGCTAATACATCTTTAGATCAGTATGGTGAAGCTTACCAGCCTTTAATCAACGGTCTGTCTGCCGTTAAGGATATGTCTAAAGGCGCTTCAGAGGAACTTCAAAAGCTTAATGAAGTGATGTCCGGTGGCGATTATGACGATGGCATGGAAGCCAGAGTTGAGAACTTCAAAAAGATGCAGGAGTTATACAAGTCTGGCAAGGTTGGCTCTAAAGAATATCAGGCTTTAACGGACTATTTTGGCATTAGCAGAGATAGCCTTGAGGATCAATATGCATGGATGCAGAAATATACTGCATGGTTCTCTGATGCCGAACAAGGTACAAAGAATTTCCTTCAATATATTGGTCAGATGAGCGATGAAATAGAGGGGATTAAATTTAATGATGATGGTTCTTTCTGGTTTGATCCGTCAAAACTTGACCAAATAGCTAAATCTTTAGGTTTGACTAAAGGTGCTTTAGTTGATCTTTTAAATAATGTAAGAACATATTATGCAGATTGGGAATCATATAATGCTGAAGATTTAAACTCATGGTTCCTTGATGCCGGTGTCATTGAACAATCTGGAGATTCTCTCATTATCTATGCTGATAAAATAAGAGAAATTGCTTCAGCTTTAGGATTTACTGAAGCTGAGATTGATGAAATGATTAAGAAAGTACAGGGTTTGGACGAATATGCTGAATCCAATCCTGTTGTAGTAGATTTTCAGTTTGATGGTACTGAAAAGTTTGCCGATGTAAGACAGACTTTTAAATCATTCTTATCGGATGTTGAGAATTCTGGAGCATCCATAGAAAAGCAGAAAGAACTTATTTTACAGTCCTTTGAAGGACTTAGTCCTGAAGTTATCGCTCAAATCATTCCAATGATAAAAGACGATGAACTTCAAGATGAGGTTCAGAAAGCTGCTGACGAACAGGGGTTAACTGCCGAAGTCACAGTTGAAACCACTGAAAAAAGTGCAGATGAAAAGGTTGCAGATACTATCACACTGATGCAAGAATCTGATGGAAAAACGTATTCATCTACTTTTGAAATAAAGGGATTAGCTGAAGCTGCCGAAGACGCTAAAACAGTCAAGGAACTTTTAGATTCTGGTAAAGACGGATTCATTGATACAGATCCAAGGAAAACTACAAATAATGCAGAGTTGTATAAAGTTGATGCAGATCCGAGAAAAGTTGCAAGTAATACAGAATCATATAAATCGGATAGTGTTCCTACTGTACCAGTAAAAGCAGATACTGAACCTCTTAAGAAAGATGTTGCTGACGTTGAACTTCCGCCGGTTAAAACCGAGATAGAACTTGACGATGAGAGTGCCAAAGCAAGAATTCAGGAGTTGGCCGATCAATTTAACAGCTTCACCAACGGCAATGTAGATTATAATAAGCGTCCTCATGTAAATGCCCAGACTATGTATGATGCTGGCTATACAGAGTTTCCTGACGGTGATGTGGCCACGTTGTATTCTAGTGGATATACTGAACAGGCAGTAAAATATCCTATCACATTTGAGATTACTCCTATAATGGAAGACGGCACCGTCTTGACTCAGGAAGAGTTAGAACAGTATATAGATTCTTTAGATTTCACTGGTGGGTTGCAGGAATTCTTAGCTTCTGATGCCGAACAATCCAAACTTATCATAAATGCTCAACCAGGAGAATATGATGAAAATTATTGGAGTGAGTATAATGAAATATTAGGTCGCGTTAAAGGGGAATACGAAGAATTATATTCCGAATTTGTCGGCTATGATTGGGAAGTTGAACCGAGTGTTGACACTGAACAGGCAGATTCAGAAATAGACAATTTTGTATCTGACGCTGAATCTAAAGAAATAACAGTTCCAGTTGTTACCAGTACTACAGAAGAATCAACAGTAGAGCCAGAAAAACCATCTGAAGAAAAGCAAGGTGGTTTTGTTATAACTCCAACTACAGATACATCTAAAGCAAGCGATGAGGTAAAAGAATTCACTGATAATGTAGAATCTGAATCAGTTAAAATCCCTATGGCGGCCGATTTGTCTGAAGCTGAAAGCCAAGCACAATCTTTTGCTGATGGATTAACTGAAAGTCCTAAACCAGTTACTGTTAAGCCTGAGGTTACAGAGGAAACTGAACCAGTAGAAATACCGACTGAAATAGTTATTGATCAGCAACAGATGGCTGATGTTAAGAATAATTTCGTTTTAGAGCCTATTACAGTTGATACTACTCAAGCGGAAGCAAGTATGGGAACTCTTAACGAAGCTTCATCAGTTGCTAAAGACGGAGTTAATAGTGTTAAAACAGCTGAAGATGAATTGTCCGGCAATGCTTTAAATCTGGCTCAACCGATAGGTCAGATTGGCTCATTAGATTCGACTGCTGTTACTGCTAAGAGCAATATTATTGGTATTGAGAATGAGTGGAATACTCTTGCCGCACTGCCTAACATTACTAAGACCATCAACATTCAGAAAAATGGCGATATCGCTGCTTCTGCCGGAGGAACCAAAAACTTCCGAGGCGGACTTACTCTTCTTGGTGATGAATACAATCCCGCCGGAGAGGCTCGTCCTGAATTAGTTGTAGCCAATGGCGAAGCTTATATCGCTGGTGCTGATGGCCCAACAATTGCCAATCTGCCAAAAGGTGCTGTCGTTTATCCTTATAAAGAAACCAAAAAGATTCTGGCTAATAACAGATTTAAAGGTTCTTTGTCTGGAGCAATTCCGGCATTTGGCGGAGGAAGTGGCTTTGTTAAGAATAGTGTTGTTGATCAGGCTACAAAAAGCGGTGGCACTGTAGTCTACAACGACTACTCTACTACTTACGACACGGAAATTGACGGTACGGTCGATACTTCAGGCGCATCCGGGTTCACTGCCCTCATCAAGAGCGAAGAATTCAAGAAGTTCGTAGATGACTTCCTTAATGGCACTGAACAACTCCAGACCGCATTCGACAACCTCGCCGGCGGAGCCGATGCCGGAGAAGTCTTTGACACACTATACGATTATTTCAAAGAAGATGCTGAAGCACTTCAAATCTTAGGCGAACGCTATGACTTCACTACCGATAAAGTCAAGGCGCTTAACGACCTTGTCCGCACAAGAGTCATCGAAAACTTCAACGGGCAATTCGGAAAACTCAGCACTGAACAGGATATCGCCGCCCTTCAAGACTACATGGCGACAATCCTCGACATGGGCAAAGTCACTGAAACGATAATCAACCTTGACACCTTCAGCAACAAGATGAACAACCTGTATTCTGCGATTAAGGAATCTGTCGCCGGTACAGGTCTTACCGCTGATTCTATTGCAGAGTTACAGGATAGATATAAAGGTCTTGAAAGCTTTGACCCGTCAGTATTATTTGAACGCTCATACAACGGTATTCATCTGAATACTACTGCTCTGCGCCAGTTAGAGGACGAATATCAGAATCTGATGAAGTCCAAGATCACGAGCCAGCTTGCATCTCTGCGGAACGAATACAAGCGTCTGACTAAAGAGATTGAAGCGTGTGCGGATAGCGCAGATGAAGCTGCACAAGCCGACCTTTACGCCCAGAGGAGCCAGATACAGGATCAGATTAACGATGTTGAAAATCTTGCATCTCAGTATAACGGCCTTACTTCCGTATACGAGAACTGGAAACGTGCGCAGTCGATGGGTGAAGAAGGTGACATGTACACCGACATCACCGGAAGCCTCGAAAACATCCTTGAACTTTATAAAGATGGCTTAGTAGGGACAAATCAGTTCAGAGCGGCTGTCCAGATGCTGACTAATCAGGATGTGAGCAATTGGAGTGCTGCGCAGTTAGTTGAACAGTTTGAATCCAGCTTCCCTACTCTGATCAGTTATTTCACTGAAACCAGAGATGGCGCCGAGAAATTCTTGCATGACATTCAGGCAATCAACTCTGAATGGGCATATATTGACGAGAATGGAATGTGGAATGTCAACTTGCCAGACGCTGATGCTATTGCAAACGCAATGGGTCTTAACGAAGAAACCATACAGATAATAATGAGGAGATTGTCTGACTATGGCTTCACAGTCAATCTGGACTTTGATGTTGACACTGCGGAAGAAGAGCTTGCTCAAATGCAAGAAGCCGAGGTTGGCGACAAGGGATACGATGTCATCATTGCCAACGATCCACTCGGTGATCTTGACGAGATCAATAATTATAAGATTGATGATAAATCATATAAGATTACTGCTGAAACTTCAGATGAGGAAGGCTCAAGTGAGTCCGGTGAAGCTGCCGTTCAAGGTAAAGCCTTTGCCAGCGGAACAGGTAAAGCCTTAGTTGGTGAACTCGGCCCAGAAATGCTGGTACGTAACGGCAAATGGTATTTGCTTGGTGAGAATGGCACTGAATTCTTTGATTACCGGAAGGGCGATATAGTCTATTCGGCAGACCAGACTAAAAAATTGCTTGAGAACGGCAGACTTGAAGGTGGCAGAAACAGAGGAACAGCCTTTGCCTTAGGCAACGCGCAAGGTCTGGCTTTTGCCAAACCTCTCGCAGACGCTTATGGTACTTTACAGGAAATCAAACAAGCATTTGCAGAAGCTGCTGAAGAAGGCATTGAAAAAGGCAAGAAGAAGTCTTCTAATTCTTCATCCTCTAGGTCTTCTTCGTCCAGTTCTTCTTCTTCGTCATCATCTGATGAGCCGGATAAAGTCGATTGGATTGAAGTTGCTATTAAACGTGCGTCCGAAGCACTTGAGCGATTTAAGAAAGTCGCAGACAATGTTTTCAAAACTCTGTCTACCAGACTTGGCGCAAACCGTAGTGAGATTAAACAGGTAACTGATGAAATCACTCTTCAGCAGAAAGCCTACACGCGCTACATGAAAGAAGCAAACTCAATCGGACTTTCTGAAGACCTTAAGAAGAAGGTTCGCGAGGGCGCTATAGACATTAAGCTGTATGACGATGCTACTCAAGAACTTATAAATGAATATACCGAGTATTATGAGAAGGCCATCCAATGCAAGGACGCTGTTGATGATTTACATCAGTCACTTTCTGAATTATATCAGGAAAGATTTGATAACATTCAAGCTGATTACAATAATCAGTTAGATGTATTAGACGCTAAAATACAGATGCTTGCCAGCAGTTCGTATAAGACTGTCGGAACGAATAATGCTGGCGTTGGCGAAACCATTAAGATTCTGAATAATGAAATATCAGTCATGTCTAGCCAGCTGACAGACATGAACAATGCTTTTGATGAAGCTGTTAGGTCTGGCGGAATTCAGAGGTATTCAGAAGAATGGTACCGGATGTCCGGTGAGATTGATGGCGTTCGTCAGAACATTCTTGACGCATCCGAGGACATCTCTAAAGCATATGAGGAGATGTTCGACAACATAGAATCTTACTATAGTGGGCAGATTGGGCTGTATGAGGACGAACTTGAATTTGCAGCCAACAACAATTATGACACTATAGCTAAGAACAATCAGTTAAATGCACAGCAGATTGGCATATTCTCAAATCAGCTTCAGGTGCTGGGCAACGAACTGAAAGATTTGAAGGCCGCTCGTGAAGAGGCCGTAAACTCTGGCGCAATCGTCAAGGGATCAGAAGCATGGGTTGAAATGTCCTCTACCATCAACGGTGTCGTGAATAGCATTACTGAGGCTCATCATAACATCGCTGCAGTATTCGAGAACACATTCAATAACCTTGAATCACATTACGGCCATTTCTTAAAGCAATTAGATAATCTTACTTCCAGTTATAACACGGCAATTGAAACTGCAACTACCAAAGGATATCTGGAAAGCACAAAATACTACGAAGACCTGTCAAAGATTGAATCTCAGAATATCAAGACTCTTAATCAGGAATTAGGTGCATTACAGACTGCCCTTGATAACGGACTGAAGTCCGGTGAAATTAAGCAGTATTCAGAATCATGGTGGAGTATGCAAGAGTCTATAGATGGCGTTAAGTCATCAATAGAAGAAGCTAATCTTCAGCTTGTAGAATACGCCAAAACCATGCGTGAACTTGAGTGGAGTTACTTCGACTTGATTCAGTCAAGGATATCTGAGATGACTGCCGAATCCGAATTCTTGTTGAAGCTTATGAGCAATAAGGATCTGTATCAGGACAACGGGCAGTTCAACGATAACGGCATGGCTACTCTTGGATTACGTGCGCAAAATTATGATGTTGCCATGATCCAGGCAGAAAAATATGCCCAAGAGATACTCAAGCTTGATAAGGAAATCGCAAAAGATCCGTATAATAATGACCTTATAGACAGACGGGCGGAACTGCTGAAACTGCAAAGAGATTCTATTCTTGCTGCGGAATCAGAAAAAGATGCCATTAAGAGTCTAGTATCCGATGGTATTAATAAGGAACTTGAAAGCCTTAAGTCACTTATTGATACCTATACTCAGAGTCTTAACAGTGCAAAAGATCTGTACTCTTATCAGAAGAATATTGAGGAACAGACTAAGAACATTGCCAACCTTCGTAAGCAGATGATGGCTATCGGAGGCGATGACAGTGCTGAGACACAAGCCCGTATGCAGAAACTGCAAGTTGACCTTGCTACAGCCGAAGAGGAACTGGATCAGACCGAGTATGAACAGTTCATTACTGATGCTACTAAGCTGTTGGATGATTTGTATACAAGCTACGAAGAAATCCTTAATCAAAGACTGGACAACATTGATCTGCTTCTGGGAGATATGATTAACTCGGTTAATCTCAATTCTGCCACTATCTGGACTACAATCAGTGAAGCTGCAAGCAATGTTGGTTACACTATCTCTGAGGGTCTGCGTACAATTTGGGGCGGTAATAGCACTGGTATGCAAGCACTTAACGGCACTGTCGCTGCATATGGCAATGGCATACTTGGTGTAATGACTAAAGTCGGAATTGCTGCGGACGCAATAGGCGCTGATGTTAAAAATCAAATTAATCACGCCAATGCTAATGCTAATCAGCTGAACACTAATATTATTAATGCATCCAAGGTTCTTACTAACGATGCAAGTAAAATTAATAATACAATCAGCACGATGAACAATAACATTGGTACGATGAATGGCAATATTATAGCCAAAGGTAAGGATATCACCACCGGCGTTAATACTGCAATATCCAATATGAATACGAATGCCAAGGCAATCAATACCACTCTGACTAACATTTATAACATTGTTAACAAGGGTCTTAATGATGCCAAAACGACTGCCAAGGCTACGACTACTGCCACAACTGCTAAAGCAAGTACTACTGCAACTAAGGTAACGACTAACACTAAGGCATCAACTGCCAGCACAATTACTAACACAGCCAAAGAGAATGTTAAGTATATTGGAAGCAGTGGAACTAAATCATTCTGGGAGGCATATGAAGACGCGACCGGGAAATCGTACGCAGACTTCCAGGCGCAAGCTGCCGCAAGTGCTGCGTCTGCTGCTTCTACCTATGCAACTTCAGCCATTAATAATGGCTTGGCATCTAAACTTCAACAATTGGCAAGTTACGAGAACAACACTACAGTCAATGTAAATATTGACCATGTTCAGGATTACAACGACCTTGTAACTCAACTCCAGAATGATGGCAGATTTACATCCATGATGCAAGATGCTACTCTCAGCGACTTGCTGGGCAAAAACAAATTGTCTAAATACGGATATTATTAAAACATTTAGCCTCTGATAACCCTTTGCGGTTATCAGAGGTTTTTAAGAGGAAGAAAAGGAAATGACTAACGAAAAGAAAATAGCTTATCAGCAAAGACGTATTGAGGATCTTGAGGCTCAGATAAGAGAACTACAGGATTATATTCAGTCTCTTGAGGATGATGCTGAGTCCAAAGAAGCATTCTATCAGAAACAATTAGATATGCTCGAGGAGAAGAAAAATCAGATTGATTCTACTCAGGAACGATTCACGACACTGATAAGTGAACTTGAAGATATAAAGAAAAAATATATTGATGCTCTATCTCAGATGGCGGATGTCCGCAAGAATTTTGAAAATGATGTGCGCTCTGCCTTGAAGAGCATGACCAAAAAGCATAAGGAACTGATAAAATAATGAAATTTCTTGATTTTGAATATGACGGATTAAATTTGAGCGACTTCGGCTTTATTGCCTGTCGCTTTGATGCTGCGTCTGGAATACAGACTGTAAGCGCTGGATCTAAGCTGTCTTTTACCAAGATATCAAGGGATCATGGCAGAAAGTTTAGCATGGTTAATGCTGAGTATTCCGAGTGCTTAACTGCATCTTTTGATATATGCAAAGATCCCGATAAATACCCTACTCAGCCTGAACAGATAATAACAAACGATGAATATCGCGATGTCATGCGCTGGCTGAATCGCCGGACATTCTGCACTTTCAGAATTATTCCTGATGCGTGTCTGGAAGAAGAATTTGTTGACACTTGCAGATTCAATGCGAGTTGCAACGTAGAAAAAATCAAACTTGCTGAAGACCTTATAGGACTTAGACTGACTTTTGAAACTGACAAGCCGTTTGGTTATGGCGAGAAGTTTCAAAAAACTGTCGAGTTCAGTGATCTGACTCCGTCACATTCATTTCTGGATTATTCAGATGAAGTCGGAGAGATATATCCTGATCTTCAGATAACTGTAAGTGTGGACGGTGACTTACAACTGTCCAATGATACACATGGCGGAACTATGATAGTAAGGAACTGCACTGCCGGAGAGGTAATTACTATTTACGGCAAGGAACAGATTATTCTCTCATCTGTGGCAAGCCATGATATTTCAAATGATTTTAATTATGATTTCTTGAAGATTGGCAATACATACGCAAGCCGTAAGAATACGATAACATCTACTCTGCCTTGCAGTGTTACTCTGTCTTACATGCCAATTATTAAAGATACATTTGTATAAGGGAGGTGAGCGTTTGGGAATCAAAGTTACTTTTGACTCTAACAATCAACCGCAACAGCCTACCTTAGTTTTAATGACTAAAGGCGGAAGAAAAATTGGCAAGCTTCCGGCCGTAAACATGCAGTTCAGAGATGTGTTTAATGACCACTCTGAAGGCAGATTTGATGTGTATAAAAAAGACTGCTCTACTGAAGTCTGGGATAATACTTCGGACTTTAAGCTTATATGGGCAAGAGACTGGAACGAAGTCTACGAATTAACTCTTGATAAGAAAGACAGCAAGGGCGCATTGAGCAAATCGTGCCAGATGTCTTCGCTTGGCGAAGTAGAACTGTCGCAAATCAATCTCTATGAAATCAGTATCAACACTGAGGATGACATCGCCAGAGATGATTATGTGCCTACTGTTCTGTATAATCCAGAAGACCCTAAAGGCTCTCTAATGGACAGACTGCTTGAGAAAGCGCCGCATTACAAGATTGCTCATGTGGATGAATCTATTGCTGGTATTCAGCGGACATTTGACAGTTTCGATGGAAAAAGCATTTACGATGCATTTAAAGAAGTCGGTGAAAAGGAAGACATCTTGTTTATCTTCCATTGCTATGTTGATGATAAAGGAAAGCTTCATCGTGAAATATCTGCATACGATTTGGAATCAGTCTGTAATGATTGCGGACATCGTGGTAGCTTTGGACGAGTTTGCGAAGAGTGCGGAAGTGAAAATCTCACCTTTGGATATGGCGAAGATACTTCTATTTTAGTATCCAGCGACAATCTTGCTGAAGACATTACTCTGTCTGTTGATACAACATCAGTCAAAAACTGCATGAGGATTACTGCCGGAGATGACTTGATGACTGCTACTGTAGCTGCGTGTAATCCAAACGGCACAAATTATATCT
>Ga0310691_10003838_pt1 | contig 17469 bp, 12 predicted proteins | sample 176DNAGHGlowgp2_FD_203887 | JGI IMG/M metagenome (GOLD analysis project Ga0310691, IMG submission 203887) | Sheep rumen microbial communities from Palmerston North, Manawatu-Wanganui, New Zealand - 1766 DNA GHGlow gp2 (v2) (version 2) | ecosystem: Host-associated > Mammals > Digestive system >...
ACATTAGTGTCCCGTTAAAATTGGGACGAGTTAAATATTAATCAAATAGCCCCGGAATGAGGGGACCAAATTGTTCTTTGACATCGTTGAATTTAGTCTTTTCAAACAACTCATTCAAGGGAGTCTTATCTGTCAATGAGATGCTGAGGATCTGTAAGACCTCATAAGTCGAACGCTCCAGTCGCATATCATGTTGTACGATGGCAACCAGACAATAGGCAATGATTGCTGCACTGATTTGAATCCTGACGGCATTCTCTGTTCTGCCCCAGAATTTCTTGATCTTCAGATGCTGCTTCAGCCACTTGAAGAAGAGCTCTATCTGCCACCTGTTCTTGTAGAGATCGGCAACCTCAAGCGAAGACAAGTGGAAGGCATTGGTAAGGAAAGAGAACTCACGCCCTTGCTCCTCATCATAGAACTTGACCAGTCTGAGCTTCTCCTTGTACTTCTTTGAAGTGATGTAATCCGTCAGCATAATCTCGGAATCAGTTAATACGTTTCGTGGCATCCTTCTCCGCCATTTGATACACTTGTACTGTAAGTTTTTCTTTGCCCGGACTATGAAGAATGACTCATGCTGATGGATGCGATAGAGTTCTCTGAAAGCATTGTATCCACGGTCGAACACGTAGTAAGAGCCTGATTCATAAGGTATTTCCTTCATGGCCTTCGAATCGTGGACAGATGCTGTAGTAATGTGGAAATAGGCAGGAACCTGTGATTCCAAATCATACAAAACATGTGCCTTGACTCCACCTTTCTTCTTGCGGAACTTTGCCCACCAGAAGACTGACAGACAGAGTGGAATCGTCGTTGAGTCGAATGCATACACCTTTCCTTTGAGCTTGAAGATGTCCGTTGCACGTTTACTGCGAGCCTGGTCCATCATGTAGAATGCAAACTCTTCGAAGATACGATAGTCGCGATTCTGATTGGCCGTGGCAAATGTCGTCTTAGCGATAGGCTCCCGACCTAACCCGAGATGATAGCGTTTTGACTGATGAGCCTCCAAAGCTACAATCAAGTCACGCAGGCTCTCACGATTACTGAGTTGTCCGAACATCAGAGCAAGGAGTTGATTCCAGCAAGTGAAATGCTTGACGTAGCGATTCCCATCGTACTTGTCAACAAGGTGACGGAACTTATCGCTATCCAAAAACTCTATCAATTGAGCGAAGACGTATTTTGATTTGTTCATATGCAGTCATGTGTTTTGACTGCAAAGATACAAATTCAAATCGTCGCACCCTCAAAAGTGCTCGTAAAAGACTGAATTTCAATTATTTCAAAGAGCGATTAGTCCACTTTAACGGGACAGTAGTGTACCCGCTTATATGTTGTGGACTATATCGTAGGCACTATGGGAGGTATTATTGGTGCCACTGTGAAGTACCAGAGTCCTTTTGAGGTGAAGAAGGAAGATGATGATAAACCTGCCGATCAAACCGTTGATCAAACCGCTACTTCTACAGTGAAGAAGAAAACATTAAATAATGATCAGTATTATGCTACGGGGTCAACTAGTGGATGTAGCTTCTATGAAGATTATTACGTCAAATACACCATACATTTATTCAATGGACGTTTAATCTTAACACGTTGGAAACGATCCGGATCTTATTGGTCTAGAGATAGTAACGAGATGGAAGCGGGTTTGAAATGTGTTGGGGCATGCTCATCACTCAATGGAATAACACAAAAAGCTTGGTGGGGAGAAGGTTTTGAGTATAATTACACCTATCTTGCTGATTTTGCTCCCCAAAATGGATATGCCGTTTGTTTCACTACGAATGACAGAGAACAGAAGTACATGCGCGTCTTTACTGAAGACTATACTCTGAACAGCATGTCTGGTTCACTTGAACCGGTTACCATCCAATATCAGCTCTACTAAATCAATGGTCGGAGAAAGTGGTCATTCCCAGTTTTTGTTGGAGTTTTATCTAAGGGGAAACCACAACAGCTAGTTTCCGCTTCTGGATTACGGTTCTGATAATCATTCGCAAAACTTACGTGGAGGCCATAGTGCTTCCACGTTTTTGTTTCAATATTCAAAAAGCGATTCGACGATTTGCGAGATAGGGTCTGATGCTGAAAGGAACTATCTCCATGAATTAGAGCAAGTGGTTGAGGGTTTTTTAGCAGTTTTATTTTTAAAACCACGTTTTTAATTACACATTACATTTTTGCCTTTAACTTACTTGATATCAGTTTGTTAGATGCAATGTAATTGAAATGCAACATTACATTACCTACATTCGCCGTAGCGAATAGGGGTTTCGACAGTAAAACAAGTTGTTTTACCTTGAAAAGTGCCATTCCTTTCATCGTTGGGAATCATTCCTTTAAAGGTAAAACAACTTGTTTTACTTTTTCAGGTGCCGTCTCTTTGATTGTTCTACACCCTCTTTTTAATTGTATAGTTCCTTCTCTTTGACTCTCAAATATCAGACTTTTGCAAACTGAACCCGCTATTTGGGTCGAATAATGTAAGATTATGTAAGGTTAAAAAATATTACATTGATTCTAACATATTGTTTATCAATATGTTATTTTGCGAAATGTAAGAATGTAATGTTTTTCATGTTTTTCTTAAAAACAATAGTGATTCACAAAACTTACGAGGAGGTCATAGTGCTTCCATGTTTGGGGTTCAATACCCAAAAAGCGATTCGATTAAGTGAAAGGACCTATCTGAATAAAATTTGCATTTTGACGGAGAATTAGAAAGAAAATCGTATCTTTGCAGTCGAAAACTAAAAACAATGATGACAAGGAAGACTTTATTGACGCTGATGCTGTGTCTGTCGATGCTGACGGCAACGGCACGTGATTATAATATTGTGGCGTATGGCGCAAAGGCGGATACGACAGTACTGAGTACGAAGGCTTTGCAACAGGCGATAGACGACTGCTCGAAGGATGGAGGCGGCAGGGTGATAGTGCCTACGGGCCAATATAAGATTGGCTCCGTGGTGCTGAAGTCTGACGTGCACCTCTATCTGGAACAGGGCGCCACGCTTTACGGCAGTACCAACTTGGACGACTACAGGCCGATGAAGTCCGACTACGTGTCGCTGCGCACGCAGACATCCACCATTCAGTTGATTTATGCCGACAAGGTCAGAAACGTGGTGATTGACGGCTTCGGCACTATCGACGGACGAGGCCGCGCCTTCAAAAAGCTCTCTTGGAACGACGAGGGCATCACCCGTCCGCACTTGATACGTTTCATTCAGAGCGAGGATATCACCGTCAAGGACATCACACTGAGGAACTCCGGCTGCTGGATGCAGCACTATCTGGCCTGCGACCGCGTGAGAATCGACGGCATCAAGGTGTTCAATCGCAACAATTATAACAACGACGCTCTGGATATTGACGGCTGTCACGAGGTGATTGTGAGAGGCATCATGACGGATAGCGACGACGACGGCATCACCCTGAAATCGACCTCGCCGCGCCTCTGCGAGAATATCCGCATCAGCGACTGTGTGATATCGAGCCATTGCAACGCCGTAAAACTGGGCACAGAGACCAACGGCGGCTTTCGCAATATCAGCATCTTTGGCATCGTGGTCAAGCCCAGCAGCAACCAAAAAGAAAAATTTTTCGGACAATGGATAGGCACATCGGCCCTCTCGCTGGAGATTGTGGATGGCGGCGTGATGGAGAACGTCGCAGCCTCAAACTTTACGGTAGAAGGCACCGAGTCGCCCATCTTCATTCGTCTGGGGAATCGTGGACGAGGCTATCAGCTGAGGGAAGCGGGAAAAGGACTGAGCGGAAAGGGCAATGACGACACGATAGCGGAACTGATTCCCATCGACCACATTGGCTGTATCGATGGCATCCGCCTGGAAAACTTCATGATAAGAAACGCTGGGTCTGTGGGCTGTTCTATTACTGGACTGGCTGGTCACCCTGTGCGCAATGTCTGGTTGTCGAACATCTCCATCCATCATAAAGGTGGCGTGACTCCCAGCGACATGCAGGCCATCAACGACTCGATCGCCAACGAAAAGGAAAGGGCCTATCCAGAGGCCACGATGTGGGGCAACCTGCCCGCGAAGGGCTTCTACCTGCGCCACACCCGTCATGTACACTTCGACAATGTCGAAGTCAAAACCGAAGCCCCAGACATCCGCCCAGACTTTGTGCACGACGATACTGAGGGCTGGGGCGATCAGGGCGACGGGACCTACAGGAACCCTGTGCTGAATGCCGATTTCTCTGACCCTGACGTCATCCGCGTAGGCAAGAAATACTATATGGTGGCCTCCGATTTTCATTTCCTCGGCATGCAGGTGCTGGAGAGCGACGATATGGTTAATTGGCACTATATCAGTCAGATATACCGTCGCTTCGACGAACCAGGCTGGGATAGCAACAATCACTATGCCGGCGGCTCGTGGGCTCCCGCCATCCGCTATCACAACGGTCTCTACTACGTCTATTTCTGTACGCCAGAAGAGGGTCTTTTCATGAGTACGGCAGAAGATCCACACGGCCCTTGGGCTCCTCTGCACCTGGTGAAGCGCGTGCCCAAATGGGAAGACCCCTGCCCTTTCTGGGACGAGGACGGGCAGGCCTATCTGGGTCGCAGCAAGCATGGCGCAGGTCCGATTATCGTGCATAAGATGTCGGCAGACGGCAAACAACTGCTGGACGAGGGCACGACGGTATATGAGGGTCCTATAGCCGAAGGCACCAAGTTCATGAAACGCAACGGCTGGTACTACCTCATCATCCCTGAAGGCGGCGTGGGAACAGGTTGGCAAACGGTACTCCGCTCGAAGAACATCTATGGTCCCTACGAACGTAAGATAGTGCTTGAGCAGGGCTCTACCCCTATCAACGGCCCGCATCAGGGCGCTTTGGTCGATACGCCTGACGGCATCTGGTGGTTCTATCATTTCCAGGAGACGCCCGTCCTGGGGCGTGTGGTTCACCTGCAACCTGTGCGCTGGCAAGACGACTGGCCCCTGATGGGCGTGGACTACGATGGCAACGGCATTGGTGAGCCTGTAGCAGAGTGGCAGAAGCCACAACTCTCATCGAAAGCCTCTCTGCTCCAGACCGATGACGACTTTTCAGCATCTGCCTTAGGTCTTCAATGGCAATGGAACCACAACCCTGTGGACACCCACTGGAGCCTGAACGAGAAAAAAGGCTGGCTGACGCTGAAGGCCTTGCCTGCCGACAGTCTGAAGCTATGTCGGAATATGCTGACGCAAAAGGTGGTGGGCTATCAAAGCAAGAGCACCACCCTACTCACCGTTTCTGGCGACTGCTATGCGGGTCTCTTCTGTTCTGGAAAGACATTTAGGGGCATCGGCCTGTGTAAAGAGGGCATCTTCGTGGAGGCCCAGGGCCAACGGGAGGTTATCGTGAAGGGCAAGTTTGAAAGACTCTGGGTACGCGTCAGTAACGACTGCCAGAGGAATCGTCACCAATTCTACTATAGCACAGACGGCATCCGCTTCGTAAAAGCTGGCGATGCCTTCCCAATGCGCTCTGGCTATTGGAAAGGCATCCGCGTAGGTCTTTTCTGTTATGGAAAGAGTGGAAAGGCCGCCTTCGACCATTTCACTCAGGCCGTCTGTCAATGACGGGACGTCAGTTCACGATGATACACATCTTTGTCAAGTCATCGCTGGGCTCGGCGCCGCCAACAAAGTCCTCAACGGCCTGATGGATAGCCTCTGACGTAGCGCGGGCTGTGCCATGATCTTTCTGCAAAAGCGCCTTGAGACGCTCCTCGCCAAACTGCTCCTTATGAGCATTCTCGGCCTCGTTGATGCCGTCGGTATAAACAAAGAGCGTCTTGCCGTGCATATCGGGGACCTCCTCGCCCTCATAGTCCAACTCAGGCCACAGACCTATGGGTGCGTTGGACTCCATCTTCATGTATTCACCATCGAGCAGGGGCGGATTGTGGCCGGCATTACAGAAAGCCATGTGGCCTGACTTGAGGTTGATGAGTCCGATAAACATGGTGACGAACATACCCTGTTCGTTGTCCTCAGCCAGCGCGTGGTTCAGTCGTGAGGCAATGACGTCGGGGGTGAGATGTCCATCGACCAGCGTACGGAACATACGTGTCACCTCGGCCATAAACAGGGCTGCAGGCACACCCTTACCGCTGACGTCGCCCACACAGAAATAGAGCATATCGTCGATGAGGGCGTAGGCATAGAGGTCGCCACCCACCTCCTTGGCAGGCGTCATCATGGCGTAGATGTCAACATCCCTGCGGCGAGGGAAGACATGCGGCAGCATGCGGCGCTGAATCTCACGGGCAATGCGCAGCTCACTCTCTATGCGCTCCTTGGCCTTGGTAGTCTCCTCCAACTGGTTGTAGGCCTGCTGCAGCTTGGCGTTGACACTCTTCATGTGTTTGGTGTGCTTGTTGCTGCGATAGCCGTAGAGAGCAAGGAAGGCGATGATGAGCAGGGCGATAAGTCCACCACCCCAAAGCATGGCCTGTTCCTTGGCCAACTCCTGTTCCTTGGTTTCGTTCTCGGCATAGGTGATGGACAGCTCGGTATCGAACTCGTTCATCTGAGAACGAGCCTCGGAAGACTGAATGGAGTCGATGACAGCACGGGTGCGCTTCTGCCAATAGAGCGCCTGGCGGTAGTCGCCCATCTGCTCGTAAATAGCTGCTTTCTGGGCACATTTGTTCTGCTGGTGAATCAATTTCTCTGTACGCTGCAGGGCCAGTTGCCATTGTTTGCGGTTCTTAGCCTGATAGACGTTGATAAGTTCACCGAAGAGTCCGCCCTGACCACCATATTCGGCTATCAGCATGGCTCGTTCCCTATAAGCTTCCTCAAAGCCCAGGCTATCGCCTTGATTATATCGGGCCAGGCACTTATAGCTCCAGGCTGTGATCTGATTCATGGGAATAATACCTGGTTCATCCAAAGCAAGACGGGCATATTCCTTTACCTCCTCATAGTCCTTCCTGTGGAGGGCCACCTCGCAGAGTCCCAGATAACAGGGGGCCGCGCTCTCCTCAGGCAGGTATTTCTCTTTCAGTTTCAGCGCCTGCAGGAAGCTCTTCTCTGCCAGTCCCATGTTGCCCGACTGTTCGCGGATGGTACCTAAAGAGAAGGTCGCGAAATACATACCAACGTTACTGTTGTTTGTCTTGGCGTGATGATAGATGTCATGAGCCAATTGCACGCCTTGGGTACGATCCACATACTCGAACATATAGATGGCCTCGTAGCTACAGGCACGATAGTAAGTCTCCTGATAGCCAGAGAACTCTGTGGCAGCCTTAATCTGCTTCACAGCATCGAAAAAACTATCTGTCTCACGTGAACTATAACAACGATAGGCTTCGTCAGTCAATTTCTGAAGTTTTGGCGGCAACTTCTCTTCGGCTCTGACGCTGGAAACACCTGTGGTCAGAGCCAGAAAAACCAAGCATATCAAATAGGTTAGTCTCGGCATAAACACTCTGTTTTAGAATTATTATGCAAAAATAATAAAAAGTCTGCATTTAACCTTACATTTATACCAACTTTGTTTCCAAAAACAAAAACTTTATTGTACCTTTGCAAAAAATTGGAACGAGGATGCCAGAAATTAGCAAGAAAAATCAAAGGTTGACAATAAGGGTTGGACGCGGGTCGCTATCGTTTTCGTGCGTAGCCGAGAATGAGACAGACGTGATTTACGAGCCCTATGTGGTAAAGAGCGGCGTGTCGATGGCAGCCAACCTGCGCGAGGCGTTTAAGACGGCCGACCTGCTGCTGAACCCCTCGCCACGAGTGAGAGTGGTCATCGATACTGACGTGCTGATGGTGCCCGTAGAGATTTTCGACGAGAAGAACATCGAGACAATGTACAGCCACGCCTATCCGAAGAAGGAGCAGGATGTGGTATATTATAACGTGCTGCCCGACCTGAATGCGGTGGCGGTGTTTGCCATGAACAAAGACCTGAGGCTGGTGATTGACGACCATTTTCAGGATGTGCAGATAGTTACGGCCATATCACCTGTGTGGCGACACCTGCACCAGCGTAGCTTTACTGGCAACAGGCATAAGCTCTACGGCTATTTCCACGAGAAGCGACTCGACATCTTCAGCTTCCAGCAGAACAGATTTAAGTTCTGCAACTCGTTTGAAGCCAGCAGAGGTCACGACTCGCTCTATTTCCTGCTATATGTCTGGAAGCAGCTGCAGCTACAGCCGGAATATGACGAGCTGCACATCGTAGGCGATATTCCTGAGCAGGAGTGGCTGATGGAGGAGCTGAAGAACTTCCTGCAGAAGGCCTACGTCATCAACCCCTCGGCAGACTTCAACCGTCATCCCGTCACAGAAATCAAGGGGATGCCCTATGACTTGCAGACATTGTATATTAAGGGGAGATAGAGGTAGATAAAAGGATATAGAAGAAGATAAAGGTAGATGAGGATTATAACAGGAAAATACAAGGGACGGCACTTCGACATTCCGCGTTCGTTTAAGGCGCGACCCACTACCGACTTTGCCAAGGAGAACATCTTCAACGTGCTGGTGCAATATGTGGACTTTGAAGATGCTACGACCCTCGACCTCTTCTCGGGCACAGGCAGCATCTCGCTAGAACTGCTGTCGCGAGGCTGCAGTCAGGTGGTCAGCGTAGAGATGGACAGGGATCATCACCGCTTTATCTGCGAGTGCATCAAGAAACTGGGCGAGGAGACCTGCATTCCACTGCGTGCCGACGTATTCCGTTTCCTTAAGAGCTGTCATCAGCAGTTTGACTTTATCTTTGCCGACCCGCCCTATGCGCTAAAGGAGATTCCCACGATTCCTGACCTTATCTTCGAAAAAGGACTGTTGAAGGATGACGGCATCTTCGTGTTGGAACACGGCAAGGACAATGACTTCCAGCAGCATCCGCACTTCCTGGAACACAGAAACTATGGCAGCGTGAACTTCTCGCTGTTTAAGTGAAATAGAGGAAAGAGGAAGGTGGAAAGAGGAAAGAAAATAGTGAAAAGAGGATAGATTTACAGTAATGGCGACAGTACTCGCATCAACGACTCACCCAAACGGGTGAAGAAACGGGGATGCATGCGACGAGGCATGCTGGTAAGAGCCACAGAAGTCTCTGCATCGCGTAAGAAGGTCTCTTTCATCTGAAGCGCCACCTCATGGTCGTACACAAAGAGATTTCCCTCGAAATTATTAAGGAATGAACGGAAATCGATGTTGGTAGAGCCGCAAGTGCTGATGCCGTCATCGCACACCATCATCTTGGCATGCAGGAACCGTGGCTCGTAGAGCAGTATCTGGATGCCGGCCTCCTGAGCCTCACGCAGATAGCTGCGACTGCCCCACTCTACAAACCAGCCATCGGTCTTGCGAGGCACCATCACCCTGACATCGACGCCAGAAGCGGCAGCGGTCTTCAGAGCGAAGAACACGGCATCGGTGGGCAGGAAATAGGGCGTCTGGATATAGATATACTTCTTGGCAGCGAGGATGATGCGCACATAGCCCTGCATAATCTCCGGATAGGCCGCCAAGGGCGCTGAGGTCACCGTCTGCACCACACATTGCTCATTGTTTATCGATTCAATAGACGGATAATACTTCCTGTCACTCAACAGCGTTCTATCCACGAAATACCAGTCGATGAGGAAAGCGCGCTGCATGGTATAGACGCCGCAGCCCTCAACACGCAGCATCGTATCGCGCCAGCCGCGATTATGACGGCCCTTCACATAGCGCAAGGCCAGATTCATGCCACCAATATAGCCCACACTGCCATCAATCACAATAATCTTGCGGTGGTTGCGATAGTTCACCTTACGTGCAAAGGTGGGGAAACGAACAGGAAGGAATGGTTCCACCTCGATGCCCTCGACACGCATCCGCTCAAAGAATCGGTTCTTCACGCTCCAACAGCCCACATCATCGAAGAGCACACGCACCTCGACCCCTTCTCGAGCTTTCGCAATCAGTGCATCAGACACGAGTCTTCCCAGCGCATCATCCTCGAAGATATAGATATCGATATGGATATGACTGCGGGCAGAGGCAATATCGCTCAGCAAGGCAGGGAAAAACTCGTAGCCATCAGTAAGAATCTCCACCTTATTATTATTAAAGGGCAGCGAGAAGCTTTCGTTGACAAAGAGGTCGATGACGGGTTTATAGTCCTCGGGCAGCTGCAGGTCATGTTGTTCCACAAAACCAAACATAGAACGTTTGGTCAGCTGGTCCATAGAGCGCTGACTAACCATCCGTTCCCTTCGGGTGTTAACGCCAAAGAACATGTAGGCGATAATGCCTACCACAGGCAGGAACCAAATCACCATGACCCAAGCCATCGTCTTGGCAGGCTGACGATTATCCATCACCACGTGGATAATAGTCGAAATGACGATTATCTCGTAAATGATGAGTAGTATGGTCTGCCAAGTCATTGGTTTTGAAACTCTTAGGTTTGAGGATTATTCGATATCGATAAGCTTATGGGTCTGTAACGAGAGCCGCCATTGGGGATGCTGTTTGATATACTCGACACAGGCTTGGGTGATGGCTTTATTGCGCTCGGCATCGCCCACATCGCAGGGCTGCAGATAATAGTAGTCAGCCTCGAGTTCGATATCAGGGACATGCTCGGCATCGACAAAGATTACCTTTACCTCATTACAATGCTGACGTATGGGGGATTGCTTGGGAGATACCGTGAGCCAGTCCAGATTACGAGGAGCGAAACGAGTGCCATTACTCTCCATCGCCACTTCGTAGTCGTGCTGATGCAACAAATCTACAAAAGCCTCATCGACCTGGAGCGTAGGTTCGCCACCTGTCAGGACGATAAGAGGTCTGAGGGCTCTTGCGTCTCCCTGGCAGCAAGCGTCCTTCAGCAGATTGGAAGGTCGAGGGCTGAGAGCCTCAACCTCTGCCACGATATCCTCGTCACTCATCTCGCGATAGGATTCAAACTCCGTATCGCAAAACGAGCACCGCAAGTTGCAACCCGCAAAACGGATGAAGACAGCAGCACGACCCGTGTTGCGTCCCTCACCCTGTAATGAATAAAAGATGTTGTTAATCCTCTTCATAGGCTGCCATATTGCCCTCGCTCTCCTGAACCTCGGCCCTATAGCAGGTAGGAATCTGCTCCACACACCAACGGGCGATATTCTCGGCCGTAGGGTTAAAGGGCAGCACATCGTTCAGGTTCTGATGGTCCAGTCGACTCTTGATGTTTCGTTTAATCTCGGTGAAGTCGACCACCATACCATTCTGATTCAACTCTTTCGCACGACAGAAGAGAGTGATAACCCAATTGTGTCCATGCAACTGTGAGCACTTGCTCTCGTAGTCCAGCACAAGATGATGGCTGGCTGAAATCTCTAATCTTTTCTGAATGTAATACATAATTCGTTTTAGACAACGAGATCGCTCCCCAGCCTCTTAGCCAGCTCATCACGAATCTCTTTGGTTTCCTTATGTTCTTTTAATAATTGCATCATTCGTTCCATATTGTTGCCCACCTGCTGCAGTTGTCGCTGGATTTCCTTCAAGCGATGCTCAACGATATCCAAGCGATAGTCCATCATCAGATGAAGCACACGCTGGCGCAGAGAACCCTCACGGGGTTGCGCCGCAAAACGGCCGCCTAGCTGGTGACGGTCGATGGCCAGACGGGTGGCCAGCTGACTGACCTGTATGTCGGGATGGCTGCAGAAATAGGTCTCGGCCTTGAAATCAGGATCGTCGCTATGTTCCACTGCCTCTGACAGTATCTGATTATGTATAGGCAAGACAAACGTGAGTCCGTCCTGCGAGAGGTCGAAACTGATATACTGCGCAACATTAAACGAGACCTTGCCGCCATCTTCCGTCTCTACATCCTGGAAAATAATCTCCTCACCGTGACGTACAATCTCGCGAACCAGCAGCAGCTCCACAGAAGAAGCCTGCTCGGTGGGGGTATGCAGCGTCAGAGGAGCTTCCTGTTGCTGTGGCTGTTGCGGTTGTTGAGCCTGCTCCCTTTCCAGTTCTCGGGCGTTGTCCTTTTCCTTATCCTCAATACCCCTGCGGATGTATTTGTTCATCTCGGCAATGAGGGTCTGCTCCTTCATGTTGATACGATGGGCAAAGTCGGTGATATAGGTAGAACGCAGTATTTGGTCGGGGATCACAGAGATGCTCTTCACTATGCCGCCGATGGCCTCACTACGCTTCACGGGGTCGCTAACATTCTCAACCGTCAGCCGACTCTTGAAGGAGATAAAGTCCGTTTGGTTCTCCTCAATATAGCGTTTCAGGTCATCGGTAGAGTGCTTACGGGCAAACGAGTCGGGGTCGTCGCCATCGGGCAGCAGCAGCACTTTGATATTCATGCCCTCAGCCAGCAGCATGTCGGTACCTCGCATGGCAGCATGGATACCAGCCTCATCACCATCATATAATAAAGTAATGTTGTTGGTGAAGCGATGGAGCATGTGAATCTGATAGGTGGAGAGCGCCGTTCCGCTGTTGGCCACCACATTCTCGATACCTGCCTGATGCATGGCGATGACGTCGGTATAGCCCTCGACCATAAACACGCAGTCTTCCTTCACTATAGCCTTCTTGGCCTGATAGATGCCATAGAGCTCACGCTCCTTATGGTAGATTTCCGAGTCGGGCGAGTTGACATATTTCTGTGCTACGCCCTTGGTACGGCTATCAAGCACACGACCACCAAAGGCTACCACCTTGCCACTGATATTGAACCAAGGGAAGATGGCACGACCTGCATAGCGGTCGTATATAGTGACCTCTTTCCTCTTTTCACTTTCCTCTTTCCTCTCAACACACAAGCCCGTCTTCACAAGGAACTCAGGCTTATAACCCTTGGTCTTAGCCGCCTGTGCCAGCGCATCACGCTTTTGAGGTGCATAACCCAGTTGGAACTTCTCAATGATATCATCGCGGATGCTACGACTGCGGAAATACTGCTTGCCAATGGCGATGCCGTCAGGATCGTTCTTAAGTATATTGTGAAACCAGTCCTTGGCCCACTCGTTGACGATAAACATCGACTCACGCTCGCTCTGGGCTTCACGCTCCTCGTCAGTCAGTTCCTTCTCAACAATCTCGATATTGTATTTCTTAGCCAGCCAGCGCAGGGCCTCAGGATAGGTCAATTGCTCGTGCTCCATTAGGAAACCAGCAGGCGAGCCACCCTTGCCACATACAAAGCAGTGGCAGATATTCTTCGAGGGCGACACCATGAACGACGGGTTGCGGTCGTCGTGGAAGGGACACAAGCCTTTGTAGTTCACGCCACTCTTGCGGAGTGTCACAAACTCACCCACCACATCAACAATGCGGGCTGCATCCAGAATTCTATCTACCGTCGCTCTGTCTATCATCTTCTATTAGGTATTTGGCAACGTAAACACAAAACGTGCACCATCAGTATAAGCGGTGTCAAGCACCACATCGCCACCCAGGCGGCGGGCAATGCTACGGGCTACGGTGAGTCCGATGCCTGCACCCTCGTAGTATTCATCCAGCTGCACAAACTCTTCAAAGATATGCTCTGCCTCTTCTGCCGGCACACCCTTACCCGTATCCTCCACCACAAACTGAATGAATTGTTTGTCGGCGGTAGTATCAACAAGAAGGCGGACGGTACCCTCAGTAGTATCCACACCCTGAGGATGCAGGAACTTTTTGGCATTGCCCAACAGGAACTGCAGAGTACGAGAGGCCTGCTTCAGGTTGGTTTTCAACTGCAAATCTTGCACAGCAGGTGCCACCTGATAATCGAAACAGAGATTTTTCTGTCCACGAAGACCGCCAATCGCAATAATTGCCTCGTCGGCAATACGCACTGGTGTCACCTGATCCTCTCGTTCTATAACGGTCTCGCTGCTGGCCTCGCTCAGTTCCAGCATCTTACTCACCAGATTGGTGATGCGATCAGTGCTCTCCACTATACGGTGGTTGATGCTATGGCGCGTATCGGCATCGAGTGTCTCGCTATCGGCCGTCAGGATTTGCGAGAAGCCTGACAGGACATTGAGCGGTGTACGTATCTCGTGAGATATCTGATGAATAAAGTCGGTCTTCATCTTCAGCGACTCCTCAGCACGTTCGCTGGCCACCTTCAACTCTTTGTTACGCTGGGCCAATTCTCTGTTTTTATGTCTCAGCTTGCGGGCCGCCAACCAGATAAGCAGCATAATGATTAGCAGAGCTACAGTCAGGATGACGCTGATGATAGTAACAAACTGACTCTTGCGACGGGCATTGGTATTCTCCAGCTCATCGACTTTGAAGATGGTACGCAACTCATTAAGTTGGGTGCGAGTATTGGCCCTGTTCAGCGAATCGCTCAACTCAAAGGTACGGGCATACATCTCCGCAGCCTCCTTATAACGTCCAGCAAGCATCAGAATGTCAGCACGCTGCTTATGAACAGGAATCAAAGTAGGTTTGTCGTTAATCACGCTACACATCGCCAAACGTTCGGCATTCAGCTCGAGAGCCTCCTCATAGCGACCTTGAAGCATACGCAATTTAGCACGATAGAACAACAGATAGAGCCACTCGTAGTTATTCTTCTCTGGCACATGAATGGCAGTCTCATTGAGCAATTCCTCTGCTTCTTCCAATCTATTGAGGCCAAGTTTGCCCTGAGCACAGGCTATAAAATAGTTAGCCAAAATAACGTCCAGGTCGCGATTATCGCCTTGTGCCAACCTGTGGTCTATCACCTTCTTCCAATCCACAGTAGCCGATTCAAGTTTATCGTATTGATGCAAAGCATCCAAAGCATCACAATAATAAGGATAAATCTCCAGCAATACAGACTGGTCTATGTTGCGCATCAGGGGGATGCTCTTCTCAAAGGCATCGACCGACTCCTCGTAATGGCTCATGCTGTAATACACATTACCCATATTAAAGTAAGCCATCGACTCACCATACTCGGAGCCTAAGCGATGGGCCTCCTCATACATCATCTTCACTTCTCGAAGTGCCTGATTATACTGACCAGTGAAGTGGTAGGCACCCACCAGCATATGCCAGGCTTGCATCTTCTGACGAACCATACCATGCTCTTCGGAGAATTCCATCATATCATGAGAAAGCGGGAAGATGGAGTCGTAGATGGCCTCGTTGAAATAATCGAGAATACGGTCCACGCGGGCTTCTGCCTCAGCGACAGTGTTGCCCTGACGATGGGCCTCAGTCTGCCATTCGTCCAGAACCTTAAGTTGCAGGTCGAAATCGCCTATCAGCAGACTCTGGTTGTAAATGGCTTCCATTGCTGCCAGGCGTTCCTCGCCTTTGAGTTGGGGTAATTTTTTATTCAGAGAATCGATAACCAGTATTGGAGTCGAAGCTGCAGACATACCTGCTGCTACAAACAGCAGTAAGCCTACAATCATTCGCAAACGGCAGGCAGGTTGAGTCGTATGATATATCTTATTCTTCATCAATCATTTCATTTTTTAAGGTACTTAGCCAGCTCTGAGCCATTGGCCTTGAGACCTTTGGCAAACGACTGTGCATTCATCTGGGCACCCAATTTAGAGGCGTGGGTATGGTCCTTCTTGAAATAGATGCTAGCCTTCTCCTTAATAGCAGCTATTTCAGCCTTAGCCTTAGCTCCATCGTCAGAGAGGCGTTTCTTTGCGAATTTCTTGTCAAGGAAGTCGGCAGAGATGTTGTGCATATCAATGAACTCAACACCTGTCTCCTCAACCACCTCGCGATACCACTTGCCGTATGTGTCGTCACGACGTTCAATCTTGCCGTGGGGCCACTCGTTGCGAGGAGTCAGACTAACAAGGATGGGCGTAGCACCCTTCTCTCGCACGTCGTCAATCATCTTCTTTAGGTACCAACCAAAGCTATATACCACCTCATAGGTATCGTTATCCATACGATAGACATGTAGGGTGTCATTAGCACCTGGAATCACACCACGTGCTTTCTTGTCGGTAATGGGAGAGATGTCGTTATGACCAAATTGGATAGTGACAAAATCACCAGGCTGCAGAGAGTTATAAACCTTATCCCACAAGCCCTCGCCAATAAACGTTCGAGTGCTACGACCAGCACGTCCTGCATTGACAAGGGTTATCTTGCTCTCGTCGAAGACAGTAAAGGCAAGCGAGGCCCAACCCCACATACCGTCATCATCACTATCGGCATTCTTCACCGTCGAATCACCAGTAAAGTAAAGCACGGGCTTTCTTGACGTGTTATTAGCATGATTCGAACTCGTACTGGCCAAATAATTCTCCGGCTCTGCATTCTTCATCATCGCCTTCAGGGGAGTGAGCAGAGGATTCGTGCTTTCATAAATGCCTATGGCGGCACTCTGTGCATTCATCTCAGCACCAAATTTCGATGTATGGATCTTATCGCCCAGGAAATGATAGTCCACCTTCCAACGGCTATAGCTGTCAAGCTTTGCTCCACTAATCTCGTTCAGATCTATAAAAGGTACACCCTCTGTGGCTGCCACATAGGCTGCCCATTGCGTCTGCGGCTTACGCACAATCAGTCCGTTGTCATCAAAAGCATTGCGAGGGGTCAGCGACATCAGAATGGGGTTGGCCCCCTTAGCACGGATCTCAGAGATATACTTGCGTAGATAGTTGCCATAAGAATAAACGGTATCCTGCTGCTGAGTGCGCTGGTTGAAGCCGATATAACAGGTATCAGGGTCCACACCAGGGATGACGGCACGCGCCCTTCTCTGGTCGAAGAACTCACCATTATCATTATGACCTATCGACACAACTACCCAATCGCCTGCCTTCAAAGCCTCACGGATGGCTGGCCACAGGTCTGTATAGAAAGTGCGTGTAGACATGCCGCCCAAGGCCTGATTCTCTACAGAGATCTTGTTGGCATCAAAATAATTTGGAAAATAATAGCCCCAGCCCCACTGGCCATTGTTACCATTGCCCAGCGTACCATTGCGCATAGTGCTATTGCCCACCAGAAACATTACAGGGTTCATTCCCCTGCGTGTTGATCCTGGCTTTGGACGCGACATCAGCGCCTTGGCTATGGAATCGGGGGTGTTGTCCACCACCTTATTGACATCTTCAATAGGGTCTGGCAGATTATCAAAGTCCTGGGCCCACGAGGTGAGCGCCAGCGACATAAACACCATGATTGATAGTAGTCGTTTCATCAAAGTTTGCTTTTAGCCTGCAAAGGTACTGAAAATCGAGCAAAAAACAAAATAAATTAGTATTTATTACAATTTCAACATTGCCGTCAAATCCAGCCTTTCTTCAGTAAGTTCTTTCATAACCTTCAAACTCGGGAAAGGTACTTATCAGAAAAAAAATTAAAAAAGTGTGTTTCTTTTGTATTTTCCTTTTGCATTTTCCTCGTTTATTCGTACCTTTGTAGCGTTTTTTATCTATTGACACATGCTGATATACCGCTGGCTGACCATATTTGGCCGATACATTAT
>Ga0310691_10003839_pt1 | contig 17468 bp, 11 predicted proteins | sample 176DNAGHGlowgp2_FD_203887 | JGI IMG/M metagenome (GOLD analysis project Ga0310691, IMG submission 203887) | Sheep rumen microbial communities from Palmerston North, Manawatu-Wanganui, New Zealand - 1766 DNA GHGlow gp2 (v2) (version 2) | ecosystem: Host-associated > Mammals > Digestive system >...
TTACCTCTCACAAATTATACTTCTACATAATTTAAAGATTTAGCAAAAGCTTTACCCTTATGAGCAATAACTGTAAAGTTAACATTGTTGATGACAAACTTGGCAACATTTTTCTTATAACCACTAGTCTGTAAATCGCTATCGGCATTTCTATCAATTTCATAATCGATCTTGACACCAGCAATTGATGAATAATAACTTGCATTATTATCATTTGTAAACATTGCTTCCATAAGCTTGATAAGAACGATTTGTAACTTATCAGCATAATTAAAAGTGTTCATATTAGATTGATTATAATTGAAAATCTTTGTTTCGTAATTAGCGAAACCTGAAAGACTTGTAAGTGGCCTAGAATCTGTTGTACCGAAAGCTGTACAAATCAAAGGCATTGGATATTGTAAATCTAAACTATTCTGACCAGAAGTTTCTTGCCCACTAAGTGAACCAATGTGAATAAATTCAAGAGGAAGATTTTTCTGTGAATTATTAGAAGATACAAGAGAAGCTCTTCCATCTGAAGCATATTCGAAATTCTTAAATACGCCATTAAGATTTCGAATCTGATCGTAAGTATCTTCAATATTAGCAGTTCCAAAATAATTATCTGGATCGAATCTGTCACCAAGACTATTAATCAATGTATTAGTTGGAATAATATAAACTTCTGTTGTAGTGAACAATTCAGGATACATCTTAGCTAAGAACATATCAAGATCTGTATCACTATGTCCGATATAAGTGATATTTCCACTATCATCATATTGCATTGGATGACAATGGCCACTTGTATGGAGACGTTTAATATAATCCTTTACAGCAGCAACCTGTTGTGCTAATGTAGGAGCTTGTGATTCACTACCGTAGAAAATATAGAATTTCTGCATAATGGAATGATTTACAGCATCCCAAACTAAGTTCTTTTTATTTTCAGAATCGATAGTAGGTGTAACACGTAAAGTCTGGAACTCTTGATAGTATTTGTAAGTTCCATCCTTCATAATATCTGTAATAGCTTGGATTATATTTTTCTGGAATTCAGATTGAGATGAAACGAAATTGTTTTTAAGTGTTGCTGATCCAGATGCAACATTAGCATAATCGTTATCATAAATTCCATAGTTGTCATCGGCTGCGCCTTTAGCACCATCCATATCTTCATCATTATATGTATATACAGCATATTGAGCTACACTAGATGAATTAACGAATGCATCAGGATCAAGATAACAAACAATTACCCAAGTCTTAGTAATAGTATCTGTATAACTAGCTCTTACTTCAAAAGAGAATTTCTTAATACGTCTTTCTTTAGATGAAGGTTCGAACTTAGCAGTTCCATAAACATACTGAAGATTAAGAACATCAGAGTTATAGAACATTTCCTGTTCTTCATCGACAGAAAGAGCTGTACCAGCTTCATGATTAAGAGTATCATTTCCAGTCATTTCCTTCCAACGGAAAGGATTATATTTAATATTATCAACAATAGCTGTTAAACCAGACTCATAGTTAGTTTCGAAATTTTTACTATTATCTGTACATTTACCAATAAAAAGTGAAATGAATCTTCCGATTTCAGATTCATCTTCGAGATCACGTTTCATGGCAGCTACTTTTTCGGGACTATTACCATACCAAGCTAAAAGTTTCTCATCAGTAGCATTTCTAATAAATGATGGATATTTAAGAGAACTATCAACAGACATATTGATAATTTCAGATTCATACTTCTTAATAAATTCACAAATAGTATAAATCTTCTGCCAGAAAATATGTTCAAGAGGATAAATATTATTTTCTGGTTTTCCATCACGTTTAAATAATTTTACATTTTCTAATGTATAAGGTTTACCATCAAAAGTTGTATAGTTAGGATCGATATGATCTACAAAACGTGTTGGTTCAGTAACCTCATTAGACATTACCTTACCATTATCAATGATGATAGATGATAGATATTCTTGAGATCTATCATTACGAATATTAAGTCCTGTTCTTTCAGTTTTGGCCGAAATACCATTTGATGTATCACTGTACAAGCTATACAAATTATCAATTTGTTTAGGATTAGTAGTTCTAATCAGTATATCTTTAATACTTGTATCGAAGATAGCTGTTTGTGCGAGTGTCCCATCACTAGTATTATCATATCCAAATTCATCAGAAACTACCTGATCAATAGGATAATCTTTGGAACCTTTAACGTAAAAGAAGAATTTTGCTGTATTAGCTAATGATGTACCAGTAACATCAATTATATTCTGAGCCATAAAATTACTCCTTATTTACAATGTATATAATAATGTTTTCGATGAAAAAAAAGAGGGAACTTGTTAAAGTCCCCTCTTCCAATGCTTAAGATAGCTTAAGGATTAGAACAGATCAGCAAGCTGTTCATTAGACATAGTCTTTGCTCCAAAAGCATCCTGAAGTGCAGCAGCATCTTCCTTTACAGAAGAGAAACCTACTGATTCAGATTTGATGATTTCTGCTTTCTTTTCGTTTGATTCAGTCAAACGACGAAGATTTGCACGGAGATCTTCAACTACAGCATTCAATGAAGTAAATCCAAAGAATCCAATCATAGATTCTTCAATGAGTTCTTTAGAGATAGAATCTACTCCATCGATACTCATCTTGTCAAGTTCAAAGAATACTGACATAATGTCGCGAGACATAATGTCGTAGTTTGTACGAATCTGCTTTGCAGCATTTTCTTCTGCGCCATCTCCAGTAAACTTAAGCATTTCAACAATACGTTTACAAGACTGTCCCTGTGGAATTGTGAACTGGAACTTGTTTTCATTGCTGACTGAAAGGAATGCTGAACATCCAGGAATACGAAGTGTGTTAACTTTATCCTGAAGGTCCATACATTTCAATGATGAGTTCATTTCAATTCCAAGGAATTTGAGAATAGGCATAGCAATTCTCGCATTGATGATACGATACATTTCATCAGTATTTGTATACTTAACTGATGAAGGTAAATTGTTATCAGCAATAAAGAAGTTTGCCAATCCTCTATCAATTGCATTCTGGATGTCGACAAAACATTCAATTGTATTCTGAAGATTCTTCTGACCTGCAGATACAGAACATTTTGGAACAAGACCGATTACAACTGGACGTGGAACTGTATTGGTGAGGTCATCAATAACATATTCCTTTCCATTGTATGAGAACCTCTCAGCCTTATTAACATAGTTAGTAAGGTAAGTTGTTAACATAGGTCCAATACCAGAACCAGTACCACCATCAGCTGAGAAACAGTTAATGATGATTGTCTGTACTTCAGGATGGAACAGAATTTCTTCATAGTAAGCTACAAATGTCTGAAGAGCATCGAATTTCTGTCCCTGGAAATCTGCAGAATATTTCTTGAAATATGCTTTTGCGCGGTTTCTGTCTTTACCAGCACCGTCAGCATTAGCAAATCCAATCTTGAATTTCTGAGCATCAGGAAGATTCAACTGATCAAGATCCTGATCGCTTGTGTTAACAGCAATCACGTACGGATTGTTTGGTAAACAACTCTTAAGAGTCATACCAATGTTAGCTCCACCCTGACCTTCGGTAATGATTACGAATCTTACCTTCTGTCTTGCCTTAGCCTGTGAAATTACAGGTTCCTCATTTCCAGTTGCAACTGAATTTACATTTTCTTCTGCCATATTTATTGGCCTCCTTAATACGTATTACGTAAAAAATATATAAGTATTTTTATTTTTAATAAACATAAAAGGTGCGAATTAACGCACCTTTTTTATTAGAAAAATTTAAATACATAATGGCCTAATAACCAAAATCCGACAGATGCTAAATCAATTCCTGCACCAGTTAATATCTTATCAATTTCTCCATTAACTATTCCAACAGTCATGATTCCGGTACCAACACCAATTCCAGTACCACAAACACTAAAACCTATTATAGCATTATTATACGTTCGTTCTAATTTAACTACTTGTTCTTCTGCTAATTCAGCTCTTTCTAAAGCATCACCAAATAATAAGTTAGTATTATGTTCATCTTCATTGTTAGAAATTAAAGCAGCTTCGATTTGCCTATTTTCTTCAACAACTTCATTCAGTTTTTGTGTTATCGTATCCACATGTTTCTGCAATAGTATTGATTGTTCTTTCCATTGTGTCACAGAGTCTAAGGACTCCTTCAACGTAGACTCTATTGTATTCGAGTACGCTAAGGTTAGCTCCCTCAATTCGTTTACTGTAATCAGCTGATTGTTGAGCATAGTCTTCACTACATCGCTTGAGTTCTGTTGCAATTGATTCGAGTTTACCATTGGAAATGGCAAGTTCGGAAATAAGTTTATCTCGTTCGTCTGTAAGTCGTTCTTTTTCAGATTTAAGATTGGAAATGTCAGATTTAAGACTTCCGATGGTTTCTGAAGCTCTTCCATCTGTTGATTTGGTTGCAATTCTGTATCCAAGCCCGATTCCTGCGCCAAGCAAGGCACAAGCACAAACAAGAATAATAACAATACTAATAATGATCTTTTTAATAGTTTTTTCATTCACAATGTACTCCTTTCTTATAAAGAATATATTAATTTGTCATAGGTCGACATATTAATATAAAATCTAAACTAATTAAGGAGTTATTTCCTATGATACAAAATTTTTATATAACATCAGCAGATATTCTTGATCCAAAAGATCAATCTTTCAGTCTTTATGATCCAGAATTAACAGCACAGCTTATGGATGGTAGCAATAACTTTAAAAAGTTATTGCAAGCTATTGAAGATTTCAATGGTGATAAACCAAGAAATAAGCGTGTAATGTATTCAGTATATGTTAACGGTTTTAATTTGCCAATATTCGTTGCTAAAGCTAAGTTCATAGGCGATGATTTCATCTATTTCTTTGCATACAACAATAACGGTGCATTATATATTACACAGAATAATAATAAACCAAATTTTATAGATGGTGTCTCAACATATTTGATTAGATTCGATCAAATCACAGGTATAAACTTTGGTTCTTTCGATAAAGAGGAATGTCCATTCTTGAATAAAGAAAAAACTAATACTATTTCAGAAGATAAAATGTTATCTTTACTGACTGAAGAAATTGCATCTTTAAATGCTGCTATAAGTTCTGGTGAATACAGATTGGCTATAAATCATTTCTGCATGTTTATGAAAAACAATAAAATCAATGAATATGATTTTAATTATAATAGTGCAGCATTCAATAAATATATCATTCTTTGTAGTTCTTATATGTCTCTTATTAGAGACATTGTTAGTCGTCATGATGATCCGACAATAAATATCAACAATCCTAAAGTTCCTAATAAGATGTATTTCTTTACAGATAAAGCTGCTATGGAAGAATTTGCTAAAACCGCTGAACATTCTAGAATGAATATTACTATTAATAATTCATTCTTCGATTCAGATATTGCAACTTTCAGATCTATCCTTAATCCTGAATAAAATTAAAGATGGAGCATAAAGCTCCATCTTTAATATTTATTACCAACTAGAATAGCCATTTTCATCAGAGTTTTCAAAATCATTAGAAGCAAAATCAGTATTATGATACCATTTATATTCTGAAGAGTTAGAATCTGCTGCAGGGTCAGCAATAGAATTAGGACCTTCTACACTAGAATCAATTTCATCAGAAGATAATGATCTACCACTTACTAAGAAATGTGATTTATTAGCTCGTAATGTGGCAAAATATTTTATTCGTTTATCAAATGATAATCTTAATGATAAAATACTACCCATTCCATTACCGTATACACCATTGGCTAAATTAGTAAACCAATCGTTTAATGATAATGATGTATCGATTTCACCACCGTTTAATAATGATTGATACCAATTCAAGTCATCTTGATCTACATCGCCATCACCATCGACGTCACCAATATCTCCTATTGAAAAATCTTCTGCATCTGTAGGGAATAAATCCCCTTCGATAGATATTTCTCCAGGATAACTAGTGATAAAATCTTTTGTCATATCATCATTAAAATTATCACTAGTAACATCATCAAACAATTCAGTAGCAGTTTTATAATTGGTCAAATCTGTGAATAATGTAGAGCTCATTAATGATGTTTGACAGCTTTCTTGAATTTGTAAAGATATATCGATTATGCCTGTTAACAATTCATCAATAGTATAAGTAAAAGATAAATCTTCTTCTTTACTAGATAATAAATTGAGAATTTCTTCATTAATTGTTTTTGATGAAGATTCCATTAAAGTTTTAGCCAATTTATTGAGTTCATAATATGATAATTGTGATATGTAAGCATCTATATCAAAAGCAGCAGTTGTTGCTAAGGAATCGTAATCGAAAATTGTTTTATTACGATAAGTTCCAAAATAGATACAATTATGATATTTATCATAAGCCATGCTTCCGATATCACCATCGTGATATGCTGAAGTGTCAGCGTATTGATAAGTTATACCATCATTTGTAGATTTAAATAATCCATATCCATTTTTAATATATTTGTTTCCAGAAGATTTATTTGCGAATAATGTAATACTCTTAACTTTAATTATTTGATAATCGAATAATAAATCAGCTTTAGTAATATCACCAGTTGTCAAATCTAAATAATTCATTATTTTATGAATCGATTCATCATTCTTAAATAAAATAATACCATAATTCTTATTTTGAATATAGATATTATTATCATTAGGAACAGATATATTTTCCCAACCATAACTACTTTGTTTTACAACCAATGTATCATCAGAAGGTATTCTATCATCTATATCTTTAAAATAAGAACTAATTAAAGAAAGATTTATAGAAGAAGACGTTGTCTCAATAGAAACGAAATCTAATGATTTGTTTGGATAAATTATGATTACAGGTTTTTTAGAAGATGAAATGTTAATAGGATTTATTACATCTACACTAGTAATAGTATTAGCTATTTCTGAACGAATCAGATTCAATGCTTCAGTATCATTTTTATAAGGAATAAAATATAATTCTTTAGTTTCTGAATCGGTTCTAGTTAAGATTGTATAAATACCATCATCAGTATCATACATGTAATCTACGTTATAAGTTTCTGAAGGATATGATGGATTAGAAATTTCTATTTCATTACCAAACTTAAACAATTCACTTGATAATAAAACACTTGTAGAATTAATAGTCATTGGTGCTTTAGCTTCCATAAATTTGCATATAAACTTAGAATTGTCTTTAACACCTATAACTTTCATGTTATCATAAATATAACACGGGCTATTTCCACTTGTAAATGAATAAGTCTTACCCATTGATAATGTTTTAGAACCTGTAGGCTGACCTGTAGTTGTATCTACTTGTGCTATAGCCAACAAATGAATAATTCCAATATCAGTACTAATTAAAGCACCATACATATTCATAGGTACAGGAGTTATTGTAGATTGACTTGATTCTTCACCACTAGAAGAAGACTGTGAAGAATCTTCTGATGATTGAACATTGACGATAGTTACCGTTATAACTGGTTTAACTCTAGTTATAGTAGAAACACTATCTGGTAGATCACAAGTATTAATGTAATTACCACTAATATCAAAATAACCTATTCCAGATTTTGAATCTTTTGGACAAACAAGTAAAGAATTATCTCCTAATTTTACAAAATAATGATTGCTTCCTGTACTAGACAATCTAGAACATGTTGTAGTATTTAGTGTTGTATAATAACATCCTTTATTCTTTTTAGATGTTATAATCAATAATTTGTGTGATGCGTCTACTTTAAATGAATAATCTTTAGGATTATCAGTAAAACCAGATACACCTATTATTTTATTATTAGTTTGATCGTATACATATAATGACTCTGATATAGAGTTTTCATTAGTATCCATATCATTCAAACCAAAATATACAGCACCATGATCATCAAATGTAATTACAAAGAATTCTCTATCTGTGATTTTTGTTCCAGAATTAGAAACAACATCAATTTTATTTAAAGTAGTTCCTTCATAAGTTCTTCTATAAATTCCGTTACCATCACCATTTATATTGCTTTTACAAAAGAAAGTTCCAATTTCTTTATCATTACTTACACCTATAGAATTCCAATCTCCAGTACTATTTTCTGGTACATATAAAATTCTATTATTATCCAAACTATAACCTGAAATACCACGTAAATCAAATTTGTAGTTAAAGGTTTTAGTCAAGTTATCTTTATATCTTGGAGCTATTTTAATAAGCGGTTTAGTTTTGTCATTTACAATTTTAAGATGACTTATAGATGTGAAGAAATTTCTTTTTACAAGAGAATTCAATTGCTCTTTATCAAATTTGTATAATCCTACTATGGTTCCATTCATTTGAATATCTGCTGAACCCATAGCAAATACAAGATTATAAATTTTAGTAAGTTCTTCTTTATTGGAATCAGTTTCATCCTCTAAGAAATATTTATAAGAATTCTTCAAAGCATATATAGCTACTAAGAATTTACCATTAGCTAATAATGTTTTATGTGTAGATTTATTGAATACTTTAGAATTTAAATCATCATAATGTGAAATTCCATCTATACCTGACATTGATTTAATAAGAGTTTCAAAATATGTACTAGGTTCATAATCTCTAGATTTCATTGAGTTATAGAAAGCTGTAAGATATTTAACCAATATATCTCTAAGATCTAACATTGAAATTTCAGACATAAATCTAACAACATTATCAACATATAATTTTGCAGTGCTTTCAGATTCTAATAGTTTTAATATTTCTGCATAAGTTTCACCATTAGCAGCATTTTCAGAAGTTAAATCTGCTATAGGATCAATTTCCGATACACTAGTTTTTGTAGAAGCACTAGATGTTGTAGTTGAAGCTTCTGAAAGTTTTTCAATAATAGATTCTAATTCAGGATCATCACTTACTGAATCATCCCAAGTATATGCTTGTTTAAAATAATCACCAAACTGTGTCCACATATTATTGCCGGAACTAAACATTGTGTCCATACCATAATACGAGTGTTCCTTAGGATTTAAAAGATAGTTTTCTACTTTCTTAAGATATACATATGCTGATGAATCTACAGCATCTTCCAGATCGAATAGTGCTTGAACGGCATAAGTTGAACCTAAAATACTTCCAGCTTTAGATAACGATTGATTTAAAGCATTCGTTGTTTTTATTTGACAACGTTTATAAAAATAATCGTTAACCATTCTATTATCACCGTAAATAGTAGAATTAGCTAAAAGAGCATAAATTTGTTTAATGTTTTTATTTCTTAAAACGATGTATTTAGTATCTTTATTTAAATAATCTATTTCATTCATCGCGTCAGATAAACTACCAACAAGTTCATATTTTTTAACAGTATCACGATCATACATAGAAGAAATACGTTTACCATCTTGTTTAGCATTAATTCCACTTCCAGATCTATTCCATAAACTGTTAGATGTAGTTTGAAGTGTTTTAGATATACCATTCTTAATGTTAGACGAATATGAAACATTTTGATTGTTTGCTACAGATTCCATAGCGTTTGCTCTAAATGTTTTAATTTTAGCTATAGCTCCAGCAGTACCAGAACTAACAGCACTATTAACAGTATATCCTGTACTAGAAGCTGTACTAGCAGCATTTTTAGCTTCCAATGCTTCTGTAGCAGATTTAGAAGCTTCTGATTTAGCACCTGATGCAGCAATATATTCATTATTTTTTAAAGTCGATAATTGTTGAGTATACATATCGCTTTTATTTTCATCGTTGCCTGAATAATTAGGCATCATTATTACACAATCATCTTGTGTAAAAGCGTATACTCCATTATATTTATCATCAGTTTTTCCATAATACTTAGGTAAAAGAACAGTATCAAAATCGGAAAAGAATTTTTGTACAGAAGAAGCATTTAAATATGTATAACCATGAACAATCAATGATTTAAAATAAACCAGCATCAAACGTTCTACACGTTTTACAAGTTCAACATTTTCTAAATAAGCATCATATTTGGCTTCAACATCATTTTTAGTTTCAGAAGTTTCATAGCTATAATCCTCATATAAACCATTACTTATACCTTCATAATCAACTATAGTCTCAGTATAGTAATCCATATCTCTATGGTTTTGAACAAAATCCATACCTTGTTCATCATTCATATTAAGTTTAGTTTTTTCTTCACCAACTTCCACATAAAGATTATCACAATTAAGTATTTCATCATAAGATACAAGCTTAAAACCTTTAATAGGTTTTGTATATGGTTTTAATGATGATTCTGTTACAACTATATCAGATTTAACAGTATTTAATTGATCGTATATTTTACGGAACATATAGTATAAATTATTAACGCATGAATTTTCAGCACATGATGCTAAATCTTTTTCAAGATCGCTATAATCACGAATATTGTAATCTATACCATATTGCTCATCTATAAATTTCAAACTTATAGTCCAATCTCTTTGTAAAGCTGAAGAGCGAATATAATGTTTATTATACGCTAAATCTGCACCAGCTTCATATAAACCCTTTAATGTTAAAGCGAAAGCACTATCAGGAATATACATCATCGAACGTATATTACTGTATAAACCTTCCATAAGATTTAATGCAAAGTTTATAGAAGCATTTTTGAGTCGATTCAGAGCATCTAAGCCCATATCTTTCAACATATCTAATGCCGAAAGTGCTAAGTTTTGAAAAAATCCTCCTAAATTCGAAAGAATATCAGAAAGATTAAATCCTTTAAAGGATTTCAATAATTTATTTGCATTCATGATGTCTGATCCCATAAATGAATCGAGACCACCAAGTGAATCTAATCCGAAGCTTTTTAATTTACTTAAAAAACCACCTTTTTCAGATGCTTCAACGGTATTTTTATAGTTTTCAAATAAGTTTGTATTAATACCCATAATAAGCTCCATTGCGTAAATATATAGGTTTGTCAACGCCTAAAAAAGAAAAGATCCTAGCACAAAGCTAGGATCAATGTGAATTTTTATATTTATAAATCGTTATTATTCTCAGAATTTTCCTGATGTTGTAAAGTATTATTAAACATATTGTTTAAAATACGTGTTTTGATAATCGTAATTATATTAGTAGCTGAATTTTTAACAGTGTCATCAATATATTTTAATTTAGCTTCACGTTTTAATAGCATTGATTTTTTAAGATTAGCTAAATTAGTAAACATCTTTTCGAGAGAATTATACATTTCTGTATTTACAGCTTTTAATGATTCTTCAAGTTCATCACGTTTAATTTCAGTCATATCAAGTTTACGAGAATCTATACATTGGAAAATGCATTCTTGTAATTCCTCAATATAATCTTTAGATTTATTTTTATCATTTAAAAATTCAATAAATCCATTTCGTCTAGTTATTTCTTTTGAACACTTAAGCCAATCTATTTCAAAATCTCGCAGTAAGTCTAAGATAAAGAAATATTCCCTACTATTTTTAATTTTAAGTAAATCAAATCCAGTCGTGTTCATAGCAACAACTAATAATCTATCGTGATATTCAGTTTTAACAGTGTTTAACGTTTTGTTAAAAATGTTATGTGCTTGATCGTCGTAAGTATCTTCTATTTTTCGAATATCTTTTGTAGCTGTTATAATTTCAGATGAGAATTTTTCCAATTCAGCAGTCATTATAACATCAAGTATTCGAATAAATATATTTATATCAACTTCGTGATTATTAATTTTAGGATCGTTGTCTCTATTTTTCTTATTTTTAAATGTTAAAAAACCAAGTTTAATATATTCAGTTTTTGAAAGGAGTTTTTCAAAAATCTTAGAAAGTAAAGTTAAACATAAAAAAATAATTACTACAATTAAACACAAGAATCCAAATGCTTTTGGAAATGCATCTGATGCCATTGTATCTACGATAGCTTGGACTTGATTAATAACTTCTAAATCATGTGGTGAAGGAAGTGGTGGCTCAGTTTGTAAAAATAAAGTATCCATAATATTAAAAAAATCTCCAGTTTTTAGTTATCAATCAAATTATTAATTATATTAAATTGTTAAAAAAAGAAGTAGGAGAAATTAATCTCCTACCTCTTTTAATTATTAGATGAATGCAAAATTCATTTCAGGTTCATCATCCGAATCTTTTGGCATAATTGGAATAACATCCTGATAAACATTAGAAAGACTAATGGTTCCAGTTTTATCAGTATTTTCTTCAACAAGTTTAGCTTCAGTTTCAGCTGTCATATTTGGAGATATGAGATCGTCTGTATCATTAACAAATGCGATATCATCTTCAGAAAGATTCTGAGAGAAATCTGTAACTTCTTTCTCGATTACAACATTCTTGAGATCTTTATAGTTACGTTCTCTTTCTTTAGCATACTCTTCAAACAGTTCTTCGATTTCAGTTTCAATTGGTTCGAAATAACCTTCATCAAGATCTGGACCTTCACCATCAATAAGTTCAATAGTTTTGATCATGAGAAGAAGAATTGCAACGCTTTTGTTTTTACTAGATGCTGTGAAATGACATGTTTCACCATTGTCACGAGTTATATCCATTCCGAATGAATATACCAATTCACCATCATCTCCTGGAACAGAAGGATATTGTTTTACATTAACATGATTTACAATTTCTTCCTGGGTTACAGTTCGTTCATCTGAAACAATCATATCTACGAGTTCTTTCAAATCATCGTCGGAATCTTCAGTAATACAATATCTTTCATAGATAATTGGTGTCATCATGAGAAGTAATTTCAACATCTGCTTATTTTTAATAATCGGATTGAAATACTCATAATGATCTTTGTTAGCTTTGTAGTTAAAGAATTCATCCTGTGATTTAATAAGAACATTGATTTTTGAGATATCGACCTTATTATCTTTATCATACTTTGTAGTGATAAAGTAAGCTGGGACAGGTTTATTATTTTTTGTATAATCGCAACCAACCCATTTAATTCTCGAACATCCGCTCGAATTTTCAGTTGTTAATCCGATAAAGTCAAATACTTTATTAAGATAATTGTTCCAAATCAAATTATGATATTTAGTTCTGTAAGCCATTTCATCCCCCTATAACTTAGCATTCAAATTTATCAGTTTCGTTATTGCAACAATATGCAATAACTGCATTTAATGCAGAAAGTGGCATAGATCTAATAGGTATGGAGAGATTCATCAATTTGGACTTTTGTTTTTCACAATATTTGATAATCTCCTCATACACTTTTTGTCGTTCGTCTTTTCTGATTTCTTCTTCAGACATATTTACTCCTCTTCTTGAAATTGTTGTGCATCGAAAATTTCAGTAGATATCTCATTCTTAATTTTCGATTCATTATCAATATTTACATTATTCTTTAAAATTGGTTGATTGTCTGGATTGTAATCCTTAAACACAGCATCCAATTTATCTCCAAAATACAATGGTGTGAACATTAATCTTACAGGACCATGTTCACGTTCTATCTGTTTACAATGGTATTTAATTCTATCCAATGTAGTTTCAAGATCATTGACCATCTTTTCTTGAAACTGCCATTTACCAAATGGAATAAATGCTTTTCCAGTTTTAATTATATTTACACCCATATTTGTATCATAAATGTAAGTATAACCATTTTGCATAGATTCGAATTCCTGGAACAATAATTGATCTGATAAAGCTGTACTATCATAAGTAGTTACACCTGATAACGGATTATTTCTAGCAGCTCTAATCTGATACAATTTATCACGCATTTTATTTTCCATAGTATCGATATCCAAAACATTCATTACTGAAATTCTTGTATAATCATCAAGAAGTTCTTGTCCTTCAAATTGAATTGCTGTTTCCAATGATGTTATACAATATACTTCATTTTCTGAAAGATTCTGATGAGTTGGTGTATAATACTGTGGAGGTGGAACTGATGGAGCATATTCCAAAGTTTTAGCTGCTAATAAACTTTTCATATCAGGTTTATCGCGCAAATCTTTAGAATATAATGCTGAACCATTAGACATTGTTTTATGTAATGAATAATCATTTGTAGATGATACAGCCATACCATTTAATAATGTAAATTTCGCACTTACGAAGTTAGATATATCAGTATCAAACATTACATCATAAGTATACATACAAGCATACATTGTAGTTCCATTTGTACACCTCATCCATGGAACTACACCGATTTCTTCATCAGATCCCGCTATAGCCAAATTTATTTGAATAGCTTTTCCATAAATCTGATTATGCGGAATATTTGTATTGTTTTGATGATTCAATATGTCTTCTGGAGCAAAGAATAGATAAATATATCTATGTGCTTCTAAGATATTACTTTGCTCCAATTCAAACCCGACATCATTTAGAAATTGCGTTGGTTTGTTCCAAGTATTTAATTTCATATTTTACTCCTCTTTAAATTCTTAATATATAAATCATTTAAAAAGCAGAATGATCTCTTTCCATAGCAGCGTGGAATTCACACAATCCAGGATTGTCAAATTTTAATTGTTCAGAAAGACCTTTAACATTTGAATCAGTTTTGTTAATAGCGAATGAATTAACATTTGGAATTAAATCGACAATACAAACTTTAACATTTGCATGATCCATTGTAATCAATAATGAATAATCATCTTGATTATACATATAAGATTCGTTAACTCTATCAACGTCTCCACAAAGTAACATAAAATTTGTACGAACTTCAATAGGTGATAAATTAAGATATGATCTTAATTTCTCAAAAGTTATATTATAGCCTTGTTTTCCACTAAGAATAATTTCGGCATATGAATATCCACTGTGTTCCAAACCATATTTAAGTTCACTACAAATTTCAGTAATAGTATTATTCAATTGCTTATTATAACTTACATCTGTAATTATTTTAGATGAAAGATTCTCTATACGAATATTCAATTTATATACTTTAGTATGGTCGTCCATCAACTGATTCAATGTTGTTTTATGTAAAGCATTTACATACTGTTCAGCACTCATATTATACTGCTCTTCATTTAAATCGAATAAATGCTGTCCGTATGATTCTTCAATTCCACCAAGCATAATCATATCTTTTTCATCATAGTATTCTGGTGAAGGAATCAAAATATCACGATCTCTCGAACTTTCACGAGTAATTTCATATCCACGTGAAGTCATATCATATGATAACTGAACTGTTGTTAAACCTTTATAAGAAGGACCACTCACAATTTCATCAGGTTTATCAACTATAACATTCCAGTCGATATCTGTAAATATTATAGGAGTATCGCCATCAATTTGTTCAATATCACAGTCAGCCATTCCGTGATGAATAAATACATTTCTATTTCTAGTATCAACTATACCATGAATAGAACCATAAACCTCTGATGTATTAATAACTAATACTCTTGTCTTTTTAGTATTTGGCTCAAATTCAAATGTACCAAATGGTGTTAAACTAAATAACATTTCAAGAATGTTTGGAATAGTAGTTGAAGTCACGGACGACAATACTATAAATCTGTTATACGATTTAAAACCATCTACATCTTTTACCGAAGAACCAAACTTCGGTGCACTCTTACAAAATGGTAATTTCATATATAATTAAACCTCCTCTATATTTTTATAAAAATATATAAATAAAAGATGGGAATAATACTTCCCATCTTTTAATCGTTTATAGATTGTAACTAACAATACCAACTGTATCAGTTGATACTTTCTTAGGAACTTTACCCATATCTGACAGACGAACTGTAAGATTAGCTAAAGTGGTGGTGTTGTTTTTACCAATAAGAAGATTTTTCATATTCTTATCAGATATATCAATTTTATTTACATTTGTAACTTTAAAATTGTTATCCAATTCAAATAACTTCTTAGGTTTATTAACACGATTAGTATTTTCAAGAAGACTCTGTTCACCTTTCATAACATATGTAGATCCATCAGATGTATCTACTACACTACAAATAAGCATTTCGTCAGAATCTCTTTCAATCTGAACCATTTCAACATTTTTAACATCGTCATTGAAATCAATCATTACACCACTTGCAGATCTTCCAAGTTCAGGTATATCTGAAATCTTAATAAGATGATAAGCACCTTTAGAATTCATAAAGATTACATAATCACAATTTGGATTTAATTTCTGAGCAAGAGAAACTCCTCCAACCTTTACAGATTGTTTACCAAACTGATCTACTGTAGTTATACGAATCTTAGAATCATCAGATACGATAATGATCTTTTCATCTTCAGATGATACAGGAACAATTGATTTGATAATAGGTTCATCAGAAATTGTAATCCAACTATTAGTACCGACAATTTCAGAAACATCAATACGTTTAGCTGCTCCATCATTTGTAAACATAATAATTGAATTAAGATCTGAACTAATATTATTCAAACCTATAATTTCCTTCACAGCTTTACCATCAACTTTGACAGAACGTAATCCATTTATAAGATTTTTACTATTAAGTAAACCGTTCAAATCGAAAATTGAGTATTGATTTCTTGTCCAAATTACAGCACCATTAGACATTGGAATTGTTGATGATTTCATATCATCCAAGTCATCATTGTCCTGAACAACTGTTCTTCTAGGACGTCCATAAGTTGCTTTAATTCTATCAAGATCAGCGATAATTTCATCATCTATTACAAGAAGCTTTCCATCAAGTTCATCAAGCTTTGCTTGAAGTTCTGTTACCTGATCGATGAGTGTTTGTTTAGAAAGTTTACTAAACTTATAACTCTGCATTTCTGTAATAGCTTTAGACTGAATATCTGTAAGACCATGTTTATTTGTAAGATATCTAATACAATCTTCCTGACCAGAAGATGTTTTTACGAAATTAATATATTCGTCAATATGATCATAAATCTTAATCATACCTTCGATAATATGTTTTTTAGTAGCAATATTGTTATATTGATACTGAATCTTTCTTGTCTTTGTTGTATATAATGTTTCATACCATTTTTCGATGATTTTCTTAACAGAAACATTATGAACAAATGAACCATCGAATTCAATCATTGAACATGGAATAGTTTTACAAAGACAATATTTTTCAAGATCTCTAGCAACTTCAAGAATGTTAGCACTCTTATCAAATTCAACATCATACTCAATATGAAGTTCACCTTCTCTTTCTGTTTTCATTTCGATAAGTTTGATAACTTTACTGAGAACTGCGTGTTTCTTTTCGTTTTGAGTTTTCAAAGCATTTAAAACATCCAATTCTGTCATTCCATAAGGAAGATCTTTAATTACAATTGTATTTTCTTCCCTATTAATTTCAAGAGTTGCTTTCATCTTTACATTTGCTGGAAGACCTAATTTATAACAAGCTTCGATTTCTTCAGCATTTGTAATAATTCCATAATTAGGACAATCTGGATAAAAACCTTCACAGAGTTCAATCAAATCAATAGATTTATCTCTGATGTATTT
>Ga0310691_10003841_pt1 | contig 17466 bp, 19 predicted proteins | sample 176DNAGHGlowgp2_FD_203887 | JGI IMG/M metagenome (GOLD analysis project Ga0310691, IMG submission 203887) | Sheep rumen microbial communities from Palmerston North, Manawatu-Wanganui, New Zealand - 1766 DNA GHGlow gp2 (v2) (version 2) | ecosystem: Host-associated > Mammals > Digestive system >...
AACCTTCCAACTTATCCAAAGTCCGCCACATATCAGCGCAATGCCACCGATTGCGATTAATGCCTTCTGCCACCAGTAGAGGCGGTTGACTTCCTCGACCCTCGTCACCTCTTTTGTGGTTGTCACTGGATATGGCACACTGTCATATATATGTAATGTGTCAACACGCAGCGCACTGCTGCGACCTTGCAGATAGTGCCACCGCTCAATGATGGTGGTGTCGCCCTTGATGTAGTGGTAGATGCTGTCACGTTGAATGAGGGTGTCACGCACATGGTCTATCTTCACACTTTCGATGGTGTGTTCTTGGGTGACCACTACTGGCACTTCAACCCTCTCGGTGATGTAGCCTTTTTTGCATCCAGCGAATAAGAGAGAAAGCAACAAACACACGAGGAATGCGAGAAACACCCCTATTAGCGAAGAAAAGCAACCGCTTGGCACATTATATATAAAATTGTTTTCGTTGCTCATATCGCCTTGTATTCGTTTTTTGCGTCAAAACATGGGCAAGCCTTGTTTGCGAAATTGCGGTGTCCATAGATTGTTGCCTTTGGATATAATGCCTTGAGTTGCTTGAGCAGTTTCAGCAACGATGCCTTTTGTGCCTCGGTGCGTGTGTCCTTTGCAGTCTTGCCATCTTTAGCCAATCCGCCCACATACACCACACCGATGGAGTGCTTATTGTGATTTGTTGTGTGACCGCCAACCTTGTTGACATCTCTGCCGTTGTGGATGCTACCATCCAACTCAATGACATAGTTGTAGGCTATATCAGTCCAGCCGTGTGTCATGTGGTAGTGCTTTATCTGTTCGGTGGTGGTCGCTTGTCCTTCAGGTGTTGCCGTGCAATGAACGATTATCTCGGTGATGGTGCGCTTGCTTTTCTTCAGACTAAAAGGCTGTTCTTTATCATCGCTTTTCACACCAAGAGCCGCCCATGTCTTTGCGCCAACGATGCCGTCACTTGTGAGGTGGTTGAGTTTTTGGAACATCTTGACGGCTTGCTCGGTCTTTATGCCGAAATCTCCGTCTATCTGCACCAAATAACCGCCTTCCCTCAAAAGCCGTTGCAGTTCTCGAACTTCGTCACCCTTGCTGCCCTTCTTCAGTGTCTGCATGGTCTTTCTCCTTCCTATTGTCCTCGATTTCCTCGATTGATTCGTCAATTATCTCGCCCAAAGCCTCACTCTTGCGCTTGAAGATTGCGACAATGAGGTTCTTCAGGTTGAGCTTAATGTTGATGCCCTTAACCACTGCGATGTGACCGACTATGCTTGAAATTTCAAACACGCAGCCGAATGCAATGCCAAGTGCTGCCGTTGTGGTGTGGGTGCAAATACCCATCGGCTCAGTAACGGCAAGACCAGCCACACAACCAAGCAACAAATAGGTTGTGTAATCCACGAACTTGTTGAGCGTTCTGCGACCAGCAGCCGAAAAGTGAAACTTGAACTTTTTGCGTTCTTCCTCAGTCTTTGCCTCTTTATAGTGCTTTTTTGATTCTCGCCAACCCCACCAAAAATCAGTGGCAATAAGCACCAAGCAAAAAACAATTGCCCAGCGCAAGTCATACACTGCTGTTATTGCCTCACTCGCAAAGAGTGACCACGTTATCATCGCACCCACGTTGTGTGTCATTACATAGCCTCCAGCGTGTTTATTTCCTCACGCATCGCATTACGCTCTGCGACAAGTTCTGCAACATCGTAAGGCATTGGCTCGTTTGTCAATTGAGCCTCTGCGCACTTGATTATCTTGTAGTCACCTTGTGCGAGAGCATCTTTTAATGCCCATATACGTTGCTCACGTTCTTGCCGTGCGATTTCCTCTGCCGTTGGTGTCGGTGGCACGATTTCTCTCCACCCTGCCTCTTGCAGTTGCTCTTTCGTTGGGTTGATTATCACTCTGCCATCAACCACTATCTTCTTGCCTGTTATCGTTGTAGTTCCGTTTGTGTACATATCGTTAATTATTTATCGTTGCCAAGAATAAAGTCACCACTACCAGCGTTGCCGAAAAGCTGACCACTAACTTTGTCATACATATAGCCAGTAGTGCCAACACGCACTGGAATCAAGTCCATCACAATGGTTGTGCCTCTCGAGATTTTCGCTGCATATATTCGTCCAGCCCAACATTGCGCATTACCAGCATAGTTGAGAGCAAAAATAAAGATTGGGAATGTAGGTGTAAAGCCCAAGTCACTCAATGACCAAGCCCCACCTCCATTTTCGGCGAACACCCTGCTATTTAGGTAGTTAAGCCCCCATTCATACAAGATGCCTGTTGTTGATGAGCCGATGCCATGATATGTTCCCCATCCGACGTAAGTATTCCCGATGAAAAAGCGAGTGTTGCCACTTGAGTCTCGTGAACCTATTATTTGGCGGTCTTGAGTATTGAGCCTTGATATTATGACATACAGCCCTACATCGTTACCTCCTACGAGTTCGCTATTGATGAATTGCGAACCATCGCTCTCAAGATACTCTACCTCGGCATCATAGGGCAAAGAATCGCCAGCACCCAACAAAGCCCTTCTTCGCATCAACTCGTTAATCATACCGCCCACACTTTAGCGATGGCTTTGCCATCAAGAATGTTGAACTCTACATAATCACCCGAATGAATGTCGGGAGCATCTGCAATTGTCACACTTGGTGAAATGCTGATTGTAGGATTGTCTGCACCAGCCGTGAACGAGAAAGCAAAAATATTAGTAATGCCCGAAACCTCACTACCTAACGTTAAAGTCAACGATGTGACCGCCCCAGTGAACTTGTAAAACGTGTTTCTCGCAAGTGTCTGCGTGGGTGTTGCACCAGCGACTGAAACAACAGCCATATCCCCGCCATTGTGGATGTAGAACTTGGAAATAGTGCCATCGGTCAAAGTGATGGTTACCTCGTTAGTGCCACCGCTTTGTGTGCTTGTTGATGTCTGCACGATAGACTGCACACCAACCCCAGGCTCACCAGCGACAAAGCATTGAGAATTAAGGTAGATAACGTTGTTTTCCAACCCCTCAATGATGTCATCGGTGGTCAGGTCATCACTACTCTCAACGATAAAGAACTGGTCGGTTCTAAACGAGCGCAAACGTGTTGAATCTTGCTTAACGATGGTTACCACAACACCATAGTTGTCTGCCAGCTCGTTGCCGTCAAGGTCAATGTAGGCGGTGTTGCCAGTGATGCTCGGTGTGTAAGTGTATTGTCTTCTATCCCCCTTGAGTTGGATAGTGACCACATCCGTTGGGTCGGGTGTGTAATCTTGCAAGACCATCGAACCACCCTCAACTTGGTAAATTTGCAGCGGAATGGCAAGCGAAAAGGTGTTGCCTTGCACGATGATTGGTATACTTGTAGAACTTGGCATATTATTGTCCTATTTTCTTTATTGAAATTCGGTTATTAACTAATTTTCTTTTACAGCAAGTTTCGCTGGTGTTCAAGTATGCAAGGCATTGCGCCTTGTAGTTGTCCGCAATCGCAAAAGCCTCGTTGTATGTTTGCGTTTTTTGCGCTTGCTCTGCCTCATCGCTGTATTGGTCGGTCTTGATTTGGAAACCGAAACGAGTAGCAACACCCACACTATTGCGAATGATGCGACCATAAGCATAATAAAGCAGAGCCTTGCGCAACCCAGCGAAGATGTGAGCATCGCCACAAGTATCCTTGTAAATGCCACCTTCCCAAAGTAGCAGAGCAACGGCATCGGCATCACGATTCAGGACACGCAACCACCAATCTGCACCAACGGATGGGATAATGTCAAGATTTTGCGCCTCTTCAATGCAACGGTCTACAAGCTCATCTTGTGAGTTGCAAGGTCGGCACTCTTTGTCAATGTCCTCACGGCTTATGAGGAGCATATTATCGTATTTCAATGTTTCTACCATAGTTATCCCTCTACGTTATAGGTTAGTGGTTCAATGTCGCAATCGTAGTTAGCAAGTGGTTCAAACCAGTTGTCAAAAATCTTGCTGAATGCTCGCTCTATCATGCGCTGCTCTTTCGATACAAGGCTTGAATAGTAGCTGTAACAATCGTGAATGGTTGTACCGCTAAAACCCAACTTGCCGCTACGGATGCACAAGAATGGTTCTTGCTCAAAGGCAGAGTAAATGCGCTCAACAACTGAATTGTCCGTGACCTCAAAATCTTTATCAAAGTTCTTTGTGGGGAATTCCACAATTTCGGGCTTTTCCTCGTCATTGGCTACGGTTAGAGATATTAGCACGTTGCTCGTCTCATCGCCCTGAAATTGCGCTAAATCCTCGGCAAAACCTCTTGCTTGTATGGCTTGTTTCGCCTCATCTTCCTCGTTGAGTGCTTGACTTGTTTTGCTGATTACGAAAGCACTCGGCAAGAAGTTGCAGCGGACATTGCGGAACTTGACATTTGATAGACCTTCATCTGTGCTTAGGTCTGCCAGCACTCGGTCATACTTTGGCAATGGGTAGCGGTCACGCCCAGCCGTTGACACCCACATTATCTGCCCTTTGTAGTGGTCAATGCCACCAGCCGCATTTATCTGCGCCCTCACGATTGTTGGGTCAGCATTGAATCGGTCAAAGGTGGTGATTGTGTCCTTGCTTACACGCAGAATCTTTCCATTTCGGGTTGTGCGACCTTGCCAGTCGGGATGGGTGACAATGTGGGCGATGTAACCCGAATCGTCATCCTCTTGCAGTCGGCACGATTCAAAGGGAACGTGCTGCACCTCGCAGATTTGGCAGTTAAGGTCATAGTTAACGTGAAGAGCGAAACCGCCATAGTTCGCCAAGTCTTGAGCAACAGCCGTGAGAATGTCATCGGTGGTTTCGCCATAGTGGTTAACCTCAAGGTTATAGATGATGGTATTGGCGATGCCTTGACCCTCAATGAACCTCGCATATCTATCTGCACATTGCGCCCCAGTGCTTGAGCTGTCCAAGATAGCCTTGGCTTGCTGTGGGTACAAGTTATTGCGACCATAAGCCTTAATGCCCAAGGTAGCCAAATAGCTCACATCTATGCGCTGTGGTGCTTTCTTGATTTTTTGGATGTTCATCGCTAATCCTCGTTATTTGCGTTTTCTCGCACTCTTTTTCTTCTTTGGTGTCTTTGGTTCATTCTCGGCAGAAACCTCCGCAGAAGGCTCGTCTGCGACTTCTGCGACCACTTTCTTACCAGTTGTTGCGCTTGGTAGTTGTGCGAACCAATCCTTGCGCTGTGGGAATGCCTCCAAAAAATCTCTCGCCACTTCATCGGTGAGGTTGCTATTTGTGTAGTGGTTGCCCTTCCATTGCAAGACAACTCCACGAACTAATCTTGATTGTGCCATTGTTGTATTCGTTTTTTTGTGGTACATTAGCTTTGCATATATTTCCATCAGCGCATCCTTATATTTGTCTTTGCACTTGCACGTTCGCAGATGCTTTCGGCATACCTCCCAATAAAGGCGGTCAATGCGCTCTTTAACAAGTGCGAGGTCATTGCCACTTGATGCAAGACCTCGCAGTATCATCAACTCGGCTTGCGCCTCTTGCTCAGTCATATTCACTCATTATGTGCATGGTGCTGTGCCTTGCTGTAAGAAATTGAAGTTGTTCTTCGTGATGCCTATTAATGGCCTTGTCGCACCTTCCTCGGTAAATGTTATCTGCCACCCAGCGAGGGTGTCATCATTATACAACTCACGCACTGCGCCAGTGCAATGTAAGCCAGCCTCAAGACCATATGCTTGATATGTGCCGTTCTTGTTGGCTAACACCGCAACGAACTCACCATTCATCAGCGCATATAATTGTTGCGCCCAATCCTCATCGTGTCTAAGCACAACAAACTGAACCGTATTGGTCATTGTGTTGATATATATGCCTTCTTGCAGCTCTTGCTGAGTGCCGTTAAATGGTGTTTTGCCGCTCTGCACAATCTTATAGGCTCTTTTTCTGCCACATTTGAGGGTGATTGCGCCAATCGCCCAACTTGATATGTCGCTGCGATTTATCAGCAGACCAGTCGCATCGACACCTTTGACTGGTGGATTCTCGCAGTCATAGCCTACAATGTTGTCATTAATGAGATAATCGCAGAGTGCCATGATTATTCGCCTTTAAGGGTTTCGTACAATGCCGCATCAATGAAGAGGTTACCTTTGGCTGCATTCTCTTCGGTCATGGTCACCAACCAGCCAGCGAGTGTGTCATCGTTATAAAGTTCACGAACCATTGCGCTTGCACGAAGTCCAGCCTCAAGACCAAACACTTGATAGGTGTTGTTGTTGTTCTGCAGTACAACCACGAACTCGCCATTCATTAATGCAAATATCTGCTGTGCTGTGGAATTGCCGTGATTGAGGATGACAAACTGAACGGTGTTGGTGATAGTGTTCTGATATGTGCCTTCTTGCAGCTCTTGCTGCGTTCCAGTGTAAGGGGTCTTGCCACCTTGCACGATGTCATAGGCGGTCTTGTCAGTATTGAGAGGCAATGCAGTAATCTTGAATGGGTTGTTTGCGTCATAAGTCACACCACTCATGTTGATGTCGGCTTTGTTGATGATGAGACCATTGGCTTTTGCGCCCTTGACCATCGGGTTGTCGCAATCGTAACCAGCAATATCCTCACTAATTAAATAATCACAAAGTGCCATGTATTTTAGTCCTTTCTTTTTTTTATGTGTTAATTAAAAAAATCGGTGCATAGGTGTGTAACCACCCACACACCGAAGGGTTAAATGCTTGTGTCCCGATTAGTAACCGATAACAGCCATCTTGTTGTCAAGTACAAGTGCGCCCATCTTGTCGGTTGCATAGATGTAGTTGTACAATGTCACTGGGTCGAAGGTGATGCGGAGACCAGCGAACTCGTCTGTGCCGTTGACACCAAGAGCAAGGTTGCGCTCGGTGGTGTAGATTGCACGGAATGGCAGGTTGTAAGCTGTACCATCGCCCTCATAAGATTGGATAATCTCATCCCACTGAGGAACTACACGCAGACGGATGCCACGATAAGTGGTTTCACGGATGCCACCAAACAATGCAGTCCATGCAAGGTCACTGCCGCAGCAGTTAGAGAGCAACTGTGCCTCAAGACCAGTGGCGAATGCTTGAGTTACATAGATAACTTGGTCGCTTGCTTGACGAAGTGCGGGGTTAGCGGCTGCAATCATGTTGTCGAGAGCGGTGCGAGCCTCGCTGTTGATAGCAGCAAGCTGTGCAGCTATTGTTGCCTCGCTGTTGGCAGCGATAGTGATATGTGGGGTAGTGCCAGCAGTTACCGAAGTAAAGAGCTGCTTGAAGATACCATCGGTGAGGGTGAAGTAAGCGGGGTTAACGGTGTCTTTAATCACACCACCATCGGTTACGGTCTCGGCTGCGGTATCGCCAAAGAATGCGATGCGGATGTACATCTTCATAATAGCAAGCTCAAGACGAGGCACAACGATTTCATCAAGATAGTCGTTTGCGGTCATATCGGTGATGTCAGTGCCAGTGTTGAGTGTGTACTTAACAAGGGTGTTCTCAACATCTGCCCAGCAGAGTTTCTCTGCAATCTGCCAAGTAGCAATATCCCAAGTCTTTTCCTCGGTAGCGATTGCATCGTTGCCCCATTCGGGATTGCAACCAGTGCTTTCAAGACCTACAAGACCAAACTCACCAACGAGACCTAATTTGTCACCGTTGAACACACGGGGGAAGATGTTAAGCAGTGTGCCAATGCGCTCTGCGCTCAAAACATCTTTAAAAACCAGTCGGTTAATGTCACGAACCGCCCCATTATCAGGGGTAATTTGCGTAAAATCTAAACCAGTTGAAGCCATTTTTAATATTCCTTTTTAGTTGTTAGTAATTAATTCACTTTTTAGCCATCTGCGCTTTGCGCTCTGCCTTGAGTTGGCGGTATTCAGCGAAACTCAGCTTTTCGTTCTTTTTTGATTTTGCATCAATGCTTGTGGTGGTGTCACGTTTCTCAACTTTTCCAGTTGATTTAACGTTCTTGAGCCACTTAATGCCTCCTGCGTTCTCAACCATGCCTAGAATCTCGTTATCGGTGTCGCTCTTGGCTTGTGCCTCGGCATCCTCTAACTCCTTCTTAAGGCGGTCTATCTCCGCATCCTTTTCAGCGATTTCAGCCTTGAGGCGGTCTATTTCGGCATCCTTCTCGCTGTCAGTCTCATCGTTACTGGGCTCGGTATCGTTCTCCTCGCCCTCCTCTCCTCGCTCAACCTCGGTCTCTTCGACCACCTCCTCGGCTGGGCGAATCTCGGTGATGACGGATTCTTCTACCACGATTGTTGAACCATCGGGCATGAGGTATTCGCCATCTTCGCTTGTTACCTTGTCACCAACTACTGGCTCACCGCTCTCTTTTTCAAGTTCAAGGGTTTTGCCATCTGCGGTCTCAAGGGTCATGCCAAACACTTTTGCAAGTGCCATGAAAATCTTTTCCTTAATGCTCATTTTTTTCTCTGCTATGTTAGGGTTTTTATTCTGTGCCGAAATCGGCAATATTTCTTCCGAAATGAAACCTAACTCAATTGCCTTTGCAACGTTCATTGGTTTATCCTCATCCATCATCGCCGAAAGCACCTCTCTATCTGCTCCAGTGCGCTCAACATAGATGTCAAGGAATTGGTTGCGCACATCTTCCAAGCTGTCGGCAATATTGCCGATTCTTTTTGCATCGCCCTCAACAAAACCGCTTATATATGGGTTGTGAATCAGGATTGTTGCGTTTGGGTGCGCTTTTCGCAGTTCTTTTTTCGCTGCAAGCAGTAACAATGTCGCACTGCTTGAGCATTCGCCAATGACCTCGGCTGAGATTGTCTTGCCAGTCGCTCTCAATGCGTCATACATCGCCAGTGCCTGGTCGGTCATTCCACCTCGGCAATTGATTGTTAGGTTGATTTCGCCATCATCTTCGGGGATGCTGTCAATGAACTTGTCGATGTCAAGAAATGACATACCCGACAATCCACCAAAAGCCATGAAAGCCTTGCATTCCTCGTCAACGATGTCGCTATATATTTTGAGTTTTGCCATGTGCTATGAATCTTTTTTGCAAAACTATTAAAAGTTGCACACCTTTCTGCGGTTATTTTACCACTTTTTGTGGTAACTCGTTTTGCCACACACAAGAAAACCACCCTCGCATCGCTGCGAAAGTGGTCAAAAAACAATAATCAATCTAAAACAAGTAATTATGAAGAAATAGTCACTTAACTTCCTCATCCATCATCTTGACGATGAGCCGCACCATGCGCTCTTTGTAGCCGTATTTCTCTGCCACCACTTGAGCGACCCACCGCACCTTGTTCCCCTCTGCCACCAATCGCTTATATTCGTGATATATGGGCAGATAATGGATGTATGTATCACTTATCCCATTGCGATGCAATCTTCGCAGTATGGGCAAATTATCGCTAATTAATTCGTGTATTTTCATAGTGTTGCCCTCTCGGTCATTACTTGGACTTGCCGTTGCCCATCGTTGATGTCTTGCACACTCACCACTGGATTAGGCAACATTGCCACACCTCTTGCAAAGGCTCTTGCAAGCATATCCTCACCTTGCACTGTCTGCGCAGTGCTTGTGGCTTGGATAGGCACACCGCCTCCTAACTGATTGAGTGATGACAATAGACCGCTAAACATTGCCGTTGAGTTTGCGTTGATGATGCTTTCACCATTCGACACACGCACTGGGATGCTGTCGCTTGTGCCAGTACCCGCACCGCTGATATATCCACCAGTGGCGAATTTTGCTTTGTCAAGTGATTTAAAGGCTTGCACCATTGCGATGGTGACTGCGGTCACACTGGTGGCAATTTGGGCAATCATCTGCCACGGGTTGATGCTACCCATTGCTGCCGCCTTGATAGCATTGGCGATGGCTACGGCTTGAGCCAGCATCACCTCGGCGGTAGCGAGAGATTTCTGCAAGATAGCCGCCTCTTTTGATTCGTCTGCGAACTCACCAAACAACTGTGACAACCCGCCCGCAATCTTGCCGAATGCCTCATATTTCTGCTGTTGCAACTCCATTTGGTGTTGCAGATATTCATTGGCAACTTGCTCGCTCTCTTGCTCATACTTCTTTTGTATTGCGACCTTCATCTGCTCGTTGTTCTCCCACAACTTCAACTCTTCTTGCATCTGCATGGCGAGTTGTGTCAATCGCCACTGCATCTGCCCTCTTGAGCCTTCAGGCATGGAATCGAGCATCGTCTGCACTTGTTTCTCGGCAAGCTCTTTCTCACGTTTCAGCGCATCGGCGGCATCCTTTGCAGCTTTGTCATTGACCTCTTTTTCGTGCTTTGCGATTTCGTCATATACAGCCTTGATACCAGCAATCTGCTCTTGCCGTGCGATTTTGCGCTTGTTGCCATATTGCTCACCAAGTTTGGTGATGTAAAGGTTGTATTGCGCTTGTGTAATTTTATTGGCTGCACGCGATTTGTCGAGTTCGTCTTGGTCTTTCTTGTATTCCTCATCAATGGCTTTGTTTGCGGCTTGCTCTTTAGCAAGGATGGCACGGATTTGCTTTAATTTCCACATCTCCGTGTATTTGTCATCCTCTTTCGCCATTTTTTGGTATGCATCAACTTGCATATCCACAATTTTATCAAAGAAATATTGCGAATCTTTGGCATCACTGGCGGCATTAGAACGTGAACTGCCGCCACTTGAGCGACCACCACCGCTTGAACGTGAACCACCGCCAGCGGTTCTGCCACCGCTTTTGCCAGTGTATGCCACGCCAATCTGCTTGCGAAGGTCTTTGATACTCCCCTCTGCCTCGCTCCTGAACTGATTAGCAACATCTGCAACGTGCTTGTCGGCATCATCTTTGGCTTTTTTCAACTCTCTTGCTTTCTGCTTGCGATATTCACGGAGCATTTGTTCTGCGGTATCGCCATAGATACCCAAGCCAGTGGCCTCTGCGCCGTTAGCATCCGCATATAAAAACTCAATTTGGTTATCGGGGAGATTGCCCTGCCTTGCTTGTTCACGGAGATACTTAAATTCCTCTGTGGTAACGTTAAAGATGCTTTTTCTTGGGTCACCAATTTTGTACGCACCCTTGCCACCAATCTTATACATTGCCGTGCCTTCCTTAACATCATTGCTCGCTGCACGTTCTATCATGCGTTCAAATGCACGTTGTGCTACTGCTGCTGCGGCGGCGGCTTGAGCCATTGCATAATACATCTTGATGACTTGAGGAGCTTGCTTAACAAGAATGTTTTGGGCATCATACACGGTCTTGACCGCAAAACCAGTGTTGTTGAGTTCATTCTTGTAGTTGTTCAAGAATTGCTGTTGTAGCTTTATATCATTACCACATTCTGCCCATTTCTTTTGCAAGTATGTATAATTCGCCAGTTGCTCGGAAACGGAATTTGCCACGGTGGTTGCCATCTCACCCTCAACCACTTTCCTTGCCTCCAGTTCATCGGTTGCAACCTTTGTGGCATCAGTGAGCATCTTCTGTTGTTCTGTCTCGGCTTTTAATGATTCTTGTGACTGTTGTCTTGCTCTTTGGCTGCGCTGTTCTGCCTCGGCGTTGTCATTTAACGCACTTGTGTAACTCACCACCAAGCCAATCACCGCTAAGATAGCAGTCGCAAGCAACACATAAGGGTTCGCCTTTGCCACCGCATTAAATACCCTTTGTGCTGCCGTTTGGGCTATTGTTGCACCAGTTTCTTGCGCTGTTATTTTTGCGTTGAGTGCTTTGGCGGCATTCGCTGCCTTTGTTTGTATAAGGTCAATCCCTCGCATGAGATTGCTCTGCTTTTGGAGTGCGTTTTGTATTACCTGTAAGGCTTGTACGGCTTGCATAGCTTGTTGCATCTTGAGCATCGCTTGCTGTAACCCATCGGTGCTGATACCAAGAGCCACTGCCGCATTATTAGCCAATCCGAATGTCGCTGCCAGTGTCTGCCCTGCTTGAATGGCGGTGTCAAGTCCTCTTGTATCACTCGCACCCTCACGAATGGACTGCTTGACATCACTCATAGCATCTTTGTACTCACTGGCTTTTTGTGTCAGTTCTTCGATGCGTTGTTTCATCGCTTGCCCTGCCTCGCTGTTCTGCATCTCATCGCTCATGGTGCGATATTCCATTGTGAGGTTGATGATTTCATCTTGCATGGAGCGCAATGCGCCTTTCACACTCTCGGCGGTCTCAGGATAATTGCCCACATTGCGGAAGTATCGTTGAGTTTCTTCCTCGGCTGTCTTAATCTCAGTGGTAACCGAATTAATCTGCTTGAGTAATGCGCCACCGACTTGCTCGTTTTGTCGCTCTGCCTTGCTGAGAGAATCGTACTGCTTGGTGAGGTTAGACAATTGCGCCCTGAGAGATTTCAGCGAACCCTCGGCTTGGGTCTGCATCTTAATCTCGTTTTGCGTCTCTTTCATCAAGGCTCGTTTCTCATCTTTCAATGCCCTTGTCTTTGCCTCAAGTTCGACATTCGACTGCGCCAGTTTTTGGTTTTGGGCAGCGAGTGCCATAGCATCTGCGCCCTCTTGCTGCATTGCCTTGTTGTTCTCGGCAATCATGGCATTGTTAGCCTTGATTTGTTGAGTGTTCTTGTCTATTGCGTTGTTGAGGTTGACGATGCCGTTAATCGCTTTGTCGGCATCAATCTCAACAGTCAATATCTTGGTGGTCATGTCTGCCATGTGTGGTTGTCCTCCTATATCTGTAACATTGTTAACTTGTAATTATCGCCGCCCTCGCTGTCAAGAGATTTCACAACATATGAGCGACTAAGTTGCTTGATGTATATTGGTCTTGTAAAGTCGAATTTCGTCAGCTCAAGCACCGACATTTTAACGATAGCCTCCACTATTTTTGGGTGTTCTATCCACTTCGCATAGTTCGTGTAATAATCGGCTATCGTATTGGCGAAATCTTGACCATCATTTATGATTGAGCCGTTGAATTCACTCGCAATATAATCCCCAGCATTGTTCCACGATGCTTTGTGTTCTTCTTTGTCAACATCCCAAAGTTTCACGATACCAAGCACTGGCACTTTGAACTTTGAATCAAATGCGGTGCGTTCTTTTGGCAATGTTGTGTCATTGGTGTAGATGACACCTTCTGCCTTATCGTGTGTGTAGGCATCGTCATTCTCGGTGTGCATATACACATTTTTTTGAGCCGTGTTGTCTATGCCCATCGTAATTGACTTGACACCATATGTGTCCAACGCAATCGGCTCTTTTTGTGCTATCTCGTCAATAGTGTAAATCCTTAAAGTGTTAGGTGTCGAAACACTGCCCACAATGCAACCGCCTATATGCGCTAATATTTCGGATAGATAGTCAACTATCCCCACATTGGGATAATTGCGCACAAGGTCATATGGTCGCTGATTCCGTACACCGTCTGCCTCATCAATGGTGATTTGAATGTTAAGCACTCCAGCACTAAATGATGGGTCGGGGTCTTGCCATTCGTCTGCAAGTCTCAGGATTTCCTCACCGCTCGACACACTAAAAGATTCTTTAATGTCTATGTCATATGTTTGTGGTGGGTTGCTGCCACTATCATAGGTGGGCGCAATCCTCCTATCGTTAAGAGCTGGGATGTAGATGATAGATGGATATGGCAATGCCCCAAAAATGCGCACTCTTGTAACCTTGATGTCGCAGTTGGCATCCATATAACCAACTCGTTCATATTGATTGCCTATGCCAATTGCCGTGCAATCATTGGCGATGTTGCCGTTGGTTGCCGAATGATTCAATGTTGGTGGGTGGTCAGGTAGTGCCAACACTGCCCATTGGATATTGGGGAAATGTTGCGGGTCTATTTGTGTAGGCAAAAAGGTAGGCACCCATTTGTTTGTTGCCATCTGATGCATCTGCACCACTCCGTTGATTGTCACTTTCTCGCCATCTGCCACCGCTTTGCGTGAGGTTAGCGGATGCCACAACCTATTAATGCGGATGTTTGCCTCAGTGGAGAGTTGCAGTGTTAATCCATAAGTGTTCATTATGTCATTCAACACGGTGCGGACTTGAACGGAAGGCAACAACCACGGCGAAACATCTGCCAATTCTTTGCTCTCAGTATCAAGGGTGTTGTAAATATCTTGTGTCATGCCACTGATATACTGCGGCAATTGGGCATCGTATTGCTCAAGATACCGCCACCTCGCACGGCTCTCACTCCAGTAAGCCGATGCTGGGATGTCACACACATTTAGCCCCTCATCCTTGATGGTTTCAAAGATTCCTAACAGACCCCAATATAAGTTGATGCTATAACCTTTGTCATCTACTTTGTTGACAACCGCTTGCCCTTTTTCAAACATCGGCACACCATCTACGAAGAGCGATGCCCTCAAATATCGGTGTGTGCTTTTGTTTGCGGTGTCGGCGGCTGGCACATAGGCATTGTACATGATGCTGTCATTCGTCATAGTACGAGGCAATGTGAGGCTGTAAGAGTGAGCGGTCATAATGCTGCCAGCATCATTGAAGATGTTGCTTTCTACCTTAATTTTTATCTCGCTGCTCGGCATATCCACCGCCTTGCCGTTGATGTAAAGCTGTTGCTTGCTCATGGTTCATCCTCATTAGAATTGTTGCACATCATCGGTGGGGAGTGTCAGTGTCAGCGATGCAGAAAACTGCGCCTTCCTCGGGTCACATTCAAAGGTGATGTCACCACGATTGCAACGCACCCACACACCACCAAGATAAGCCTCAATGATTGCAGATGATGCAAGCCCCTTGAGCCAGTTGTAGTGTGTCATCGGGATGCAGTCGTCGCCAATCGTGATGCTCTCTTTCGGTGTTAGTGTTGCCCACTCATCCTTGCTTCTATCGTAGCCGTCTACAATCTCTTTTATTGCGTGCGGCCTCTGCCATGTGCTTGAGGTAGATGCGCCGTGAGATTGAGCGGAAATGCCGAATTTGCGGGTGTTGATGTTTCCATCGGTGTCGAGCCATCGCACCTTTATCACGTTATCAACTCGGCAGTCATAGCGGAAGTGATAATTTATCGTGTCGAACTGTATATCATCCTTGCCATAGTACCAAGCCACCATCAACGGCATCACGAAGTCACCAGTCGGCTCGCTCTCAACAATCTCGTTGATGTTGAACCAGTTTGTCTCAAAGGCGGTTGGCACACCGCTTGCCGTGTAGTTGGCGGCATCATCCACGTTGCACCATGTCTCACCGTTGGCATCATAATCGAAATAAAGGTCAGTGACTTGTTCACCCTTTGGCGCATAATTGCCGAAGATGTAATACACACGCATTGCCATAGGTGACTGGTTGGTCTCCGTCATCGTGATGTCAATGTACCCTCTGAATCCGTTGTCTACATTCTCTGCCCCTTCCTCCGTATAGAGTGGGTTGTCTAAGACTTGTGATGCCAACACCGCATTGCGGATGAAAGGCAGCAGCGAAAGCTCTCCGTAGCCATCGGCATCAAGTGTCACCGTGATGCTGTAACCGCCACAAGCTATCGTGATGTTATTGCCCGCATGGGTGCTATTCCCCTCAAAGGTCAGCAATGCGAAAGAATAAGCCAATGCCACAAGTGGCGCATTTGCCACCACTCCATCTGCCAATATCTGCGATTGCGTGTTTGCCTTGCTGTATGGTTGATTTTGCGGTGCGTTGTTAAGCCTCGCTCGGTTTAAAAGTGTTTCAGCCATTATATTAATATCTCCTATCTCGTTAGTTGTTCTTTGCCCATTTATCGATTACCACATCCACCGCCTCAGCGTTGATGAGGTTGAGTTGTTCGCCCAAGTCAAGCAGTGCCTCGTCTATCAGCGTATCGTACACATCGAGCCTCTGCCCACTGCGGTAGACCTTTGAGCCTCTGCGGATGATGGTCATGGCGATTGCTCCAATCGTGCGCTCATGTGTGGTTGCATCACCAAAGGACAGCCCCTTTGCCGTTGCCCAATCACGGATGATAGCCTTGAACTCATCGAATGAGCAACGCACACCAGTTGAGCCACTCCACGGCTTTGATCCATACTGCAAAGTCGGGAAGAATGCCCGACCCTCAAGAATGACCGTGTTACCATCCACACGCACCTTGAGAGAATCTTGTGTCCTACCGCTTGCCTTCAGCCCCATGCGCCCTATCGCATCCCTGATTTCGTCACGCAGTTGCACGATGCGGTTGTAGGCTGTGCCAGTCAATGCCGATGACAACTCCTTTGGTGTCATACACACTCACCCTCCAGCTCTTTCAACTCAAGTGTGACACGCACACCCGCCATGTTAGCATCCAAGAAGTCAAGCACTACGTTGTAGTCCAGCATCGTTGTGATTGGCTCATAATATCCGCTTGCATCCACACGTTTGATGAATTGCTTTGCCAGGTCTATCATCTCATCAACGATGTTGCCCACTTCTGCGCCCTCAAAGTCAAGCGCACAAGGTTTCAAGAATGCCACGATGCAAGTGCGTGAAGTTCGCACCACTGGCGCAAAACGTGTGTCAATCTGACCATTGGTCGGCAATGTCTCAATGATTAGCTGTGTCTGCTTGCGGTTGCCGTATCTGTCAGCCTTGAGGTTGATGCGCCCCCAATCGTCATAGATGTAGGCACAACCCATCTAGGCTGCTATGCTCTCAATAACCCTGCTCATTTCCTTTTAATCCTCCGTTCTAATATTTGCCTATATCGTTTCTCAAATTCGTTGTTCTCATGGTCAATCTTCATGCACTGGAAGATTCTCGCCCACGGTGTGTTGAATACTTCCTCATGGTCAATGATGCCCATGCGCTTGGCATACCAGTCCACAATGCCGAAAGTGCCAAACTCCAGCTTGTCAATGCCGGCCGCCACCTCATCGCTTGAATGTTCGACACCCAATGACTGGAACAGCTTGCCGATGCGCTCCATTTCGGTCTGCACCATGTTAACAGTGCCGATGACCTCAATCGCTGGTCTGCTTGCCACACGTTCTGCACTCTCACCAGTAAGCACCGCCACCAACTCACAGCACACCTTCAGGAAGTCATTGCTCTTGGCGGTGTTCTGCAACTTGGTCAACGTGCCGAATGTCACCATCTGCAAGTCTTGTGGGATTTCGTGTTTGCCAATCTTGCGAGGCGGTGGTATGATAGCCAATCGCCCTACACTCTCGGTTGTCATGTACGGCATCAACATGACAAAGACCTTGAATGGCTTGTAAAGGGTTTGCCTTCGCTGCCATTCGATTGCGCCAAACGTGTCATTCAGCCGTTTTCTCTCTCGTCTTAATATCTTGTTAGTGTTCATCTTGTTTCGTTGTTGTATGCGCCTTAAATTAACAAATATGCCCTATGTGTGGTCTTGGTGTGGAGTATGACCTTTGCGCCATCAAGAATGTGGTCACACCATAGCGCAATGCATCAAGGCTGTGGTTGTATCGGTCTATCGGTTCGTTGATGTATGAACCGTTGATGTCACGTTTCCAAGAGTAGTTGCGTAACTCATCA
>Ga0310691_10003842_pt1 | contig 17466 bp, 17 predicted proteins | sample 176DNAGHGlowgp2_FD_203887 | JGI IMG/M metagenome (GOLD analysis project Ga0310691, IMG submission 203887) | Sheep rumen microbial communities from Palmerston North, Manawatu-Wanganui, New Zealand - 1766 DNA GHGlow gp2 (v2) (version 2) | ecosystem: Host-associated > Mammals > Digestive system >...
GCAAGTAAGAATGAAGCAGATGTTACTCTATCCTTATTGGGTATTACCATCCAAGGGGATAGCCAAGATGATGTTATAAGTAAACTGATAGAACAAACAGACGAGTTTGATTACTTCGATGACGAAAGGACAGAAATAAAGCGGTTGATGTTTTGCGGAGTTCCATTTGGTCTGAATCTTAAATCAGAGCAAATGAATGGAGGGACGACTATTACGAATATCACTCTTATTACTTCACATCAGAGTAAAGCAGATTTTGAGGCAATAAAGAGCGGCATATCTAAAAGACTCGGTAATCCAGATGTAGAGAATGACGAAGATGAAACTGAAATAGATGGCAGGTTTTATGGGAAGTGCGCTTGGTACAAAGACAAATGCGAAGCAACTTTGCGCAATCTTCATAGTGAAGAAGGTGGGCTTGTTGTCTTTTTGACTTCTAAAAACTAACACGGTTATTTCGTTAGACTCATCAATCTTTTTCCTCTGTTTGCTTCGCAGCAGGGTTTGCTACTCTTTCTTTGTTCTTATTGACGAAGTCTGCCCAGCCGCGATACTTGTGGTCACTTTCGGGTTTGCCCATCTGGAGGAAGTGGCAATAGGCTGCTCCCAAAGCATCTGTTGCATCCAGGAACTTGCCCATCTCTTCTTTCTCGACATGAAGCATACGTCTGAGCATGTCGGCCACTTGTTCCTTGCTGGCGTTACCGTTTCCCGTGATGGCCATCTTTATCTTCGAGGGGGCATATTCAGTAATGGGTACCTGTCTTTGTATGGCGGCTGCAATAGCTACGCCCTGAGCTCTGCCAAGCTTGAGCATACTCTGTATGTTCTTGCCGAAGAAGGGTGCTTCGATTGCCATACAATCAGGCAGATAGCCTTCGATGATGCTGCAGACACGTTCATGGATATGACCGAGCTTTAGATAAGGGTCGCCAAACTTGCGAAGGTCGATGACGCCCAAAGCAAGCATCTCGGCCTTCTTGTCGATGATGCGCAAGACGCCATAGCCCATGATGCTGGTGCCCGGGTCAATACCAAGAATGATACGTTCCATTTCCCTATCCTTTCGTGTTTTGATTGCAAAAATACGAAAAAAAACAGAGACTAAGGATAGACGATAAGTAAAAATAAGCTAAAAAGGACACAAGCAACCATAATTTTCACAAATCACTCTTCACGTTTCGCTTTTTTTTCGTACCTTTGCACATGATTTGTTCCCTAAAGGGAAAACGGAAAAGTTAACCATATAATAAATAGACAATAAATGAAAAAGATTATCCTCCTTGCCATCGCAGCCTTTTCGATGGTCAATGGTCAATGGTCAAAGGTTTCAGCCCAGACTCAAAAGCAAAAAGTTAACGTCAGCGAAGTTCAGGCCGTAGCAACAACAAAAGCAGAGAATTACGCAGAGTTGACGTTTGATACACTACGTTACGACTTTGGCAAGTTCTCGAAGAGCGAGCCCGTCGTGCATTGCTCATTCCCCTTCACCAACACAGGCACAGCCCCACTCATCATCCATCAGGCTTTTGCCAGTTGCGGTTGCACCGTTCCCACCTACACGAAAGAGCCCATCAAGCCAGGTGAGAAAGGCATCATTGACGTCACCTATGACGGCACAGACAAGTTCCCTGGTCACTTCCAGAAGACTATTACAGTCCGCTCCAACGCCATCAACGAGGTGGTTCGTCTGACTATCGAAGGCATGATGGAATAGCATGAAAGGCTCCCCCCACCCCTTCGGACGGGGAAGATTTTTCTTTTTCTTCCTCCTCTTTTCTCTATTCGTTAACGCCAAGGACGAATGGAATGCTTTGGCACAGGAAGAAGCAATAGTGACGAGCGGGAACGCACGCTTCACCATTCTGACACCCAGACTTGTTCGCATCCAATATAGCACTACCGCAAACTTTGAGGACCGCCCCACGTTTGCGGTAGTCAATCGTCGCTTGCCCGTCCCTCACTTCACTTCTGCTACAGAGGACGGTTACCTCGTCATCCGTACTGATTCGCTCACCTTGCGTTATAAGGTGGGCTCCAGAATCCAGAAGCAGCACAAGAACAGCAACGTGCTGGGCATCACCTTCCAGATGAACGGCCGACAGATTCTCTGGTACCCCGGCAAGGACGATGCCCTCAATCTGCTTGGCACACAACGCACCCTCGACGGCGACATCGGCGACACCCATCGCGTCTCCCTCGAGAAAGGACTCCTTTCGCGCGACGGATGGGCCATCCTCGACGAGTCGCCAAGCGCAGTTCGAGGCGACGGCAGCCACCCTTTCCCCTTTGAAGGAGAAGTGGACGGCATACCCTGGATTGGTCTGCCAAGCGATGCCAGCGCTATCGACTGGTACTTCTTCGGCTATGGACATCAGTACAAAGATGCTCTCGGCGACTATGTACGCATAGCTGGTCGTCAGCCTCTTCCGCCAAAATACATGTTCGGCTACTGGTACAGCAAGTATCAGGCTTACTCTCAAAGTGAAGTCCAGCAGCTAATTAAGGATATGGAGAACAACGATGTGCCGCATGACGTGCTGATGATAGACTGCGACTGGCACCAGAACTCCTGGACGGGATGGACTTGGAACAAGTCGCTCTTCCCTAATCCCGGTACGCTCCTCAACTGGATGCACACCCACAACACGAAGACTGCCCTCAACCTTCATCCTGCCGACGGCATCGGCTCCAGCGACGACAACTTCGCCAAGATTCGCTCCGACATGGGACTGGATGCAAGCGTAAAGACCGTCCCTTGGCAACTGGAGGACTCCACCTTCTACCGCACCTTCTTCAAGAACCTGATGCGTGTCCGCGAAAAGCAAGGCGTCGATTTCTGGTGGCTCGACTGGCAGCAGGACCTTACAAGCAGCTACGTCAAAGGATTAGGACAAACCTTCTGGCTCAATCATGTCTTCTACAACGACATGCGACTGAACCGGACAGACCGCCGCCCCGTCATCTTCCATCGCTGGGGAGGAATGGGAAGTCATCGCTACCCCATCGGTTTCTCGGGCGACACCTTCGCCACCTACGGCACCCTGCAGTTCGAGAGCTACGTCACAGCCACAGCTGCCAATGTCTGCTTCGGTTACTGGGGACACGATGGCGGAGGCTATCTGCAGCCCAACAACGTCAGCACAGACCCCGAGTTGGTACTGCGCTGGATGCAGTTCTGCGTCTTCCAGCCCATCTTCCGCACACACGGTTCCAGTCAGAGCGGCTGTGAGCGACGCATCTGGAAGTTCAGCAATCTCGACCTCCAGAGAGAAGCCTTCCAGCTTCGCTACACACTCGTACCTTATATATATAGTGCAGCCCGACAAGCTTACGACACAGGCGTCTCCATCTGCCGACCGCTCTACTACGAATGGCCCGAAGAGAACAAAGCCTATTCCGTCGAAGATGAGTACCTCTTCGGCAACGACATCCTTGTCTCGCCCATTTCCACTCCAGCCAACAGTAATGGTATGAGCGAACGCAAGACATGGCTGCCTGAGGGATCGTGGTACGACGTCTGCAGGAACAGAATGTGTGATGGAGGTCGCACCATAACGGACGAATATGCCATGAACGAGATTCCCTACTTCATCCGTCCCGGCAGCATCATTCCCTGCAACCCTACCCTTTCGCACCTCAAGGCTGAACCATCGTCCCTCGTCCTTTGGGTTATTCCTGGAGCAAACGGTGAAGGCAAGCTCTACGAAGACCAGGGTGACAGCGAAGCCTACAAGGATGGCGAATATGCTACGACCATCTTTACGCAAAATCGCACAAACGAAGGTACAACTCTTACCATCAAGTCTCGCAAAGGCAGCTACGAGGGGATGCTGGAGCAACGAGCTTGGCAAGTGGTCTTCTTCAGTATCGAAGAGCCAAGCAACGTCCTCATCGATGGCCAGGAGACAAGCAACTGGGCTTACGACGGACAGTTGCGCCGCCTCACGGTCAACGTCCCCACCCGACCTTGCACCGCAGCCACCACCATCATGGTCTTGGATAAAGATACCGGTATCACCCCTGTCCTCTCAAAGAAAGAGAATGAAGGAACTGCCTATGACCTCGGCGGACGACAAATGTCTAACAGCAACTGGTCAAACGGAAAGATTCAGATAAAGAACGGAAAGAAAACCCTCAATCCTGCCAAGCCATGAAACGCCTCCTGCTCATACTATTCCTTGAATGTCCTATGTCGAATGTTCTATGTTCAATGGCTCAGGACATGTCCCACATCTGGGCTGTGGGAACTGCTGTGCCCGAAGGCATTCAAGAGCTGACACCTTTCCCCAACAAGCAGTTCAAATACACGGGCCGACTCATCGAAGGAGGTACGTTAGCTTTCCGCAACAAAGAGGAATCGACAGCTACTGGTGTCCGCTACCTTAAGCCAACCTACGAGGACGCATACGCCGTCACGAATGCTACGCCCTTTACCATCGCAGCAGCCCGCGACTCTCTGGCAAGCCTTTGGACCGTTCCTCTGACGGAAGACATCTACCGCATCACCATCGACATCAACGCCAAGACACTAACAGGAGAGCTCTTCCGCCCTTGGAACGAACTCTTCATCGTTGGCGGAGCTACGGAATGCGGCTGGGTGACGTACACCTTCCTGCCTTTCACGAGAGACGAGGACGAAGTCTGCGCTTGGGATTGGACGGGTGAGCTGCGCGAGCGTCAGGAGTTTGGCGAACCGCGACGCTTCAAGTTCGAGGGACAGAACGCATGGGAACCCAAAGTGCTTCACCCTTACTCTTCGGACGAAGACATCCTGCAGAGTACGCAGTTGCTTACAGGTGGCAGCGCTGACAACAAGTGGAGCATCACAAAGGAAGGCTTCTATCACATTCGCGTCGATGTATTCCGCGAGACTGTAAAAGCCGAGTATCTTGGAGCTAACCTGCCTGGCGATGCAACAGCTATTGAGGCAACAGATGCTGAGCCGAACTCAACAAGCAACAGAATCTACAACCTCTCAGGGCAGGATGTAACAAGCCGCAAGCTGTCAAGAGGTCTCTACATCCAAGGCGGCAAGAAATTTGTAATCCCGCAAGGCCATAAATAAATTACACGGATCTCACGGACTTCATCTACTGACAATCAGTAATGAAGATGTTCCGTGAAATCCGTGTAATCCTTTGTAGGCGTTTATCGATGAGCCTCTTTTCTTGTTGATACTTTGGCTGAGCGCGGTATTAATCGTTCTCTTCAGGAGCCTGACCAATCAGTTCCATGAACTCGTCGAGCTTTGGCGTGATGATGATTTGTGTACGGCGGTTACGTTGACGACCTTCGTTCGTGTCGTTGTTGGCGATGGGGTTGTACTCGCCGCGGCTGCCAGCTGTGAGACGCTTGGGGTCAACTCCATAGCGGTTCTGCAGTTCCTGAACGACGCTGGATGCGCGGAGAGCTGCGAGGTCCCAGTTGTTGCGAATGTTGGTCTGGCTGATGGGCACGTTGTCGGTGTTGCCTTCAATCAGCACGTCGTAGTCCTTGTAGTCGGTGATGATTTTAGCAATCTTGCCGAGGGTCTCAGCAGCGCGGTCGCTGATCTGGTAGCTGCCGCTCTTGTAGAGCATGTTGTCGGACAGAGAGATATAGACAACGCCCTTGAGGACCTGCACATCTACGTCCTTGAGCTCTTCCTTGGAGAGCGAGCGGGTGAGGTTGTTGGTCAGCACCATGTTCAGGCTGTCGCTTCTGTCTTTAGCTTCTACAAGTTGCTTGATGAACTTGTTGGAGGCGTTGATTTCGTCCACGAGCTTCGAGATGTTGACGTTGCCTTCGGTGTTTTGCTGCAGACTCTTATCGAGCGAGCCTTGAAGCTGCGTATAGGCAGTCTGGAGTTTTTCAGTCGAGCCTTTGCACTCGGCAAGGCGCTCTTCCAGGCTCTTGATGGTGGCACGGTTCTCTGCCAACTGAACCTGAGCGGTCTGGTATTCTGTGCTTAGCTTGTTGTAGTTCGACTTAAGTTCTGTAAATTGTTTCTTGCTGGCGCAAGAGGCCAGCAGCATTCCTGCGGTGAGGAACAAGATAACCTTTTTCATAATCTTTCTATTTTAGGTTTGTATGTATTTATCTGTTTGACGTCTGTCCGTGTAGATGGTTTAATCTGCAAACATCAATTAATCGAGGACAAAGGTAGTGGTTTTTGACGAAATACAAGCTATTTTATGGTCGAAAAGCAGACTTTATTATCGTTTTTTGTGTGTTTTTACACATTTTTGCACTAATTTTTACGTTACTTATGCTTGGGAATAATAATTTAATGATAACTTTGCAGAAGAATAGACAGTAGTATTAACCCATATAATAACCTTTATTACATTAACTATTCTATGAAAAAGTACATTGCTGAATGCATCGGTACGTTCGTACTGACATTCCTCGGTTGCGGTGCAGCCGTTAGTCTGAGTTGTGGAACTGATGCTGCTTCTGTTGTCGGAACAGCCATCGCCTTTGGTCTCGCTGTTGTTGCCATGGCTTACACCATCGGCGGCATCTCTGGTTGCCACATCAATCCTGCCATCACGCTCGGTTGCCTCGTTACGGGTCGCATCAGTGTGAAGGACAGCATCGGTTACATCTGCGGACAGGTCATCGGTGCCATCATCGCCGGTGCTGCTCTGTTCTATCTCTATCCCGGCTCCGGTCTGGGTGCTAACGGCATCGGTGTTGGTTGCGGCGGATGCTGGTGTGTTGCCATTTCCGCCGAGATTATCCTGACGGCTCTCTTTGTGCTCGTTGTGCTTGGCTCTACGCACAAGACGAATGGCGCTACCAACAACTTCGCTGGTCTGGCTATCGGTCTCTCGCTGATTCTCATCCACTTGGTAGGCATCTACTTCACCGGCACAAGCGTTAACCCCGCTCGTTCTATCGGTCCCGCTATCTTTGCTGGTGGCGACGCACTTGCTAACCTCTGGATCTTCATCGTAGGTCCCTTCGTAGGCGCCCTCGTTGCTGCTTGCCTCTGGAAGCTGGTCGAGACTAAGGAATAAGCACGTACTTCCGTGATATCTCAAGCCCCGAGAGCAACCGTTCCTCGGGGCTTGTTCATTTCCTTTCTTGATATTACATGATTCTTGATATAACAGACACATGAACCGCTCAAAACAAATCATCCGCACGAGCTACATCGGCATAGCCGCCAACGTCCTGCTGGCTGCGTTCAAGGCCGCTGTGGGCATCGTAGCTAACTCCGTGGCTGTCGTCATGGATGCCGTCAACAATCTGAGCGACGCGCTCTCGAGCATCATCACTATCGTCGGCACGAAGCTGTCCGCCCGGCCTGCTGACTTGAAGCACCCCTTCGGCTATGGGCGTGTGGAGTACTTCACGGCCATCATCATCGCCGTCATCGTACTTTCGGCAGGTATCACGTCGCTTATCGAGTCTGTAGAAAAACTCTTCAACCCTACCGAACCCACCTACTCGACTACGACGCTGGTGGTCATCGTGGCGGGCATCATCGTGAAACTGCTGCTAGGCTTCTATGTAAAGCGACAAGGCGTACAACTGAAGAGCGATGCCCTCATTGCCTCCGGCTCGGATGCCCTCTTCGATGCTGTGGTCACGCTGGCAACGCTCGTCTCGGCTGGCGTCATGCTCATCTGGCATTTCTCCATCGATGGCATCCTGGGCGTACTCATCTCGCTACTCATCATCAAGGCAGGCGTGGAGATGCTGGCCTCTCCCATTAACGAACTGCTGGGCGCAAGAATCTCGCCCGAACTGGTAGCGACGATAAAGAGCGAGGTGATGAAGTTCGACGGCGTGCGCGGTGTCTATGACATCATCCTGCATAACTACGGCCCCAGCCTGCTGATTGGCTCGCTCCACATCAACGTCTATGACACGATGAGCGCTACCGACATCCACAAGCTGACGCGCGAAATCACGGAGACCTTCTATGCCAAGCACAACATCGTCCTCACCGTCGGCATCTACACCATTGCCACCGGCAACAACCGGCGCACGGAAATTCAGACCAAGGTGATGCAGGCTGTCAGCAATTATCCCGAGATAATCCAAATGCACGGCTTCATCTACTACGAAGAGGAGAAGCGCATCTCGCTCGACGTGGTGCCCGACATCTCAGTCACAGACGAAGCCCGTTTTGCTCAAACCCTGACGAAAGAGATAAAGAACTTGTTCCCCGGCGAACAGGTCTGCATCATCATCGACCACAACTACAGCGCCTGAGGACAATTACCATAACAGGACATGGATTACTTCAGACAATAAATCGAACCACAGATTTAGCCGATTAAACAAATTGATTTTTCACCTTTTCTATTTTTCACCTTTAATTATAGCAGCGGATTAAAACGGATTAAACAGATTGGCTACCTCACTTATAATTATGAATTACGAATTATGAATTTTGAATTGACTGAGGTCCCTTCGTAGGCGCCCTCGTTGCTGCTTGCCTCTGGAAGATTGTCGAGCCAAAGGATTAAGCACATACTTCCACGATACATCAAGCCCCGAGAGCAATCGCCCCTCGGGGCTTGTTCTATATTCTATTATGAAATAACAAGATTCAAAAGATTTGATATTGGCAGAAGGAATTTATGTCTCTTCAAACAGATATCCGAAGCCTGTGCGACTGACGATGTTCTGAGCGTAGGGACCGAGTTTCTTGCGCAGACGTGTGATGTTGACATTGACGGTTCGGTCTGTGACGATGACGCCTGCCCATACGCTGTCCATGAGTTGTTGGCGGGTGAGAACTTTTCCGCGATTGAGAAGGAGCAGATGGAGCAGTTCGAATTCTGTCGGAGTGAGGTTGACGCGGTCGCCGTCGATGGTTGCCGTCTTTTTGTCGAGGTTAAGTTGGAGACCGTTGTAGGCGAGCAGATGTTTGCCGAGGCGGGCTTCTACGATGTTCATGACGTAGTCTCCGATTTTCTCGCAATCCGCGATGATGTCGGTGTAGATTGTGCCGAGCAAATAGGAAAACTGATGGGCGTTGACGCCCATGATGGTCTCCACCTTGAGTTGGTTGCGGAGTTCGTTGATGTCCGTTTCGATGGAGATGGAATCGGCGAGCGTGAGGTCTTTGCGGCGTCCGCTGACGACGACAATCATCTGCACTATGGCTTCGTTGACGAGACGGAGCATATCGTGGAGTCTGCTGTATTGGTCTGCATTGAAATCTTCTTTGTTTTCGCGAAGATGGACGAGGGTCCGCGCCATTTTGTAGCAGGCATCACCGATGGATTCCAGTTCGCCGATTTGTCGGAGAATCACGCGGGTCTTCTCTTTGGTTTCGTCCGAGAGATGTTGGTTGCCGACTTGTTCCAGGTAGTTGGCTATTTCTATCTCCATGTTGTCGGCGATGGTTTCGTAACGTTCGATGCGTGCGAATTGGCTCTCGAACTCTTTCTTGTCTTTCTCGTCGATGAGTACGCATGCTATACCGAACATGCGATGGATGCGTTCGGCGTAATGGACGATTTCCTTCTGAGCCTGGAGGACGGCTATTTCGGGCGTTTGCATGACGCTGGCACTGATGTAGTGCAATGTAGTGGGCTGCTTGGCTTCGTCGTGCTTCTCTGTCAGCAATCGGCAGACGATTTTTTCAATCTGTGGGATGAAACCGATGAGCAATGCCGTGTTGAGGACGTTGAAACAGGTGTGGAACATGGCCAGCACGACTGGAATGAGGGCTGCCTGACCTGAGGCGGAGGGATTGTAGCCGACGAGATGGCAGACCAAATTGACGAAGGGATAGAAGACGATGAGAACCCAGATGACTCCGAAGACATTGAAGAGCAAATGAGCCAGCGCGGCTCGTCTGGCCTCCGTGTTTGCGCCGAGCGCGGCCAGGTTGGCTGTGGCGGTGGTGCCGATGTTCTCTCCCATGACGAGGGCGATGCCCATGTAGATGGGCAACACGCCTGTGGAGCAGAGCAGGATGGTGATGGCCATGACTGCTGCCGACGACTGCACGATGCAGGTGATGACCGTGCCTGCGAGGAGGAATGCGAGGATGGTGAGATAGCTGTCGGTGTCGAAGGAGGCGAAGAACTGGACGACGTCGGCATTGTGAGCAAGGTCCATGTCGCGCCCCACGCTGCTGAGCATGACGAGCGACCAGAAGAGGAAGGCCAAGCCGAAGAGAAATTCTCCTGCCACGCGATGGCGCTTCTTGTAGATGAGCAACATGCCGATGAAGAAGGCGGGAAACACGACGACGGTGAGGTCGAGGTTGTAGCCGAGCGTCATAATCCAGGCCGTGAGCGTCGTGCCGATGTTGGCGCCCATGATGACGGAGATGGCCTGAGTCAGAGTGAGCAGGCCGGCGGAGACGAACGAGACCGTCATGACCGTGGTGGCAGAGGATGACTGTACGGCGCAGGTCACGATTATGCCAGTGAACATGCCGCTGAAGCGGTTGCCGGTCATGCGGCCAAGAATGTGTCGCAAACTCGGTCCGGCCAACTTCTGCAAGGCATCGCTCATCGTCTTCATACCATAGATGAGCAGTGCCAGAGAGCCGAGAAGTCGCAAAAAGAGTTCTATCTTCATGTCTGGGTCAAAAAATATATTTCTGCAGCAAAGGTATAGAAAATATGACAATATAGAGCGCTGAAATCGATTACAATTTGGTTACAAAAGTTTATTTTAAGGAAAATAGTGGAATGTGAAAGTCATAATGCCACTTATGCTCGTCTATATGAACGTTATGGAGCAGAAAACATCGTTCGTAATTTCATGTACAATAATTATATAAAGTACATTTAAGGTCATTACTGAAAATAAAAAGAACATAACAAGGCAAAGTTTAGATTTATTTTCGTATCTTTGCGTTTTACTACTTAGAAGTCATAACATAAAAATGGAATATATGTCACAAGAGGGCTACGACAAGATTGTAGCCGAACTGCACGAACTGGAAACGGTGGAGCTGCCACGCGTGAAGGACGCCATCTCGGAGGCTCGCGACAAGGGCGACCTCAGCGAGAACTTCGAATACCATGCCGCCAAGCGTGAGCAAGGCAAACTGCTCGGAAGGATTCGCTTCCTGCAACGCGTGCTGGAGTTTGCCAGAGTGATAGACACATCGAAGCTTCGCAGCGACGGCATCGGACTGCTGAACAAGGTGGAGATGACGAACCTCGGCACTGGTGCGAAGATGACCTATACGATTGTCAGCCCGCACGAAGCCAACATGGCTGAGGGCAAGCTCTCCATCAAGTCGCCCATCGCACAGGCGCTCCTGGGCAAGAACGAAGGCGACGTGGTGGAAGTCCGCGTCCCCGTCGGCACCCTGAAACTTCGCGTCGAAAGCGTCACGCGGTGAGGGAATCTTTGGAAGAGGTTAGTGGTTAGTGGTTAGAGGTTAGAGAATACCTTTGGCTCCGAAATCAGCTTCCCGAACTATTCTCTAACCCCTAACCTCTAACCCCTAACCTCATTATTCCGTGAACGCTTTCCGATGTCGCGTGTTTGCAATAATGAAGGCCTTTGAAAATTGAATATTGATAATTGATAATTGAAAGATGAAAAGGACAATCATTATTGCAGCAGCAATCATTTATTGCACATTTGCCTCAGCGCAGAAGGCTGAGACCATTGAGTCGTTCATAAGTACGAGCCACGAGCCGGAATGGTATGCCCGGCAGATTGAGGCGTGGCAGAAGAAGGTGGATGCCGACCCGAAAGACGAATGGGCTTGGCGAAACCTGTTCCGCGCGACGAACTATCACGAGATGTTCACTACGGGCTATGGCGACGAGGACAAATCTCCGTCGGCCGACATCATCAAGAAGATGGAGAAGGCTATCCCCGACAGCTACGCGCTGAACCTCTGCAAGGGACGATACTGCCTGCGCTCCGATTCGGCTGCCATGAGGGGCGACAACATCTATCGCGCCATCGAACTGATGCCCGAAGAGGTCTGTGCCGAAGACGTCAACTACCTTGCTTGCCGCCTCTGGAGCATCGACCCCGAGAACCCGAAGGTCGGCAAACTTTTCCGCCAAGCGTACCGCATGAAGTACTACCCTACCCGCATCATGCACTACAACATGAACATGCTGCGGAGCATGCAACCCGAGGCTTTGTACTTTGCCAACGGCGATGTCCTGCTTGGCCCAATGAAGATGATGCAGGCAGCACTGGACGAAAGGACGGACGTCACGGTCATCCCCCTCTCCTACCTCCACTCCCCGAACTACCTGCAGGCGCTCTACCGCAGGCTGGGCATCAAGCCCAAGACCTTCAATGTAGAGGACTACGGGCAGTATGGCGAGGACTGGGCAAAGCACTTCGAGGCGGACATCATCATGTACCTGATGAAGGAATGCAAGCGGCCGACGTACTTCTCGACCGACATCCTTACGCACACCTGCCTGGACAAGGACAGCATCTACAACGAAGGACTCCTGCTCAAGTACAGCCCCCGGCAGTACGACAACTTCAGCGTCGCCATGAAGAACGTCAGGGAGGTCTATCACCTGGAGTACCTGGCAGAGCCTGACCTCGTCTATGACTCGTGGGAAGCAAGCCAGCGGCTCGACCTGAACCACGTAACGCTCCTCTCTCATCTTGTGTCGAAGTTCAGAAAGAAAGGCGAAGCTGAGCAAGCAGACCGCTTGCATGACATCCTTGGCAAGTGCATCGAGCGCTGCCAACTCTTTGACCATCCCGATGCGAAAGCTGCCATCATAGAGAAGTTCAAGAAAGATACAGAAGAAAAGGAATGAGCATTCACCTGTTTCATAAGCCACTCGCCTCGCTTACGGACGACGAGCTGATGCTGCAGGTGAGCAGCAAGGACGACGATAGAGCCTACAGCGAGCTTTATCGTCGCCATGCGCGGCGGCTCATGGGCTTCTTCTTCCGGCAAATCGGCAAGGACGAAGCCGCAGCAGCCGACCTCGTGCAAGATGCCTTCCTTCGCCTTTGGACGTCGCGCAACAAGTTCGGCGGCACGGGCTTCCGCACTTGGCTCTTCACCATCAGTTTCAACCTCCTGCGCAACCACTATCGGCATGACGAGATTCGGAAGCAGTACGAGCTGTACTCTAGCAAACAACAGGAAGTGGCTGCCGACGCGCATATCGTCGAGCAGATAGACAGCCGAGCCTTCGACATCGCTTTGCAAAGGGAACTGGAGAAGCTGCCTCCGGAAGGACGGTTGCTCTTCTCGCTCAGGTTCGAAGAGGCGCTGACCGTGCCACAAATCGCTGAGGTGATGACTATTCCCGAAGGAACCGTCAAGTCGCGGCTTCACGCATTAACGCAAACACTCAAGCAAAAACTTAACCCAACATGATACAGTTTGAAGACAAACTCCGCGAGTCGGCACAACGGCTTGCCACTCGCGACAACCAAAGATTGCACGTCCCCGATAGTCCGCTTGCACAGAAGCGCAGCTATTGGGGCTGGGCGGCGACACCGGCTGCAGCTGTTGCGGGCATCGTCCTCGGCATGTCGATGAATCTCTTCCTCGCAGGCGAGCCGGAAGTACGTATTGTGGAAAACACCGATACGGTCTGCATCGAGCGTCCCGTCCTCGACACCATCTATGTTACGCAAGTCGTGGAGAAAGTGAAGGTGGTAGAAGCATCTCGGCAGACTGCAGAGAGAAACAAACGAACCTCGGAAGAGGAAGACACAGCCGCCTGTACATCCGTCCAATGCGACGGCATCAACTATGCTGTGCTGGCGCTGAACTGATAAATCGTTCTACGGCATGAGCCACACCGTCGCGGTCGTTGCTGTCCGTAACGAAGCTGGCTGCCTGCTTGACGGGTCGCTTGGCATTGCGTGTAGCACAGGAAATGCCTGCCAAGCGCATCATACCGAGGTCGTTGAAGCCATCGCCGCAGCAGAGCAACTCTTTTGGCTTGCCGTTTAACGCTTTGAGAAGTTGGCTAAGGGCATCGGCTTTGTCGATGCCTTTTGGCATTATCTCAAGCAAGAAACTCTCGCTTCGGCAGATGCTGAAGTATGCCTCGAACTGCTTCTGAAGCCTCCGCTCCAAGTGCCAGAGCTTGCGAGGCGCACCAGTGACGAGACATTTGTGCTGCGGTTCCGTGATGGTCTCGACGAAGTTGTCTGTTTCGAGCAAAGGCATCTTGTTGGCGCGAGCTATGTACAACGACTTTTCGTCGGGCTTGCCCTGAATGACGATGCTGTTGCCCTTGTAGCCATGAATGTGGAAGTCCTCGCCTATTGCTGCCACGAGCTGAGGAATGATGCTGAGCGGAATGACTTGCTCGTTGAGGGCTTTCCCTTTGGCACAATCCCAGACGAGGCTGCCGTTGAAGGATATGATGAAGCCGCGATGCTTCTGCAATTCGAGCTGTTCGGCAAAGGGAAGAATGCTATAAAGCGGACGACCGCTGGCAAGGATAATGGTCAATCCTTGTTGCTGCGCCTCGATAAGAACCCTTTGAGTATAAGGTGTTATGGTTTTGCTTGTGGTGAGCAAAGTGCCATCGAGGTCTGCAGCAAGGAAGCGAAGAGCCCCCTCCCCGCTCCCCCTTTGGGGGAGTGCCTCATTGCCGCTGAGACTTCCATATGCAGCGAGGTTTAAGCACTCCCCCAAAGGGGGAGCGGGGAGGGGGCTTTGTTTATTCTTCATTCAGTTTAAGTATGAGTGTCGTAGCACCAATCGTGATGACGGAACCATCTTGCAGGCGGATGCGGTCCTGGTCGCGGAGTATCTCGTTCATGTAGAAGGTGCCTGTGCCTGATGGAGCATCGCGAAGGATGTACTGCAACTGGCCGTCCTTGCCTCGCTGTACGCGAATGATGCAATGGCGCGTGTCAACGCTGGGGTCAACGGTCTCGATGGGCTTGTTGATGTTCGTGCCATGGACGTAACGGCCAAAGACGTTGTCGCCCATGTCGAGAGGAATCTCCTGACGATAGTGGAAGGCGTTCTCGACGACGATGACGGAAGCCCCCTCCCCGCTCCCCCTTTGGGGGAGTGCCTCATTCGCGGAAAGCTCGCCTGCTTTCTCCCCCTTTAAGGGGGAGTTAGAGGGGGTCTGTGGGTTGGATGGAGCAGGAATCTTTATCGCGAACTGCTTGTTGCACTCGCTGCAAACGAAGACGAGACGCTGACCTGGTTCGTAGCGCGTCTCGTCGAAGAGTGTATATGTGTTGCACTTAGGGCAACGGACCTTTTTCATTTAGAATATGAGTGTTTGTTTATGTTTCGGAAGCGCGGGTGGGTTGCGATGGCATCGCAACATACGGAACGGGAGGGAAGGAGGATGTCAGGGGAGCAAGGCTGGGAAGCGGGCGGAAGACAAGGCGGGGAAGGGAGCGGAAGCTTTGCTTACTTCGGAGTCAGAGAGCGAGAGGTTTCACTTCTTCCTTCACCTTGCAGGGCCAAGCGCTTGACAGTTCTTTGTTCTCCGACTTCATTCGGCGGATTTCTGCGTAAGCATCGTCCTGCGACTCGAAGCCTGGGATGATGACGCGCACCATGCCTCCGAACTCACATGCCTGTGCCTTGTAGCCTTGCTTCTGAAGCTTTTCTGCAAAGTTGAGAGCGTTCTTCTTGCTGATGGCGCTTGCCAGAACGATGATATAATCATTGACCATTGAGGATTGACCGTTGACCATTGGCTCTTCCTCGCTTTGTACGGGTTGGGCTTCGGCCTGCTTAACAGGAGCTTCCTCTACGGGAGCTGGTGTCGCAGCAACAGGCTTCTCTGCCTTCCTGGGCTGAGGTTTGGCTGCAGGCACGAGCTTCGGAGCAAGCAGCATCTCTGTGTCAGCCTTCTGACTACCGCCGTTTACGACGGGATTACCGTAGGGAGAGGTGAAGGTGAAGAAGAGGATGATGGAGGCAGCAACAGCGGACACGTAGTTGAAGAAGCGTCGGTTGATGCGGATGGTGATGGTGTCGCGGTCTGTCACGACTGAGGTCACTTTTGTCTTCCGGCCTTTCTGCACCTTGTCTCTGTGCTGGCGGACATCGTGGCTCAGCTTGGCAAACGGGATGGCATCGAGCCCGTAGTAGGCAGGCGAGGCGATGCCGGACTGCATGGGCAGGAAGCATATTTCCCCGCTCTCGTCGTCGTTGAGCAGACTGCCCATGCTGCCTACGGAGGCCGAGCCTTCGTCTGCGAGCGTCTGCATCAGTTCATCGACGTACTCCACGCACATGATGCGTGCCTCGTGACGCGAGAGGTTATGGAGCTTTGAGAGCGATGCCACGAATGCTTCGCCGGCTTCCTGTTCGTCCCATCGAAAGCTGACGGTGCGATATGGGGGCAGGAAAATGCCTTCCTCGTCGATGCGTTTGCTGCTCATGTCCCTGACGATGAAGGTCCCCAGCATGGGGACACTTACCTCGTCATGGCTAAGAAGCATGTATTCTATGTGTGTCGATAACTCAATCATGCCACAAAGGTACGGAGAAAGCACGAAAGTCCCAAATGTTTTAGGAAAAAGTTATCAACAATTTTTAGAGCAAAACTTTAACGTTACTCTTCTTTGGCTGCCTTAATTTGCTTAGCTACTTCGGGTTTAATCTTGTAGCGTTTATTCAATCCTTTAACGATGTCATTTGTGATGTTGAACTTGGGATTAGCCACGAGGAGGTTGTCTCCAGCCTTGACCATGACGTAGTCGTACTTCTTGGTCTTATTGTATCGTTTGAGGAATGACTGTATGCTGTCGCGAGCCTCGTCGTTGATGCGTGCCTGCTCCATAGCGAACTCATTCTGGAGTCGGTCAGCCAGCTCGGCCAGGTCGTTCTGTTCCTTCTGGATGGAAGCCTGTGCGCGTTCCACTTCGTCGCGAGTGGTGAAGCCGTTGCTCTCGTACTTCTTCTGCACGGCAGCCGCGTGGCTTTCCAGGGCACGCTGCTTCTGTGCCAGCGTCTTCTGGATGTTGTTGCCCTTTCGGGTGAGCACCTCGCTGTAGTCTTTGTAGAGCTGGTACTGGCTCATCAGCGTGTCGAGTTCCACATAGGCAATCTTCATGCCGACGGTCTGTTCAGTCTGAGTGTTTTCGGTTGTTGCTTCCTCTTCGCCCTTCGCGCCACAGGCGCCAAGCAGCAATGTTGCAGCCACGAGAGCTGCACTGGTCAGATAGTTTTTCATATAATCTTGATACATTTATATATATTGCGAATGCAAAGGTACGAATTAAATGGCATACCGCAAGCATTAGGAGTCTTAATGAAACTTAAAAAGCACAGAATCTTTATCTTCGCCGCATTCGGCGTAACCTTTTCAAGAACACGACGAAACCTTTTCAGGCACGTCATGCAACCTTTTCAGGTACGATAAGAAATCTATTCAGCCACTCGACAAAACCCATTTAGTCACTCGACAAAACCCGAATAGGCACGCTACAAAATTATTTTCAAGGCTTGAAAATATATTTTCAAGGTTTGGTTATTTATTTTCAAGGCTTGATTATATATTTTCAAGCCTTGAAAATAATTTTAGTCTGTACCTAAAAGAAGATTGCAGTGTAGTT
>Ga0310691_10003844_pt1 | contig 17451 bp, 17 predicted proteins | sample 176DNAGHGlowgp2_FD_203887 | JGI IMG/M metagenome (GOLD analysis project Ga0310691, IMG submission 203887) | Sheep rumen microbial communities from Palmerston North, Manawatu-Wanganui, New Zealand - 1766 DNA GHGlow gp2 (v2) (version 2) | ecosystem: Host-associated > Mammals > Digestive system >...
TCTCGGGTACATTATCGCCAGTCCATTGAATAGCATCAATGATAACAGGTTTCTTTTTAAATCTCATAATGTTTCTATTGTTAATTTATTTTTTGTCTCTCTTTCCACATATTAATTCTCCTGTGGAGTTTCTGGTAATTCCATCCAATGACTTACCATGTTGGGATTACAAAAGAAATCATCTCCTTCTTCATCGTCCCAGACGTTATAATGAGGATTCCATGTCAGTATAATTATTTCATGATACCTGCCCGGTGTGCCGTAATAAACCAAATACTGCTTCTCTTCAGTAGGGGCGCCTGTATGCCAGCTAAGACTCGAGAGTTTTTCTTTCAATCCTTCTAATGCTTCGACAGCTCCCTTATTGCAACACTTTTCGAAATCGTTGGTGGAATGACTATTTTTATAAAATTCAATTCTTTTATTGATTTCTTCTATAATCTCATTCATACTCTTTAATTTCTTTGTTTATCACCTTGCCATTGACCATCATATTTCTGTTTTTCATTCACAGGATAACTTTCAAACACCAGTGCCTGTGCTACGCGCGCTCCCTTGTCTATGCTAATCGGGAGAATGACATGGAGGAAACATCCCATGTTATCCGTATGAAACCCACCGTCAAACTGCCCGCTATAACACTGCGACCCACATCTTACAAGAGATGATCTTGTCTTAATATGAAGAGTAGTATCAATAGGAATATTACATCCTTCTTCGAATTCTATTTCATAATACCCGGGTTTAAGGACGTATGTTTTATCATCATAAAGCGAGACTTCTTCTGTGAGAGGAATCAGTGTCTTTCCAGCCTCTGGGACGTATCCACTGGCTTTATCATTTACTCTCCGAATATTCTTCACTCGGAGATCTACTCCCTGCTGTTGGAGTCCAGCGACTACAGCGCCAGTAACAATATTTCTTTCTACAATCTGTGCTCCAGTTAATTGCATGTTTTATATTCTTTATTTATATTAAGTTTGTTATACTTTCTATCAAACATATTAATATCTAAAAGATACTCGTTAAATAAAGTGTCCCATGGAATACATATACATACCCCGTACCACTCGCGATCACCAGCTTTTGACCAACATCTGAGCAACTTTGCATCATGTCCACCTACGGTGATGTCATACAGAGCATTCTGATCTTTTCTATAATGTTTATCTGAGTCAAATAGACTTTCTATTTTTTCATAAGTCCATTCGGATGATATATCACCTATCATCTTATTAAAATATCTATTACACCACACTTCAAATATATTATGGGGAGTGATATACAAATATAAATCCGGACCATTTTCTTCAATACCTTTCACAGCCCAACCAACTTTCTTTTCTTCAAAATTCGACCATAACTCAAGACACATGTCTCCTGTATCATACTGTCGAAATTTTTCAGAAACATTTAATGAGAAAATATCTAGAGACTTGGCTTCTAGTTCTATAGAACAATCCATATCATGTTCTTGAAAGAATCTCTCATCTGGATTGTGATAATCAAATCGTTCGATTTTCGAAGCTCCCAAATAATTTTTATAAAAATCATCTGCTATTGATTGCCCAATCTTCTCTACTTTCAGACATTCATTAAACTCATCACAGCGACATACCCAGTCATCCCATTTACCAGTTAATGAAGAGTCGCATCTGATATCAAGATCCTGTGAGTTCGACTTAAAAAGTTCTTTTCTTAAATCCATTATGTATTAAAATATAAAAAAGAGCTATTTATTATAGCTCTTTAACTTTGAATGATTAGATATTTCACAAAGTTGACCGATACAAACGTTTTTCATATTGTAGAATATTTATGTTTTTTAGAAAATACCATTTTAACATGAGTAAAATCATTGTACAATTCTGAACTACGATCATCAAATTTAACTCCAAAATCCTTATATATACATTCTTCGAGAAAAGGCACTCTGAACCGTTTAAAGTAACTGAGGTTATAACCCTCTTCAAAGTAAGACAAAAAATCTTCTATATCAATCGGAAAATAATTTTCGTTAACTTCCCTGTCCCAATTGATCTGCCAACGATACTTGAGAAGAAAATGTAGAAATGACTTAAGATTCGAAACATCACCCCATTTCTGTACAAATTGTTCATATCTAGGCTGCGTCATGAACCTATGGTAGTTCATCGTGATATTATTTTGCCACTCAGGTACCGTGGTTAATTGGGTGTCCGCGGAAGTCATCATGTCTCGTACACAGATATAATCGAAACCACTTTCGAGTACTCTCTTCCAAAACATCTCGATGTCTCCTTCAAACGCATAAGAATATACTTCATGAATGACAGAAGAGAGCACAAGGACTTTTACTTTTTTTGTCATTTTCAACTTCTGGCTCACATAATCCCAATTAGAGGTAAACGTAATACGATCGGACATTTCGGATATCTTCGTACGAGCAATATCAACCATCTGTCTGGATACATCATATCCAATAAATTCGTTATTCTCATTGAGAATATGATATAATGCATCAATAAGAGTACCGTCAGCACATCCGAAGTCTACAAACAGAAACCGTTTTTTCTCAGGCAGGTGCTCAAGAAAAAATAACTTGTCTTGGAGTCCCTTAGCCATCTGCTGATTATAACTTTCCAGATCGGCGAATTTTTTTCCTACTTCCATAACATATCTATTTGATATTAAATAACAAAAATATGATAAATATTTAAAAATCAAACAAATTCATTTGTATACTTCCATCAGGATTAAGTGTTTGATAACCAATTGCTTCCAGGACTCTATTGAAAGGATCTATCATGTATTGTCTGAACATCTCATCACGAGATACCGGGGCGTACTGATCAGCCCACTTTGGATACTTACCTCTCTGAAATGCAAAGTAACTTAAATCACTCTTCGCACTCGATCCTTTTGGACGAAACATATAGATCTTGAATTTACTACCACCATACATTGGTTCTCCTGGCAACTCATACTTCTGCCTCAACCAGTTGTATGTTCCGAGTCCTCTCACCTGAGCAGGGCATTTAGGATTCACTTTAAGACCATTCGGGTCCGCATCGTCCGCTATATACTTAGTATATCCATTCACCCCGATGCTAGCACATATATCTTCTATATTTGCATCAAAGAACTTTTTCTTTTCTTCCTGCATCTTTATATTAAGACGCTGAGTCACATAAGACTCTTCAGTATCTTCAAGAAGGTATCTAATCATCCTTTTCAGACCTTCGCGTGCCTGTCGAGGGACACTGGATTTAACCATCTCAAGACCTTTGATCTTAAGTGGTAGGTCATCAATATCAAACACCTTGCCATCCTTCCAAAGAAGAATCTGCGCATAACGTTTCTTAACATCCAACCAACAACCGGAAAGAGCAATAGTCTCCAATTCAAAATTCTGTACACTCTTACCATGTCTTCCCTCGTAGTACTGTTCCATAAACTCTCGGTTATGATCATTCATAAACTCAAGAGCGAACTTAGCGATAAAGTCACGTGTCTTGGCAATATCCCACGTTTCACTTCCATCAATAGACTTAACGAGTGAATCGTATGATATATAAAGACTATTATGCACTAATATATCGTTTGCTATAAATGTATGTGAATCATCATCTACTTCTATATCATAGACGTATTCTTCTTCAAATTCCCCTATACATTCACAGAATTCTATTTCTTCAAAAGTATATTCCATATTCCCTTCTATTGCAATTAAAACCTTGTCTGTTGATTTGACTTCACAAGGTTTAACTGTCACTTTTTTACCATCTCTAAACACTATCAAAGAATGATCTGCGGTGACTGTAATTTCTTTGCCCGATTTTGTCTTTAATTTCCATTTTGGTTTCGAAACTTTATGTCTCATAATGTAATTCACATTATCGTATTTAAGACATCCGTTCCAATTAAGTACTTTATCTTTTGTTTTAATAAGTTCTGTTCCATTCGGTGTGATAAATACTTCCTCGGAATTATAATTTTCGTTAAACCAATCTTCAATTGAAATTTTTATCTCATCACCAAACTCATTTTTAATTTTTAACATAGTATCGCCGACACAACTATCAGTGTCTCCATAGACAATGGTTGCAAAACTCTTTCCGTGATATGCAGAATCCGGATTCATCTCTTCAGTTACATCTATACTATTTTCAAGCACCTGAGCAGCTCTCTTCGGATCAACATGTATCCCGAGTTTCTTATGAAGGTCCGTAAGAGAAGGCCAGTTCTTCGCAAGAAAGTCTGGTATGTGATGTTCCATCTTATGAATAATATTACGAGCTTCTCCAGTGATATCGTTTGCGAGATTCATATTGAACCAGAAGAATGCAACGTGACTAGATCCTCCATAAAGACTATTTGCAAGAAGTTTACAAGCCTGTTCGAATGATGAAAGATATGTGATTTCATCTTCAAGTTTGATTGAAAATTCCTTGAGAGAACCATCCTCAAGCATCTTTCGGAGGTCTGCGGTATTATTAACAGTATATCCAATTTCCGCTACACCATCCGCGACATCACTCTCATACTCACGATCTTTAATCTCTTTACCATCAAGTAGATGCTTGGTGTCCATCATCACACTGGCATCCATCTTTTTGTAAAGATATTTGGATTTGTTTCTGTTCATCGCAAGTTCGGTTTGGATGATCCTGAACGCATAATCCTTATCATTCTTATACACACATCCATTAACACTTACAAAATAATTTGGATCCTTCCTATACTTCTCGAGCTTAACGTCATCCAGGTACTTTCCAATAAAACCTCCAAGTTCTGGTTTTTCCAACGTTCCCTTGTTTTCGAATACGTTAGGACCAATGACAATGTATTTTGTTTGGTCTTGACGATACGGTTCGAGAACAGCATCATTCCAAAATGCATCTACATAGTTTTCCGGACCAATGTTAGTTGTTCGAATGGTTGAAGGATACAGTGCTGCAAAGTCATTACAACATATGTATTTCCATTTTCCTGGTAGAGGTTTACGTACATATGCTCCCAGCAATCTACCACGATCTGGATTCTTCTCTTCAGGAACAACCTTAATTCCGTTCTGATAAAAGTAATTGAAGAACAAGGCTTCTGAGAGAGCGATCTTACTGAAACACTTACCAATCATTTCATCGCAGTAGAGAGCCTGAGTATAGATATTCTGCATGGTTTTGAATTTCTTATCCAGCAACTGTACTAAGAAACTATCAATACCATTATAGAATACATATCGGTCGTAATCGTTTTGATACAACTCATCCAATGACCCATCGTAATCAATCTTATGAGCATGTATGGTTTCTGATGAAACGAAATCCAATCCCATCGCCTCCTTAATAGGCATAACTACCATATCAAAATTCTCGATAACATCCATCATATCGAGAATCAATGTATGATTAGGCATATTTAGGCGAACCTTTTCCTGTTTCTGATTAGTGTAGTTTTTGCTTGTTAGTGATTTGATACAGGAACATATCCCAAACCAAATATTTGGATAATAAAACTTACAACGGTTTTGTATGTACTGCCAATCAAATAAAATACTATTCCATCCAGCGAGAACTGGGACTACTGCGACAATCTTTTCCAGGAAGTATTTTAACATTGCTTCCTCTGAAGGGAAAGTAACATATTTAATTTTAGGCATAGGTAGACCCAACTCCCAGAAATATTCAAGTTTGTTTACATACTCTTCAAAACGCTGTTGAAGGAGAACGTCTCCTCCAGGACCGAGAGGTCTCGTCCCTAGAATTAGAACATTGCATTCTGGAGACACAATGGATATGGTTGTGATAGGGAATTTCGCTTCACTAGGCTCTGGGAATGTCTCTACTTCGTCTGGGTGAAGACGGGTTCTAGTTTCAATATCAAATGTATATAATTTTGGAGGAGTCTTGCCACGAAGGAGTTTTTTATATTGTTCAGGCAATTCCTTCATATAAGTCTTAAGATCAAATAGATGGGGTCTTTCAGTCCATCGCACATCACACTTACTTCCATCCCAGTTAATGTATTTACCTGTTGGGGTTTTGTAATATGATTTGAATCGTTCTACGTTGAAATTGAGGACTTGTTTTGCACCATTTTCCTTAATATAGGAAATAGAAAGATTTTTCTTGTTAGAATTGTAGTTATAGTCGAGTATCATATTTGCTCAATGTTATTTTACTTATTAAATTCAAATAAATATATGTATCTTACATTTATTATTTAAATGATATTTATAGTAGAAATCAAACAGAACGAGTATGAGATTGACCACAAACATAGTATTGGTGGGGGATGAAGGAAGGACTCAACCATATGTGATACAGTTGTTCCCAAGCGACGTTAAGACCGGGGATTTTATATTTAATAAAGATACCCAATTCTCCTCACAGCGCCCATCCTCTTATCTCTTTCCCGCTTCACCAGCTTCGCAATTGTTTAGAAATGAAAATGATTGGTATGATATTGATGTTGATGGAGTGACGTATGAGGGATTATCTAGAGCAGTTGTCAGGCTGTACTTTCCACAGTATTCTGTCGATACGTTTAAACATAAAGTTAAATATATACTATCACTCTGTATGTATATACATGGAGTTCAAGTGCAACTAGGAAATTTTCTTTTCGAAAGAAAAAATTCTCTTGCATGTGCACCTGTGAAATTTGATGGTATGGACGAATACTACGAATACTTAGATTTTAATATAGCGGATCCGAGAAGTCTGTTATTTTCCACGGAATCATCCTCTATACGAATCGCTCTTGGTCAAAAAGAAAATACCAATGAATCTAGTTCGCTCCTTCATGTATGTTTGTTCGTGGTGGAAAATGATGGTGAGAGTTGGATTAAAGAAGATGGTTGGACAGGCGGACAAAATAGTATACTTGTAGACGACCCAGAAGATCTAGTCCTTCATGCTAAATATGATTCTGAGACTAAAAATATAATTATCAAATTAACATTCAATAAAGACTACTCAAACATAACAAAATATTTCGCAGAGACTTACAATTGTTCATCGGTGGCATGTATAGTCCAGTATGTGGTAGCAGATTCAGATAATATATATTACGAACAGTCAAAATCATATAGCGATTTAGACACAGACCAATTCGAATTTAGTGTGGAACGCGATGAAGGATCTGTACTCGATTATCGAGTTCATCAGAACTCATATGATTCGAACTTTTCATTGGTATTTAATTCCGATGTGACTCCATATTTCTGTGGAACTAACTTTTTCGATTCTCGTGATAATTATAAAAATGGATTGAATATTCAAGCATCTATTATGTTTTACGACGTGTCTAATGAGTATGATATAAACAATCCATTCTTAACTATGTTATCCAACAAGATTTTTATTACACCGGAATTGTTTGCGATTATGTCCAACGAGAATAGAGGGGATGATAATCAAATTCCGGCTTTTATAAATTTAGAAGAATTAGATATGAATAATATCAACTTAACAGCAACTAATAAAATAGTACAAGAAGTTCATGTAATTACACCAAACGATTCTACAAAGAATCACATGATTCAACCAGTATTTTATCAAACACGAAATATAGCCAATGCAATTATTCACCCAGCAGTGACTGAAAATATTGCAATCAATCTGGATTCTTATAAATCAATGGTAAATAGATTTAAACTTCAGATAGAAGGGATTATTTTCAACGAGGTTGGAAGAACTAATAAAGGTGTAATATTTAAAGTGGTTGGTAACATGCTTCCTAAGGAAACTGATGAAGGAATGTTGTATATATTGAATCAAGATAATGATCTTGTAACGACCGGTAAATATACTTATTTGTTTTAATGGTTGATTTTAGTATGTATAAGAAGAGTGGTTCTCCCACTCTTAATTATGAAGTAGACTTGTTATTGCAACAAGTCGATATACTTTTTGATACCACTCCAACAGAAGTGCTGGGAGCTGATGATTTTGGAACGAAATATGATACATATTTATACGACACCCGATTGTCGGCCAGCAATCTCAAGTCTATAATAGAACAGGATCTAACAAATCTAAATTTGATGGGATGGAAACCTAATGTAGAAGTATATTTACTACAAGGTACTGAGCAGGATATTGCTATTATACAGATAACATTTGCTAAAGGTATAGAAACCGTACAAAAAACATATAAAATATCATAAAAGTCATGAAGCTATTTTCATTATTAGAAACACAATATTACAATTTCACTACTGCAGTGAAAAACTATTTATCTAAGACATTATCTGATTTTGGATCTGATTATGGCAATTCAACTATTTTTGGACAGTTGATTAACGTGTTAACTGGAGTGGTGCAGAATGTGATGATGTATATAGAGGATTCTTTGACGGAACAAAATAAGTGGACCGCTCAGAGAAAAAAATCTATCTATGGTCTGGCTTCAATGACTGGTTATGAACCTTCTTATGGGCACGCCACTGGGGTTCAGCTCAAACTCTCTTTCACTCCATCATCTACTCAACATCTAGATGTCATCCTGAAGAACCATGAAAAACTCACATGTACACAAAACGGACTACCATATAACGTTATCCTCCCTCAAGAAGCGGTAGTATTAAATATTGAAAAGGATGCATCTGATAAATATATATACGCAGTTGAAGGTCGATTTGAGTCCCAGACATTCGTGAGTAACGGCGGTAAGTATTGGACGAGGAATTTCCAATTTGTCGGTAATATAGATTTGAATTACTTAACAGTATATGTCAACGATGAACTATGGGATTACTGTCCATCTCTTTATGATATGTCTGCTGACGGAAAACAATATACTTACAAAGTAGGATATACAGGAGGTATTGATTTGATATTTGGTAATGATACTCATGGTCATGCACTCAAAAACGATGATATCGTCAAAGTCACATATCTTATACATGACGGTGAAAATGGTAATATTGATCCTCACACGGAGACATATTTTGTATTTGATGACCCTCTGGGAGATATTGCTGGAGATACTGTTGATGGCAACTCTCTCTTTAATGTAACTTTTGGTACTAATGATGGAGTAACAAGTGGTAGTGACGCAGAGGATGTTGAATCCGTGCGTAATAATATCGGATATAATAGTAGATCATTCGTTCTCGCTTCTCCCGAGAATTATAAAGAGTATTTGAGCAAGTTCTCATTCGTGGGATATAACAGGACTTGGAGTGAGCCGGAAAGTATGATTGTAAACACACTTGCTATGAAGAACTACAAACTCAATCTTGAAAATGGATTAGATTACTTTAATTTGTCTGAAAAAGATATGCTTCTTTCTGATGTTCAGAAAGAGTCTCTTATAAACTCATTAGAGAATAGTGGTAAACAGTTGGCTGGGATTACATACAACATTATTGATCCAGAGATTTGTAAGTATTTACTTTCCGTATATGTTAAGTTGAAAAATAATAAATATGATCGAAATTATATTGAATCTCAAATTAGAAAACTTATAGGGGAGTTCTTTACAGACATAGCATCCGATCAATTTATTCCGAAATCAGATATTGAGAAACTGATCCTCGATAATATAGAAGGGATTGATGGAGTTAACTGTTATTTCTTATCAGAAAAAAACGAAACAGCTCTACAGACTGGTCGATATACTATTAATAAATATGTCTGGAACCCCGCAAAAGGTAAATACGACATCGAACAACAAACTGTTCATTTGTATGACGGAGAGAATCCTGGGTTGGGACTTGACGCTCACGGAAATATTAAACTCAGCTCTGATCATGAATTCCCTGTTTTGATGGGCGGATGGGATTGGTTGAATAAAGAAGGAGATGAGGTCCCGGTGAATGACCCTTTAAATATAATATTTGAATAATGATTAGATTCATTAAAGAGACTGGTGAAACGTTTGATGGAGTGTATCCATATATACATTGGTTAGATGGGCAGTTGTCTACTGGCCTATGGTACACGACTAAACTAATGTTCGTTTCTGATCAACAAACAATACAAACTTCCGAATTGCCTGAAAGTAGTATATATAGATTCATTACTCCGAATATATACGATCCAGCATATGAGGAAATCGAATTAGATCTTTCCACCATATCGGTTAAGTCCATAGTGAGTACTGGGGAGCGGGTGAATTTCGATAATTCTAATGATCAGTGGTATATTCATCAAATACTTCTTGTATGTAAAAGTAATAACCCCGGAGAGTATATAGAAAAGTTCACTCTGGGGAGTGATACTATTGCTGTTGGCGTAGATTTATATGATCTGGATGAAACACTTCAAATTAATCTTTCTAACAGAGGTCTCGAATTGCCATTATCCATTCAAAAAGCATTTTTGGAGACAGATATTAATGAAGATGAAATTGATTATGCTTTGATAAATAGGAAATTCAAAGAATTGGTTTCTAACTTTATTGATATTGTCGATTGCAAAGGGTCATACAAATCATTATATAATTCCCTTAAGTGGTTTGAATGGGGTGAAAACACTAAATTATACGAAGTGTGGAAAGGAGATAATATGTATATAGAAAAGGAACTCAAGCCTATTCTTTCAAGTGTTTATTCTTCATTTCTTAACACTTACCGTAAAACCACTCATCTTTCTCTCGTGACTGCAATACAAAATTTATCTCAAAATATTGTAGTCGATCCTTCTGATTCGGATTTTAATGACAGAAATCCAAATGTGGAAGATTTAAGAGGAAGTGCAGATTTCAATAATGATTATAATGATGATTTTTCAAATACAGAACTATCAATACAAAAGATTTTAAATAAGTGGTCTAAAGAAGAACTTTCATTGAAGGTGTCTTTGCTTGGATTGTTTTTCGAAAGATACTTTATGCCAATTCATCTTGACTTGAAACGCGCATGTATCGAATGTCTTGCTACAACCAATCAGATCAAAGTACTCTCTGGAAGCCATAAAAACAAGTGGCATTATCACGAAGACACTGGGATAATAAATATTGACATGGATCATACAGTGACTTTGGGAAATGTTGATACTGTTGCTGTGGGCCCCGATACTGTATTTGGGAGATCATTGAGCAGCACGGACACCGGATTAAAGGTCAAACATCCCATTGGTGTGGATTACTTAAGAAATATTGGGCTTGGTGATGATTCTGAGAAATCCCCGTTCTTCCTTCAACTCAAAGGTACAGTGGGTGTTGTTGTCCCAATTTCCGTGAAAGTTAAACTCCCCACGGACGATGCTATTAAAATAGAAAATATATGTGTGTATAGATATCGAGAAGGGTCTGATACTCCTATACAATCTCAGACAACAGACTATCGTTTGTATAAGCCAGATGATGAAGGATATGTAGAGTTTTCATTTAACCTATTCTCCGATCAGGAAGAGAAAGTATCTTTTACCATTATGTTAATTTCTGTTTCCGGACATGTATGGACGCGATCGAGTAGTTATGAGGCAGTGGATCCTGCAGGGAGTTATTTAGATATTTATAAAGTCACCAATAACAGCATGGGGTTCGGGAGTGTTGATGAATGGATGTCTAATAACAAATTCGTCCCATGGAATTCACAGTTTAGTCCTTATTCATCTCCAAACGATCAATCTTCTCAGAAATCCATCATTCAGTATCTTCCATATCAGGAGTCACAAACATCATTATTTAATCAGTTGATCGTTGTAGAGAACCTTCCTATCGATCCTAATGCTGACCCTCTTGTGTGGGATACCGAATGGATGTCTAATCAGACTATCACATCCGACTTTTGGGTGATAGGTAGATCTGATAGCGTCGCGACAAAGGATAATCCAAGATATGCTTTGTTAATAGTGAAAGTTCCTGGCAAGGTTATTCAAAGCAAAACCGAGTTTGTTTCCATATATGGTAATATAATCGGTGGAGAATTTGATCAGAGTAATATTAAACGATTTGATATGATATATGTTCCTCAGCTCCAAAGTTATACAAATATTGAATCCAATGAGATTAATTTAAATCAATATACCTTCTCACAAACAGATCTTCTATGTATAGTACCACAATTTAGGAGAACTGTTGCAAGTAAGATTGATGTGGATTCGATATTCTGGGAATATGAAAACAAAACAACATTAGAAAAGATTCATGCTCGCATACCAATACAAACTCCCCTTGTAACAAATAATACTTCATTGTTGTTATCTCCGGGTTATTGGACTGTGACTATGTATTATAAATTAAGTGGATCTAGTGAGCTCTATAAATTAACTAAAAATAGCGCTTTTAAAATAAGTAAATAAAAAGGATGACCATTTTGTCATCCTTTCTTTTTAAATTGATTATAGCGAGTTTTTGATAGCATTATGAAGATTCTACTGACTGTTCTTCTTGGCGTCTGGAGATCGTCTCTAGTATATATTCACAGACTTGACTTCTTGAGTCTATAAATTCAACCTGTTTAGTGTCTTTGTTTACTAGAGCATACCCTTCTACATGAGCATCTTCTCCATTACCTTCCCATAGTTGTAATCCAAAATATGGAACTCCCAGTTCCCCCGCATACTCTGTCAGTCCTTTATGAACACAAGCCTCTTGTCCTTCTTTAAATCCCGGAGAAGTCTCTTTGGGTTTAAATAAGTGTTGTAGATTTATAGTCATATTAATAATCCTCCTCTGCTACAGGAGTTCCATCAGGATATACAGGATCGATCCAGTCCCCTTCACCATAAGCATGTTGCCATATGGGTTTCTTGTTGCGTAGTTCTTTAGGGAGAGTGATGGTTTTTTCTTCTCCATCAACAGTCATATGATACTCGTCCCACATTTCAAGCAATAGATTGTATTTGTATAAATCGACAGCTGAAATCTCGAGATCGTGAATTATGGCTTCTGCTTTTTCATCTATCCATTCTTCAGGACTTCCTTTATAGTCTTTATCCATGAATGGGTGAGGATCCGTCATGTATGAGAGCTTATAAAGCGCCTTAATAGCATCTTCACGACCCTTTTGACATTCCTCTATTTTTTCTTCTACATCATACTTGGTTTTAAGAGTTTCATTATAAAAACTCAATGGTGCTAGCACGTGTACTTCATATCCCATATTATAATCTAAAAAATTTATTTAATAATGAATCAAACAACAGGTTATCATCAAAAAACACACAGAAAGTGGGCCATTCCGATATTCTAGAATCGTTTTCAAAAACATAAAAATTAATCTCAACAAACGGATCTATTCTCTCTGCACTAACATCTTTCACCTCTCCATCCCCAAATATTTCCACTTGAAACTTGAGGTGACGAACTTGTCCAGGTTGATCCATTCGCTGTCCATTAATGATCATTGTTTGGCCAGCAGTTTGTACATCCCTTTCGAGAGACCACATTTCGCTATCTTCAGATTTACAAAAGTTCAGTCCTGTCAGTCTCTTGTCAATCCACTCAACGAAACTATCTCGGGTCGGTGTTGGTGTTAGTTTGGTTTCCATCTGTATATTGTTTTATTTCAATATGAAGATTCTCAATTATCTTATCCTCAAATTCCTCCCTCCAATCATCATTATCCGATTGATCAAAAAACTTTTGACTATAATCGATGTATTCCTGAACAGTTCTCCAGAAGAAACTTCTACGAAACTCTTCGATTGCACTGTCTTCGGTATCGAAACAGGTTACTCCATCATCGCTGATAAAAAGTTTTCCATCAATGAAGATTCTCCAAATGGTTGATTTCCAATAACTTACAGTGTTACTGTCGCGTGCTTGTTTGATGTCGAATGTCATAGACTTTATTTATATTAATGTGCTTTATAATTATATATTGGTTTAATAATATCTATAACTTCCACAGTATCCTTTATCTGTTCGATGATAGATTCCATAGGTTTGTAAACCATTGGAGCTTCATCTCGGGTACCTTCACAAACTGAAGTAGTGTAGATACCATCCATAGACTCCCTGAATGACTCCATATCGACGTTCTGATTTGCTTTGCTTCGCGACATCAATCTACCGGCACCATGAGGAGCACTATAGTTCCAATCAGAGTTGCCCTTACCCACACAAATCAACGACCCGTCTCTCATGTTCATAGGGATGATCAATTTCTCCCCGGCTCTTGCACTCACAGATCCCTTTCTCAGAATCATCTCTTCATGATCGATGTAATTGTGAATGGTGGTCCAGGAGTCTACTACCTTGATAGGAGTTTTCTTCATACACTTATTGTAGTTGGTGATGATAGAGTCTGCGATAGCGAGCCTATTAAGAGTAGCGAACTCCTGACAGAGAGCCATATCGTACATATAGTTATCGAAGTCATCTCCAACTACATAAGCGAGATCCTTGTATCTAGTGGAGAGCTTAGGGAGAGCATCGAGGGTCTTCTTGATATCTCTCTCACGTCCCTCGGCCTTCAACTGAGCGATGATCTTCTCACGCTGCTCAGCACGATCAGAAACAAGCATCTTGTTCTCGGCTTTCTTCTGATAATACTCACATACCTTCACACCGAGATTCCTAGAACCACTATGTATAACCAAGTAATAATGACCACGTTCGTCAGTATCTACTTCGATGAAATGGTTACCACTCCCCAGGGACCCGATGGAACGAATCATGTAATCGAAATCGAGACTTGCGTGTCTCTTATCTCCACACTTAAGGGATCCGACAATTTCAACTGCCTGCTTCGTGAACTTATTATCGAGAGACCTTTGATGGATGTTCATACCGGAAGGAACCCATCCGCGGATAACCCCGTCGAGTTTCTCAAGATTCAAATTCTCACACTCGAACTGTACAACATGCATTCCACAACCAATATCCACCCCTACAAGATTCGGAGTGATCTTATCTAGGATGGTCATAGTCGTGCCTACAGTACATCCTTTTCCAGCATGAGCATCAGGCATGATACGTATGACGTTGTCTTTATAAGCATCATACTTAGCAAGATGATAAATCTGTTCCAGTGCCTCTGGTTCGATATTTCTACAATATATTTTTAAGTCTGCCATAATCAATATTACAACCAAATCCAATTATCTACACCCCGACGAATGATCTCTGCGTCTTCTTTGGATACCTTATTCTTGTTAGCCTCAAGCCAACCATCAACCCAGAATCTTGCGATCTGCTTAGTCATTGCTTCTGGACGACCCCAGGTCCTGAGTCCATAATTAATTGCTTCTTCTATAATCGGGTAATCTTCTAAACAAGCCATATACAAAATTATTAAATGTCTGTTTAATTATATATAACAAACTACCACCGATCCTCTAATCTTTTTTCAAGTTCTTTTGTTTCTTTCCTTATATATTCATCTTCTACCGTGTCTCCCCAGTCTTCATACTCTTCATGATCATAATCATCCTCAAGGGATTCGTTGTGGTGTGTGGTATTTTTTGGAGTATTCTTTTCTACATATCCTACAGCATTCTTACCATCACCCCATCTAAACTGAAGCCACCCTTCGTATTCACCAACGTCCCACTTATAACCCTCAGGTACCTCATCAGGGCCACGGAAGAGAATGTCTTTGAGAACTCGTTTATCTGTCCGGCTGTCATAATTATAGAGTTTCTCTCCACCCCATACCATATTCATAGTCTCACGATCCCCAAGCAACCATCCCCAGACCTTAGTGTTAGGTGAATCAAACTTCCACCACTCATCCCTTTTACGAAGATAACGATCTTTGCGAGTTGCTTTTATAAATGTGGAACAATACTCCTGGAATAAAGCAAGATGCTCCTTGACTTCTTCCATAGTATCGAATTCTGTCCTTTCCTTGTCTATAACTAATTTATTAGAGGACAGACATTTCTGATTCCATCCCTGGTACTTATCAGCAACTCTCCCCCAGATATTAGTTATTAATACGTATCGTTTCATTATTTAGCCTCTTTATCTTTTCTAAAGCTCGTTTTAAGATCAAATCCATGTGAAAGGATTTTCTGTTCATCGGTCATAACCCTTAACCCATTCTTATTACCGTACATATAAGAGTAAACATCATCTTTCACAGATTCGATTTGATCATCCGCTGGTATCCACACCCATTCATGAATAGTGTCGTTATAGCGTTGACGTTTAAACACTATTTTGTATCTGGATAATATTTCGAAAAATTCATCCAATGTTTTCACAAGCGCATCCAACATTGACCCGTTTAACATATTATCACCCTCAGCCACCTCCCAGGGTCTAAGACTATCTTCTCGTGGATGTACTTCATTCTCTCCACATTTAGTCAAAAACTTCAGTCTGTAATATACACCACCTCCCACATTAGCTGTAATAATGCACCAATGTTTTTCCGTGGAGTTTTTATCAGTAGAAACGTTAATTGTTTCTTTAACTTCCTTAGTATAATAGAAACCGAGTGGTGATTCTTTGGTAATCTTTTTTATAATAGTTTTTGTTGCTTCTTTACGAGCATTATTACGACCAGTGATTACGTTTTCTTTACGCGCAGATTTTTCATCCATGTGGATGGTGGTGCACTTTTCGATCTTTTCGATTGTAATATTGTTTTTATTAAACAGGTATGTTACTTTCTCTTTCCACATATGTGTATCAATATGTATATATTTATAAAAAACCTCTCCGATATTTAATCAGAGAGGTAAAAACATTGTAGTTTGTTCGGAGTTACTTCAATGTTCCATTGTACTCTTTTTCGGCAGTCTTCTTTTCAAGAAGCGCACGCCTTGCTTCAGCACTCTCAAGCGCACGGAAGTCACAGGTCTTGATCTTTGTCATGATCCTACTACCGTTTCTCATCAGGAGCCCAAATGGCATCTTAAGAACCAGACCCTCTGCGTCATAATCCTTGTTCTCTGCGATGGTGCTCTTGAACCCAACACGTACATACTCGATCGCCTCGTCGATGGTGAACTGACCGATGATTGGGACGATATCCATGGATAGTTTGGAAGCAATATCCTCGAGTGCTGTTCTCTCGAGCCAGAACCTTCCGATCTGTACATCGAAGAGTCGGAAGTCAACATCGTTCTTGATATAGTTGCCACCCTTCTGAATACCAGCTCCATAGCCCTCTCCGTAGAGAATAATGGTTTCAGTAGGAGTCACCCCATCCTTAGAGAACACTTCAATGAGTTTCTCGAGCGGCCACTTACGATAGATGTTCTCGAGGAGCTTATCATTGAGCTGTGCCTTCTCAGTCTTGCCGTGGACCTCCATTTTGTATTCATACTTCGGAGATCCACCATTCGGGTCAACTGGACCCATTACCGGAATAATATAGATACTCATATTAGTACCGTCGACCTTCTCTGTTGCTTCGAACCGAATCCCCATAATACGAGCCCACTGAAGAACTGGATTGACAAGCGGCTCGTCGGGGCGAATGCAGTTGTAGTAAGGGGAAGTTTTATCCATTTCCCTCTTGAAACAGGTGTCGATGTGAGGGTAAGTCCTGTGGATTGTTGGAGTTACTGTGTTATTCATCTTATTTAAAAATTTTATAATAAACTTCTTGAGCCGCTT
>Ga0310691_10003847_pt1 | contig 17444 bp, 10 predicted proteins | sample 176DNAGHGlowgp2_FD_203887 | JGI IMG/M metagenome (GOLD analysis project Ga0310691, IMG submission 203887) | Sheep rumen microbial communities from Palmerston North, Manawatu-Wanganui, New Zealand - 1766 DNA GHGlow gp2 (v2) (version 2) | ecosystem: Host-associated > Mammals > Digestive system >...
AGCAACGTCTTTATGACGCTTGCATGGTACGGACACCTGAAGCTCAACCAGTCCGGCATCTCTACGAACTGGCCGCTCTTCGGCATCATTGCCTTCTCTTGGGCAATCGCTTTCTTCGAATACTGCTGTCAGGTGCCGGCCAACCGCATCGGTTTCATCGACAACGGCGGACCGTTCACGCTGATGCAGCTCAAAGTCATACAGGAAGTCATCTCCCTGGTTGTCTTCTGCATTATCGCCAACGTTCTTTTCCAGGGGCAACAGCTCCATTGGAATCATCTGGCAGCACTCATTTGTCTCGTTCTCGCCGTATATTTCATTTTCAAGTAAACGTCAATAGTCCCTCTCGAAGGAGGGAGTAGCAACAAAAACTGAAGTATCTAACATCACATGAAGCACAAAGGAAATAGAATAGTCACCCTTTCAGGAAGCAGGATTGGAAGCATGCTGATGCTTGTCCTCCTCTTACTAAGCCTCCCTGCCTCTGCCCAACGCAGGGGACGTCGTGCGCAGCAACCTGTCAAGACCGTCACGCCTCAAGAGGCAATGGCTGCATACAACTTCTCTCAGGCAGAAGAAATCCTGGAGCAACAGATAGCTGACCTGACAAAGAAGAAAAAGCCCACCGAACAGGAGGAAGCGTTGCTCGAGACGGTACGCAAGTCGCAAATCCGCCTGCAAGCCACTGAACAGGTGACGTTCATCGACAGCGTCCTGCTGCCCAAAAAGCAAGTGCTCGAACGCATCAAGCTCTCCCAGGAGTGCGGCACCATTCTGAACTGTGCCGACTTCTTCAAGACAGACAAAGGCTCCGACTGCACCCTCTTCCGCAACGAACTGGGGAACCGCATCGTCTATGCCGAAGCCAACCAGAAAGGACACCTGCGCCTGAAGGAGAAATCACTCATTGATGGGGAATGGTCAATGGAGCGCCAACTGACTGGATTTGAAGAGAAAGACAGCGACAACCTCAACTACCCATTCATGCTCAGCGACGGCATCACGATGTATTATGCTGCAGAATGCGAGGAGAGCATCGGTGGCTACGACATCTTCATGACACGCTACGATGCCGACAACCAGCAGTTCCTGACTCCCGAAAACATCGGTATGCCCTTCAACTCACCTGCCAACGACTACCTCATGGTCATCGACGACTTCCTGCAGTTGGGGTGGTTCGTCACCGACCGCAACCAACATGGCGACACAGTTTGCCTCTACACGTTCATCCCCTCGGAGACGCGTCGCATCTACAACGAAGAGCAGATAGGAAAGAAGAAGCTTGCATCATTGGCTCGCATCACGTCCATCAAGGATACATGGACCGACAAAGCAGCGGTCGAGGCAGCAAGGAAACGCCTGGCCGAGGCACGTCAAGGGCTCAAGGATGAAAAGAAGAACCGCGACTTCATCTTCGTCGTCAACGATAACAAGACGTACTACACCCTGGAGAACTTCAAGAACGCACAGGCAAAGCAAAAGGCAAAGATATGGGTCGAAACGCAAAAGGAATATGATGCTAAAGCAGGAGAACTGAATTCCCTTCGAAACAAGTATGCTGCCATGAACGAAGCCCAGCGCACACAAATTGCCGCTCAGATACGTCTGACAGAGACCGCCTTCGAACATCTTGCAGCAGACAAGCTGGCCCTCGAGAAAGAGATACGACGCTTAGAACTGAACAAATAATGCCACCACACCCTTCCAATCTCGAAGGGACAAATGAAATACCTATGAAAAGATACGAACCATCCGAACTCATCATCAACGAAGACAACAGCATCTTCCATCTTCACATCAAGCCCGAACAACTGGCTGACCGCATCATACTGGTCGGCGACCCGGGTCGCGTTGACACCGTTGCCTCGCACTTCGACAGTCAGGAATGCAGCATCAGCAACAGAGAGTTCCACACCATCACCGGCCTCTACAAGGGCAAGCGCATTACGGTCCTCAGCACAGGCATTGGCTGCGACAACATCGACATCACGATGAACGAGCTGGATGCCCTTGCCAACATCGACTTCAAGGAGCGTCAGGACAAGCCAGAGCACCGCACACTCACGATAGTCCGCATCGGCACCTGCGGCGGTTTGCAGCCCGATGCCCCGCTTGGCACCTTCATCGCCAGCGTCAAGAGCATCGGCTTCGACGGCCTGCTCAACTACTATGCCGGACGCAACGAAGTATGCGACCTCGACATAGAAAAGGCATTTGTCAGCCACATGAACTGGTGTCCGCAGAAAGGAGCACCTTACGTGGCTACAGCAGACCCCTCCCTCATAGAGCAAGTGGCAGGGAAGGAAATGCTGCGAGGCATAACTATCGCTTGCGGCGGCTTCTACGGTCCGCAAGGACGACAGGTTCGTCTCGGCATACAAGACCCTGACCAGAACGAGAAGGTGGAATCCTTCCGTTACCAGACAAGCGAAGGTGAGCTGAAGATATGCAACTTCGAGATGGAATCCTCCGCCCTTGCTGGTTTGGCAGCTCTGCTCGGCCATCGCGCCATGACCTGCTGCATGGTCATCGCCAACCGCTATGCCAAGGAGATGAACACCAACTACAAAGGCAGCATCGACAACCTCATCAAGCTTGTCCTCGACCGCATCTGACAACCGTCATAGCAGCGTCATAGCGACATATTGAGAAGCTGGAGGCTTTCTCTTATCATTTGTCATATCAGAAGATATAAGGAACTCACTTCAGGTTCTACCAGCGTACCAGGCAAACTAACCGTGGGTCGATGCCAGTACCACCGTGGGAAAACTCCAGTACCACCGTGGTAGTACTGGAGTTTTCCCATGGAAGTACTGACGATGCTACACGAGTCATCCATAGTATGCGTGTGCCTCGCGATGGTTGGTGGCAGGCTGTTATGCCTTGGATTGAACTTGTTATCTCCGTTTACTGATAGTCACGGTTTCCTGCACAGTCCCCTTATAGATATTGTGGATGGTGACGACAAGCTTGCCGTCCTTGACCTCGCCGTCAATCACGGTTGGGTAATGCCCTTCGTTCTTGCCAGTCATGTTAGGTCCGCCACCCACAATCTGCATCCATTTATGCTCTTCGTTAGGTTGGTCAAGCCGATAGACGTGCTGGTGAGCAGTAAGCAGAAGCTGACATTTAGCCTTCTCGAGCAGCGGTCCCCATAGCTTGGCACAGGTGCGCTGCCACTCCGCGAAGTCGCCCTTATGCTTGTCATCCACATCAGCCGGATAGAGGTCGCCGGGATTCATGTCGGGTCGTGGGTCATAGAGAGGGATGTGGCAGAGGGCTATCAGATAGGGAGCACTCTTTATCTCCGGCTGCTTCAGCGCATCGCGAAGCCAAGTCTGCTGCGCCACACGGTACGGCTCGCTGACAAAGAGGTTGCAGAACCTCGGGTTGGTGTCCAGTTTATCCTCGCCTGTGTCGAGGCCAACGAAAGCGATGTCGCCCATGCGGACAGCAAAGTTGCGTCCTAAATCCCAGTCGCGCGACAGACGCTCCTCTGGCTGACGATACATCCAGATGCGTTCCAGGTGCTGGTTTGCCAAGCCCCGCACATCGTGGTTGCCTGGGCAAAAGAGGTAAGGGATGTTGGCGGCATAGTCCTTGCGGTCTATCTCTGGCTTGAAGAAGATACGCTTCTGTGCCTCGACAGTCTCCTCCGTATTGCAGGCATCACCGTTCCAGATGACACACGAAGGCTGCAACTCCAGGACTTTGTTGATGGTTGGATTGACGGCCTTCCACGAAGCGTGCGTGTCGTTGATGACGCAGAAATGCGAACGTGCCTCCCTGCCTGCTGTACGGAACGAGTAGATGCGCTCGCTCTCTTCGTTGCCCACGATGCGGATGTGGTAGCCGTCCTTGTACTCGATGCGGTCTGCTCCTATCCTATAATAATATAATGTAGAAGGCTTGAGTCCGGTAAGCCGTACCTGAATGACCTCGTTGTCCAGCGCCGTCATGCGGTAGCCACCGCACCACACCTTCCTGCCGTCGCTCAGGTCTGGCTTCTCGCCAAAGATAACATAGCCATTCGCCCAGTCAGTCACGCTGAAGGCAATGCCCATGCTCGTCTCGGCATAGTTCTGCAGGACAGGTTCGCTATCGATGAGAGAAGTCTCCCCTTTCCCCTCAGCAGAAGAAGTGAGTGGTTGTACTGGAAGACCTTCTCCTTCAGAGCTTGCAGGGGAAAGGTTTTGGGAAAGGGCTGGAGAGAGGCTGCCGATGCCACCCGTTGCTGCTACGATAGCTGCATCGCGAAGGAAGTCACGTCGTTTCATAGTATTATTACTTGTTTACGACACAAAGATACGAAAAATCGAAGAATAAAGGGTGAAGAATAAAGGGTGAAAGTACGTAAAAGGGTACTTATTAGCAAAAATAATACTAAAAGGCATAACTTTTAGGCAAAGAAATTGCATGATAAAGTATTTTTACGTACCTTTGCACGAAGAATGACAAAAACAGATAATAACCATGCAAAACAACCCCTCTAACAAGATGACTAACTACCGTTGGGTCATCTGCGGTATGCTCTTCCTCGCTACCACCATCAACTACATGGACCGTCAGGTGCTTTCCTTGACATGGAAAGACTTCATCGCCCCCGAATTTCACTGGACAGACGCCGACTACGGCCGCATAGCCGCCATCTTCTCCATTGTTTATGCCATCGGCAACCTCTTCAGCGGTCGCTTCATGGACTGGATAGGTACAAAGAAAGGCTATCTGTGGGCCATCGGCATCTGGTCGCTGGGAGCCTGCATGCATGCCTTCTGTGGCACGGCAACCGTGGCGTGGTTGGGACTGGAAGGCAAAGAAGACCTCATCAATGCTGTAGGAACGAGCACGGCAGTCATTGCTTCCGTCAGCACTTGGTTCTTCATCGTCTGCCGCATCGTGCTCGGTCTGGGCGAGAGCGGCAACTTCCCCTGTGCCATCAAGGTCACGGCAGAGTATTTCCCAAAGAAGGACCGTGCCTTCCCCACCAGCATCTTCAACAGCGGCAGCACCATCGGCGCACTCATCGCTCCCGTTTGCATCCCGCTCATTGCAAAGTACTATGGCTGGGAGATGGCCTTCATCATCATCGGTGCCTTAGGCTTCATCTGGCTCGGACTCTGGGTATTCATCTATAAGAAGCCTGATGAGTGTAAGCACGTAAACAAGGAAGAATTGGCTTATATACAGCAAGATGAGGAGACTATCGAAGAGGAAAAACCAAACGAGAAGCCCATTCCTTTCGCAAAGTTCCTGTCTTTCCCACAGACTTGGGGCATCTTCCTGGCAAAGTTCATTACCGATGGCGTGTGGTGGTTCTTCCTGTTCTGGACGCCAGCCTACATCAGCGACGTCTATGGACTGAAGAGTGACAACCCGACAGCCATGATGCTCATCTTCGTGCTCTATGCCATCACGATGCTCTCCATTTATGGCGGCAAGCTGCCAACGATTATCGTCAACAAGACAGGTCTGCACCCCTATGATGCACGACTCCGAGCCATGTTCATCTTCACGCTGTTCCCGCTGCTGACGCTCTTCGCTCAGCCTCTCGGAGCATACAGCTACTGGTTCCCAATTATCCTGATTGGTTTGGCCGGTGCGGCACATCAAAGTTGGTCGGCCAACCTGTTCTCTGTGGGAAGTGACCTCTTCCCGAAGAACGCCATCGGCACCATGACGGGCATCAACGGAATGGCTGGCGGCATCAGTTCATTCCTCATCAACTGGATAAGCGGCTACCTCTTCGACTATGCCGACAAGACACAAATGCAGTTCATCGGCTTCACAGGCAAACCAGCCGGCTACTTCATCATCTTCTGCTACTGTGCCGTCGCCTATCTGCTCGGCTGGCTCGTGCTAAAGGCATTCGTGCCTAAGTATAAAGCAGTTTCCTATAATTAACTTCATAACATCGTCATAACGTAATAACGTAATATCGTTATAACGAAAAACAGAATCACAATGAAAAACCTATTTGACATCAAAGGGAAAGTTGTCGTGCTGACTGGCGGTTGCGGCATCTTGGGCAGGAACATTGCCCACTATCTGGTAGAGCAAGGGGCAAAGGTTGTCGTGCTCGACCGCATCGAAGACCAAGGCAAGGAGCTTGAAGCAGAGCTGAACAAGAAGGGCGAGGCACTCTTCCTCGTCACGGACGTGCTGAAGAAAGAGGTTCTGGAGCAGAACCGCGACGCAATCGTGGCACGCTTCGGCACCATCGACGTCCTGCTGAATGCAGCCGGAGGCAACATGGCCGGCGCTACCATTGCTCCCGACAAGACCTTCCTCGACCTCGACCTCGACGCTTTCCGCAAGGTCGTGGAACTGAACCTCTTCGGCACCGTCATCCCCACACAAGTGTTCGTGCCCGTCATGGCCAAGAACGAGAAGGGCGCCATCGTGAACTTCTGCTCCGAAAGTGCCTTGCGTCCCTTGACGCGCGTCGTGGGCTATGGTGCTGCGAAGGCTGCCATCGGCAACTACACGAAGTACATGGCCACCGAACTTGCCACGAAGTTCAGCCCAGGCCTGCGTGTCAACGCCATCGTGCCGGGCTTCCTCCTGACCAACCAGAACCGTTCGCTACTGACCAACGAGGACGGCTCGCTGACCGACAGAGCCAAGACCATCATCGCTCACACCCCAGCCGGTCGCTTCGCAGAGCCAGAGGAACTCTTCGGCACGATACATTATTTAATCAGCGACGCCAGCAGCTTCGTCACAGGTGTCCTCTCAGTAGTTGACGGAGGCTTTGATGCTTTCTCCATTTAACTCGTAATAACGATATAACGTAATAACGTAATAACGACAATCTCATGATACTCTGCGAACAAAGTTTCCGTTGGTATGGCCCGGGCGATCCTGTCAGCCTGCAGGACATCAGGCAGGCTGGTGCCACAGGCATCGTCACGGCTCTGCACCACATCCCCAATGGTGAGGTGTGGACAAAAGAAGAAATCCTGAAGCGCAAGCAAATGATAGAAGACGCCGGAATGCGATGGGCAGCCGTGGAGAGCGTGCCTGTCCACGAACACATCAAGACGCAGACGGGCGACTTCCAACGCTACATCGACAACTACAAGCAAAGCCTCTTGAACCTCGGCGCGTGCGGGGTAGATGTCGTGACCTACAACTTCATGCCGGTCCTCGACTGGACGCGCACAAACTTGGCCTACGAGATGCCCGACGGCAGCCGTGCCCTTCGATTCGAGCGGGCAGCCTTCGTGGCCTTCGACTTGTTCATCCTGAAGAGACCAGGCGCGGAGAAAGACTACTCTGAGGCTGAGAAAGCGAAGGCCAAGGCACGCTACGAGCAGATGGACGAAGCAGAGAAGCAGCTCATCACCCGCAACATGATTGCCGGATTGCCTGGTTCTGAGGAGAGCTTCACCCTGGAACAGTTCCAGCAGGAGCTTGACCGCTACAAGGACATCACGCCGGAGCGTCTTCGCGCGAACCTTATATATTTCCTACGCGAGGTGTGTCCAGCTGCTGAGAAGGCTGGGGTTCGACTCGTCATACACCCCGACGACCCGCCCATGTCGATACTCGGACTGCCCCGCATCCTCAGCACAGCCGAAGACTTCCAGGCACTCGTTGATGCCGTGCCAAGCCCAGCTAACGGCCTCTGCCTCTGCACGGGTTCGTTTGGCGTGCGTGCCGACAACGACCTGCCTGCCATGATGCGCCGCTTCTGGGACCGCATCGACTTCGTGCATCTCCGCAGTACGCAGCGCGACAGCGAAGGCAACTTCCACGAGGCAAACCACCTCGAGGGCGACGTGCCGATGTACGAGGTGATGAAAGCCTTCTTGGAGATTCAGCAGAAACGGCACAAGAGCATCGTCATGCGTCCTGACCATGGGCACCAGATGTGCGACGACCTCCACAAGAAGACCAACCCCGGATACAGCTGCATCGGACGACTCAGAGGCCTTGCCGAACTGCGAGGACTGGAGATGGGCATCGCAAAGACCCTCTCTAACTCCCCCTTAAAGGGGGAGAACTCTGCGCAGAAAGTCTCCCCTTTAAGGGGAGATTTAGAGGGGTCTGGGGGCTTCATGGACCAGAACTTCCTGTTGCTGTCGGCGACGGCGCAGGACCTTTACCATAATCACGCAGCCCATCTGCCCATCATCGACTACCATTGTCACCTCAATCCGAAGGAGGTGGCCGAGGACCATCGCTTCGAGAGCATCACGGAACTCTGGCTTGGAGGCGACCACTACAAGTGGCGTGCCCTCAGGAGCAACGGCGTGGAGGAAAAGTACATCACGGGCGATGCGAGCGACTGGGAGAAGTTCCAGAAGTGGGCCGAAACGATGCCATACTGCATGAGGAACCCTCTTTACCATTGGACACACCTCGAACTCCGCACAGCTTTCGGCATCACGAAGGTCCTGAATGCTTCGACGGCCCGCGAGATTTACGACGAATGCAACGAGAAGCTCAAGCAGCCCGAGTTCTCAGCCCGTGGCTTGATGCGCCGCTACAACGTAGAAGTGGCCTGCACCACCGATGACCCGGCGGACGATCTGCGGTATCACAGAAGCCCCCTCCCCGCTCCCCCTTTGGGGGAGTGCCACAATGCCGCCGCCTCGACGCTTAATAGCACTCCCCCAAAGGGGGAGCAGGGAGGGGGCCGACTTCTGCCCACCTGGCGTCCCGACAAGGCAATGGGCATCGACAACCCCACAGCCTATCGTGCTTACATCGAGACGCTTGGAGCTGCTGCCCAGCAGGACATCCGCTCCTATACCGACCTGCTCGATGCCCTGCAAAAGCGTCACGACTTCTTCGCTTCTGTCGGTTGCCGCCTTTCCGACCATGGTGTCAACGAGTTTTATGCTGACGACTTCACCGAGACGGAACTGAACGCCATCTTCCGCAAAGTGATGGACGGCAATCAGCCAAGTATAGAAGAGGTCAGCAAGTTTCGCTCTGCCCTCATGCTCGAAGGGGGAAGAATGGACGCACGGGCTGGTTGGGCACAGCAGTTCCACTATGGTCCGATGCGCAACAACAACTCGAAGATGTTCAAGAGGCTCGGTCCGGATGCCGGCTACGACAGCATCGGCACCTGGAACACCAGCGAAAGCCTCTCGCGTTTCCTCGACAAGCTGGACAGCGAAGGCAACCTCGCCAAGACCATCCTCTACCCCATCAACCCGTCGGACAACGAGATGATTGCCACCATGATAGGCAACTTCCAGGAAGGTCCCGTGCCGGGCAAGATACAATTCGGCAGCGGATGGTGGTTCAACGACCAGCTCGACGGCATGGAACGCCAGATGAACTGCCTCTCGGTGCTCGGCCTGCTGAGCCGCTTCGTAGGTATGCTGACCGACAGCCGCTCGTTCCTCTCCTACCCTCGCCACGAGTACTTCCGCCGCTGCCTCTGCAACCTCATCGGTCGCGACGTAGAAGAAGGCAAACTCCCACAAGAGGAGATGCCCTTCATCGCACAGATGGTCGAGGACATCAGCTATTATAACGCCAAGCGATACTTCGGCTTCTGAAACCGAACATTACACGGAGTTTTAATTGTAACCACAGACTAATCGGATTGTACGGATTGATGATTTAACCGAACCACGAATTGGCTATGCCTTTGATTGCAAGGGATAATTTATGAAATTCGTGTAATGCATGGTTGAATAACAGCCTGTACAATCCAAATGACACGTTCAAGTTAATTCTGATTCCTCTGTGTGTTGCCAGTACTTCCGTGGGAAAACTCCAGTACCACCGTGGGAGTACTGGAGTTTTCCCACGGTGGTACTGGCAATATTGCACGAGCCTTGACACGATGGTCCGAGCCGCTGGAGATAAGATGTCTGTAATAGTTCAGTTAATTCTTTGTCCTATGTGCTTGGGGGAATGCTAAGTTACGGGCAGACAGCACGCACGGACCGCCCGTAGTAGCGGTAGCTGCCGTCCCAACCCCAGTAGCCCGAGCTAGTGAAGAGGACGTACGCGTCGTTGTCGTCGTAGCCCGGGTAGAGCGAACTCGACCAGTAGTCGCCGCTGCTGCCAGCGTTAGAGAGGTAGTCAAACATATGGTTGCCAGCGGCAGAGAGGAAGACTTGACCACCGTTCTTTCCAGTCACAAGGATGCCGTTCACGCCATTCAGCTGCGTCCACTGCTGGGAACAGTTGTTGATAAGTTCATCCATCTGATTGACTGACGGCATTCGCCACGGCGCACCCATGTTGACCGTTGCTGCATCGTAGCTTGTGCCTGCAATGTCAGAGCCGATGTTGACATCATATCCAGTATTGCCGTTGTAGTAAGTATATGTATCCCAATCATACACGCTCTTCTCGCTTGTCTCACCCCAGGCATAGTAGCCGCCGTAGTCCTCTGGCTTGCTTGCCCCCACGTTGCAGCAGCACCACTTCGTGCCGGAAGGCAACCCAAGGTCAATGGCATGGGGATGGTTGTCGTCGGGGCAAATTGTCATAAGGCGGACGAACCTGATACTATCGACATTTGCAATAGAGAAAGACACATATTTTCCATCCTTCCACACTTGCATATTGTACTGCGCCCTTGCCGAAAATGCGGACAACAACAGGAACAAAGAAAAGAAAACTCTTCGCATAGGGATTATTAATAATCGTTATACCACTATACTATATTAAAGTGGTACACTAATTTACTATTTACCACCACAAAGGTAGGTAAATTTCTTTGTATGCCAAATAATTAGGCTCATTATTTTGCATTATCAGTACTTATTTGTACCTTTGCACATGAAAACGCATAAACATATCAATCCACTAACTCATAGACACACAATGAAAAGGAATTTCTTTTTGACTATGCTGGCTGTCATTTGCCTGGCAGCTTGCGCCGAGACACAGACAAAGACAGAAATCAAGGTCATCGGTGACCTTGGCGACCCTCAGCCCACGTTCCTCCACAACATGTTCGGTCGCGAATCCCTTGCCGAAGGACAGGTCAGCGACGGCGTCGTCACGTTTGTCGTGGACACGGTTGAGCCCATGGTTGCCGTGATAGGTCGCAGCGCCGACCGTCGTCAGCCCATTTGTACCGTCATCATCGACGGCAAACCTATCGAAGTAACCATCAAGAACGGCGAAGCCACTATAACAAAAGGCTCCGAAAGCAACATGGCTCTCACAGATGCCATGGAGCGTGTGAAGATAGCAAGCAGTCCGATGGACCAGCTCATGAAGGAGTATAGTGAGGCTCACGAGAAGTATAACGGCGCCATCCCTAAGGATATAATGGATGGCTTCGACAAACGTTACGACGAAATCTCTGAGGAAATCACCGCCACACAGAAGCAGATCATCATGGAGAACAAGGACAACCTGGCTCCTCTCTACCTTCTGCGCACAGGCAGCGACGCTTTCGGTGTGGAATTCGTCGAGAGCTTCCTGAAGGACTACAAGTACAAGGACAGCAAGGCACTCGCCCCCGTCGTGGCCTCCATCAGCGGCGAGAAGAACAAACTGCCTGGTGCGGCTGTTGTAGATTTCGTGGGTAAGGACCTCGACGACAAGGAGTGCCACCTCACCGACTACGTGGGCAAGGGCAAGTACGTCCTCGTTGACTTCTGGGCAAGCTGGTGCGGTCCCTGCCGCGCTGAGATGCCGAATGTGAAGGCTAACTACGAGAAGTACAAGGACAAAGGCTTCGAAGTGGTCGGCATCTCCTTCGACAACAGCAAGGAAGCCTGGGCAAAGGGCGTCAAGGACCTTGGCATCACCTGGCCTCAGATCAGCGACCTGAAGGGATGGGAGTGTGCAGCCAGCGACCTCTACAACATCAAGGGCATCCCTGCAACCATCTTCTATGGTCCCGACGGGAAGGTCATCAAAGCTAACCTGCGCGGCGATGAGCTGGGCAAGACCTTGGCAGAGTACCTTGACAAGTAAGAGACAAAAACCTACAGACCCACCCCAACCCTCCCTTAAAGGGAGGGAGAAAGTCTCCCCTTTAAGGGGAGATTTAGAGGGGTCTTTCCCTTTAAGGGGAGATTTAGAGGGGTCTTTCCCTTTAAGGGAGGGTTGGGGTGGGTCTTTCTCCGACATCTTTGCCGAGAACACCAACATCAGCAGCATGGTATTGCAAGATGGGAAGGTGAGTCAGGCACAGCAAGTCTGCCTTTATGGTGCCGGCATTCGTAGTGTCCGAGGCACCGAGACAAGTTATGCCTACACGATGGACCTCAGCAAAGAAGGGCTGACGAAGGCAGCAAAGAGCATCAAAGCCCCCTCCCCGCTCCCCCTTTGGGGGAGTGCTTCTATGCAGACACCTTTGTTCAGCAGCTTTGAGGCACTCCCCCAAAGGGGGAGCGGGGAGGAGGTTTACCGTTTCCTCCTTGATGTCGAGGCAAAAGCTTATGCGCTCGATGCCTCCGTCATCAAGGTCAAGGCTTACGTATCGCAACGGATGCAGGAGGTGCAGTACGCAGCCAGCGACGGCACAGCTTTCCACGACTTCCGTCCGCGCTCCTCGCTCTCCGTGAACATCGTCATGGAACGTGGTGGCAAGACACAGATGGGCTTTGCCTCACGCATGATGCAGATGGGCAAGGAGTTCTTTACCGACGCACTTATAGATGAAGTTGCCCGTGAAGCCGTCCAGCGCACCGACTTCCTCTTCTCTGCCTCGCAGATTGAAGGCGGCGAGATGCCAGTCGTGATGGCAGCAGGCAGCAGCGGTATCCTGCTGCACGAAGCCATCGGCCATGCCTTCGAGGCCGACTTCATCCGCACTGGCGACAGCATCTTCACGGGCAAGCTCGGGCAACAGATATGCCATCCAAGTATCAGCATCGTGGATGACGGCACGCTCCCAGGCGATGCCGGAATGCTTCGCTACGACGACGAAGGCATCCCAGGACAACGGACAGTCCTGGTCCACGAAGGCAAACTAAACAGCTATCTCTACGACCGCATCAGCGCCAAGCACTTTGGTGTGAAGCCTACAGGCAACGGTCGCCGCGAGAGTTTCCGCTGCACACCCATTCCGCGAATGCGGTCAACCTACATGTTGCCGGGCGAGGCGAAGGAAGAAGACATCATCCGAAGCGTGAAGCGAGGCATCTACGCACAGTCCTTCACCAACGGGCAGGTGCAGATTGGCGCAGGCGACTTCACCTTCTTTATGAAGACAGGCTACCTCATCGAGGACGGCAAACTGACCCGACCTCTGCGCGACCTCAACATCATCGGCAACGGTCCCGAGGCACTTCGCCGCATCAGCATGGTGGGCGACAACCTCCGCATCGACCATAGCGCCAGCATGTGCGGCAAGGAAGGACAGAAGGTGGCAGTCAGCCAAGGCTTGCCAACGGTGCTGATAGACAAATTAATAGTAGGATAAAAGGAGTGAAGAGGTTAGTGGTTAGAGGTTAGAGGTTAGAGAATACTATTAGCCGCTGGTCAGCATCCAAAACATTCCTCTAACCCCTTACCTCTAACCTCTAACCACCAAAAACATGAACAAAGAACTCATCTACCTCGCCGAGCAGGAAATCCTGAAGCTTCCTGCCAAGCTCGACTACAAGCTTGTCCTGCTGAAGAACCACGAGGACAACATCATCCTGCGCGATGGCAAGGTGGAGAAGATGCTGAGGGCCACGTCGCTCTCGCTCGCCATCAACCTCTACCTCGACGGTCGCGACGGCTTCTTCTACACCAACGACTTGCGCCCTGAGAGCGTCAGCACATTCATCAAGACTGCCTTCGAGACGACCCGACTGCTGGAGCCCGACGAGACGCGGACGCTTGCCGACCCCAGCCGTTACTACAAAGGCGGCGGTCCGGACCTAAAGAACTTCGACGCTTCGCTCTCTGAGATTGACCCACAGGAAAAGATAAAGTTGCTAAGGGAAACGGCAGCAGAGGTGGAGGGAACAGACAAGCGCATCATCAGTATGCAGACGCGCTATGCCGACCGGAAGCACGAGGCACATTATTTAATAAGTAACGGCTTCGATGCCTGCGAGCAGAGCAGCTACTGCACCATGACGAGCATCGTCACGGTGGAAGGCGAAGGCGGTCAGCATCCCATGGACGGCTGGGGCGAGTCGCGCATCTTCTACCATCAAATGCCTCGCACAGGTATCGCCCGCACCGCATTGGAAAGGACGCTTCGCAAGATAGGACAGCGACCCGCACCCAGCGGACGCTACCGCATGATACTGGAGTCGCCCTGTGCCGGCAACTTCCTCCAGCCCATCCTCAACGCCATGAACGGACAAGCCCTGCAGCAAAGGACGTCGTTCCTCGCAGGCAAACTCGGCGAACAGGTCGTCTCGCCGCTGGTCAACATCATCGACGACCCGCTTCAGCCCGGCACGCGCGGTGCTTCTCTCTTCGACTACGACGGCGTGGCGACACAGCGCAGGGAACTCTTCACCGAAGGTCGGCTGATGACATACTTCATTGACACGCCGATGTCGAAGAAGCTCGGAATGGAGCCAACGACACAGGGAATACATAGGCTCATCATGGAAGGCAGACCCTCCAGACCCTCTCCCAACCTCTCCCTTGTAGGGAGAGGAGCAAATACAACGGGAAGGCTATATACTCCTCTCCCTACAAGGGAGAGGTTGGGAGAGGGTCTTTCTGTCCTCGTCACCGACTTCAACGGCGGCAACTGCGACCCCGTGACAGGCAACTTCTCTTACGGTATCGAAGGCTTCCTCATGGAGAACGGCATCATCGTGCAGCCCGTAAGCGGCATGAACATCACAGGCAACATCCTCGATGTCTGGCAGAGGTTGAGCCATGTTGCCGACGATGCTGACCCGTGGGAAACAGAGCTCATCCCTACCCTAACCTTCGAGGATGTTGCCTTTGGAGGCTGCTGAAAGCCTTTCCTTTAATATCCGAAGATGTCCTCCAACGAGACGCGGCGGATGGGACCAATCGCCTCGAGAGCCTTCATGTCAAGCTCCTTCTCGTTGCCAAGGATAAGGTAGCGTCCAGACTTCTGAGCCATGCGCTCTTGTTCGAAGTTGGCAACATCCTTGAGCGTAAGTCCTTGCAGGTCCTCGAAGACCTTCTTGTTCACATCGAAGTCATAGCCCTGACGCATCGCATTGAGATAAGCGATGATGACGCTGAACTTCGTAGTGCGCTGGCTGGCCATCTGCTTCGTGAGAGCATCCTTCGCAATCTTGAAGGCTGCGTCGCTCTGCGGGAACTGGTCGATGATTTCGCGGAACTGACCGATGCAGTCCATCATCTTGTCGTTCTGAGTTATGATGTAAGTGAAGAAGCTCTCCGGTTCGTCCTTCTTCGAAGCAGTAAGGTAGTAGGCAGCAGCGCTGTATGCCAGACCGCGAGCTTCACGGAGTTCCTGGAAGACGATGCTGTTCATGCCTCCTCCGAAGTATTCGTTGAAGATGTTCACCGTAGCACGTTCATCGAGGTTGCTCTGCCTTCCTTCGTTGTAGTACATGCGCATGTAGATGTTCTTGGCATCATAGGGAGCGATGAGAATCTCAGGTTCTGTAGCCATCTGCAGCTCATAGGGTTTGCCTTCGGGGACAGATTTGAGGGCTTCGTCCGTAGGATGCGTCTCGGTGACGCACTTGTCGAGTTCCTTCTGCGAGAGTGGACCGTAGTAGAGCACCTTGTGCTCGTACTGGGCGATGTTCTTGAGGAGGTCGAGCAACTCTTGCGGATTAGCCTCGCGAAGCTGCTGCTCCGTCATGTTGTCGCGCATGGCGTTGTGCTCACCATACATGCCGTACTGGTTGAGCATGGAGAAGCAAGTGCGCTGGTCAGCCTTCTGGTCCTGACGGTTCTTGAGGATGAGACCGACCATCTGCTCGTAGGCATTTTGGTCAACCTTTGCGTTGCGAAGCAGGTTCTCGAGCAGAGCGAGGGCTTCGGGCATGTTCTCGCTCAGACCGGAGAGGCCGATAGTGATAGCATCGCTGTTCACGCTGATGGCATAGTTGCAAGCCAGCTTGTAGAACTGCTGCTTGACCTGAGCGGCAGAGAGCTTGTCGGTGCCGAGGTAGTCGATGTAGCTGGCAGCCACGTCGTAGCGGTTGTCGTCTTCCTGTCCGAACTCATAGCGGAACTGAAGGTCGAAGAGATCGTTCTCGGTATTCTGCTTGTAGATGACGGGCAAGCCCTTTTCTGTGTCGAAGAAGGAAAGGTCCTTCTGGAAGTCGAGGAACTGAGGCTGGATGGGTTCCACCTCGGCCTGCTGGATGTCCTGCACGAACTGGCTGACCTGGTCGCGGTTTGTAGGTATGGGTGTAATGGCAGGCTTGTCAATCTTCTTCTGCGTAGTGTCCACGCCTTGACGCTTATAGACGCAGACGTAACCCGGGCCAAAGAAGCGGTTGGCGAAGTCAACGACCTCCTGCTTGGTTATCTTGGCCAGGCGGTCCATCCTGCCTACCAACTGCTGCCAGGGAGTGCCGGTGATGAAGGATTCCATCATCTTGTAGGTACGCGTCTGGTTGTGGTCGAGGCTACGCAGTTCGTCGAGCTTCTTGTTGTTCAAGGCAGCAACAAGGAGGTCTTCGTCGAAGTCGCCCTTCTTCAGCTTCTCTATTTCGCCAAGCATGAGGTCCTTCACCTCGTCGAGCGTTTGTCCTTCCTTAGGCATACCAGCCAGCAGGAAGAAGCCATAGTCCATCAAGCTCTCTGCACCCGACTCTGCTCCCATCACCTTCATCTCCTGATTGAGGTCAAGGTCAAGGAGACCAGCCTTGCCGTTGCTGAGAACTGCATCGATGAGTTCCAGCGTATCGTTCTGCAGAGAAGAAGCTTTTTTGCTACGCCAGCCCATCCAGATGCTCTCAGCTTCCAGGCCTACGACGGTGGTATCTGTGGGTGCCGTCAGCGGCTCAAGCTCTGGGAAGGTGGGCTGAGCGACGTCGTCACCGGCTTTCCATTCGCCGAAGTACTTCTTCAGCGTTGCCAATACCTTGTCGGGGTCGAAGTCTCCTGCCATGCAGATAGCTACATTATTAGGCACATACCACTTGGCGAAGTAGTTCTTGATGTTCGTGATGGAGGGGTTCTTCAGGTGCTGCTGCGTGCCGATGGTTGTCTGAGTGCCGTAGGGATGCGTTGGGAAAAGCTTGGCCAGCAGAGCCTCGAACTGCTTGTTTCCGTCGTTGGAGAGGCCGATATTGTACTCCTCATAGACGGCCTCCAGCTCGGTGTGGAAGCCACGAATCACCATGTTCTGGAAGCGGTCGGCCTGTATCTTGGCCCAGTTCTCCACTTCGTTGGAAGGAATTTCCTCGACGTAGCAGGTCACATCGTTGGAGGTGAAGGCATTCGAGCCCTCGCTGCCGATGGCAGCCATCAGCTTGTCGTACTCATTGGGGATGAAGTACTTGGCTGCGAGCTGCGAGACGCTGTCTATCTCATGGTACATCTGCTTGCGCGTAGCTTCGTCGGTCGTTACGCGATATTCCTCATAGCGACGC
>Ga0310691_10003848_pt1 | contig 17443 bp, 15 predicted proteins | sample 176DNAGHGlowgp2_FD_203887 | JGI IMG/M metagenome (GOLD analysis project Ga0310691, IMG submission 203887) | Sheep rumen microbial communities from Palmerston North, Manawatu-Wanganui, New Zealand - 1766 DNA GHGlow gp2 (v2) (version 2) | ecosystem: Host-associated > Mammals > Digestive system >...
GATATAGTGCTCATTGAGGATAATATTATAGGTACAAATACGACTTTTTATCGATGGCATTATTTACGCCAAGAGGGTTATCCTACGTTTTGGAGTACATGCCCTGTTGGCGATTTGCCGTTGAGGTTGTTTTTTGTTAGCAAAGGTTTTATTGGTTATATTAATGAAGAATTGTCTGTTTATAGAAGAAATGCGCAAGGTGGATGGACAACACAAAATAGATCATTCGTGTGGATTATTAAACATCGCATTAAGATTATACGTATGTATAAGTTATATGATGAATATACCCATAAAAACTATCATAACTTAATAAAAAAACAGATTAACAAACTGAAGGCAAATACTTTGCGAGCTTTGGTTTTATACTATCCTTATAAAATTGTTGGTTGTTTGAGAAACTTTAGAAAAGAATAAATTATATGAGATTTTTTACTTATTGGTGTAAGTACATATTAGTATTGCCACATATCATTGTTTATCATTTCCTTAATCCGGAAATAAAAAAAATTGTAGATTCCGATGTGGAGGAGATGAACCGAAGATGTAAGATTAATGCAAATATCGTATATTATCTAATCAGTCATAAAGCATATCGAAATCTTTTCTATTATAGGGTGGGGCTCCGTCTAGGGAATCAGTTAAGTAATTTCTTGCCACCATACAAAGATTTTTATATTTCATGTGAACATTTAGGAGGTTCAGCTTTTGTGTTGAATCACCCTTATTCTTCAATCATAAATGCAAAAAGTATAGGGAAGCATTTTACAATATGCCAGCTGACAACAATAGGAAATAAAGTTCATGGAAGAAACGATTTAGTCCCGACAATTGGAGATAATGTTTCTTTAGGCGCGAATGTTACCATTATTGGAGACATTACAATTGGGAATAATGTCGTAGTTGGGGCCGGTAGTGTGGTTGTTAAAGATGTTCCAGATAATTGCATCGTAGCGGGTAACCCTGCGAAAATTGTAAAATATCTAAATCAATAATATAAAGTAAATAATAATTGTTATGTCAGTTGTTAGTTTGGTAAAGGGGTTTATACAAAGAATTATAATCTTTAGGGCAGGGAGAAGTGATGAGGCGAAGGTTCATTACTTGCGTAAGCTCGGGTGTAAGGTCGGTAATGGTACAAGATTTATGGGAGGTGTTCCATACCTAGGGACCGAACCCTATTTAATAGAAATTGGTGAAGACTGTTTGTTGACAGATAATTTACATTTTCATACACACGATGGTAGCGTAAAAGTGCTTAATTCTGCCGGTTTCTTTGATGGAAAACGCATGGACAAAATGGGTAGAATTAAGATTGGAAATAATTGCTTTATAGGTAGCGGTGCTAGAATAATGGGGGGGTAAAAATAGGAGATAATTGCATTATTGGTGCCGCTAGTGTTGTTACAAAGGATGTTCCGGACAACTCCGTTGTAGCAAGGGATGCCTGCAAAGATTATTTGTACAATAGAAGATTTTTATAATAGGAATATGGAAAAGGGAAATTTCTATCCAACAGTTTTGATGAGCCAGGAAGAAAAAAGGGAATATTTAATGGCACATGTCCTCCAACTTAGTTAGTTTTTCTTTATTTTTAAACAGTTAATTATTATATTATGCATAATTTATTATCGAGAGCTATATTTCGCTTGTCATTAATATTTGTCGGAATTCTACCAGATGATATGTTTTTAAAAATCTATTTTAAACATATTATGGGATATCCGCTTAATTTGAAGAATCCCCAAACTTATAATGAAAAGTTGCAATGGTTAAAAATACACGATAAGAGACCAGAATATACCCAGATGGTGGATAAGGTGGAGGCGAAAAAATATGTATCTTCAATAGTTGGTGATAATTATATTATACCGACATTAGGGGTTTGGGATTCTGTTAATCAAATAGAATGGGATAAACTACCAAATCAGTTTGTCGTAAAAGCTACAAATGACTCAGGTGGTGTGGTCGTTTGTAAAGACAAGTCAAAGCTTGATATTGAAGAAGCTAAGAAAAAGCTGCAAAATTTGGGTAAGAGGGATTACTCAAAGTATAGCAAAGAGTATCCATATAAAAATGTTAAAAAGCGCTATATTGCAGAGGAGTATATTGAGGATGAGAGTGGTTATGAATTGAAAGATTATAAGATCTTCTGCTTTGATGGAGAACCTAAATTCCTTTTTGTTGCAACAGGCAGACAACAACATGATACGAGATTTGACTTCTATGATTTAGAGTTTAATCATCTTCCAGTTCTTAATGGCCATCCCAATGCAGACGTGTGGCCTGTCAAACCTAAAAACTATGAAGAAATGTTAGATGTCGCTAGAAAACTGTCTAAAGACATACCTCATGTACGTGTGGACCTATATAATGTAAATGGTAAAGTGTATTTTGGGGAATTGACATTTTTCCATTGGAGTGGGATTGTTCCTTTTGAGCCTATGGAATGGGATTATAAGTTTGGTGAATATTTGCAGCTTCCACTAAATAAAGCTTAATTCGGATGAAAAGTAACCAGCCATATTTGTATTTGTTATTAGGCTTTATCAGTTCGATAACTGTCAGTGGTATTGTGGAATTAGGTGCATTTGGCAGATATTGCGGTATTATCATGCGATTATGGTCGCTATACCATTTATATTTAATTATAAAATTTGGATGTATAAAAGGACCGATGAGGTATTTTACATTGTTTGTTCTTTTATTAATAGCTTATAGCGTAATACCTGCAATTCAGGGTAGAACATACGGGAGTGATCTGTTTGACGGTTTTGCGACGATGACGGCATTTAATTATATAAACTTGAGTTGGATGTATGCCTGCCCTGTGTTCTCTTTTTATTGGTTTACCCGAAAGGGGCTTATCGATAAGGACTTTATCCGGTTCTTAACAATTGCAGGTATAGTATATTGTTGCTTTTTATTTATCCACATTAGTACATCGTATGCTCAGAAATACGGTGCTGGCGTTGCACACGTTAATAATACCGCATATGTATTCTTGCATCTATTCCCCTTGTTGTTTTATTTTAAGGGTAAGTCTAGATTGCAATTCATAATTCTTTTTATTCTAATAGTTGCTATCTTTATGGGTGCAAAAAGAGGCGCTATTTTAATTGCGTTAATTTGTCTGACGGTATTCTTTAAAGGTAGTATCAAAATCGCGACAAAAAACAGATCTACCTTAATTTTCTTTTCGATAGTTACTCTAATAATTGTTGCATTTATTTTTGGTTATATGTATACAAATAATGCATATTTTAATGAGAGAATAACTTCTGTGTTTGAAGGTGACTCGAGCCAAAGAGATGTTTTATACCAAGCTTTGTGGAATTCATATAATGATGTATTTAGTTTGAATGAAAAATTGTTTGGACGGGGTATAAATGCACCTCTTGTTTTAACAGGAATGTATGCCCATAACGATTGGCTTGAATATTTAATGAGTTTTGGTGTATTTGGATGCGGAATATATGTTATTTATTTTACATCGTTATTTAGATTTTATTGGAAATATAGACATGTAAATATTGAGCAAACAAAGTCTTTTTTACTTACCATTATTATTCTATTTATGACTACATTGTTTTCTATGTCTTATACAGGAATGACGATATTTATTGGTTTTAGTTTAGCCTATTCTGTGTGCTATTTAGAACAGTATTCAAGAACGAAAATAAAAAAATAAAATGAAAAAAATCTGTTTTTTTACTCCCGGATTAGGGGGCGGTGGTGCTGAACGTCAGGTGGCGATTCTTTGTAATATGTTGGTAGAAAAAGGATATGAAACAACTGTCGTTTCCTATTTAGATGAGCCTGACCAATATGAACTATCAGAAAAAGTTAATAGAGTTAGGATTAATGTAAAAGGTAAAAGAATAAGGAAATATTTTTCATTTTTTTCTTTTTTCTTTCGATTGAATGTAGATTGTCTGATTTGTTTTCAGCCAGCTGAGGCTTTTATGGCTATGCCGTCTTTTTTATTAAGACCAAAGGTCAAGGTTATTGTTGGCGAAAGAAATTTAGCGTATGGCAATTTGCTGTGGTTCGAGAATATCAATTATTATTTATTTTACAGAAGAGCCAATAGTATTATTTCAAATAATTATTCTCAGAAGAATCATCTATATAAAACCTATCCATGGCTGAGAAAGAAGTTAAATGTTATAACCAACTATACCGATGTTGAGAAATTTGTTTTTTCACATTCTCTTCAAAATGATATTAAGAGAATAGCAGTCTTTGCAAGATATACTCCTCAGAAAAATTATGAACGATTTGCAGAAGCAATTAAATTGTTAAAAGCTAATACAAAACTTAAATTTATCATCGATTGGTATGGAAAGAATGACACATTTACTATAGATAATAAAGCAACCTTTGAATCACGAATTAAGCAATTCAATTTGTCTGATTGTATAATAACACATGATGTTGTAAATAATGTTCAGGAGTTGCTACCTCTTTATGATGCTATTTGCTTACCTTCGCTCTATGAAGGATTCTCTAACTCTATTTCTGAAGCAATTTCATGTGGTAAGGTAATGCTTGTTAGTGACGTGAGTGACAATAGCCTTATGGTTCACAACGATGAGAATGGCTTCTTGTTTGACCCATTAGATGTGAGATCCATCGCTGATGCTTTTCTTAAATTCTTTGCTTGTGATAATAAAAGAGTAAAAGAAATGGAAATAAAAAGCCGAGAAATAGCAGAGAGCCTGTTTGATAAAGAACGTTTTGTAAACGGTTATATTGCTGAGATAGAGAAATAGCTGTTTGGTCGTCAGCTTCATATGGTAGAATGTTTTCGTAAATATGTCGAATAAGTTTGTAAGTAGTATGAATAGCATAATAATGGAACAAAAATACACACCACTGGTTTCCATAATAGTTGCTATCTATAACGTAGAAAAACATTCGGATTTTTATGGAGAATTTGGTAGGAAAATCTTTTCAAAGAATCGAAATAATCTTGGTATTGCAATATGAAAAAATATAGTGTTCTTCATGTTGTTCCTGCATTATATAGAGGTGGGGTTGGTAGTTTTTTACTGAACTATTATCGCAGATTCGACAAGGAGAAGTTCCGTTTTGATTTTATCACCCACTTTGACGAAAGGGATAGGGTCGCTAATGATCCCCTTATGAAAGATTCACAAGTCTATTATTTTCAACAGGCCCACGAATCAGGAGCCATAAACTATGTGAAGCAGTTTAGGCAGATTATAAGGCAAGGTCAATATGATATCGTACATATCCACAATGGACACTTAACAGGTCTTTTAGCAATGATATGTAGGTATTATGGCGCTAAGAGAATAGTTTGTCATGCACACACAACCCGTTGTATGAACCCCAAAATGGATAGAATGATGCCAATACTCAGATGGATGTCTCGCACGTTCTCATCCCGGCTATTTGCGTGTGGGCATGAAGCAGGGAAATTCTGTTATGGAACCGAAAACTTCGTTGTTATTCCGAATGGGATTGATTTTGATTATTACCAGAAAAGCTCTAATGCTGAAATTTCGAAATTAAAGGAAGAACTAGGTATAGAAGAATCATCACTTATTGTTGGTTGTGTAGCCCAGTTTACCCCCCCAAAAAACCATCATTACCTAATTACTGTTTTCGAAAAAATACACGAAAAAGATCCGTCGGCAGTATTAGTGCTTGTTGGCGATGGTGATTTAATGCAAGATATTAAGGAACAAGTTCACTCTTTAAATCTTGCAAATAACGTTATATTTGCAGGTCTACAGCATAACATCCCTCTTTTCCTTTCTGTATTTGATGTTTTCCTACTTCCATCAATTCATGAAGGCTTGCCAGTAGTGGCAGCAGAAGCTCAAGCAATGGGGCTAAAATGCGTATTTAGCAAAAATATAGACAATACTTGTGATAGGAAGGTGGGATTAATGACATTCCTTCCGATTAGTGAATCAGCTGTCGTTGATTGGGTAGATGCTGTTTTTAAGAATGTTGTTGGGCCTACAAGAGAGATGATTAAGCAACAGTTCTCAAAGGACTATTATGATATTAACGAAGGCACAAAATTATTCCAGAAAGAATATTTAAAGTTATTGAGTGATGAATGATAATGAAAAAGTACGAATTACAGTCCTTATTGGCATCTATAATTGTGCATCGACTTTGGTAGAAGCTTTGGATTCATTAATGAATCAGACTTTTAAAGATTTCAAGGTCGTTTTGTGTGATGATGGTTCAAAAGATGATACATTAAAAATCGCAGAAGATTATGCTCGTAATCATGATAATATTATCGTGATAAAGAATGAGCATAATATGGGCTTGAATTTTACATTGAATCATTGTCTGGAGTATGCTGATACGGAGTATGTGGCACGTATGGATGGTGATGATATTTCAATGCCAACTCGTTTTGAGAAAGAAATCAAGTTTTTGGACTCCCATCCCGAATATGCCATTGTAAGCAGCCCAATGATTTATTTTGATGAACAGGGTGATTTTAGAATAGGAACACAGAGTGGTGAAGTTACAAAAAAAGATTTTTTTCATGGGAGTCCAATATGCCATGCTCCGAGCATGACGAGATCTGAGGCACTAAAAAGTGTAGGTGGATATGCTGTCGATAAGCGCTTACTACGTGTGGAAGATTATAATCTATGGTTTAGGATGTATGCGGCTGGTTACAAGGCATATAATCTTTCAGTACCGCTTTATAAGATGCGAGATGACCGTAATGCTATCGCTAGAAGAAACTGGATGACACGACGAAATGAGATGTACGCTATGAGTACTGGATTTAAAATGTTAGGACTGCCTTGGTATACTCAGATATACGCACTTCGTCCGCTTATAGCCCATATAGTTCCTTCGTGGTTCTATAAGTTTTATCATAGAAAATCATAACTTTATGAAAAAGAAACTATGCTTCATTGTTGCGGTTCCTATAACTGCACAAGCTTTCCTTAAAGATCATATTAAACTGCTGAGTGATCAGTATGATATTTATCTTGTAGGCAATATAAATTCAGACGATGATGTGAAAGGACTGGCCATTGCTGGGTGGAAGAAGATAGATATTGAAAGGGGCATATCTTTATCAAAAGATTTACGCTCTGTATGGCAAGCACAACGGTATTTCAAACAAATGAAGTTTGATGCCGTACATTCGGTGACGCCTAAGGCCGGTCTGGTTACAGCACTAGCAGGTAAATTGGCTGGTGTAAAGCATCGTACGCATATATTTACAGGCCAAGTATGGGCTACAAGTACCGGCGTGATGCGCTGGATACTGAAATCAATTGATAAGGTTATTGCCAATTGTGATAACCATATTATGGTTGATGGTAAATCACAGAGGGCTTTCCTTGAAAAGGAAGGCGTTTTAAAGCCAGGAAAGGCCTTGGTCTTTTGCGAGGGGTCTATTGCTGGTGTCAACTCTGAGAGATTTGTGCCAGATGCTAATGCTAGAAAAGAAGAGCGTGAAATAATTGGCATCAAAGATGGGGTATTGACATATATCTTCTTAGGACGTCTTAATCATGACAAAGGTATCGGAGAACTTTATGAGGCTTATAACCGACTTGCTGCAGAAGAAAAGGATGTTTTTCTTTTGCTTGTCGGATTTGATGAAGAAGGTTACTTGGATAAGTTGAATGAATTCAAAAATATCCAAGAGGGTAAGAATTTCCACTTCTATGGATCAACAAGTCAGCCTGAGCATGTGTTGAATGCTGGTGATGTGTTTGTGTTGCCTACGTACAGAGAAGGCTTTGGCTCAAGTGTGCTTGAAGCTGCTTGTATTGGCTTGCCAAGCATTTGTTCGGATGCATATGGCGTTTTGGATGCATACATAGATGGTGAGACAGGATTACAATGTAAAGTTGGTGATGTGGAATCGCTATATCAGTGTATGAAGAAATTGCACGATAATTCAGAATTGCGAATAAATATGGGTAGGAAATCAAGAAAGCGAGCATTAAAAGAATTTAATGTTAAGCCTATTAGTGAGGCATGGTTCAAATTCTATAAAAACATTTTAGGATAGGTATGAATCCATTTAGTAAATTATTAAATTGGTATTTCAGCAAGGAATCACTACCATATTGGTGCTTGTTTCTTGCTGACAGTATCATAGTGCTATTTTCTGGCCTGTTAACTTTTTGGTCTGAAAATAGAACGTTGGTGATGTTTAACGATCGTTTCGCTGTGCTATATACGGCACTGCTTTATGTCGCAATCAGTTGGATAGGTTGGCGACTGTTTAAAACATACCTCGGTGTGGTGCGTTATTCATCATTTGTTGATTTGATGAAGGTAGCATATGCAAACACCGTATCGACGGTAATAGTGATTGGCATATCATTGGTCTTGGAACACTATGAAGTAGATGCTCTTTGTGCTTTTACGCAGACAGAAATAATCATAACGTTTATCATTGCTACATTGCTGATGTGGGCAATGAGGGTTGTGGTTAAGACTTTGCACGATGTAACGCATAACGAGAATCAACCCTTGACAAGAGTCTTGATTTATGGGGCAATGTCAGGGGGAATTGGTATTGCTAAGAATATTAGAACACAAAAGCCTTCAAAATACGAGTTGTGTGGTTTTATTTCGCATGACAAGCGTGCAAAAAACATGACCCTACTTGGCGAGAAGGTGTATAACGTAGAAGATGATATAGCCACAGTTATAGAAAAAGAAAAGATTCAGGCTGTATTGGTATCACCACTTCGATTGGATGACTTCCGAAATAACCAGAAAATACAAGACGTGCTGATTCATGCTGGGGTTAAGATCTTTTTTGCTCAGCAAGCAAAGGAAGCCAGCGTGAAAGATGGTGAACTGACTGAGGATGATTTCGCAGGAATGCAATTGAAAGAAGTGTCTGTTGAAGACTTACTTCCTCGTCAGGAGATAAAGGTGGATATGGATTCCGTAGGTGCAATGTTGACTGGTAAAAGAGTCCTGATAACAGGTTCTGCAGGAAGTATTGGTTCAGAAATGGTCCGTCAGGTAGCTATTTACAAACCTTCTGCTATGATGCTGATAGATCAGGCTGAGACTCCTGAGCATGACATCAGGCTGATGATGAAAAAGGATTATCCTGACATCAAAGCAGAAACAGTCGTGACTACAATCTGTCGTGAAGATAGAATGGAACAGATTTTCAGTGAATTCAAGCCTGACTTTGTTTTCCATGCAGCAGCATATAAGCATGTTCCGATGATGGAGGATAATCCTTCAGAAGCAGTGCTGAATAATATTTATGGAACGAAGGTAATTGCAGACCTGAGCGTGAAATATGGCGTGAAGAAGTTCGTGATGGTTTCTACGGATAAGGCTGTGAATCCGACGAATGTGATGGGATGCTCAAAGCGTATCTGCGAGATATATGTTCAAAGTCTGAATAATACGCAGGATAAATGCCAGTTTGTGACTACTCGTTTTGGTAATGTATTGGGTTCGAATGGTAGTGTGATCCCATTGTTCCGTGAGCAGATTAAGAATGGCGGCCCAGTGACTGTTACTGATGAGAGAATTGTAAGGTTCTTCATGCTGATACCAGAGGCTTGTAAGCTGGTATTGGAGGCAGGTACCAAGGGCAATGGTGGCGAAATATTTGTCTTTGATATGGGCAAACCGGTGAAAATTATCGATTTGGCAAAACGCATGATAGCTTTGTCTGGTGCAAAGAATGTGGAGATAAAGATTACAGGACTACGTGAGGGCGAGAAACTTTACGAGGAGGTATTGAATGAGCTGGAGGGTACCAAACCTTCATTCCATGAGAAGATACGTATTGCAGAGGTGCGTCAGTATGATTATACTGCTGTAAGTAAGGATATTAACGAACTTATCAAGATAGCCCACCAGTTTGATAAGATGGCCATCGTTACCAAGATGAAGGCTATTGTGCCTGAATATAAGAGTAATAATTCTATTTACGAGAAACTGGATAAGTAATGTTATACAAGATAGCCCATATACTGAGAGATAAACTGAGTTGGCTGTGGAATATCATTGAGTGGATAAATGGAGTGATATTTTATATGAGGTATGGGAAAAAGTTAAAAACTTTTGCTTTTACTACAGTTCCTGATGGGTATGATATTGTACCCATCAAAATGATTCCGACTCTTGAATTGGTTGCCTTCTTTGAGCGTCAACCAGAAGAGGCTTATACCTATTTCAGACCTCATGGATTTGACATTAAGAGCATAAAGTTGCAACAAAGGAATAAGGCCTTTTTGGGTTATGTGCTGAAAGATAAAGCGAATGGAGCCATTGCTGGTTACTGTTTCAATCGTTGCTTTTTCCATGGCCAGGGATTCCGTGGTAGAATGGTTGATATAGACTATCGTGGAAAGGGGCTTGGTACTGCCATGAACAAAATTTTGAATGAGGTTGGTTTCGGAATAGGCTTGCGTCTTTTTGAAACAGTATCGAAAGACAATGTTGCTTCATATCGTTCCTCTATATCTGCAAGTAATGTAAAGGTGGTGAAGGAACTGGAGCATAATGAGATGTATTTGGAGATACTGCCATCATGAGCACAAATAATCAAGAACTGTTCTTTGAGCTGCTTCGAACCGGACTATGGGAGAATACTACAGTTCATGATTCTTCGACTAGCGAAGCGGCAGGGCCGAGCGCATGGTTCACGATTCATGGTTCAGTCAACTTCGATTGGAATGAGGTTTATCAACTAGCAGAAGAACAGTCTGTTATTGGGCTTGTTCTTGCTGGAATTGAAAAGACGAACACGAATCGCACGGATAACACGAATAGAGTGCCACAAGAATTGCTATTGCAATGGATTGGGGAAGTGCAGATTTTGGAACAGCAAAACAAGGCGATGAATCTATTCATTGCTGAGTTGATAGAGAAGTTGCGAAATGCTGACATCTATACATTGCTAGTGAAAGGACAAGGTATTGCCCAATGCTATGAGCGGCCATTATGGCGAGCTTGTGGGGATGTCGATTTGTTGTTGAGTGCTGATAATTACGAAAAGGCAAAATCATTCTTGACTCCTCTTGCAAACCATGTTGATCCAGAAGAAAGGGTGATGAAGCATCTGGGGATGACGATGGGTGAATGGATAGTAGAACTGCATGGAACAATGCATACTGAGATTTCTCCAAAGGTGAACCGGGGTGTTGATGAGGCGCAAGATGCATGTTTCAAAAGTGGTGGTGTTCGTTCATGGAATAATAGTGGCACAAATATTCTTTTGCCCTCTCCAGATAATGATTTGATACTCGTTTTTACTCATATCTTAGAACACTTCTTTGTAGAAGGTGTCGGTTTGAGGCAGGTATGTGACTGGTGCCGTTTGCTTTGGACATATCGTTCGGAGCTGGATCTACAGTTATTAGAATCACGGATACGAAAGATGGGCTTGATGTCTATATGGAAAGCTTTTGGGGCACTGGCTGTAGATGTACTTGGTATGCCGAAGGAAGCAATGCCGTTCTATGATGCACGTTACAAAAGCAAGTGTGTAAGAGTGTTGGAACGCATATTGAAGAGCGGTAATATGGGTCATAACAATGACCTGAGCTATCACGAAAAGTATTCCGGCTTGACATATAAGTTGGTGGCCTTATGGCGAAGAATGAAGGATTTCGCTGGATTTACTAGGATATTTCCTATTGATGCGCCAAAGTTCTTTGTGCATTATGTGTTTAGTAAGATATGATAATAGATACAGAACTACTTGGTAAGGTTAGCGCACAAGCGAAGGAATCTCCTCGTTTGCGAATGAACTATAATTTTCATCAGAGTCTTGATGAGAAGTGCCATCGGTTTCTGAATGCTGTGGAGCCTGGGACGGAAGTGCCTATTCACAAGCATCCCACGAAAGATGAGACGTTTGTGCTACTTCGTGGTAGAGTTAGAGTGAATACCTACAATGATGATGGTACAGTGGTAGAGAGTGTAATACTCTGCCCAGAGGAAGGACTGTATGGGGTGGATATTCCCAAGGGCGTTTGGCATAATGTGGAAAGCCTGGAGTCAGGGAGCGTCTTCTTTGAATGCAAGGAAGGGCCGTTTGTGGAGCATGAAATAGATGGAATCTTAGAAGTCAAACGATGATTCGATAAACTCATCACAAGTTAACGAAAACGAAAATCAATTCAAGATTTTTTTGATGGTTACAGGTTAACAGTTAACACTAATAACGCTTCGCTTTAGTTTTAAGATTCAGGTTTCAGGTGAACACGAATTACCATTAATTGTCCATTAATTATTCGATAATTATGAAGTATCTGAAGGCTATGTGGCTGTTTTGCTCATACGTTTTTGTGCCGCAAAGGAGACCTGAAATAGATTACGTGATGAATAAAAATATATCAATAGTATAACTAATAACCAATTATTACGATTATGGAAGAAAGGCACTTAGGGTTCATAGTGAATGATTAATGGTTAAGGGTTCACGGTGAAGGGCTATAAACATATGAGAATAGAGTTTCTTCAAGCAGGTACAGGCGATAGCATTTGGATAAGTCATAACCCAAAGAACATTGTGATAGATGGCGGGAAATCAACGTCAGCTATCAAGGAGCGCTATGACCAGATGCCACAGGACGAGAACATAGACCTGCTTGTGGTAACCCATATCGATTCTGACCACATAGCTGGAATCATCGCATTGGTTAAGTATATGAAGGAGAAAGATGAACTTGGCAGGCTTAAAGAGGTATGGTTCAACTTTCCCAAGAAAGAAAAGACAAACGAGTATTCGGTTAACGAAGGAAATGAATTGTCAGATCTACTAAGCAAGATAGACGGACTGAATTGGAACAACAATACGTCGGAACTGCTTGGTAAGAAGATAGAAATAGGAGACCTCAATCTACAGGTGTTGGCACCAGACCACGACGTAGCTTACGAGTATAAACCTGAGGCTCCTAAAGAAATGGGCGCAGAACAGAAGGACTGGGAGGTCAAGCTTAAAACCTTGATAGAGTATGTGGATGATGACAATTTGGATGCATGTGGTCCCAATAGCCAATCAATAGTTATATTAGTGGAGTGCGACGGAAAGAAAGCATTGTTTCCCGGCGATTGTACACCTCAGGAACTCTATGATGCGTTACACGCCTATAACACCATTCACGAAACTCCCCTTATATTGGAACTGATGAAACTGCCTCACCACGGGAGTACGCGAAATATAACTAAGGAAATTATCAACGAAATAGATAGTCAGAACTTTGTCATATCGACAAAGAAGAATAACAAGTATGGTTTTCCACAAAAGGAAACGATAGCCAAGTTGATAAGCTACAGGAATGGTGAAGAGAAGGCTATCAACGTGTATTTCAACTATGAAGATGCGCTGGACGCACTTGGTATTACGGAAGAAGAACAGAACGATTACAAGATAAAACTCAGTATTTGCCGTGGATTCAGCATTTGATATTCGTAGTAACTGTGTCAGGATAAGAGCTGACATCAAGGGCAGAGGCCTTCAGTTTAAGGGGAGTGGTGTAATCTACTCGCTGAAACAGGAGGCTGGTTACGACTATGTGCTGACGGCACAGCATATACTGAAAGAGGGAGATGCAAAACTGGAGCAGAAGATAGATCAGGTAGGGAAGATAGAAATCGACCTCTATGAGAATGGCAGTTTTACTCCCTATAAAACTATCGAGAAAGATGATATTGCCAAGTCCTTGGTTCCAATTGGAGATGATTTCCTCATCATCAGAATAGCGCAAGGGAGTAGAGACTTAACCAATTTCCTGCTGGCAGAGGACTTGATAGAAGAGAAACCTTTGAAGTTGTATGGCATTTCGAGGGAGGCACAAGATGTGCTTACTCCCTTGGAATGCAAGTGTGTGGATGAGCGCGCGGAGATGGTCCATATAATGGATGCTGTTGACGATATGGATAGTCTGCACGGTATGTCGGGAGGTGGCGTGTTTGCCAAAGACCAACCTCTGATGTATGGCGTGCTATGGAAGCAGGCCACTTCAAAAGGGGAATTCCACAATGTCAAGATTTCGCAGAATCTGGAAATCCAAATCAACGAACGGCTGAAGGAACTGGAATGGGAGGCAGTTGAATTCATTAATATCGCAGAGTGTAAGCGGGCGATGATGTCTGTTTATCATCAAGAGTTCCATGACCTCAACGACACGATAATTGTAAATAGCAAAGATTCCCGATTCCCATTGAAAGAACGGTTTGTTATGCCTGATTTCATTGACGAGGTACAACGAACGAAAAAGGTAGAAAAGCAGGAAGGCTCGGGGATTACACTGCCAAAGTTGGAGTACACTGCTATAGAACCGCTGGCCACTGAAATGCAAAAGTTCGCCAATCAGTACCTGATACAATTTTACGGGCAGTTGAGCGAAACGAGCAATAGGGAGGTAAGGACACCGGCTACAGCGATACTCAACCCGGACAGAAAGATACTTCTCATCGTTGGAGGTCCCGGCTCAGGCAAGTCGTCACTGCTGAAGTATTTAACTTTGCAATTGCTCAAAGGACAGCTTTCATCGTATGATGGATACCTGCCCGTATGGATGCCGTTTTCGTATATGGCAAACAGTGGTGACAGTGAGGTTGAAGATGTAATCAAGGACTGGCTGCAAGGGAAGAAACTGTGGGAAACATGCAGCCACTACATAGATTACGCCTTTGAGCATCGGAAGATATTGCTTATTGCAGATGGAATAGACGAGTGGGGTGATGACCCCTTGCAGGCAGACAGGGTTATAAGAAAAGTGAAAGCTGAGACAGATGCAGGTAATATGCTTGCTATATTTTCAAGTCGTGAATACGGCATTGCTAATATAAACTCCCCTTTCAGTGCAGAGGATACATATACCATAGCACCGTTGAAGCAAAGCCAACAGGACAAGTTGGTAGAGAAATGCGTGGAACACTATAACGGTCTGACGCACGAGATAAAGCGGACGGCATCAATTCTGACCGCCAAATTGAGGACGTTGCGCGATGTTGACAGAATGAAAGAGAACCCCATGCTGCTGACCATACTGATAGGCCAATACCTGCAAGGCAATGAACTGCCCCATAACAACATAGCTGCCATGGACAGCATTGTGGAGCAGTTGTTTGTCAAGCATCAGCGTTCGCGCAAGTATCAGGGTTACGACTATAGCAAACTGTTTGACTATACGAGCAACAAAATGATGCTGGGTGTGCTGTCGAAGGAAATGTTCGACTACTATGGTGAAGGGAGCATGGACAAGACTCAGGCAGAGAGTCTGCTGAACCAGTACCTGAACCAACAGGCACCCGGACATGAATTGAGCAATGCCCATTTGGTGGATGAATTGTTCCACCACGACACTCATCAGATAGGTGTGATAGAAGAGCGCACAGGGAGACGCATATCTTTCTTCAATCGTCAGTTGCAAGAGTTTATGACGGCCAAATATCTGTCGATAGATGTCAACAGGGCGAAGGAATACATTCAAGAGCACGCGGCAGACAGATTACAGCACCAAGTAGTGTTGTTCCTCTTTGAGATGCTGCCAGCATCAGCATTTAAGGATCTATATACGGTATTGAAGTCTATAGAAACCAATGATTACAGAGACTATTATCTGAATTTATTGAAACTGGAAGTGCTGGTGAGGTCGGTAAAGGCACCGAAGGAGTATTTGCTTAGAGAAGTAGAGACATATATACAGCGTATAGAATTGGAAACGGATTATGACATCAAGCATGATTTGTTGGAAATTCTGCTTGACGGACTGTATAATGCAGCTTTGGTGGAGCGTATAGAAGCGTTCTTGTCGAATTATATTCCGGCAGCTACAGTATATCATGATATCAGGCTGAATGGTCTCATGCATGTGGAGAACTTAACGGAAGAGGAAAAGAAATTCTTGGTACTGGCCATTGTCAATGGGGAAGTAGCCAACAAAATACTGGCTTCGGAAGTTATAAGAAGACATATAGCTGGTGATGCGGAACTGCTGGGGATGGTTAACGCCTATCTACAACCATCGACGATGCCAGATGTTGCTGCTTTCTTTATCAGGAGTGTCATTGTAAAAGGAATAGACATTGAGAAGGAAAAAGAACTGATAGGAGGCGTCGAAACATTCGGACAGTTTTCTCGGTTCTATAAGACAGAACTCTCTTTGTTCAACGGTGAGACAGTAGATGCCAAGGATTTTATAAGTCTGGTATCGGAACTGCCTTATTCCTTGGATAGCGAGGTTGTCAGGGTAATGAGGAAATACTTCGCACAAAACGAAGAACTAAGAGAAGTTGCCCTGAAATCAGTAGTTGCCCAATTCAGGCAACAGGCAGAACTGGACAAGGGGATGGCATGGCAATACATTCTGGCTTGTTGGATAAACTACCCGGATGTTATTCGGGCGATAACAAGAGAATTGGAGAAAGAATTTCCTTTCAATTTTGGAAGCAGCTATGAACTATGGCAAATCATACAACAGCAGAAACTGTCGCCGGAACTGCAAGGAGTCATTACTGAATGGGCTGTTAACAGATACGAGAAGCATATATGGGGTGCAGAAAGTGTTATTATTAATACGATAGCCAAAGACCCCAGAATCAAGGCGAAGCTAATGGCCTCATTAGACACCTATAAGTCTTGGATGCATATTATCGTGCATCCGCTTGTTACTAACTGGGGTGATGACGCAGACGTGGTTGAAAGGTTGCAAAGATTCCTTGCTGAAGAGTCCGTGGAGAGGTCATCTTGGATTGCAGAATATGCCTACAAAATATACAAAGGAGACGAAGCCCGGATTAAGGCCTTCTATGAAAGGTGTATAGAAGACGAGGGGTTAGGGACTCCGAAGGAACGGGCAGTCATTGAATATATCCGTTACTATAAGGAAGAATTTGCAGAGAAATATATTCACAGGATACTTGACGGAGAAATCGTCATGAGTGGCAATATTCTGGGAGCAAAATGGGGCGTGCTGAGTGCAGTGATAGATAATTATCCATCTCGCCAGGATGTACGGGAATTCTTTGAACATAACTATGCTGATGATTACAGATTCGCCGGTCAGATTATTGCCAAGTATCATGGTTCGGAACTGGCTTCCAGAATGGTAAGCAAGTGGCATCATTTGGACACGAAGCTAAGGTTGATGATGATACACAAAATCAACAACTTGTCTGTCATAGACGACCGTATAGAGGCGATGCTGAAATCATACCCGCAAGAAGGCAATGCATACTTACTTTGCGATACCGCCCTTTGTTTGGCAGGACACCTGAAGAGAGAGGGAAAAGACGAAGAAGTGTGGAAGATTGCAGAAAATGCGTTTGACACACAGATGCTGACAACAGAATTGGTTCTTTTGCAATTTGGTTGAAAAAAGCATGTCGTCTATGGTTGTTTTTTTAAAATGCACCATGCCTGAGCAATGAAAAAAGACAGGGCAGACAGTCCTTGATAACCACTTGAAATTTAAGT
>Ga0310691_10003849_pt1 | contig 17440 bp, 15 predicted proteins | sample 176DNAGHGlowgp2_FD_203887 | JGI IMG/M metagenome (GOLD analysis project Ga0310691, IMG submission 203887) | Sheep rumen microbial communities from Palmerston North, Manawatu-Wanganui, New Zealand - 1766 DNA GHGlow gp2 (v2) (version 2) | ecosystem: Host-associated > Mammals > Digestive system >...
TATACCATGCATGCATGTATTTATAAAGTGTAAAAAAGAGACTGTAGCAGTTTTTCAACTGTTACAGCCCCTTTTTTTGCATTCTGATTATTCCTGTAATCTGATCAGCCCTTGATTTTCCTTACGAATTCCGCAATGGCGTCATCTCTGCAGTCGCGGAAGAAATATTCATCAAAATGATCTCCGGCAAATGCGCCTTTTACAAGCTCGGGATCCAGATCCGCAAGAATCTCGGTGAGCGGGCGGAAAGCCTTGGCCCGGACTCCGTCCAGAATCTTCTTGTTCGCCTGCTCCGGAACCACCCTTTCTTTGGGATATCCGCCGCCGAACGGCTCACTGAACAGTTTCTCGAAAATGTACTGAAGGTTCAGTTCACCACCCCATCCAAAGCCAAGCGCAAACGGAATGGAAATTGCATTTCCATCATTGATCTGGGCAAAGGTGTAGGCATCCAGTGGGTTTTCCACATGTCCGCAGATTACTCCCGGAAAAGAATTAAGAGCCAGCATCGCCCCTTCTCCGGTTCCGCATCCAGTGACAACAAAGTCAGCCGCGCCGGAATTCAGAAGCACCGCCGCAAGAATGCCGTTCTGAACATACGTCAGCTGTGCCTTGTCATCGGCGGAATACATACCGTAATTCACTACTTCAAATCCCTTTTCGTCGGCCACTTTTTTCAGTGCACCTTCAATAATACCGTTTTTCGCAGCCTGTGAATTCTCATTAATCAACGCAATTCTCATATCTGTTCCTCTTCTTTTCTTTTCTCTATTATAATCCGCTTTCAGTTTTTCCGAACATTTCTCCATGAGTCTTCAAAGGGTCATGACAGCCAGTGAGCAAGAAACAATTCCTCAGAAAGAAACAGGATAATGAAAGAATAACCAATGAGATCGGATGTCATTCTTTTTACCTGGTTTCCTATATACACGCTTGCATGTATATGGTTTTCCCGTGTCCGCACGGGATCTGTTCAGATTCGAAAACTGAAAGACGCATTTGCATGCATAATGGAAAAGAAAGCGGACGTCATTTCCTATTTTCAGGCATTGATGATTGCGGCGGCATCCAGAGTCGAAACAGGCAATATTTCCATAGTCGCGACATCATCCTGACAGGAGTTCCCGGCACAGCATTTGGGATGTGGTTTATGGCAATCACCACAGAATCCTCTGCTGCACTTGTTCCGATGATGTCAGCACTTTTCTTAGCGATCGCACCGTTTCCCATCATTACTCATTTCAGCCAGATTCTGCTGGCTCTTTCCGCTGTTTTGAAGGACGCCTTTCATTTTCAGGTTTTCTTCATAGTTTTTACAGGATTCTCGTCTTCTTCCGATATCTTGATGGGACGGGAAGCGGTTGTCCCTATCATTGCATCGTACTGCCAACAAAAAACCGCATTTGCGCACTGAATCATTGAAAGATTCAGGAAAGAACCCCATCTTTCATGAATCCAGCATAGGTATTCATCACACGGATGTATGAAAAAAAACATCTGATATTTCATTAATTAAACGCTTTAAATAATCCGCAGTTTATTTTATATTAAGAAATGTGAGGTACATGATTTATTCCTAAGATTGAAAAAATCTTGCATTGCCTGCGCCAATGAAGACCATTCCGATCCGGAATACACATGGTTTTTCTGATGTATTAGAAATGAGGCATAGTATGCATTCTACAGGAATGAACAATGATCGAATCAGAAAATCGAACCGCGCTGCCATTCTGAATATCATTGCGGCCCGCGGTCCTCTTTCCAGAAAGGATATCGCTGAACTCAGCGGTCTGACTCCCGCATCTCTCACTCAGATCACCGCCCCTCTGATTCAGAACGGACTTCTTCTGGAAAGCGGAAAAGCCGCCAGCGGAAGCGCCGGCAGAAATAAAGTTCTCCTTTCTCTGAATTATGATTTCTGCCATATCCTCTGTTTTCATATTGAACGTGAGAACACGGTGCTTTCCGTCTGTAATCTTCGCGGGGATGTTCTGCGGCAGAAAAAGTATAAGACTACCGGAAGCCGTGATCCCGAACATTTTCTGAGCCGGATGGCGGCGATCGGACTGAAGATGACTGCCGATCTGCCTGTCAGAGGTGCCTCCGTCAGTATATCCGGCCTTGTCGACCGGGAAAGCGGTGTCTGCAGCCATACGTTTGGAATCTGGGATGGTGACGTGCCTCTTAGGTCCATTCTCGAAAAGAATCTTGACCTCCCTGTTACAGTCGAAAATAACGTGAATGCGTTTGCGAAAGCAGAAATCATGTACGGAGTAGGTCGTGAAAAAGAAAACCTTCTGTTGATCAAATGGGGTCCCGGGGTAGGCTCCGCAATTGTCGTCAACGGAGAAATCTACGAAGGACGCCATGGACGTACAGCAGAACCAGGACACTTTATCGTTGTAAAGAATGGTGCACTCTGCAAGTGCGGAAGAAGAGGGTGTCTCGAAACCGTAGTTTCCTATGAAGCGCTTCAGAAAATCCGTTATTTTCAGGAAGGAGAACTGGAACAGGCTTATCTTTCCGCCTCGAAAAAGGAAAAGCAGCAGTTTGATGAAGCATTCGACCTGTTTGCCCGTACCATCCTGAATGCTATTACAGCTCTTGCGCCTGATCGGATCGTTCTTTATGGAAACCTCTTCAAAAGCGATACGGCACGGGAGAAGGTACTTTCTGCCATCAAGCAGTACGATCCGCATTTCTATGATCCAAGAATCATCTATTCTTCTCTGCGTGATCAGAATACCTGGATCGGCCCGGTTGCGGCATACGCGCAGAAACTGTTCGAAGAATTCTGAACCTGTTCACAGGTTCTTTTCTTTCTGTCCGTTCAGAAAAAAAGCAGGACACTGCCTGCCTGGAAAACCAGATCATTTTCATTACTCTTCCTGAAGCCATTTTGTTCCGGCGGAATAGATTTTCAGAAGCACTCCTCCGAATAGTACAGCACATATGGAATCCATGATAAATGCCGTCACTCCCTGCCTGAACGCAAGCAAAACATCCGTTTTGTAAAAGAAAATATCCAGCAGCGGGGCAACGATAAGCCAGGAAACCGCATGACCAAGAACAGCATACATCGCATAGATTTTGAATTCCTTTAAGCCGCATACTCCGGATTTCAGCGTATCGGCAATTTTTGAAGTTGCCCCTCCGCATATCGCAGCACTGACCCCCGACGCAATAATCCATGACCACCATGGAGAGCCATAGGCAAGATAGTCATTCATCATATGACCTGCAAAAGCAACAAGAAATCCGCACAGTCCTCCGAACAGTGTTCCAAAAACAGACGAAACACCATATGCAATCTGAAAATTGGTTTCCGGAACCGGAGAAGGTATTTTTACGAACATAAAAAGGACAGTAAACAGAGAGGATCCCAGACATATTGCGACCAGCGCTCTAGCAGTTGAGTTATTCATACGTTCTTTCCTTATTTTCAATATTGTACCACTTGTCCGTTCTGTACACACTCTGACTGCTCCTGTTTCAGAATCCCATATCAGAGATGTCTGATGTTTCTGTTTTTTCATCCACAGAATCCTCTCATGAAAGAATCTGCCGCTTTTTCTTCCTTCATGAAAAAACCCGGATTTTCAGTATCCGGGTCATTTTCTCATCATTTGAACATTCAGACATTTACATCACAAACTGGTAAATGGTAAATGCGAAATAGATGCACAGAAGCAGAATTCCCTGCCATTTATACAGTTTTCCTTTGGTGACTGCCGGCACACACATAATAAGCATTACGGTGAGCATGACCGGAATGTCCACAACCAGAGAGGAATTCATGCCGGCAATCATCTTCTCACTCGGAATGGAAAACGGTGAAATGGAAATTGCCGTACCGCTGACGAGAACGATATTGAAGAGGTTCGCACCGATAATATTGCCAAGAGACAGGGCGCCGGTTCCCTTGCGAAGAGAAGTAATCGCCGTAATCAGTTCCGGAAGAGAAGTCCCAAGAGCTACCATGGTCAGTCCGATCACCGAATCAGGAACTCCCAGTGCTTCCGCAATAATCGTTCCATTGTCTACCAAAAGGTCCGCACCGACCGCAATTGCCGCAGCTCCAACCACAAGAAACAGGATTTCCTTGGCCAGTGTCATCTCCTTTTTCTCTTCCTGACTGTCACCTTCCGGTTCACTGTCTTTGGAAGTCATCTGCCGGACAGAAATAATCATGTATGCGACAAACATCGCAAGAAACATGAATCCATGCCATCTCTGGAAGGTTCCTGTCGTATAGGCAATTGCGCAATAGATCAAAGCTGCGATAAAGAAAGCAATGACCGGTGTGCGGATGGTTTCCTTTTTCACAGGTGCCGGATGAATTGCGATCGTCAGAGCAGCGATCAGCGAAGTGTTGCATATGATGGATCCAATCGCATTACCGTAGGAAATACCGCTGTTACCCTGCATGGCGGCCTGCGCGCTGACCATGACCTCGGGAAGTGTTGTTCCTATGGATACAACTGTCGCACCGATCAGAAGCTCGGGAAGATGAAACCGGTGAGCAATTCCGACCGCGCCGTCTACAAACCAGTCCCCTCCTTTAATCAGAAGTGCAAATCCAAGCAGAAAAAGTAATACTGCAATAAACATAGTTTACATAACTCCTATCCCACCTATTTGTTTAACATCTTAACCGCATTCTGTCCTTAAACAATTACGCCTGTTTGTCAACCGTTAAAAAGGAACAGCATGTTCCGCTGTTCCCTCTTTTCTCAGAGATTATTCGCCTTTTTCAAGCGCGAGAGTTCTTGTGGTGATATCGCACACAGAGCTTGGACCATAGTACTGAATTGCACCAGGGAAGGTATATGCTGTTTCAACCGCCCAGGTATCACGCTGAGACTCAAAATAGCGGAACGGTTTGCCATCCAGTTCTACCAGGGCCTTGCGGATCACCGGCTTGTCTTCTCCGTGTCTTCTCTCCATATTCATCATCTTGGTGATGGGCATACCGCCGGCAACCCATTCATCTGCAGGTTTGGAAAGATTGGAAATCTTGGACAGATATCCGTTGTATCCATACTGAATGAGCATGAACGCATTGTATCCAAGGCTGTAGCAGTAGTCCGCATCAAAATTGGACGGGAAAGCACATCTTCCCTCATATCCGAAGAAGTGATGAAGCGGGCTGAACTTCCCGTTATAGGTTCCGGCTTTCTTTCTCTCATCCAGTTTTGCCTTGACCAGAGCAGAGAACAGCTTCTCAGATTCAATCAGAGAAACCTGAACGTTTCCGTGCGGATCCCGTTCCAGGAAAAGCTGCTGCTGAATCGTCTGAGGCAGGATTGCAAATACTGCCATGGATTCCTTGGTAAGACCCTTTTCAATGAATGCGTATTTGTCATCCCAGGTCGGAAGCGCGTTGAATTCATCTGCCTTGGCGCCGGCAAGAAGCTCATTGATCTCACTGATCAGAACGGAGAATTCCGGAACAAACTCAACAACACCTTCCGGAATAATCGCGACACCGAAGTTCATTCCCTTTGCGGCGCGATTCGCGACGGAATCAGCGATGTAATCAGCAATCTGTGACAGAGACATCTTCTTCGCGGCAACTTCTTCCGAGATCAGACAGATGTTCGGCTGTGTTTCAAGCGCCGCTTCAAGAGCAACGTGGGAAGCGGAACGGCCCATGACCTTTACAAAATGCCAGTACTTCTTTGCGCTGTTGGCATCCCGTTCAATATTTCCAATCAGCTCGCTGTATGTCTTTGTGGCTGTATCAAAGCCAAAGGAACATTCAATATCCTCATTTTTCAGATCGCCGTCAATGGTCTTCGGGCATCCGATCACCTGAACACCGGTTTCATGAGCAGCGAAGTACTCTGCCAGAACAGCTGCGTTGGTGTTGGAATCATCACCGCCGATGATGACAATTGCAGTGATTCCGTGTTTTTTGCAGACCTCTGCCGCAACCGCAAACTGCTCCTCTGTCTCAAGCTTGGTTCTGCCGGATCCGATAATGTCAAAGCCTCCGGTGTTTCTGTATTCATCAATGAATGAATCCGTGAATTCTACAAAATCATCCTCCAGCAGTCCGCTCGGTCCGTTTCTGAATCCAAGCAGAACATTACCTGCGTCAGTCTTTTTCAGTGCATCATAAAGACCGCAGACAACGTTGTGTCCGCCCGGAGCCTGACCGCCGGAAAGGATCACGCCGACAACCTGTTTCTTCGCAGCGGAAGTGTTCTGACCCTTCTCAAATGTAATTTCTTTTTTTCCGTAGGTATTCGGGAAAAGCGCCTTGATCTTCTCCTGATCCGCTACGCTCTGCGTCTCTGCACCTTCTTTTACAGAGATCTCGGAAATTCCGTGTCTCAGCATGCCGGGAAGCTTCGGCTGATACTTGAGTCTTTCCTTCTGAAGTGGTGAAATATTCATTGTTTTCTCCTCTTTTCAACAAGAAAATGATAAATCATTTACGGTTCAAAGTGAACCACCCTTGACAGAAGATCCGATGTTTTTCATAAAGGAAGATCTCTTTCCCAGGCACCCTTTTCAGAAATGATGGCGCAGCTAAAAAAAGCGAAGTTCTCTCCGCTTTTTGTTATTCCGTTCTGAGCGCCGTCACCGGATCCTGACGGGCAGCCTTGCGGGAAGGGATAATACCGCCGATCAAAGTGAGCATAACGCTCAGCGCAATCAGAGCCAGGCCGGTGGTCACCGGCAGATAGGCGGTGATTTTCTGATTGTCCGCAATCACATGAATCAGATAGTTCCCAGGCAGAAGCAGAAGTCTTGAAATACCTACTCCAAGAAGTCCCGCAAGCAGTCCGATAATGAAGGTTTCCGCATTGAAGACCTCCGATATATTCCGTTTGGACGCACCGATCGCTCTCAGAATTCCGATTTCTTTCTTCCGCTCCAGTACGCTGATATAGGTTATGACACCGATCATGATGGAGGAAACAACCAGAGAAATCGCCACAAACGCGATCAGAACATAGGAAATCATATCTACGATTCTGGTTACTGATGACATCAGCACGCCGACAACATCGGTGAATGTAATCACTTTGTCCTCATTTTCCTTTTTCATCCGGTCATTGTATTCATTCAGGATCTGAATCACCTTTGACTTGCTTTCAAAATCCCTGGGATAAATGGAAATGGCGGACGGTTTGTTCATATCCGTATAGCCGATCTTCCTGAGATTGCCGTCATAGGTATACTGCGCGGAGTTCATCATCGACATCATCAGCTCCTGCAGGTCCTCTTCATCCATTGTCATGCTGAAGGCTCTTGAGAAGGCACTTGCGTCAAAACTGATCGCATTTGCGAACTGATCTGCCATGCCGCTCATACTCTTGGTCATTGAGTCCGTAATCTTATTCATAAGATTGGTCATCATGTTTGTCATAAGATTCGTAATCATCTCGGTAATCGCATCGGCGAATGCCGTGCTGTTTTCCTCGATGATTTTCGTAACGGATGCCTCGAGCGCCTGTTCATCAACCACTCTGCTGATGCCGTCGCGGATCAGCTGAGATCCTTCCCTGCTTCTGACAAACTTCATGAAGGACTCCGGAAGCTTGCTGATATCAGGGCTTCCGGTTTCTCTTGCATACACTTCATACGCATCCGCAAGCGCATTCACAAGATGAAGGATATCCTCATCCTGAATGGCAATCTCATGCTTTGCAACAATCGCGGCGGCTTCCGCTTCCACTGCCGCATGACCTTCTTCCATGCGGAGATATTCGGCAAGAGACGGAACCGGTTCTTCCGGATGCTCCTCTGCGTATTTCTCAGCCCACTCCTCATAGATCTGTGTGACATGAAGAATCGCGTCCGTCAGCTCCTCAGGGGTAATCGTGGTGATGTTGGAATTGTTGATGATGGTCCAGATTTCTTTTCTCAGCAGTTCTCCGGTACTGTCTTCAAAGAGAAACTTTGTGAACGCCTGGGGAAGCTTTGAATAGTCTGTGGATGGATCCTTGGAGGCATAATCCATATACTTCTGCACCACCTCGACCGCCAGCTTCAGAAGTTCCTGCTGATCAATATTGATATCGAGATCCGACAGCATGCTCATGAGATCCATCGAAGGCATGGCCGAAGAATCAAATTCCATCGTCCCGCCGCCCATCAGATCGGAAAAATCCATATTGGAAAGATCTGAGAATGCATTTTCATCAAATTTGAGCGCGGAAGAATCGAACTGAAACGCATTCTGAAGAATGTCTGTATTGACCGTGAACATCGACTCCAGTCCGAAATCCGGCTGCTCCGTATCTGAGAAATCACGGCCGGTGAACACATTCACCGAATGATTTCGCATCTGCTCTTTTGTAATGTCCTTGCCATACGCGATAGTCGACAGATCTCCCTTCAGGTCATACGGGTAATAGATGCCTGATGTCAGCATCGTGACATCCACCTCCGGTTTTCGGACGGCGACGCCGGTGATTTCCATGTCCTCGCCGTTTCTCACCAGATTCATCATATAATCATGATCTTCGGTTTTATCCACCCAGACCTCATATTCACTGTCATAGCGGTAGTAATCCGCGCTGTTGACCAGTTTGAACCGAATTCCCAGGAAGTCCTCATACTGATAGGTCCTGCCGACCGGATCCGAAGTGACGTTTTCTTCATTCATGAAGCGGGCGATCATATCATCCAGTTCCTTCGAATCACGCAGTCCGAGTGTATAGAGCATGAAATCGGAAATACTTCCATCGGAGAACAGAACCAGTACCAGTTCATGGTTGTTCTGCGGCCAGTGGCCGGCTACGATATCATACTTATCCTTGTACAGACTGTCCTTCTGCGGAAGGGAATAGAACATATCCGTCGACATCGCCATCGTCAGCATACTGTTGGTGGAGGTGCCTCCGAATCCCATCGGCGCCAAGGAACTATCCGGATTCACCTGCCGGTAGTCATCTTCTGAAAGACGGTAGATATGCGGCGTCAGAGAATAGGTATATTCAATGGCAGTCACATAGTTACCGATATCGCTTTCTGTTTCCATATACTTTTTCAGCGAGGCAAGGTCATTTGCCTTGGTTCTGCCGAGCATATTATTGATCATCGGCCGTTCCGTCACGACATCGCTTTTCTTTTTCTCGTCATCCGCATCCGCTGCCTGAGCCATCATGGACGCAAGATCAAAACTGGTGCTTGTGATCTGAACCGGATATCCCAGGAGTGTTTCTTCCTCGGTGTCCTTGATATACTGATTCACTCCATTGGAAAGAGCGATAATCAGGGCAATGCCGATGATGCCGATGGATCCGGCAAATGCCACCAGTATGGTTCGGGTGAATTTTGTCCGAAGGTTATTGAAGCTGAGAGACAGCGCAGTAAGAAGGGACATGGATGATTTTCCCATATTCTTATGTACCGCTTTTTCTTCTTCCACTTCATACGGATCCGTATCCGAGCGGATCACACCATCCTTCAGCTTGACGATTCTGGTCGCATACTGTTCCGCAAGCTCCGGGTTATGCGTCACCATGACAACCAGACGGTCCCTCGCGACTTCCTTCAGCAGATCCATTACCTGCACACTGGTTTCCGAATCCAGAGCGCCGGTCGGCTCATCTGCCAGAAGAATATCCGGATCGTTGACAAGAGCCCGCGCGATGGCGACCCGCTGCATCTGTCCGCCCGACATCTGGTTCGGTTTTTTATGAATCTGATCTCCGAGTCCAACCTTTTCCAGGGCTGAGATTGCTTTCTGGCGGCGTTCATTGCCGGAGATCCCGGAAATCGTCAGGGCAAGCTCCACGTTGGAAAGAACCGTCTGATGAGGAATCAGATTATAGCTCTGAAAAACGAATCCGATCGTATGATTCCGATAGCTGTCCCAGTCCCGGTCCTTATATTGTTTTGTTGAGATGCCGTTGATAATCAGATCACCGCTGTCATACCGGTCCAGACCGCCGATAATATTCAAAAGAGTTGTCTTTCCCGAGCCGCTGGGGCCGAGAATGGCAACAAATTCATTATCTCTCAGATTCAGACTCACATGATCCAGTGCCTTCTGAACCAGTGTGCCTGTTCTGTATTCCTTAGATATATCCTTAATCTGCAGCATGTATGTCTTACTGACTGTGCGTCACCCCTGTCAGTATACATAATCTAGCAACTTCAAACCCACAAATCAAACAATCTAACCGTGATCCATCTGTTTTTTCAGAGCCGGTTTGTAATCTTTCCAACCCGCTTGATTTCAATGGTAGTGTTTCCGTCACTGCCGGTTCTGAATTCGATGTAGTCACTGTTCTGAAAGTACTCTGCCGGAAAGGAGATTTCGATTCCTGTATCAGTGGTGATCTTCTGTTTTCTCATGGATGCGGAAATCACGGCACGGGGGAGTTCCACTTCCCGGGGGAGTGTTTTTTCCTCTGCTTTGCGGCGGAATACCTCAGCCATGACCGGTTTTTCCTCAAACACCTCAGAAACCAGTGTCTCCGTATTCAGCGGCAGTCCTTCCTTAACCGTATCCGAAATATAGTTCTTTACCTGACTCAGAACAGCCGTCGCGTTTTCTTCGCATTCTTCGGCCGCTTCGCAGGCAATTTCCTTGACCGCTTGGATGACTTCCTTCCGGGAAATACCATCTTCCGCTTCCAGAACATCTGTTTTCAGCAGCGTATGACCGTCCTTCCACTTCCCTTCATCCACAAAGCGGATTTCCCAGGTAATCATATTGACTGCCGCGAACGAACTCACCGGTTTGGAAAATGCCGGAAGCGCAGAAGTTCCAAACCGGATCGTATTGCTGAGGCGGCCGGTTTCAGCGCTTGTAAAACAGGTCATCATATCCTGTTCCTCGAGAAGGATGACCGCAAGCCATGGCACATCATCCTCCCGGTAATCCACAAACAGGCATTCAAAAGAACGTGCTTCTTCCTGTTCAAACCATTTGATCAGCTTCGAACACGCCTGTGCGGAAAACTGCGCAAGACTGAGTTCATCACGAAAATATCTCTGAAGATCCTTCTGAAAAACACTGTCCGCATGAAAGGTTCCCGGCTTTGTCCGCATATCATTGCGGCATCTGTTCACATAACGCCTGACATATTTTTCAAGCTGCGGTTCTTCAAGATCCAGGGTTTCTTCCGAAAGCACAATATTGTGTCTTCGACCGTCAAGAATATGCAGAATCGCTGTCTGCAGTTCCAGACCATGTTTCTGTTCCAGTTCCAGTTCAGCATCCGTATCGTTCATCAGGAGCCTCCTTTCCAGGAATGAATCATATGATTCCCTGACTGTCAGTTCAGCTTCAGGGCAGTTCTGAGCCGAGGCGCAGTCACCATGACGGCTGCTATTTTCAGTGCGTCACCCGGCAGAAAAGGAATGACACAGGCGCTGAGTGCGGTCATGAAACCGGCTTTGGCGGTGAACATAAACCATATTGTTCCGATTGCATAAAGGATTACAGTCCCGACAATCATGCCGGCAAGAAGGCTGTATTTGCCTGCGATTTTCTTTTCCTGGCCATAGCCGGTACAGAAAGCAAGCGGGATATAACCGACAAGAAACCCTCCGGTCACACCGACCAGAGCACTGAATCCGGAGGAATAGCCCGCAAATACAGGAATCCCAATACCTCCGAGAATCAGATAGAGCAGAGCACAGAGCGCTCCGTTCCTGCTTCCAAGCACAGCCCCTGCCAGCATGACGGCCAGGGTCGCAAGAGAAATCGGAACCAGCGTCGCAAGAGGAATCGAAATCGGCGCAAGGACACAGATCACTGCTGTCATAAGTGCAATTCTTGTCATTGTTTGTGTTGTCATAAAGTCTGTATGTACCTTTCTGATGTATGGGATATTTCTTTCTCTTCTGAATGAAAAGAAACATGCCGGATATGATTTTACGACAGTCCCGCGGTAAATGAAAGGACAGATTTCATACGATCTGACAGCGTTTTCATGATACGCTTATTGGGACTGAATGGAGGATTCTCACGATGAATATTGTCTGTCTGGACATGGAAGGCGTGCTCGTTCCGGAAATATGGATCGCCTTTTCGGAGGCAAGCGGAATTCCCGAGCTCCGGCGCACAACAAGAGATGAGCCGGATTATAACAAGCTGATGAACTGGCGTCTGAACATTCTCAGGGAACACGGTCTTGGTCTGAAGGAAATTCAGAAAACCATTTCGACAATCGATCCCCTGCCTGGCGCCAGGGCCTTTCTGGATGCTCTGAGGGAGAATACCCAGGTTCTGATCCTGAGTGATACGTTTGAACAGTTCGCGATGCCGCTGATGAAAAAGCTCGGGTATCCCACGCTTTTCTGTAACACTCTGGAGGTGGCTGAAACCGGTGAAATCACCGGATTCCGCATGCGTGTGGAAAAATCCAAGCTCACTACTGTAAAGGCGCTTCAGTCCATCGGGTATGACACGATCGCAAGCGGCGACAGTTTCAATGATCTGGATATGATTCTGGCTTCCAAAGCCGGATTTCTGTTCAGAACCACAGAGCAGATCAAAAGGGATTATCCGGATATTCCGGCCTATGAGGAGTTTGACGATCTTCTTGCCGCAATCCGTACAGCCTGCCGATAAGATTCACCTGCCCCATGGCAGGTTTTTTGCGTCAGAATATGCGGAAAACCGTTTTTCAGAGACTATATATAACTGTAGGGAACCCTTCTTCAGATGCTCATTTTCGTGCATTCCTCTCCTTCTTTTCCATTTCCGCGCCTGAAAAAGACTATAATGGTAATATCAGAGATTTCCCATGCGAAAACAGACTGATCCGTTCAAGAAATACATCAGCAGAATGGCGCTTGTGCGCCGTCTTTCAACTCCGTCTCTGGAGGGAATTCCGGATGCGGACAGTTACAGTGACCGTCTGAAGGACAATTTCGTGAAAATCGGTACCCTGGCAGAGGAAAACCGCTCCTTCCTGAACAAGGATTTTTTTCCGGTCATTCAGAAGGAGGATCTGCTGACAGAGGATGAGACAAAACAGCTTGCCGGATTCGGTTCCAGTCTGATTGACGCGGATACCGCAGAAAACCTCGATCTTCCGATTCTTTCCGTGCTGTCGGAGCGGCTTTTGAATGATGCCCGCAGCAAAGAGGATCTGAACACCCTGATCCGGCGTCTGGATGTGAGATATGATACCTGCTATGCCCTCATGAGCATGACCGGCCGGATCACAGCAGCTCCGGAAATAGCGGATCAGTATCGAAAGGCCGGTATTGAAACGGCATCGTTTTTTCTTTCTCTTCTCGAGCCCGAACAATTTGTGAAAATCACGGATGTACACTGCCGTGAGACAGTGCTTACAAACTCCCGGTATGCCGCCGTCTTTTATGAAGGGACACCGGCGGATGAAAACGGAAGCGGAAAGGATCTGGAGATACTGGAGCGGATGCTGGAAATATCAGAGGATCCGTTCTACCACCGTCAGGTCCCCAACTTCAACTGGCGTTATTTCCGTTACCGCACTCTCCATTACTACGCAAAGTCCACGGATTTTCATAATATCCGCGGTTTCAGTCACAGCATACTCCAGCGGATTCTCAGGCGCACGAAGGACTACTGGGACTTCTGGCATTCCGACCCCGGGTATTTCTCCCGCTTTGACAGCGAAAAGGAAGTCCGGATGGTTTATTCCCGCAATCAGTATCTGGCCGGGGAAAAAACCGCCGGGGAATTCCGGAAAGTTCTCTCAGACACTTATCTCTGCCGCAATGAACATGACTACAGTCTCAACGGCATCTATGACAATCTCCTGATCCCTGCGGAGTTTATCGGTCTGATCAGAAATGACATGATTTCTGAGGATGACCAGCTGCAGCTTCGTCTGATCTATCAGGATATGCTGAGATATATTTTCCGCATGCCGAACAGCGAAAGCCTTTCCTCCCTGCTTGAATACTGTGTGAAAATCATCAGTACCTACATTGAAGTGCCTGGCGGCATGACTTTTGAAGATATGGGGCTTCAATGCATGGCCGCCCTTCATCCCCCTACCTATCTGCATTCCCTGATGGTTGCTCAGCTGTCCGAATGCATCGCCGCTCATGCCGTGGACATCTGTCCGGATCAGCTGATGGGTGTTCTTGGATGCCAGAGCGCCGCGGAGGTCCAGGAAAAAAAGATCGCGATCAGCCAGTTTGCCTATCATTCCGCTCTCTGTCATGATTTCGGGAAACTGACCATTATTGATACCGTTCTGGTTTACGGAAGAAATCTTCTGGATATGGAATTCGGCCTTATTCAGACCCACCCGAAAAGCGGCTATGAGCTGCTGAAGAAGTATCCTTCCACCAGTTCCTATGCGGACATCGCACTGTATCATCACCGGTATTACAACGATCAGGCAGGCTATCCGAAAGATGAAAGAGCATCTGATTCCCCCCTGAAGTCCTTGATTGATCTAGTCCACTGCGCGGACTGCCTGGATGCCGCGACAGATGCGGTAGGAAGAAGCTATCACCGCAGCAAGACCCTTGAAGACGTTCTGAAGGAATTCAGAAAGGACAGCGGAATTGTCTATGCCCCATGGGTCTGCGAGCTTCTGCAGCGGCCGGAAGTAAAAAAAGATATCAGCCATCTTCTGACCGAGGGAAGAAAGACCAATTACCGGAACACCTACTACCTTCTGCAATACATGCAGAATCCATATGCCTGAAAAACCTGACGCCCTGGAAACGGGGCGTTCTTTGTTTCAAAAAGGAGTTCAGTCTTCCAGCAGCGCAGCAAGTGCCAGAAAATCCCAGTCCCGCTTAGCCCGGGCACATTTCTCACAGTATACTTTTCCATCAAGAACCGTCAGTTTCTTCTGATCATGAATCCTTTTTCCGCATCTGCAGCATTTCGCATCGCTGAAAAGAGGCTTTTTCTTCTTTTTCTCCATCATCCTGCCATTCCTTTCATTCTCCATTCTCCTCTTTCCTCCTTCAAAAAAACTGCCAGCATCATTTCTCTGCCTTAAAGCCGGAAAAAGTAGGAGTTCAGATATTTGAAACCAGGTTCTTTTTCTGTTTCCTTTTTACCGCATAAAGAATAATTCGATACAATCCTTCCTCCGGGTACGAAAGCCGGTTCTGTGCACTCTTAGAAAGAAACAATGGGCTGTGCGCCCAACAGAAATCAAAGATATAATAAGTTCAGCATTTATAAGAAAAAATAAGGAGGATTAGAAATGAAAACATTCCTGAAATCCATTTCAGCAGTCATGATGTCCGTTCTGCTGGTTCTGTGTGGGATGCCTCATGTCAAGGCTGAGGAAGATTTTGATGAATTCCTGAAACAGGAATGGAAAACAATGATGGAAAGTGACTATACCACAATGCACTTTTCCGTCAAGGATCCCAGTTCCATGGGTCTTACAAAGCCTGAAGTTTCCTGGGGACATGTTTCCTATGATGAATTTGCGAAAAACGCGGAAAATGCAAAAAAATCCCTGGATCATCTTCACCAGTTTTCCTATGACAAACTGACTGAATCTCAGAAGATTGATTATCTCGTATACGAAAGATATCTGAAGACAGATGCTGTTGTTAACAGCAGCGGTAATTTTTCAGAGATGTTCAACCCCTACAATGGCCTGTATAGCAACCTCACTACAACGATGACAGAATTTATCTTCTACACCCGTGAGGATATTGATGATTATCTGATTCTGATCGAAGACTACCCCCGTTATCTGGACGAGATGCTTGCATTTACCGATGAGCAGGTCAAGAAGGGTTACTTCATGAGTGACAATGCTCTGGATGTTCAGCTGGAACAGATGGAGGACTTTATTGAAAAAGGCGAAGAAAACCCGCTTGTTGTCATTTTCAATAAAAATATCGATAAGTTCGAAGGCCTTACAGACGAGGAAAAGGACGCATACAAAGAAAAGAACCTTGATCTTGTTCTGAATAGGATTCTGCCTGCCGTCGCGAAAGCAGCAGAGCAGCTGGAAACCTACCGAGGCACCCGCAAGGTCGCTTCTGTTCGTGAATACCCGGATGGAATGGAATACTATACGGTCCTGGCAAATATGAAATGCTCTTCCGATGAATCCCTTCAGGAAAAGTTTGATTATCTGAAAAAAGCCGTCAGGGAGACTGTTGAGAGCTACCAGAAATACATGGTCAACAATTTGAATCCCGAGTTCCTTACCGGGGACATTCCGATTCAGCAGACAGAATTCAATTCTCCCGAAGAAATACTTCAGTACCTCTCTCAGCATCTGGAAGGCTTCCCGAAGGGACCGGATATCACTTATGAAATCTCCTATCTCGATCCAAGTGTAGCCAACCCAAGTGTCATGGCATACTATCTGTCAACTCCGATTGATGATGTTCACGATAACGTGATCCGCGTCAATGGCGAATCAGATGCCGGCAATGACATCAACACAATGTATTACACCCTGGCGCACGAAGGACTGCCCGGACATATGTATCAGTTTACCTGGTACTACAGCCAGGAATACAATCCGCTCCGCCACGATCTCAATGTGATCGGATATACCGAAGGCTGGGCACAGTATGTTGAGCGGATCATGCTGGAAAGAAGCCCGCTTGACCGGATGTCCATAGAAAGCACTGCGGCCAACGTATTCCTCGGATATGCCCTTCAGTCCTGGCTGGATATTGCCTACAACGGACTTGGATATACCGATGAACAGGTTCTCAGCGAACTGCAGGCAATCGGACTCGGAAACGGTATCGATATCGAAGCCGTGAAGACCTCCGTTCTTGACATGCCGGGACAGATTCTTCCCTACGGGTATGGAATGGCAAAGTTCTGGGAACTCCGGGAACGCACAGAGAGTGCGCTTGAAGGCGAAATGGATCTGGAACAGTTCCATCTCACCCTCCTTACCAACGGTCCCCGTCCATTCAATCTTGTGGAAAAGGATGTGGCCGCATATGTGGAGTCCAAAGGAAAGACTCTGCCGAAGGATTTCACTTTCATGGCTCATGAAGTGGACACCTCTTCCACCAGCGGACTTGGCTCAGCCGTATCGTTTGCGACTCAGCATCCGTTTGTAGTTCTTGGAATTGCCCTTCTGATCTTCCTTCTCATCATTGTCATAACGATTCTGATCATCCGCGCTCTGATCCGTCTCATCACCGGAAAGAAAAAGAAAAAAGCAGAAGCCGAATAATCCTGAAGGGAGAGAAAACAGGTATGAAAAAAACAAAAAAGAAATTCTCTAAAAAATGGAGATCCTATGTAAAAACTGCGGAGCTTGCTGTATCGGTTGCCGCGGTATCAGCCGTTTCCGATAAAAAAACTGCTGAGACCGTCAAAAAGGAAGCGGTTCAGAATAAACTGGAAAATGATCTTCAGAAAACCATGAAGCAGCAGCGTATGCGTGTTGCCCACATGCCGAGAATCAAGTGACTTTCAGAATCAGGAAGATGCAGGAACCGCATCTTCCTTTTTTCTGTGTGATCCTGTATTGCCTTCTTGTTCTGACAACAGGTGCCCTTATGCTCTTAC
>Ga0310691_10003850_pt1 | contig 17440 bp, 14 predicted proteins | sample 176DNAGHGlowgp2_FD_203887 | JGI IMG/M metagenome (GOLD analysis project Ga0310691, IMG submission 203887) | Sheep rumen microbial communities from Palmerston North, Manawatu-Wanganui, New Zealand - 1766 DNA GHGlow gp2 (v2) (version 2) | ecosystem: Host-associated > Mammals > Digestive system >...
GAAAATTGCGTACCATATTGATAATAGAAATTTGCTTCACCACCAAGAACACCAATCATTCTTTGTTTCCATTCTTCTGTTCGTTTTTCCCAACAGTGTTTCTCCATATTATAGTTTGGAACTTGCCACCAGTCTACTTTATATGGTGCATATCCATTCCAATCCTTTCCTTGTTCATTGGCGCCTTTCCATAATGTATAGAAAAAATTGAATCCATTTTGTGTAGACATTATACATACATTAGAGTCAGGCATTGTTGTAATAGTAGGAAGGATATTCATATAGAATAACTCTACCTCATTATTTGGACACCATGCAAACTCATCAAGAATAAGGAAGTTGATTGTCTTACCAAGGCCTGCAGTTGGAGAGAATGCTTCGGTGCCAATATTAGAATTGTTATCAAATGCAATCTCATGTTGATTCCATTTATATATACCAGGTTTAAGGTAATAAGGAAGATTCATGAACATATCCTTGATCTTACCTAATAAGTCAACACCTGCAGCAGCTGATTTAGAAAGAATAAGTCCTTGTTTATCAATATTGAATAAGATTTTCCAAAGACAATAGATAGCTGTTACAACCGATTTACCAGCCTGACGGCACGCAAGGAAGATTGAGAATCTATTATTTTGGAGATGACGAAGATATTCTTCTTGATAGTCTCTTAAATGACAAGGTTTTAATCCTTCAGGAGTCATTATATAACATTTAGAAGCAAAATAGAGCACATCATTCATACATTTGATATAATCTTCTATTTCTTCTTCAGTTCTCCTGAATACCAATTCTGGTTTTAATAGTTTTGTATTATTACCAATAAATGGGTTTACTTTAAGTGGTAAACCTTTTTTAATTGCATCAACTGCTGCTTCTAAAGCTTTAGTTGACCAAACAACTGACTGGGCTTGTTCTACACCCTTCAGATCCTTGACCGGGTTAAATTCATATTCGGTTTCAGTATATTTAGACATAAATTATTATTCATTATACACTTTATTTATAATTTATAATAATAATTTACATTTAAATAAAATAAAAAAGAGCATCTTAAGATGCTCTTTTAATCAGTTATTATACAATCAAGTTTTCGTTTGAATACAGCTTTATCATTTAAAAAGTTAATTAATTCCCATCCATCTTTTCCTAAATCATTTAAAAATTTTTCTGGACCATAAGAAGGAATTGCTAAAACTTTATATTCATATCTATCAAATGTTTGATACTCCATACTAAGTGTTAATAAATTTTAAATTTACATGTTTAGAGGCAGGGTGATAATAAAATAATATAAAACTAATTAATTTTATTACAAGCCAATTTCAAGTGATTCTCCCTGCCTTATTCAACATTACCAAGTTTTCTTTCTAGAAGCTTACCTTTATCGTCAAGTTCTTCAATTAGATAATGTTTATAGATACAATCAATTCCGTAGAAATCTGCTGTATAGTCATCAAAATTTTCTTGCCAATGAATAGGTGTATCTGGTTCTGTATGACCGAAAATTTGATTCCATACTCCTCCATTATAATCAGTGAAAGGAGATTTCTTCAATCCTTCAGGACGAATCCAAAGTGGAGAATTATATTGTGAACTACCATAATAGTCACCACCTTCTTTAAATGTAAAACAGAATGCTTTAGTCTTAAGAGAATTGATGTCTCCCAATTCCATGTCTTTACACCACTCATTAAACCATTTTTGACTTACGCCTGCATGTGAATAGATAGTAAAATTCTTGTAATCAACATAAACAAATTGAAGAACTTTATTATCTAAATCTCTACATAATGGATAAGAAGCTTGTGAACATGTCAATGGATTCCAACCAGAACATCTACCAAAATTCTCATCCATATAGTGGAAATCATGATTACCAATCAACATAATAAAATCTCCTTTGCTTTTCTCAAGATGTTCATTACGTAGATTTATAATATTATCATAACATTCACGTTGTGCATAAGCATCTATATTGAATGAGTCAAAATAATCACCCAATATAATCACTTCGTCTGGTTGTTCTTTGTCATATATTTTCTTGACAAATTCCCAACGTCCATGTGGATCTCCAATTACTATTCTTTTCATAATATAGTTGTTGTTTTTTGTATATCAATTTCATCGCATGCTGTAGATACGTTACAACAAAATTCCGGATCATAAAATCCTATCAAGAATCCAGGTTTGCCATTCTTATCTACAACTGCTTGTATATTATTTACATCCTCAAACGGAATTTCATCAAAATCTGGATGTGTTGAATTAGTGAGTTTAAGAGTATAACGAATTATCTTTATCTTACCATGTTCTGTAAACAATGAATCTTCCATAATAATTTAACATTTTATTTGTACTTCAATAATTTCAGGATTGTTCTCAAAACTCATTCTTGCTTGTTGGACAATATGACATATATCTTTATATAATAGTGAATTGATATATGGCTTATTAGATTCCCATATTCCTTTTGTTACATTTCTTGTTGGGTTTTCTAAGAACATCCTAACTTTACTATTCCTATTAACCGCAAACCAGATTTGAACAGATTTCAACTTTTCTTTTTCCTTTTCTTTTTCTTCCATATAATTATAAATAACGTTATTTATAAAATAGAAAAAGACAAGAGAAATTCAATTTTCTTGTCTTAAATATTTTAATCACCATTTGCAATTTGTTCATTAAATGGTGGTTTAGCATCACATTCGTAATTAGATTCATATTCCATCTTTGCTCTTTCAGTTTTACCATCAGACCAATGTATTCCTACTTTGATAGAACCTGCAGTTACAAATATTGTTGTAACAGCTCCAATATATGCCGCCATACCATTCAAATCAGTAGTTATTGTGTGGTTAAACCATGCCTCAATACATAATATAAACATTGGAACTAATAATAGAAGTACTCCAACACTCATAAGCAATAGAACAATAATACTGCTTAATGCAACAGATGTGTCATTCTTATCTAATGCTCTTTTGAAAAAACCTTTTTTCATAAGTTTGTCCTTTCCCTTATAGATACCAAATGTTATACATTTCAATATTTTATCAAACATTTAAACTATACAAATATATTTAACATTTGCCTCTATAAATATATTTATTAAAAATAAAATGGGAACTATCGAAAGTTCCCATATATTTAATAAACTAAATTTTCTTCTGGATATTTATACCAATCAGTATGACTAACCAATCCCATACCCCATTCATTAAATCTTAAATAAGCATCTTTAATACATTTCCTTTCAAGAGGCCATCTAAAATCATAAGGTATCATAATAGCATGTGGATCTTCTCCTTGACGTGATATCTCAATATACCAATTCCTATTAGCATCATATATATAAGGTTGATTATTCTTATTCAAGAAACTAAAATCTTTGTTTACTTGGATAATATCAGTAACATAAGGAGTTTGATCTTCTTTATATGTATTTATAAACTGACCTGGTTTATTGAATATATCATGAACTTCTGCAACATGTTTTATATTCTCACCTTCAATATTATAGATGTATAATTTGTCTTGAGCACCACAAGCCATCAATGTCCATTCTACATGAGTATCATCAATTCTTGTACCTTTTAATACTACATCATTCATATCATAATCACCTAAACGATTATCTTCAAAACAGAATGTATAGAATTGTTGTTCTATTTCAATAGGAATGATACTTTCTATTTCAATACCTCCTTCAATATCAAGAATTAAATCATTAATATCAGCATCTGTTCCTGATTCTATACATAATAAATTTTTATCATTAATTTTTGCCCATCCCATACGAGGATCTGTAAGACTTAACTTAGATGACTTGAAATTTCCCCAATTATTAATATTATAATTCAAACGTCCATCACAATAAAGTTCACCTTGTTTCTTCTTATTATCTGTTGTAGTATTTGATTTATAACAAAATCCAATCTTATATCCTTTAGGGAAATGATATGAACCTTCTGAACCAATTTCAGTAACATTATCTCCAAAATAAGCTAATACATATGATTTAGATTTTTGAATATTATTATTATCATTATTAGTATAAACTTCACTTAAATCAATTGCTTTATATTTTGGTAATGCTTCAATCTCCTGTACACTTGGATTACCTTTAAAATAATAGTAATATAATTCTGCTTCACTTATTTCATGATATCCTCCATCATTCTTATAAATAGGAGAAACTATAATTGGTTCATCTCCTGTTGTAATAGGATAAGATGACTCGTTGAAATATCCACTATCTTTTATTTTCTTAATATTATTATATTGTCGTCCATTAGGAAAATAATTAAATAAGATAGATCTAAAAATAGATTTAAATTCATCAGTATAATCATTAGAATTTAATGTTTGATAATTAACTGTATAGAAAACTTCTCCAGGAAGCCACCCTCTTTGATTTGCAAAAGTTTCTACTGTACCAGTAATTACAGGATTTACTGATGGAATATTATAATCTTGTGATAAAGATCTAGTTAATATTCTTGTTTTAGTAGGTGTTTCAAAATATACTTCTTTATCTCCTAAATTGAAATTCTTTATAAAGAACTGATTTGTATTATTTATAAATGCAATATATAAATTAGTATATTCTAAAGGAGTATCAAATGTGAATGAAACTGTTTCTCCATCTTTCACATCAGCCTGATTTAATAACTTAATTGTAGATATCGAATCAGTAACATTTGATAAAAGAACCTGTACTTTATTAATATTCTTATTTCCGTTAACATAAACCTTAACAGAGCTATTAACTGAAGTACACCAATCTTGGGTATTTGGGAATTGTACACCAAAAACCTTCTCAACATTATCCTTTATTTGTTCTTGTTCATTTGCTTGATAATCAAACTTATTAAAACAACTAACAAACAATAAAGTTAATAATGTAATCATAAATAACTTTAAGTGTTTCATTTTAGCAAACTTGTGTATTTATATTTAATGATATATAAAAATAATATTATATTAAATATAGTCATTATAAAAATGATTTTATATAAAATGGGGAACATCAAGTCCCCCATAATTTTAATCTTTTTATTTTCCTTTTAAACCTATTACTAATGATATCTGAATCATGAATAGCAATAGCTGTCAACTTATTATCTAAGTCTGGTTCAAAGAACAATGTCTCATTATCTCTTGCACAATATAAGTCAAGATAGTTATTTTGTATATCTTCTAAATCTGCTTTAAGATAAATAAGATAATCATTATTCCATGACCACTGTGGATCACCTTCTTTATTAAGCTACCAATGTTCTTTTAACCATTCAGCGACAGCATGACCACCTTGGACTGCTCCATAAATAGGATCTAAGTTCTTATCTATTAAAATGTATAATTTATTCTTATTCATATTTTTTCAATTATTATCATCTTTTTATTATTATCAACTTCTGGTGTTGAATTACTTGTATATTGTAAATTCCATCCATAATCATAGTCACCATCAAACCATTCATTAATCATGATTTCATAATCGTCTGGAATATTGTTCTCTTTAATAAAATGCATTAAATTTTTTACTTTCATAATTATTTACTTCTTTGATTATAGTTATATATATTATCAGGTTTTTCTTTTCTTTTATATAATTCAGGAATAGATATATCATTCCTGTCTTTTTCTTCTATCTCATCAAACAACTTTATAAAATGCCAGAAGAATAAACAAATATGTTTGAAATCTTTTTTGTTTCCCGAATCAGTACGTTTACTAAAATATACATAAACAATATCAATATCAAGATTACTTTTATATTCTTTATATAAATATATATAATGATTGTGATTATTCATGTTATTTGTTATCCATACAGAATGATAAGAATACTGTCGAAATAATGTATTATACCTATTTTCTTTAGAGTTAAATGATATACTATTATTTATCCAATTATAATTAAAATATTCATGTGTCTTATCACTATATTCATGTTTATTCCAGTCATATTCATAAGACAAATATTTATTAAATATAAAATCATCTTTATTTGTATTAAAGATATCTTTTACTAAATGATAAGGTATTTTGAATGTGATTGAAGGATCATTATTATTGATATACTTTGGACATTTTTCAATCATCTTGTCCAAATATTCAATAACTTGCTCTTCAGTAAAATTATGTTTAATACAATAATATATTAAATTAATACCATGATACCCAAATCCAACTTGCTTATTTTCCTTCAAATAATTCTTCATGAACTTATATGAAGGCTTTGATCCATAAAACTTATTTATTTCCATGATTTTCAACTTTTAAATATTTATCAATAACTTCAAAAATATTAGATATCTCTTTAGATTCATCAGTACTTGTATATTCAGGATTACCTACCCATCTATTACAAGATCTATAAGAATCAATAATATATTTTAAACATTCTGATTTTCTTTCTGGTATATCAAGGTTATGCTTAACAATATACCAACAAATATTTAAAAGCCACATAAAATAAGGGGTATAAACTATTCCTAACTTTGAAGTCTTATTTGGCCACCAATAACCATCTCTATACATTTGTGCTGTACGAGTATTATCCAAATTAAAATTAGGATCATTAGAAGACATGTGTGCAATCTTTTTTGTTTCAATATATTTCTTCTCGATTGCTAAGAAGTTCTCTTTACATAATTGTTTTAAATTCTTTTCCATAATTGTAAATAAATATTTTTGTTTATAAATAGGTAGTGTTCAATAAAACCTATCTGTTCAATAAAACTTGAACACTATAAAAACTTTGAACAGATTTATACAAACAAAATCTATTTACGGAAAACCATTTTCAAAAATCTACCAAAACTGTTTCATAATCATAAATTTAATAAATTTGTTAATTAAACGGGGACTTACATTGTTCTAACCATGTCTGAACTAACCAAATACTTGGTCAGGAGATTTGAACTCCCATTCTAAAGCCAGTGACCGTAGTAGGACTCAAACCCACCTCAGCTGTGTTAGAAGCAGCGGCACAATCTCTATACCATACGGCCTAATATTAACATTTGATACAACAAATAAGTTGACGAGGAAGGAATCGAACCTCCACTTGGGTTAACCCGGTAACCATCCGGCAAGTTTCCACAATCTCGCCAATATAAAAAATCGAGTAAATTTGCGAGCTACGGACTAGAGAAACCTCGGTTGGTTACGAGGATTACATTACCACTTTGGTTTTACCTCTTGTTGCGTTGCACCTTATGAGCTCTCACGAAACTCAACTCCTTTCACTAAGCTGTGGGGTGGGTTCCCTGCAACATGATAACTTAAAGTCGACTTCCATTATCACTTCCTTAATTCCTACTCAGAGGCCTGTACTCGATTTTATATTAAAAATTCTTCTGGCTAAGTCATTTGAACATTACTTCAAAATCGGTTCCTTAATTCTTCTCCGATAACCAGATAGTCTATGGGCGCCTTACATCTTTACACTATCTCTAATACGGTAACCAGTCTCCTCAGTAATAATCTAGTTTATTACTAATTCAAACTCAGAATTTAAGTTGGGGCACCGGGATTCGAACCCAGACACTCAGAACCAAAATCTGATGCGCTACCATTACGCCATGTCCCAATTATATAACTTATATTATATAAATAGTTATTAAGAAAAAATAATTCAAAAATAAAGAGAAGTTTCTCAGGCTTCTCCTACACAAATTAACTAGTATTATTTCATTGTGTATTTTATAATTGTTTAACGCCATCTATACACCCGGATAATTTTTAAGAAATACTACCAAAACTAAGCTTTTTATTAACACGATAAAATCTCTTAAAATCTAATTTCTTTTTTACCAGCAAAGTCTTTTAAATGGATCTCCTTGTTAGGTACATGATTACATCAAACCCGTATGATTTCAGCTCAATTGTAAGGCATGTTGTCTTTCCAACCGTCAGAGAGTGGAGCGTCGGAGAGTCGAACTCCGGTCCAAATAATTCAATTATAAAAACTTATTACATGCTTTTTCGAAGTTTCTATCTTCAATATCTAGTTTCGTACTATTCCATAAAACTAGAAAACAAGGAAGTACATCAGAATTGAATGACCTGATACTTATCGCCATTTTTGTGAGGCTTCTGTTCCAAAGACCTATAAAGGTTCTCACTGCTCGGGCTATGCTTATTTATAACCGGACTAAAAATAATGGTACCCCTGAGGGATTAAGCAGCCATACGATATTCTACTTCATCGTCATTTCTTATTTTGTCAAATTTAAGGATTCAACGCTCCTGCATGATTTTTATAACCGACATCATCTGTCAAAGCCATAAAACACCCCATTATAAAAGTGGACCGTAAGGGACTCGAACCCTTCCTAAGAGCTTGCAAAGCTCCCGTGCTAGCCAACTATCACTAACAGCCCAGTGTCTGTTTTTAAAGTTCTTACCGAAAACAGAAAAACTTCCTCACCTACGATAGGAAACTAGTTTGATAATTCAATATAATAAGTTATCACGTTGCTGCAGTCGTCTATTATAATGAATTATTATATCAGGGACTAATTACGTTACGTTGAGGCGCTACCTCTTTCGATTGGTTGCGATTATCCGAGTTCTTTTAAATTTTTGCTTTTCTTGCATTTATTAAACCACTTTATTCATTGCTCGAGTTAAATTAGCCTTTTTAATAAAATTCTTACTAAGCCCTACTAATAAGGTTAACCAGTTGGCTAGCTTCACCAACACCTTATATTCGTTTTATTGTCACGAGATACCTTCGGGATTAGGAGCCCGACCGGCTACTGTTACCTTTAAATCGCGAGAGCCGGAACTCAGATTCGAACTGAGGCGTCCTTACGGATCATGATTACAAGTCAAGCGGAGTCGACCACTGTCCCATTCCGGCAAATATAAAATATGAGAACAACCTGAAAATTTCTCATTGAATTAATTTAAACTCGAAGTCATAGAACTTTCAGCTTAGGTAGATAGGATAGACTTACCATTAACTTACTAATCCATCTTAATTCATTTTTCCTATCATTTCAACTTACGTCAGGACGTGTCCCTATTACGGGCTCTGAGTTGCGGGGGTTGGAATCGAACCAACACAAGCATTTTCTGTCTCAAGGTTATGAGCCTTGCATCTTACCATTAGACTACCCCACGATATTCATTAAATAAATTTGAAGAAAACTGATAAGGACTAAAAAGTATTTTGATGGAATTGAACCAACTACCCACGGATTACTAATCTGTTGCTCTACCATATGAGCTAAAAACACGAAGTAACCTTAATCATGACTATCAAATTTGTACTGGTAGAGGGGATTGAACCCACATGTGACCAATTACCCTTTCAACAGCGTATAAGGCAGAGGGGATATACCAGTATATAAATATTTAACCCACCTGCGCCTTCCGACGTATGACCGCCTAAACGCATCCTACGGCCTCGGCAATTATGGCGAATTTGCAACTTCTCATAACACTGTACCACCAACGTGCCGGATTTTCCTAATGTTCGTCATACCTACTAATTTACTAATTAGTACTTCTCTGCACTCCGACCTGATTAAATATTTAAAGTTGCGGAAGTGAGATTCGAACTCCACCACTAAGGTTATGAGCCTTGTATGCGACCAACACACTGCCTCCGCGATATTAATTAAATTTAGAGAATGTTTAATAAGAGAGTAAATAGAAAATGATCAATTAAAAGTTGAGTCTTCGAAGTATCTCTTATTATGACTACTAAATTATATTTTATAAACCAATTACACAAATACCATTAATTGTACTTCTTAAGTATTTCCTTCCATGTATATTATACAGATTAATACATGACTTATATCCTAATATAGCCTAACTTTACTGTAAAAGTTTACTTCATCATCCAACCCTCATTGGTTTAATTGCGGTGCGTACGGGACTCGAACCCGTGACCTCCTGCGTGACAGGCAGGCATTACTGACCAACTGAACTAACGCACCAATTAATAACTCCAAGACCTTTCTACTACAGGATAAGAAAAGTTATTTGCTAGTCTCCATCATAAAGATATCTACAACTAGTTCTAAACCATGGCATGCAAGAGTGGGGCGGCAGAGAATCGAACTCTGGTTGGTAGGATGTAAGCCTACTGTCCTGGACCACTAAACGACCTCCCCAAAATAATTTAATAAGAACCATCCTTTGTCAACCGAGGCTTACCTAAAACTATTCTTCTAAGCTATTTCTCAACCACCCCGTCTTGGACTCGAACCAAGATTATCGACTTAAATTATTATATAAATTGTACGCCCTTTGGGACTCGAACCCAAGACCCACGGATTAAAAGCCCGTTGCTCTACCAACTGAGCTAAGAGCGCAAATCTCATAAAATTAAATAACTTCTATCGGAATTTTACCGAATTAAGATTTCTAATCTCAAAGCTGAACATTTTAAGTTCTTAACTTTAATTGATTAATTATTATAACCATTGTGGGCCCACCAGGGCTTGAACCTGGGATCTTCTGATTATGAGTCAGCTGCTCTGACCAACTGAGCTATAGGCCCAAATAAGATAATAATATTCTGACTTACACAAGTACTCACCTCAAATAAGTTAACTATAAAATAGTTCGCATACTGCATTCTCCTTTATTATCTTATATAAATTAAAGATTTATGTATAAACAATCTTTAATACTATGTACCGCGAGTGGGAATCGAACCCACACGGGCCTTACGGCCCAACAGATTTTAAGTCTGTCTTGTCTACCTATTCCAACATCACGGCATCATTTTATTATATCAATATGTCAAAGACCTATCATTTTATCTATAATTAATATAGTTAATTCTAATAACTAAATTAATCATTTAATAATAAATATTTGTACCCCGGGTGGGATTCGAACCCACATAGTCGCAAATTAAGAGTTTGGTGCATAAGCCATTCTGCCACCGAGGCATAAGTACCTCCAAAGGGACTCGAACCCTTAATCCTCGCCTTAAGAGGGCGCAGCTTTACACAATTCAGCTATGGAGGCTTATATCATGTAGGCCCGGTGGGGATCGAACCCACGTCGTCACCGCTTAAAAGGCGGGTGCATATAAAACCACTCTGCCACAGACCCATTAATTGTGCTCCAACAGGGAGTCGAACCCTGCTATTCAGTTTAAAAGACTGATGTAATCCGCCTGTTTCCACGCACTTACCGATATACGATTGGAGCATGCTTTACTAAATCATTTTGAAGTTTTGTTTTGATTTAATGTGCATGCTTCATATTGGTAAATACTTCTTAACACCAATCTCCTAAGGAATCATACACAACTAATGTTTTCGTTTCATATGCGTTTGATTTTAAATTTGTTTATTAATGTTTATTTGTTGGAGCCAAGGATTCGAACCTTACCACGGACGCGCCATCACGTGTGCTTACCATTACACCAAACTCCGATTCTTGCAAGAATATTAGCGGTGCCACAACGAATCGAACGTCAGTCTCTCCCCAATAAAGGGGGAGCATTCTTAAGTACGGAAAGGAATAGTCTTTCTGACATATTCTTCAATTGCACGTGCATACTCCATTGAACTATGACACCAGATTATGCTTTTTTAGATTAGCAATAACTGTATTGGAACCAGGAACGTTATTTTACAAGATGAACACCTGGTGGATATCTTGTCAATTTTCCAGATAATTGATAACTGTATTGGTGCCCGGTTTTTGTATCATATAGTTTGCAACCTATATTCTACGATTCACAGAGGGAACCGTGGCCTGAAAACCACCTGCCTGCAGGAAATGTGCCGCCGGTAGGATTCGAACCTACTTACTGCTAGAGGCCAATACCGAAATTTGATAGAGCAGAACGGTTTTACGGACCGTGACGGTTACGTCGGCAAATTAATTAGATGGATGATAAAAATCTCTCCAATTATAAAATTCCTTTTCTATAGAATGTTCTTTTAAAAAATCTATAGAATATTTATTTGATGTATGAATTATTCTATGACAATTCGGACAAACAATAATAAGATTATCATGTTTATCACTACCACCACATGATCTTGGTATTATATGATGTATATCACAAGTCGATTCATTCCATCCACAAATAGAACATCCTTTATTACTTCTTTCTAAAATTTTAGTAATAGTTCTTTTAGATAAATCTTTAATAGATGTTAAAGAATTAATATCTTTAAAATGAACTACTTTTCTTTTACAATCATCACAATGAATATGTTTCCCATTTCTTATTTTATAAGAAACAAATTCTTTACCACATTTTTCACAAATATATTTATATTCTTTATGAGGTATTGGATTTTCTAAATAATATTTTTGTAATCCCTCAGAAATTTTTTTATTTAATAATATTCTTGATTCTTTACTTCTTTGTTTATTTCCAAAAGATATTGAACATGATTTACAACAAAATCTACCAGATCCATAACTACCATCATGTTCTTTACCACAATTTTCACAAATCATAATTTCGAACTATATATTTATATATAAAAATAATATAGTCAAATATAATTCGAATATTCAATTAGTGGGGCCTGAGGGACTCGAACCCCCCGTGCGCGATGCAGTTGATTTCAAAGTAGATAACTTACTTTCGACTATCTCATTTCCATGTCTATAAGATTTAGGAAGCTCGTATATAGTCTGTACACATTTAATTTAGCTCGGGATAATTATTATTTATTTATTGTGGTTAATACTTTCCCCGAATTAGCGAGCTTTTTCATCTTAAAGTTTCCAATAAGAGCTGCAATACCACCTGAAGAATTGTTATCTTTTTATCTTACAGTCAACCCCGATGCCATCTCCGGTCACGACCCCAAAAGGTGGAAATTAGACCGGAATTTCCACAGACCGGCTAAACATATTTATACTTAGGAATAGTTTAGATTCAACCAAAGATTTACTCAAAGAATAAATCTCCTTACTATAAAGGGGTAAGTCTATTCCCTAAAATTTATCTATCTATCACAGACCGATAAATTCACCATCTTCATTTCTTCTTCCCTTTTGTAATAAAAACCTATAAAGGCTCTTCCATACCTTCATAGATTGTACCTCGACTGGGATTCGAACCCAGACCCAATTAAGGAGGGATTTTAAGTCCCCTGCGTAGACCATTCCGCCATCGAGGCAAATTAAATTATTGCGGTCCCTACGGGAATTGAACCCGTCTGATTCGGTATTACCTTTCTCCTGATTGACAGTCAGGCGTCCACCCCATGCAGACCCAGAGACCAATTAAATATTTGGCGGTCCACGAGGGAGTCGGACCCTCATCTTGTGATCGACAGTCACATATTCTAACCGTTATACCAGTGGACCAAATATCTGTCACCTAAGTGATCCTAAAAAGTAGCGTATCATGGGAGTCGAACCCATTATCTCCCCCTCATACAAGGGGTATGATCGTTTCCTGAATAAGTAACTTAGCTCCTCACTTTATCCGCGGCTTGCTTGGCTTCTAACCTTATTCATTATTATGATGTTGTTAAACCCCTTTCCCGATCTCACCTATCCGTCGATAGTGGTTGCAGTAATTATGAATCTTAACACAATGGTCCGCCGACACATCAAATTGGAAACATATCCGTTTCACTCGAACGCCAAAGTTATTTATTAATCCATCGTGGAACTTACTTTAAACCACGAATACGTGCCATGGGAAGGATTCGAACCTACTTACTGCTAGAGACCAATACCGATAATTTGATAAAGCAGAACGGTTTTACAGACCGCGACGGTTACCATGGCTTGCTATAATTACTCAAATCTTCATCATAGCAATAAAATAACGCATCTTTCATAATTTATTACATTTAATTTATAATTTGCTATTCAGTGGGATTCGAACCCAGCTAACTTGACCGGTTTCCTCATTGCAATCAGGCCTAATCAAATAGCCACTTACACCTCCTGCTTTCTCAGCAAGTGTTCTATCCAATTAAACTATAAACAAATTACTACGGCAATTAGTAATGATTTGTGAGATTTACCAGTCCTACTCGATTATTTTGCCGTTCATCTTTCAGTTCACCATTTTGTTACTGGAGCTGTCCCGCCATGTTCAGCGGGAGTAGAGGGAATCGAACCCACACCGAGTGGTTAACAGCCACCTGCTACGACCTTCGAGCTATACTCCCAAATTTAGATGTTTAATTCTAAATTTTTTGTCAATTAATTTATATTTATCTTTATATAATTCAATTATACCTAAATTATATAAATCATCTCCAAAATAAATATCTAAATTATATGGAAATTGTTCCCATTTACAAAAATCCTTTTGCATAGGATAACCTTTAATTTCTATATATAAATCATATTCAGGTAAATAAAAATCAGGTAAATATCTATGATTTTCATTTTCAAAAATATATTTATAAGTTTTATGTGGTCTTTCCCATTTTACATTTTTATTATCTAAATATTTTGCAAATTTAACTTCCCATAAACCTTGAAATTTAATTCCTTTATATTCAAATGTTCTTGATTTAGAAAAACTTAAATGCCAATTATTATTTTCAATATTTTTCTTAATTGTATTTTTTATTTTTTCTTTTGTTTTATTTGGAAGTTTTTTATTTTTCCAAATATTATTTCTTAATTTTTCTTTTGTTTCTTCAGGTATTACATATTCATATCCCTCTCTTTTTGCTTTAATAAATTGATTAGTAGGAATACGAGTTTTATTATAATCAGTTTCAAAAAATGAAATTGATCTGTTTGGATTTAATTTACACAATCTTTCATGATTTCTTAAAGAATTATTATTTTTGCATTCTTTTCCACAATATTTACAAATCATACTAATTTTAATAAGTTTGGAGGACCGTTCCGTGCTGACCGGAATATACATTAACTACTCTAAGGACTTATGTTAATGTAGCACATGCCGAGCCGACCTCTTAACGAATACTTATGGCATATAAGTAACGATTCGCCCATATAACAAATTTATTACAACGATGCCGCGTTTTTTATTTCTTGTTATATAAACCAATTGTGGACCGTAAGGGACTCGAACCCTTCCTAAGAGCTTGCAAAGCTCCCGTGCTAGCCAACTATCACTAACGGCCCAATTTGCTATTCAACTGGATTCGAACCAATACTCCCGCCCTATTGTCAGGTAGTTATCTCCCTATCATTGGGCAGTGTGCTCCCATTACACCATAAATAAATTGCATCGGCAAATGCAATGATTTGTTAATAACAATAAGCTTACTATGAACATTTGCCGTTATTCAATTCACTTTATTAACTCCTCTTATTTGTTATTAGTCATTTTCGTTGGAGCCGAAGATTCGAACTTCACCTGGTTGCGCAAATACAACCCCGTGCTCAGCCATTTACACCAAACTCCGATTCTTGCAAGAATATGCGGGGACAGAGGGATTCGAACCCACAACCGTCGGCTTAACAGGCCGCTGCTCTGACCGTTATAGCTATATCCCCAAATAACATCTTAAAATATTGGAAGGAAACTTGATGTTTATGCAGTCATGTTCTTTCGGGGAATCATCTGTCATAGTTTCCAAAATGGCTTCATCAAAAATATTGTTCCACATCGGCTAATACTTATTTCAATCTGCTCCTGTGGTATTTTCTCAGCCTAAATTATGAATGTTGTTCCAACTTATTTAAATCTACTAATTTAACATCGAAGGCATTCATATTAAGTTCCTAATATTGGATTTACACCAATGACCTCTCTGTTACTACACTACAGGCAACGATGAGCGCTCTTATAATATCTGAGCTAATTAGGATTCTTAATGATAAGGAAATTCTGTTTGTATTACTACATATATTTACTGAACTATTTCGCTGGGTTGCTTGGCATCCCATTGAAAGGGGTTTTTCACCACTCCTCTTCCAAATCAGTTTTTTATTTTGTTGTACCAATATGTCAAAGAACTCAATTTTAAAAACTAAATATAATTAGTTTTCAAATATTATATTAATAATATAGAACTTATTTTCAAAATTTCAAATTTCTAAAAAAAATTTTCAAAAAATTCTTTATCAATATAATTTGTTGGATCACCGGGGCTCGAACCCAGAACGCAAGGACCAAAATCTTGCGTGTTACCATTACACCATGATCCAATTTTATCTTCCTTCCAACTCTGATCTTTATCACCAATCGTTCTCAACTTTCAAGGACCCCAGCAAACTCTGTAAGTTAATCTCAATATGTTAGCTGCATCAATGAGACCAATTCTTTCCAGAAGATATATAAAAATCCAGTACTATTCTTCTATAATGTTCATTTAAGTGCGAATCCTTGCTCTACATGTGGTGGGTCACTTTACCCTGATTTTCAAATTCCCATGGAAATTATCAATCCCTCATATATAGTACCTTTGTACCTTTACAAATTGTCTTTACATAATATCCATTATGCGAGTACATTTAACCTACTGACAACTTGTGGATTTTATTTCTCTTGAGTTCAATATTTCAAAGATCGTACAAAATCTAAATTATATTAGTTTTCTAATATTATTTATTTTTGTTACAATTATAATATAGTATCTTCTGTTTTTATTTCAAAAAATATTTTAGAAATTTTTACAAAAAAATAAGTGGTTAAGTTTTTCACCTAACCACTTGCAATATATCGTTTGATACTTATATTCTTTATACTTCCATATCTCCTTGCAAGTGGTCATAACTTAAGGCATAATCTTTTATCCAAGCATTATCTAATGTTTGGTTTAAAGTATTCTTATATGTATTGACTAATTGCATTTGTGATATTTTCTTTAATTTAATTTGTATATACTTACATCTATTGATGTAATTTAATTAATAATAAATATAAAATAGTCTTATGGACAAAATAATTTCACAAAAAATGAATGATTTAGAAATTTTTTTCTCTAAATCATTCTAATTACATAAGTAATGTCAATTGCGAGTATCCTAAGTAGGACTCGAACCTACACCCGAAGACTAGATTTTGAATCTAGCGCGTCTACCAAATTCCGCCATTAGGACATTTAAAACGAGGATCCATTGTTCTCACGGAGATAAAAAATCTCGTTAGCCGTTATAAATCGGACAGCAGCGGTTCAAGCCGCAGGCATAATAAAAACCCAAAGGTCAAGCCTATCCTCGTATATATTGATACAACAAAATTTACATCATCTTATATAAAGTTTCATCATCAATTGCTCGTCTAATCCATCTCATTAATATTAATGCTTTATCGTAATGAGGCATAAATGTAGCAGTTTCTCCAACATCATGCTTATCAGACAAATCAATTTCAAGTAAATACTTTGTGCCATCTTCTACTGTTATATGATATACAGCAATACCACCAGATCTCACACAATCTAAATTTGCAGAGCCTTTTACAATTGTCTTTAAATCATGAGTAATCATTTTTCTCTCTATTATATTAATTTATTATATAAATAGAACTGAGGGAGTC
>Ga0310691_10003851_pt1 | contig 17440 bp, 12 predicted proteins | sample 176DNAGHGlowgp2_FD_203887 | JGI IMG/M metagenome (GOLD analysis project Ga0310691, IMG submission 203887) | Sheep rumen microbial communities from Palmerston North, Manawatu-Wanganui, New Zealand - 1766 DNA GHGlow gp2 (v2) (version 2) | ecosystem: Host-associated > Mammals > Digestive system >...
ATTCCATCATTTAATAAACTTAAAGAAGAATTGCTTATATTATTACTATTATAAATTTTATTGATAAATTTATTCTTTTTTTTATTATAAATATTTTTTTTAAGAATAAAATTACTATCATGATTATTATTATTATTAATTCTATTATTTTTATTTTCATTGTAATTTGAAATCATACTATTAAACATATTAAATTTTAAATTGTTTTGCATTTATATTTTAAATTTAATTTATAAATTAAAATTATTTATAAAATATTAATTTAATAATTTAAATAAATTTTCTTGTAAAATTTCAATAATAAAAGGATTAGTTTTGATTAAATCATCATTTAAATTGAAAGAAATAAAAATTGGTTTATTTATTTTTTTTGATAAAAATTCGCTAATAATTTTTCCATAATTATTAATTTCATCTTCATCTTCAATTAAATCTTTTGATGTGATATTTTTATAATTTTCATTACTATTTTGAAATGGAATAGATAAAATTAAATTATTAAAAAACATATTTGTATTTCCAATATAAATATAATAACTATTTGATTGTTTTAATATTTGAATTAAAATTTTTTCTTTAGATAAATTTATTACGTAATTTTCATTTAACATTTATTAATGAATTTTTTATTATTATTTTTTTTAATTTTTATTTATAATAATAATTACAAAAATGAGAAATAATTTTACACCTTTTAATAACATTAATAATAATTTTTATAATAAATACTCTTTAAATGATAATTTTGATAACAATAATTTTAAAAAAAAATTAACTACTCCAAAATTAATAATAAATAATTATTATCATAATAAATATTTAAGCAAATTTGGTTACTTAAATTCAGACAACATAAATAATAAAAATAATAATTATAAATTTAATAATAATAATATTAATAAATTTAATAACAATAATAATATTTATAATAATATTTATAACAATAATTATAATAATAAAATTTCAAACGAATATTCTTCAAATTCCAATTATAAAAATTATTACGAAAATTTAAATAAAAATTATATAAACAATGTTTACAACAAAAATTTATATTTTATCCCTGAAAAACATAAACTAGAAAACATTGCAAATTCGATAGTTTATAATATAAAAACTCCCCCAAAAATAACTTATCCTAATTATAACTATGATTTTTCATACAATCACATTCAATATCCCAATGGCAAAATAGAAACATTAGACCCTTTCACTGAACAAGAAAATAGACAAAAAGATTATTTTTTTTTAAAATCAACAAAAGAAAATGAATATTCAAATCTTAATTATATTGATTATTTAAAAGGCAAAATTGATGATTATAAAATTAATCCTTTTAATTCTATTGATAATTTTAAAGATAATTTTTATTTAGGTGAATCCAATTTAAAAAATAATACTATTACTAAACCTCAATATAATTATACTGATAATAAATATATTTTCAATAATAATAATAATTACAATAATAACAATTATAATAATTATTATTATTTTAATAATAAATATATAAATAATTTAAAAATAAAATAAATATTTTATTTTTTATATAAATTAAATTTATTTTAACAAATAATTAAATTACAAATAATACATGTCAGTCAATTCCGTTAAAAATTTATTTGAACCCTCTCCATCAAATTCTCCTCCAAATAGTTGTCTAACAAGCACAACAAAAACCATTAACAAATATTCAACAATTTTCCCAAATAACAACAATTTATTAATATCTCAATCCAACATTAATAATAATAATCTCAATTCAAAAATAATCACTAATAATAATAATAATGATAATAATAATAACAAACTACTTCAAATAACACCAGAACAAGAATCATTAATAATTAAAACTTATTTACCAAACAATCTTCCAATTAATTCTCAAGATAGTTTTAACATGTTTCCAATTTATCGAACGATATATATGGGGGATATCATCGCAAGCACATATCTTTTATTAAAAGGGGCAGACCCAAATGTAAAAAGTGGCATTAATTTAGAAACTCCTTTATACGAAGCGGTAGACAAATCATCAATAGAACATATAAAACTTCTTTTAAATTTCAATGCTGATCCTAACATTCCAATTTCTGATGGAATGACTCCTTTGCATTTGAGTGTCATTAAACAAAATGTTTTAATTGTTAAATTATTACTAAAATATAAAGCTAATCCTAATATTCAATGCTTTACTTATAAACAAAGTCCTGTTCATTTAGCCATTAAAAATAATGTTGATCCTACTATTTTATTGCTTTTAGTGCAATACAATGGAAGTTTAGTTTTAAGAGATATAAGCGATAAAAAACCTATTGATTATTGCAATTCTAATGAAATGAGAGACACTCTTAAAAAATTGAGATTGCAAAAGGAAGAAATTTTCAAAACTCCAATTAAAAATAACAATGAATTCGTTACTCCAAATAAAAATAACAATTGGAGCATTACTAAAGTCAATGATAAAACGATTAACAGCAAAAGTAATAAAAAAAATTTTGATATTTTTAGTACTGCTGTTTTACATGAACCGGGAGTTGCAAACATAAATTTCATTGAATTGAGAAACAACAATGATGAAATTAAAAGAGATTTATTTAACACAACAAGTAATAAATATAAAAACTATAATTGCAATATTGCTTTGCATGATAATAATAATAATAATAATGATAATAATAACAATAATAATAATCAAGATTTTAAAAAAAAATTATCTTTTAATCACATAAATGAAGAAGATAAAATAAACGAAGAAATTGAAGAAGAAAGTTTCTTAAATAAAACTAATAACTATAATATTAACACAATTAACAATAACAAAGATTTAAATAATTCAAAACGTTCTAAATATTCAAATACTTCTTATTCAAAAATTGATGACTCAAAAATCGATTACAATGTCAGTGATGATAGTAGTATTTTTAAATTGAACAATGATGATATTAATAATAATAGTAATTTTAACAGTAATAATAATAATAATAATTTTGATAACAATCATTTAACTTTTAAATACAATGATAATATTATTAATACAGAAAATTACAGTATAAATACAAATAATAATAATAATAATGATAATATTAAAGAAAATAATAATAATATTAAAGAAAAAAATAATATTATTAAAGAAAATAAAAATATTAATAAAAATAATAAATATAATAATAATAATAATAATAGTAACAATGATAATTCTATTCATAATAATAGTAGCATTAATTCAAATTTTGAAGACATTGATGATGATAACAATGATTTAAAAACTTTTAACAATAATAACAAAGATAAAATATATTTCAATTACAATAAAATGAACAGCGATTATTATTATAATAATAATAACAAAAAAATAAATAAATTTAATAAATACACTCAAACAGACACCGAAAATTCTTATTCAAATAAAAAAAAATTACTAACAATTGATAATTCAAAATTCATTATTGAAAATAAAGAAAATATAAACACTAATAATATTAATACAAAATTTTTGACATTTAATGAACCAAATATTATTAATCACAAATCTTTTAATTACAATAGAAACAGAAATAATAATAATAATAATAAAAAAGATTATTTTGAATCTGTCAGTTTTAGTATCAATCAAAGCAAAAAAAATAACAATGACAAAAATAAAAAAAACAGTAATTTCACTAATGATACTATTGTTACAACTTACACAACTTCTTCAAATCACACTGTTAGAATCAGAACTAATAGTTACAATCAGCCAAAAAATTATAAAAATAACGAAAATAAAATGAACACAACAAAAATATCAACAACGATTAATAATAAAAGAAATTCTAATATCGATTCTAATAATAATAAAAATAACAATAAAAATAATATTTATTCTTATAATAATAAAAATACTTTTAATAATAAAAATAAAATCGTTTCTACTACTACAACAACCACAACAAAAACGAAAATTACTTCTACTACAACGAATGAAAATAACATTAATGATAACGAAATTAATTATAAAAATAATAATAATAATAATAATAAAAAAAATTATAATAATTCTACTTATAATTCATCAAATACTGCAAACACAAATAATACTAACGATAATAATAAAAATAAAATAAAAAGCAAATTTTTTAAAAACGAAGAAGAAAAAATTATTTTCACAACATCAAATGAAGAAATTTCTGAAAAAAATAATCAATATCAAATAAAAAACAATCCAACTTTTAAGGCTAATAATAATAATTATTCTAAAGATGATGATTTATATTATTTTTTATCTTCAATAAATTTATTATGTTATTACAATAATTTTACATCAAAAGGAATTTTTTCTTTGAAACCAATAATAAATGACATTATCAATAATAAATTTAAAATTAAAAAAAAAGATTTAATTGATTTGAATATTAACATTCCAGGCCACATTTATAGAATAATTACAAAATTGGAAATTGAAAGTGGCTTAATCAACAAAGAAAATTTGAAAAAAATTTTTTTTTATGAATTTAATAATAAAAATTATAATAATAGCACAAATAATGATATTTTAAACAATTCTATTGAATATGTTTGTGCTTTGAATTGTTTCACTTTAAATCAACAAAAAATTTATTATAATAATAATAATAATGATTATAATAATAAAAGTAGTAAAAATATTAATAAATTTGATATTGATAAATGGCTTAATAAAATTGGTTTGATTCATTTAAAAAAAAAATTTATTGAAAATGGTTTTGATTATTTCGAATATTTTATTTTACAAATGTTTAGTTCTATTCCGATTGATGAAAATATTCTCATTAATGATATTAAAATTTATGATGATTTTGAAAGAGAAAAAATAATTTTAAGATTGAATAAAGATGTTAAATTTATTAATAATAATAATAATAATAATAATTTTAGTTATAATTATAATAATACAACTGATTTTAATACTACTAATTATAATAATACTTTTAGTAATAATAATAAAAATTATAATTATAACAAAAAAAATTTCAATAAAGAAAATGATTGTTTATTATTTTAAAATAATTAATAATATTTTTCAAATTTTATTTCTTTTTATAAATTTTTAACATATATTAATATATATAATTTATAATTTAATATTTATTGTAAAATAAAATCATTAAAAATTATTAATTTTAATTTAAAATAATTTATAAAAAAAAAAAAAATTATTATTTATTTAATATAATTACATTAAATATGAGCTACCAAAATTCTTATCTCACAAACACAAAAATTAGTTTAATGAACCAATTATCAGCAACATCATATTTACCAAATATGAAGGATTACATCGTGAATTTAATAATTCAATTGCTTTCATATCAATATAAATCACCAACGCAAAACGCTCGTTATTTAATAAACACTTTTTTTGGCCAAGATAAAATTGTTATGGTTACTCTTCCGATGAGTATTCCTTTTAATAATAGAGCGTTTGACGTTCCGATTCAAATTTATTTAATGAAAAATATTCCTTATGAACCTCCCCAAATTTTCATTGAAGTTAATCAATCAACTGGAATTAATACAAAAAATACAGATATCGATGTCAATACAAAAAGAATTTTAGTCAATAGCTTAAGAAATTGGAATCAATACAGTGAATTAGAAAAGGTTTTAAACGACATTAGAGAAAGTTTTAGAAAAAATTTTCCTGTTTTTAAAAAAACTCAAAATACAATTGTTAACAATAATAATAATTTTTATAATGTTTTAAATTCAGGAATTCAAAACATTCAACTTAATCAAGGAATGTATCATTCAGGAGGAACTTCGATTTACGGACAACCAATGGGAAATAACGCTATAAATAATGTGAATAATAGTTTTTATAATAATAATAACAATGGAATTCCTCCGCAAATGAATTTTAGCAATCAAAATGTCAATTCTGGTCTCAATTTAAATAACCCTAATGTTATTAATAATAATAATAATGCCAATAATAATGCTAATAATAATAGCGCGGAAATTCAAATTAAAAATATTATGATAAATGAAATTGTTTCAAAAGTTATTAATTTAATTAAATTTGAAAGAAATAAAATTAATCAACAAAAAATAAAATTAAACAATTTTAAAAATAATTTCATTCAAGAATCAGAAAAAATTAATAATTATTTAAATAATTACAATGAAATTGAAAATAGGATGAATAATGATATGAATTATATTAATAATGAAATTCAAAATACAAATAATTATTTAATAAATAATGGCAATTCTAATAAAGAAATAACAAAAGACAATTGTTTGAATTTTATCAACGTTTCAGATAATAATAATGTGTTAAATTTAATAGCAAAAGAAGCTTTTTATGAAGAAATGAATAAATTCATTAAAAAAGCAGTTAGTGGAAAAAAAATTGATTTTATGAGCGCCATGCAATATCAAAGAAATCTTGCGAGAAATCAATTTATTAATAAATACTTGCTTGAAAAATTTACAAAATAAATATTAAAATTAAATATATTAATAATTAGTATTAAAATATATAATTTTATTTTAAATTTTAATATTTATTTTTTTTATTTTCATTATCATTTTTGTATTTTTTTTTTTAATAATAAAATTATAAATAATATATTTTTTTTTTAATAAATTTCTATTAAAATTATTATAAAAAATTATTTTTATTTAAATGGAAAAAAAAGAAAATAAAATAGAAAATTTACAAGTTGAAGAAAAAATAATAGAAAATAAACCAGAAATATTTACAAAAGAAGAAAAAAATTCATTTATTTATAAAAAAATGAAAATATATTTTTTACTTTTAGGAATTGGAAGTATACTTCCATGGAATTCTTTATTAGCAGTAATGGATTTTATAAAAAATTATCAAGATGAATACAAACCAGACACATATTATGCTTTTTATAAATTTTTAGCGAATATTCTTCTTCAAATTTACATTCTCTACAAAGAACATTTTTTTACCTATTATTCTTTATTAATTTTTTCATTCACCTCTTCAGCTTTTTCTTTATTTTTATTCCCAGTTGTTGTGAAATATGTTAAAAAAAAAATTGGGTTTATAATTTCAGTGATAATAATTATTATATTAGGATTGAAAAACGCGACATTATCGAATTCTTTGTTTGGATTGGTGAGCTACTTTCCCAAAGATGTGATTATTATAACTTCAACAGGTCAAGGATTTTCAGGGATAATAATGAATGTTTTAGAAATGATTATTAAGGTGATTTGCCAAGATAAAAATGATTTGAATGCATTTATATTGTTTATATTAGGAGGATTTACTATGTGGTTTGATGTTTATATTATTATGGATTTATATAAAAAAAACACCCTTTTTCGAAAAGTCGCAATAAAAGTAGGAGTGATAAAATCTCCAGAAAATAAAGAGGAATCAGATTTAAGAGAAATGAAATTAAATGATGAAAAAAAAATTAAATATTCTTTTGTTAAATTGTCTTTAAAATTATTAGATATAAATCTTTTAATGATATATATTTATATAGTAACATTTGCGGTTTTTCCTGCAATAAGTTTAAAACCGAATACAATATATAATTTGGATAGTTCATGGACTAATAATATTTTAGTTTCATTATATAATATTTTTGATATTTTAGGAAGATATTCAATAAATTTTACTAAAGCAACTAAAAGAAAAACATACATTAACGTTTTAATTAGAACTATATTTTTAATAACTACTCCTTATTGCTGGATTTTATTTGATAGAAATAATAATAATAATTTGGTTGATTTATTCATTGTTATTAATATCAGCTTATTAGGCTTTACTAATGGTACTAGCACTGCTTTATGCTATGCTATTGCTCCCTTATGTGTCGAAGAAGAATTAAAAGGATTTGCTGGAAGTAGTGTTAGTTTTTTTAATATTTTTGGTATTTTTTTGGGAACAATTGTTGCCTTTGGAACTGTTCCTTTAACTGAAAAAATCGGAAATATCAAATCAAATTCTTAAAAATAAGTTTTTGATAATTAAAAATTTTTTAACAATAGTTTTTATAATATAATTATAATATTTATCATTTATTTAAACAAATATTATTTATTATAAATATTTTTAAAGAATCTAAGATTATAAAAGTTAATTTTTCATATAAAAATTATTCATATAAAATATATTAATAATTTAAATAAAAATTGTTTATATATATTTTCATTAAAATTTTATTATTAAAATCAACAATCAATCAATTTAGAAAAAAAAAAAAAAATTATTTCATTTCAACGCCTTCAATATTAATTTTATCTTTTTCAGTGATTTGTCTTTTGGCTTTACAAGGATTTCCATAAGCAACAACATTAGGAGGAATATCTCTAGTAACAACACTTCCAGCGCCAACAACAGATCCATCTCCAATAGTAACTCCAGGGCAAACGACGACATTTCCTCCGAGCCAAACATTATTCCCGACATTAATTTTTTTTGAATATTCATAACACGCGTTTCTTTGCTCATAATCAATTGGATGACATGCTGTATAAAACGAACAATTTGGACCAACAAAAACATTATCACCAAAATTAACTTCTGCTTCATCTAAAATCACTAAATTATAATTTGAATAAAAATTATCACCTATTGAAATATTAAATCCATAATCAACATTTATTCTTGGGACTAAACAAAAATTATTTCCTGTTTTTTTGAATAATTTTTTTATTATTTCTGTTCTTTTTTCATTTTCCGAAGTGCTTGTTTTATTATATTCCAAACAAATGTCATAAGCTTTGTCTCTTGCTTTTAAAATTTCAGGGTCATTTGCCCAATAACTTTCGCCTTGCAACATTTTTTCCATGTTTGTTTTCTGAGACATTAAAAATAATATTATTATTACGAACAATATTATTTAAATATTTTAATAATAATAATATAAAATAATTATTAATTAATAAAAATAAAACTTATAATAAATAAAAATGTCAACTAATAACAATCCTTACGAAAAATACAATGCTGAATTAGAAAGAGACATTTATCAAAGATGGTTAAGAAAATGTCAGAGTGAAAATGAACAAAAACGTATTTTAAGCGAACAAAACAATTTCGATAAAATCAACTACGATCGTCAAATACTTTATCGAGTGGGAAACATACCCTCTCCAGAATACAGCAAACTTTACACACCATTCACGCAGCCAGACCAACAATCGAAAATTTCCACATCCAAATCCCAAAATTTCTCCCAAAACATTCAATCTAATAACGACAATTTATACAATTTATATAACGCCGAAGGAGGCCAAACTTTCATCAGACCAAACATCGATTCGAACGGAAACTACAACGTCAAAAACTATCTCTTAAACTCACAGTTCGGAGGAGTCCGCCGAAGCCCCACTTCTCTTACCAGACCTGAATTGTATGATAGATTCGATAACGACACTTATCCCGGTTACAAAGAAAAACAAAAAGAATTCTTAAATTATAACCAACATATTGTCACTGATAATATTAGATACAAAGATTATTTGTTAAACGAAAAAAAAAAGATGAACGAAGAAAGAATCAAAGAAATGCAAAGATTAAAAGAACTTGAATTGCAAGAAAGGTTATATGAAGACGAAAAAAAACGAGTGTATAAAAATTTGCTGGATAATCAAATTAAAGTTAAATTGCCAAGTAAATTAGGAAAATTATATTATTCTGCGAGTTTTAATGACAGCGCTGTTAAATTTAAAAACCCTCAATTATACACATATGTCCCTGAAAATTCTTTCATGAACAGAAACAAATTAGTCGAAGTTAATCCTTACAGTTTAAAAACTACAAATTTAGGAAAATCTGAATTAGAAAGAAACACTATTTTAAATCCCATTTTCAACTTCAAATATAATCATTATTTGTTCCCTAATAATGAAAATAATAATATTAATCCAGAAAATAATAATAACGCCATTTATAATGCAGGTCATGATGTTGTTAATAAATAAATATTAAAATTTTAATTTATATTTTAAAGAATAAATTTATTATAAATTTTTATTATATTTTAATAAAATTAATAATAATAAATTTTTTTTTCTAATAAATAATAATTTAAATTTGATTTTTATTGACTACATTTTGAATATTCTTGTTGAACATCAACAAATATTTTTAATACAATTTTTAATAAATCTAAATAACTGCTTCCTTTTAAAACTTCAATTAATTCCCAAAAATCATTTTGAAGAACTTCAGAATTAAACAAACATTTCACAACATCAATAGCTCCATTTGATTTAACTTGAATTTGCTTAAAATCATTGCAAGAAACCAAACAAAAAACGAACAAAAACATCAAAATAATTTTTTTCATTTTTTTTATATAAAAAAAATAATTTAAATAAAAATTTAAAATAAAAAAAAATAAATAAAATAAAAATGAAACAATTCCAACAAACAATAAGTTCATTAGTAGCATTTAAATCAAAAGAAGGTGAAAATGGGATACGAAAATTACGTAAATTCATAAAATCAACTCAAAGCAACATGAACAATTCGATAAACATTTTAAGTTACCCTTCACCATCGCGAACGACGCACGGAAATTTAATAAAAATTTCAAACATAAACGGAATAAAAAAATCTTTTCCGGACGGTCTAAATCCCACATGCAAATACTATATTCGATACTTCATCAACATGTACAACATAAACAATAATAAATTCTACGGAAATTCCTATCGATCCAATTTAATCGAAATCAACATTGACGAAAATAACAACATTAAACTCAAAAACAAAGAAGATTTTTACGCTTACGTTCTTTCCCCCGATTTTGATAACGACAACGCGATCGTTCAAATAATTTTCGTCGAAACCAAAGAAGAAAATATCATCAATCAATCAGTTGAAGGTTGGACGATTTTTAAACTAAACACCGGCGTTAGTTACGACCCGTCTGACCATTCTCCACAAAAATTGTCTTTTAATCAGTCACAAATTTTCCTCGGAAGCCCACGAGAATTAATTTATAAAGAAATTAAAACACTCAAAGCCATCCCAGACGCCAATCTCGATTACGAAGTCTTCGACTTCCACAACATCGAAAATATCAAATTTCTTTTGCCGGATTATGTCACTCTCAGCCATAATGAACAACTCCCTGGATTGCTTTTGAGATATTTACCGAAAGTCCCAGAATTAAACGAAGAAATCAAATGCAAAAACTTCGAAGATGTTTATATCAAAAATGTCGAAATTATCATTAATAAAGATTTGGAAGAAAAATTATTAAATTTCGCCATTAAATATCGACAAGATAAATACAACATTATCAACGATCAATTCAACACCATCACAATCAAAGAACGAAGGTTAAAATGTGGAATTCATAACACATGGTGTTTCATCAACACAAACGGACTCGAAAACTCTCTTACATTAACAAAAAAAGACGAACTGTTATTTTATAAAGGAGTTTTAGCAATAGACCGATTTTTCCCTGATGAAAACAATTCCTGCGCTTTGATCATCGAATTGAATTATGTGATAAATATCCCGCTGAAAGAAACCAAATTCGAAGATTTGGCGTTGCCGATCGGTTACAGTGTTTTGGTTCCGGAAAACGTGAGCGACGAAAACAACTTCCAAAACGCGCACCTAATAACCGGGCCGGGAATGACAGTTTATGGCGATTATTTATGGGATCCTTTGGAACTAACGGACAGGCTAATAAAAATCAATTTCATTCTCAGCAAAAACAAAGAACCCATCGACAAAACCTTCAAAGAACAAGAAATCAAAGACCTAAGCAACGACATTGAAATCATGAAAAAAAGCCTCATCAACGAACACAATCAAGCTCTCTTATCAAAAGACATCGAAAACGAAAAAAAGGTAAAAGATTTAGAAGACAAACTCAAAACGTTGCAGGCGCAAATGGACCAAAGCAAAAAACAACTAAAAGACGCCTATGGACGAGAAGAAATTCCCATTCCTCCAATACCCGTTTTCAAAGAAAGCTCCATCACCGTCGATAACGCTCAACCTGAAATAAACCAACAAGAAGAAAGATTAAAAGCCACGAAAAACGAACCCGAAATAAAAGAAACTAAAACCACAACAATCATACACCAAAAAGAAATTTACAACATCACTTCACAAAAATCCGATTTCCAACCTAATAGCATGTACGGAAACCAAATTTCCGAAGATGATTTAAAAGCCTTTCAAGAATTCAAAGAATTCCAAAAAAAACAACATTTATACGATAGCGCTGATCGATCTTCGAAAATTATGATCGATGACTATTCAAAATCAAGATTAATCTATGAAAAACGACAAGAAGACATGCCAAAATCCGAAGTGGCGAACTTATATTCAAAAGGAGTTTTCTCTTTAGACATCGAAGAACCAAATGAAAATGTTCTCGAATTCACACTAAAAAAAGAACTTGAAAGCGAAAATCTCGCAAGCAATTTCAGTCTTCAATTTCTCACTTTCAAACCAAAAAAAGACACAAAATCTTTAGAAGAAATTCCCAATAAAATCAAATTCACTTATGATTTTTTCAACACATCGAAAGAATCTCCAGTTTGTATTATCAACAAAAGCGACGAAAGTGTTTTTTATAACAATCCTTTGATTCTCACAAAAGAAAACAACGAATTGTATTCAAACGAAGAAAAAGAAATCACAATCAACAACAAATTCGACCCTTCAATGAACGAAAGCATCGACTTCAAAGTTTTTATTAAGTATTTATTATACAAAAATCTTCTGATCACAATCGAAAACGTCGAAAATTGTTTCATTTTCGGTTTCATTAAAGTTCCTTTAAAAGATTTCATTCGTCAAGGAAAGCCGCAATCGTATCAAACGAAAGAATACGAAATTTTCGACAGAAATTTCGAATCAAAAGGTTTCATTCAAATTTTGTTAAAAAGTTTGGAAATTAATTCTTTAAGAGAATTCAAATACGACCCGAATTATCTCAAAATCGTCAATAGCAAAGACGGCTATAACAACTTGAAAAAAAAAAAAAAAGTCGTTGCTAAACAAATGAATCCTTCGCAATTCTCCAAAGAAGAAAAAGAAAGAATCGGACAACAATTGCTCCTAAAAAATAAAAACGATATCAATGACTTATACAACCAAGACAATAACCTAAGAAAATTTCGATTAGACCCCGAAATCGAAAAAAAATTACGAGTTATGAGATATTTCAACCAAAAAACTGATTTAACAAAAAAAGTCCAAATCGAAGAAGAAAAACTCAACGAATTAAAAGCCAAAAAAAACTCCGACGAACAATTTTTCCAAAATTTATCAGACTGCGAAAAAATCCGAGACCTAAACCGAAAATCAGTTTTATCAAAAGTCACCCAAGAAAATCACAAAAACGTAATCAATTTAACATTAATCCAAGGTCAACCACATTACTTTAACTACATAGTATTAAACTCATCCAACTACGAAGATTTATTCCACGTAGTAATTTCACAAGGCTCTTCGACCGAAGAAGAAACGAATTTAAATCCAGGCGATAGCACAGTCTCCTGCATTTACGCCGCGCAAGAATGGGCTTATATCACCGACAAAGAAAAATTAATCATTCCTAATGATTATAACATAATCAGCAACGATTTGTATTTCACTATCAAACCGAACGAAAGTATTCCTTTGTGCTTCAAAGTTTGTTCTTATGACAAACTAAATGATGACACTTCTTATACCGTTTGGATTCACAAAAAAAACGGACAGCCAATTTATTTCTTGAATATTAATATTGTCAGAACGTTTCCGGTCATTGACCATTTGTTTTTATATTTTATTCCCGAAAATAAATTGCAGTTTCTAAATTTAGTCAACCCGTTCAAAAGAGACAAAAATAAAACACTTAAAATCCTACAAAATGTTTTAATAACTGACATTGGAGTTAATTTGCAATTAAGCGACAATACTTACGATTTCAACTTCGAATACACTTCAAAAGAAGAAGGTCATATTCACGAATTTTATATTTATTTTTATCTAGAAAGCACAAGAAGCGATTTATATATGACTTGGAAAGTCATGATAAAATCAATGGAATTCAAAGAAATCGAAACTGTTTTAGGCCAAAAAAAAAACCTTTTGCTATACATCGATAATAAAAACTACGGAGATATTAACGTGAAATTATTTAGCGATAATATCAACAATGTTTTAATAAACGAAAAAGACAGTTTTACAATATTGGAAAATCAAACAGCCGAAACGAAAATAACAATGTTTTGCAAGGAAGAAAAATACAATGAAAATATTATTAATTGCGTCAATATCGGAAACCGAGAATTAATTAAAGATTGGCTTTTGAGATATAAATTAACTAAACCAATCATTGACGAAACTGTAGAAGTCGATTGCAAAGTTGGAAGCATTACAAATATTCAATATATTTATAATAATCCAATGAGCAAATGGGTGGCTTTGATTTTTGAAAGTAATGATACAAATTTGTTAAATGTCGTTGATAAAAAAGTCGGTTTTAATCCCAATGAAAAAAAATATATTAATATTAGTATTCCTGCTCAATTCGCTGTTGGTTATGGAGAAGTTTTGGTTTTTATTTATGATGAAGAAGAAGTTTTTAGTAAAACTACTCTTTTTAAATTAAAATATAATTAATAAAATTTATTTAATTATAATAATAATGATAATATTTTTTTTTAAATTAAATTTTAGATTTTCTTTTTTTTATAAATAAATTACAAATATTAATAATAATATTATTATTAAATTTATTTAAAAAAAAATTTTTTTTATTTAGTTTTTATTTTGAATATTTTAATATATATTTTGTAATATATTTTTCTTGTTCATTTTCTTTTGATTTATTATTTAAATTATAATAAAATAAATTTTTTTTATTTTCGTTCATAAATTTTTTATTGTAATTATTATTAATAAAAATATTTTGCGAATGATTAAAAATATTTTTTTTCTTTGGAAATTTATAAAAATTATCATTTGTAAAATAATTTTTTTTATGTGAATAATTTAAAACATTTTCAGGAGACAAATCCATCAAATGAGCATCTTTAAGTTTATTTTTGAAGTGAAAATATTTAATATTATTATTATTTTTAAATAATTTATTTAATTTGTCTCTTTTTTTTAAATACATTAAAGAATTTTTATTAGAAAAAAAATTATATTTTGTTTCTAAATTTTTTAATATTTTTAATTCATCATGAGAATCATCTTCATATTTATTATCATTATTTTCAAATAAATAATTTTTTTTATTTTCTTCGGAATTTAAATTGTTGTTATTAAAAATTTCATTAGTTTTATTAAAATTATAATAATAATTATTATTATTATCGTCATTTTTTTTAATATTTAAAAAAAACTTTTTTTATTTAACATTTTTTTTATTTAAATATTAATATTAAAAAATTTTTTATTTAAATTGTGACTAAAAAAATTATTTAAAAAATAAGATAAAAAATTTTTTCGATTTCTTTTATATTTATTTTCAAATAAATTAAAAAATAAATTATTCATTTTTTTATTCGTGAATTTTTTATCTTTTTCATTTTTAAAAATTTCATATTTATGTTTAATATAGTTTCTTTCGTAAACTTTTTTTTCATCATCAATAAACAAAGGAACAATTTTTTTTTTTGATTTTTCAAAATTACTAAAAAATCTTTTATGTTTATTTATATATTCTTTGTCTTTATTATTAAGTAAAATATTCCAAATTTTTTCTTTTTTTTTATTATTCAAAATGTTATTATTTAAATGATGATTCATATTATAAATAACTTAAAAAAAATTAATTTAAAATAATAAATAAATTTTAATATAAAATAATTAGAAATAATTTTAAAAATAAAATTTAAATTTTTTTATGTTTTTCATATGAAATAAATTATTTAATAATAAATAGAATTTTATTCAAAAAATAATTTATTTATTTATAACATTTTTATTAATTAATTTATAAAAACAAAAATTAGTTCAATAAATTATTTAATTTATTTACAATTTCTTCATTAATTTTTAAAAACGAATCTTTAATTTCATTTTTTAATTTTTCTAATTCTTTTTTATTCGAATTTTTTTTATTTTTATTTTCTTCAAATTTTTTTATTTCGTTTATAATAATATTTTCTTTTATTTTACTTAAAATTTCAATTGCTTCTTTTAAATCATTTTTTAACATTTTTTCATAATTTAAAAATTTTTTAATTTCATTATAAAAATAATTAAAATTATTTTTAATAATAATATTATTATTATTTTCTTTAATAATATTATTTAAAATCGTTTTATTTTTATCATAAGAAGTTTTTATTTTACTTCTACGAAGAAAAATATCATTATAAAATTTATTTTTAATTTCATTAAAATTTTTATCAGAATTTTCATTATTTCTTTTATTATAAAAATTATTAATTTCTTCATTAATTTTTTCTTTTTTTATTTCAACATTTTCTTCATTATTAACATTTTTAAATTTATTAATATCAGGCAAACTCATAGACAAATTCTTTTCTTTTTTGATGATAATATGATTATTATTAAGATAAGAATTATTATAAAAATTTCTAAACATTAAAGATTTATATGAATTAAATTTTGGAAAAATTTTATTTAAATTTATACTAAAACTTTTTCGTTTTTTTTCATTATTGTTATTATTATTATTGTTTCTTTCTGGAATGTGTGATAAAAACATTTCACTATTTGATTCTATTTTTTCTACTCTTTTACCAAAGGCAATTTCTTCTTCTTCTTTTGTTAATACTTCTCCTCTCGTTAATTTATCTTTTATTAAATATTTTATTCTTGAATTTTTATCTGATATTTTTAAATTTATTTCTTCTAAAATATCTTCTTCTTTTGAGTTTTTTAATATCATTATTTTATCGTTGCAATAAAAATTTATTTTATAATAAATATCTCTGTATGGGTTATTATTATTAACTGTTATTATTAAATTATTAAAAGGTAAATTATCAAAAGTTTTAAATTGAGAAAAATCAGTGAATTTTATAAAAATAAGAGGAATGTATATTGATTCTAAAAATTCTTGAGAAAAAATTAATTTGTCTTCGATGTAGTAATAAACTGTAAAAGATAAATAATCAGGCATTGAAGATAAAGGAGGAATATTATTATTATTATTATCATTATTATTGTTATTATTATTATTATTATTATTATTATTATTATTATTATTATTATTATTATTATCATTTTCAATTTCATATAATTCTTATTATTAAATTTGTGGATGATGTTCCAATTCAATATAAATTGAAACTAAATTTTCTGAATTTAAATTTGTAAATATCCAGCTATCAAATAATTTTCCTTTGTTATTAATATCTCCTTTTTCAAATATTGTAAATTGTTCATTTATATCAATTTCATTAATTTCAATTTCTTCTTCCGCGCCTTCAAATAAAATATAAAAATCAATTTCTGATTTTGGAATTTTTTTAACAGGTT
>Ga0310691_10003852_pt1 | contig 17439 bp, 14 predicted proteins | sample 176DNAGHGlowgp2_FD_203887 | JGI IMG/M metagenome (GOLD analysis project Ga0310691, IMG submission 203887) | Sheep rumen microbial communities from Palmerston North, Manawatu-Wanganui, New Zealand - 1766 DNA GHGlow gp2 (v2) (version 2) | ecosystem: Host-associated > Mammals > Digestive system >...
AGCGTCCCGCGAAGGAGATCTCAGTAGTGATGCGCGGCCCTTTGGTGGAGATCGGCTCCTTGGCCACCTGCACCATGATTTGCTGCCCGGAGGTGAGCACGTCGCTGATTTTGCCGTTCTTGGGGATTTCCTCCAAGTATTGTACGCGACTGATGCTGCGTTTGCCGGTGGTGATAGCTTGACTGACGAATGCGTTGACCGTACGGCCGTTGACGCCGAGGTCGAGATAGTGCAGGAAGGCTTCGCGCTCGCTGCCCACGTCCACGAAGGCGGCGTTCAAGCCGGGCATAATCTTCTTCACCTTCCCCAAGTAGATGTCGCCCACCGAAAACTGCGCGGACGACTTTTCCGTATGAATCTCCATCAGCTTCTTGTCCTCCAAAAGCGCGACCTGCACCTCGTTGGTATGGGAAGTGATGATGATTTCTTTGATAATTTCTTTCGGGTTTTCTTCTTGCTTATTCTCCATATCCATAAATAAGAAAACTAAATGACTTACGTGTAAATCATTTAGTTTTCATTGTTTTACCGCGAAAAGACTATCTGTTCTTATGTCTGTTCTTTCTTAGTCTTTTTTTGCGTTTGTGCGTGTTCATTTTCGCACGTTTACGTTTTTTTCCGCTAGGCATAATGAAAAATTATTGATGTTTGACTTATTTTGTGTTCTTTTTGACAGCTTCCACGAAATCCTTGCAGGGTTTGAAAGCGGGAATGTTGTGAGCCTTGATGGTGATGGTCTGGTTCTTGGAAATATTACGGGCGGTCTTTTCAGCTCTGTGTTTCACGATGTAGCTGCCGAAACCTCTCAGATAGACATTCTCCCCGTCAATCATGGTTTTCTTCACAGCGTCCATGAAAGCCTCGACGATGGTTTGCACGCTATTTTTCTCATAACCGGTGCGATTGGAAATTTCGTTGACAATTTCTGCTTTAGTCATAATCTTAATGTATTTTTAAGTTTGATACTATAATTGGTTTATCTTTTAACCTCGATTTTTTCGGGCTGCAAAAATACAATAATTTCTTTATAATCCAACACTTATAGAAAAATTTCTTGAATTTTTTCGGAAAGCTTGCCGGCGAGGCGACTCGTGCCCACCCTGAAGAGTTCCGGTGTGAGCCACTCTTTGCCCATATTTTGCCGCCAAATATGGAGATATGTGTACGCTTGCTCGGGGGTGGAAACGCCTCCCGCGACCTTGATGCCGACTCGTTTTCCATGGTCGTGGAAGTGCTGCCGAATGGCAAACATCATCACCCAGAAGGCTTCCGGAGTGGCGTTGACGGCGATTTTTCCGGTAGAAGTTTTCAAGAAATCCGCACCAGCGTGTATAGCCAGCTGCGATGCGCGGAAGATATTTTGCGGGGTTTGGAGCTCTCCGGTTTCCAAAATCACCTTCAAGATTTTGCCCTCGCAAGCCTTGCGGATAGCGCAGATCTCGTCATAGACCTCCTGATAGCGACCTTCCAAAAAGGCGCCGCGCGAAATCACCATGTCGATTTCGTCCGCACCCTGGGCCACGGCATACGACACCTCGGCGACCTTCAGCTCTATCGGAAGCTGTCCCGCAGGGAACGCCCCCGCCACCGAAGCCACCTTCACGCCCGTGCCCTGCAACTTCGACTTCGCCAAAGCCACAAAACGCGGATAGACGCACACCGAAGCCGTCGCTGGGATTCCACGTTTATCGTCACGGAAGGAGACCGCCGTCTCGCAGAGCTTCGTCACCTTCTCGGTGTTGTCGGTGCCCTCCAAGGTGGTCAAATCAATGCAACCGATAATGGTCTTGCACATCGCCAACTCTTCCTCCTTGCCGTACGTGAACGTCGTGTCGTTCTTCACCCTCTGCAAAAACTGTGACTCCGAAAACGGAAATTTCTGAATTGTAATCCTATGATTCTCTGACATAAGGTTGATGGTTTAAGGTTTATGGTTTAATGGTTAAGGTTTAATGGTTATGGGTTATTGGTTATTGGTTATTGGTTAAGGTTTACGGTTCGTTTTCTGTAAACGGTAAACCGTAAACTGCAAACTACTTCTTGAACTTGTCAATGGAGACCCGCAGGGAGACCACATGCGAATACTGGGCGATGGAGAGGTTTCCCAAATCGGTGAACGCATAGTCGATGGCCACCACGTTTTTGATATTCACCCCCACCCCGAAATTGATTTGCAAAGTCGTCTTCATCTTGCCGTCGAAATCGGGCTCTTGCTGGAAGTTGCCGATGCCCATCCGCAACGCCACAATCTTCTTGTAGTCGAACTCCATCCCGAAATGCGGATCGATGCTCATGACATTGCTCTTGATCAGCGAATTTCGCTTGCCATCGAAGGTGCAGTCCAGCCCCAAGGCAAACGTACCGTGGAAGCCCTTGCCGAAATGGACGGTCTTGCCGCCGCCCAACAGCAGCGCGGGGACAGTCACTTCCAAACCGTTCTCCGGAATCTCGTTGCCGGTCTCCTCGAAGACGGCGATCACATCATCGGTAAGAGAATAGCGCCAGGCGTTGAAGGTGGAGGTGCCGTCGCGCAACATAAGGCCCGCCTGCCATCCCTTGCGGTTGTACATCAACCCGAAGTCGATTCCGAACCCCCAGGATTTCGCGAACTGCCCGATTTTGCGGTGCACAATCTTCGCATTCGCGCCCACCGAAAGCCCCGGCACCTGCGGGAAAGCGTACGCATAGCTTAGCAGGAAGGCGTTGTCGGCAGCGGAAAAGTAGGTGATGCGGTCGTAATCCACATTGCCCTGCTCGTCGATAAGCTGCGTGGTGTTCATAATATTATCGACCCCGAAACGGATGTAGGAGAACGCCACCGACTGGTTCGTGTCGATTTTATAGGCCAAGCCGCCATAGTCGTATTTGGCGATGCCTGCGAAATACTCGGCATGCATCAGCGCGAGCTGGTAACGTTTGTCCATACGGGTCAGTCCGGCCGGGTTCCAGTAGGCGGAGGTCACATCGTCGGTCAGGGCGCACATCGTGTTCGACATAGCCAGACCGCGCGCGCCAAGTCCCAACGACAGGAACTCGTTGCTGTACTTGCTCTGGGCATAGCCGGCCAGACCAAAGGCAGACAATATTAATAATATAAGGAAATGGCGTCTCACACGTGCTCCTTTCTCTGGGTGACGAACTGTTTGCGGTCGCCGGAGAAAAGCTCGTATTCCTGCAACAGGCACTCCAAGGAGCCGTTGAGCATAGGCCACTTCCGGGAAGGTTTCAGCCCGACACGCTTCAATGCATCTTTGTCGGAGCTGATGATATAGGCCCGGCAACCGGAGTAGCGTTGTTTCAGCGCGTCGCCGATTTCCGAATAGAGCGCTTGGATATCATCTACCGAGAGACGCTCGCCGTACGGGGGATTCATCATCACCACCGAAGGTTTCCGCTCCGGGTTGGAGTAGCGCATATCCTGCCGCTCGATGACGATAAAATCCTGCAAGCGGGCTTTCTGCACGTTGGCACGGGCGATATCGAGGTAACGGCCGTCAATATCGGAGGCGTAGAAGTTGACCGTGACATCATCTTTGATGTCGGCCTCGTCACGTACCTGTCTCCAAAGCTGGCGGTCGAAATTCTTCCACTGGTAGAAGCCGTATTCGCGACGATAAAATCCGGCGGGGATGTTGAGTGCCTGCATGGCCGCCTCAATAGAGAGTGTCGCACCGCCGCACATCGGATCGATGAAGTCGCAGTCGCCGCTCCAGCCGCTTTTCATAATCATGGCGGCAGCGGTGACCTCGTTCAACGGAGCCGGGTGGTTGCGGACCTTGTAGCCACGTTTGTGCAGCGACTCGCCCGAGCTGTCCATGAATAGCTGGGCCTCGTTCTTATAGATATGAAGATGGAACTGCACGTCGGGATAATCCTTGTCCACGGAAGGCCGTTTGCCGAACTTGTCACGAAAACGGTCGCAGATAGCATCCTTGGCAAGCACGGAGGCGTAAAGCGGCGTGTTGAAGATGGAATCGACGATGGTGGAATGCACCGCCAGGGTACCGTCGGGCGAAAGGACCTCCTCGGCGGGGAAATCGAAAAGCTGCTCGTAAAACTGGCGGTTGCTGTTGAACGTGAAACTCCGACGCCGCCACAAGATGCGCAACGCCGTGCGGCAGAAGTAATTGGCACGATACATCATCGCCATGTCGCCCTCAAAGGCCACAGCCCGACTGAGCTTCTCGCAGTTTTTAGCACCTAACGCGTGTAACTCCTTGAAAAGCTCGGTCTCCAGTCCGGCAAAGGTTTTCGCGATGAAATATTCCATATCGTCCGTTTTGGCCCCACACTGCGGCTTACGCCTTGTGTGGGGTTATTAAAATATTGTCTCTTCGAGACTGCTTAAGGAAAAACTTAATTCTGAACTAGTTTCGCGCGGTTGTCTACGCGTTCCCATTTCCGGAACCAGCTGCGGATCTTCAGGCCGATGACGCCGAAGATAGCCTCGCGGAAGATGCCGGAGCTCATCTTGGAGACGCCTTCCGTGCGATCCTTGAAGATGATGGGCACCTCCACGATTTTGAAGCCCAACTTCCAGGCCGTGAACTTCATCTCGATCTGGAAACCATATCCGATATGTTTGATTTTATCGAAATCGATGGCGTTGAGTGTGTCGGCACGATAGCAGACAAATCCTGCGGTGGTGTCTTTCACGGGAACACCGAGCACCGTGCGCACGTACGCGGAACCGTAATAGGACATCAGCAGACGCCCCATCGGCCAGTTCAGCACGTTGACGCCCTTGCAGTAACGCGACCCGACGGCCACGTCAGCGGGCGTGTTCTCGCAAGCGTCATACAAGCGTTGTAGGTCATGCGGGTCGTGCGAGAAGTCGGCGTCCATCTCGGTGAGATAGTCGTAGCCGCGTGCCAATCCCCACTTGAAGCCGTGGATGTAGGCCGTGCCCAATCCTAACTTACCGGTGCGTTCCTCAATGAAGAGCCGTCCCTCGAATTCGGGGATCAGCGACTTCACAATGTCCGCCGTACCGTCCGGCGAATTATCATCTATTATTAATATATGCACATCAATCAGACCAAAGATTGCCCGGATGATGTTTTCGATGTTCTCTTTTTCCTTGTAAGTAGGAATGATAACGAGTCGTTTCATATTCTGTATTTATTATTATTCTCTTTTTTTCACATCCCCACACTGCGGCTTCGCCTTGTGTGGGGTTATTAGCACTTCGCGCGTCTTGCCCCTCCGGGGCTGTTCAAGGAAGTATTTCTTTTTATGTCAGGGTATTACGAACTTAATTCTTAATTAGGACAATATAGACGGGCAAGTGGTCGCTGTAGCCGCCTTGGTAGTTGCCACCGGCGAACGAGCGGTAGGGGTAGTCCATATAGGATCCGGACTTGGTGAACAGGAAATCCTTGCGGAAGATGTGCGCGGAACGGAACTTGTAGGTGCCGGGGGCGGCATTCACCAAACCGCCGGAGATAATGACATTGTCGAGCATCTCCCAGCTGTCGCGGTAGGCGTAGGAGCCCAAGCCGTCACGGAAGAGCTTCCACATAGGATTGTAGAGGTCGGTGCTGGTGAGTTTCTCGGGTTTCGTCTTGGTGCCCATCTCTTGCATGATGCACTTGGAGGTCGGGTTGTCGTTGAGGTCGCCCATGTAGATGAATTTGGCGTTTGGACGGGAGTTCAGCACGGAATCGGCGATGCTACGGCCCAATTGGCCGGCGGCCATACGCCCCGGAAGGCTGCGCTGCTCACCGCCCGATTTGGAAGGCCAGTGGTTAACCACAATGTCAAGCGTGTCAACACCATCCAAAACGCCGGTCATCAGCCACTGGTCGCGGGTGATGAAATCGGGGTTGTTAGGCACAATCGTCGGGAAAGCCCTCGTGCTGAGAATCTTGAAACGGGAAGCATCATAGAGGAAAGCCACGTCGACACCGCGGCGATCAGGCGACTCGTGATGGCATACCGACAGATGGTAGGGGGCCAGGAGTTCCGTGGCAACCAAGTCGAGCAGCACCTGCTCGTTCTCGATTTCAGAAACGCCGAGCACCACCAAACCGCCGTCCAACTTCGCAATCTCCGAAATGACCAAGGAGAGATTTCTAAGTTTGGTCTGGTAACGTTCCGTACCCCATCTATAGTCGTTGTCCGGAAGAAATTGTTCGTCGTTCTTCAACGGATCATCAATCGTATCAAAAAGGTTTTCAACATTATAGAATCCAATAACAGCCTTATTGCGAGAAGGTTGAGCCATCACGCAACAAACGGTTACCGCCAACAACAGGGTCAAAAAATGTCTTCTCATATTCAAAACCATAAGACCTGCAAAAATACAAAAATTGTGATTACCGTCTTCATCCCAACATCACCCACACCCAAAAACCTTACCCCAAACGGGTTGCACATAACTCTTGTTCAACTCTACACACGGCTAACCGGGGTAGAACCGGAACAGAGGTACTGCATGATTTGCACCGCGTTGGTAGCCGCGCCCTTGCGGAGGTTGTCGGCCACCACCCAGAGGTTCAGGGAGTTGGGCTGTGAAAAGTCGCGACGGATGCGGCCCACGAAAACATCGTCCAAACCCTCGGCGTACTTCGGCATCGGATAGACATTCTCGGCGGGGGCATCCAACACCTTCACGCCGGGCATGTCGTTCAGCAACGCATAGACCTCCGCCAAGTCGTAGTCCTGCCGGAACTCCACATTCACGGCTTCGGAGTGACCGCCCGTGACGGGCACGCGCACAACCGTGGATGTAACCTGTATATCATTATCTCTCAAAATCTTGCGGGTTTCATTCAAGAGCTTCATCTCCTCCGTGGTGTAGCCGTTGTCGGTGAACGAGCCGCCGTGGGGGAAGAGGTTCATATCAATGGGATACGGGTAGGCAGGGTCACAAGGCTTGCCGGCGCGCTCGCTCATAAGCTGATCGACGGCCTTCTTGCCGGTGCCCGTGATGGACTGATAGGTGGCCACTACCAACCGCTTGATGCCGAAACGTTTGTGCAGCGGCGCCAAGGCCATCACCATTTGTATGGTGGAGCAGTTCGGGTTGGCGATGATCTTGTCGTCCGGGGTGATGACGTCACCGTTGATTTCAGGCACCACCAGCGGGATGTTGGGGTCGCTGCGCCAGGCCGCGGAATTGTCGATGACCACCGTGCCGACGGCGGCGAACTTCGGGGCGTATTCAAGCGACGCCGCACTGCCCGCCGAAAAAATGGCGAAATCGGGTTTCTGAGCGATCGCGTCCTCCACGGAGACCACTGTCACCTCTCGGTCACCGAACATCAGCTTCTTACCCACAGATTTGGAAGAAGCGGCAGGAATGAACTCGCAACTATCGAATCCTCTTTCCACCAACACTTTACGCATAACACCACCTACTAAACCGGTGGCTCCGACAAGAGCTATTTTCATACTTTTTTGATTTTTCAGAAAAAAGTTATCAACAATGAAAGATTTGCGCCGCAAAAGTAGTATTTTTGCCGACACAAACCTAAACAAAAACGATATGATCAAAAAAACTTTGAAAGCAGTACTGCTGACCCTCTGCCTCTTGTCCACACAGAAAACTATCCTGAGCCAAACAGACTCGGAGCCAGCTCGTTATGACATTGTCATCAGCGAGATTATGGCCAAACCGACCCCCGAAGTCGGGTTGCCACCGGTGGAATACCTCGAACTGCACAACCGACTCCCCCACCCCGTCACCCTCAGGGGATGGCGGCTCACGCTCGGGAGCACCGCCAAAAGCCTGCCCGACATCGAGTTGGACAGCTGCGGGTTCGCGGTCCTCATCGCCCAGAAATGGCAGGAAGACTTCGCGCCGTTCTGCGACCACGTTTACACGCTGTCATCCCTCGCGGTGACCGATGGCGGACAACCCCTGACGCTCTACGACCAAAATGGCGAAGTGATGCATTACGTGCACTTCCGGCCGACTTGGCATACCGAAAAAATCAAGCAGGAGGGCGGATGGTCCTTGGAGATGATCGACAGCAGTTGGCCGTGCGGAGGCGCGTGGAACTGGAACTCGTCCGTCCATCCCTCGGGAGGCACGCCCGGACAACCCAACTCCATTCGAAACACCCTGTACGACAACAGTGTTCCCTATATCACAGGAGTCACCCTGCGCGATTCAAGCACGTTGCGCGTCCATTTCTCCAAAACCTTGACACAGGATGTTCTGGATCAAGAAGACCTTTTCCGCACAGAACCCACACTCAACATACTGAATGTCAACGAAGTCCCACCGGAATACAGCTCCTTGGACATTCAGTTCTCAACACCCGTTTCCCTCGGGGTCACCTACCATCTGCATCTCGACGGTAGGGTGTCCGACTGCGGTGGCAACGTCTATACGGTGACGGACAACATTCCGTTTGGCAGGCCCTCCCCGCCGACACAGAACGATTTGGTAATCAACGAAATCCTGACGAATGCCATCAGCGACGAAAATGCCGACTATCTCGAAATCTACAACCGGTCGGGGAAAATCATCGACCTCAAGGAAGTCAAAATCGGTTATGGAGGTGACACCCTGCCACTCAAAGCGGTGACAGCCGTCTCGGAAGGGAGGCAGATGCTGCCGGGAAGCTACATCGCCCTCTGCAAACGGAAAACTCTCACGCTGGAGCAGTACATCTGCCGAGACGAGAAGGCGCTGACCGAGTGCGATTCGCTCCCCGACTTCGCCACCACTCAGGGCATCATCCACCTGACAGACAGGAGTTTGCGAAGCATCGACCGATTCGCCTACACCGAGGCCATGCACTATCCGAAATTACTGACGGTGAAAGGGGTTGCGTTGGAGCGCATCCACTTCGATATGCCCACACAGGATGAGAGCAACTGGCGGTCGGCGGCGGAGAGCGCGGGCTACGGCACGCCTGGCTACCGAAACTCCCAAGCAGGCAATACGTTGGAGAGCACCGAATTCGAAATCGTACCGAACGTCTTCTCGCCCGACAACGACGGTTTAGACGATTTCACGGAAGTGGTCTGCACGTTCCCCGATGAGGAGAACCGCATCAACATCGTGCTATACAACAACCACGGACATCCGGTCAAACGGCTAGCCAACAACGTGTTCTGCGGGATGGAAGCGCGTTTCCGATGGGACGGGGAAGATGACAACGGGCAACCAGCCCCCGCGGGAATGTACGTGGTGCAGATCGAATGTTGGAATCTGCGCACGAAGAAAACAATGCGGAAACGCAAGGTGGTCGCTATCTATCGATAGTGAACTGCAGGCCGTCGTAACCCATCGTCACATTCGGCGGAAGTATCTTCGCCACATCCGCGTAGAGTCCCATGTGGTGGGAGGTGTGCGTCAGATAGGCGTGTTTCGGCTTCACAATATCGATAAACTGCAAGGCCTGCTCCAGGTTGAAGTGTGAGTAATGCTTTTCGCGGTGCAAGGCATTAACCACCAATGCTTCCAACCCCTGAAGGCGGGCAATCTCTGTTTCGGCCAAAAAGCTGGCGTCCGTGATGTACGCAAACGGACCGATACGATACCCCAAAATGGGCAACATCAGGTGGCGGACCTGTATCGGCTGAATCTCGACATTGTTGACGTAGAAATTGTCGTACCGGATGGGATGAAGCTGGAAGGCCGGGGCTCCCGGGTAGGGATTCTCCTTGAAGGCGTAGTCGTAGTCCTTGCGGACAACGTCCAGCACGCGCTTCATGGCGTAGATGTCCATCGGCCGTTTCTGCCGGAAATAGACGGGGCGGATGTCGTCTAACCCGGCGAGGTGGTCTTTGTGCTCGTGCGTGACCAAGACGGCATCGACCTTCGTGATACGCTCGCGCAACAGCTGTTGCCGCAGATCGGGGCCGGCGTCGATGAGCAGGCGCACATCGTCCACCTCCACATAGGCGGCGGTGCGGAGCCTGTTGTCGCGCGGGTCGGTGGAACGGCACACCTCACAGTCGCACCCGACCACGGGGACGCCCTGCGAAGTACCTGTGCCTAAAAGCGTTACCTTCATCATAACCGTTCTGCAGAATTGGCGGCAAAGATACAATTTTATGGCAACGGACCGAATGCCGAAGTCAAACAAAAAAATCGTACTTTTGCGCCCTTAAAAAATATAAAATATGAAAAGAGTTGTTAGCGGCATACGGCCGACCGGTTTTTTACATTTAGGCAATTATTTTGGTGCACTGAGAAATTTCATCAAGATGCAGGAAGAGAACGAGTGTTTCTTCTTCATCGCTGATTACCATTCACTTACAACACATCCCACTCCGACAGACCTACAGTCCAACGTCCGCAATATCCTCATCGAGTATATCGCGGCGGGCCTCGATCCCGAAAAGGCGACCATCTACGTACAAAGCGACGTGCCGCAGGTGTGCGAGCTCTCGCTGCTGCTCTCCATGAATGTCTATATCGGCGAACTGCAACGCGTGGCCTCCTTCAAGGAGAAGGTGCGCCGCCAGCCCGACAACGTCAACGCCGGCCTGCTCACCTACCCCGTGCTGATGGCTGCCGACATTCTGCTCCACCACGCCGACATGGTGCCCGTGGGCAAAGACCAGGAGCAACACCTCGAGATGACCCGCGACTTCGCGCAACGGTTCAACCACATCTACAAGCACGAATACTTCAAGCTGCCCGTAGCCTACAACTTCGGCAGCGAGCTTGTGAAGATCCCCGGACTGGACGGCTCCACCAAGATGTCCAAGTCCGACAACGAGAACTCCTGCATCTACCTCTCCGACACGCCGGAGGTGATCCGCAAAAAGGTGATGAAGGCCGTCTCCGACAGCGGTCCGACAGAGCCCGGGCAACCCAAGTCGCAGGCCGTCGAGAACCTCTTCCAGCTGATGAAGGCCGTCTCCACCCCCGAAACCGTACAATATTTCGAAGACCAGTACCAGAACTGCGCCATCCGCTACGGCGACATGAAAAAGCAGCTCGCCGCCGACATGACCGCCTTCGTGCAGCCCGTCTATGAGCGCATCCTCGAACTGCGCGACAAGGACGACTACATCCGCAAGGTGGCCCGCGAAGGTGCCGAAAGGGCCCGCGAGAGTGCCGCCAAGACGGTCAAGGAAGTGCGTGAAATCATCGGTATCAAATCGTTCTAACCCTCTGAGATGTCGTTACTAACACAGTATCCGCTTTGGTTGGCCATCTTCGCCGTCCTGTTAGGCGTCGGTTATGCGCTGTTTCTCTACTTCCGCAACGACAACGTCGCCTTCGAGAAACGCTCCCGCATCATCATGGCCTCCTTGCGCGGCGTGGCCATGGCGCTGCTCGCCTTCCTGCTGCTCGCGCCCATGCTCAAAATGATCCGCAAGCAGACCGACAAACCCGTCATCATTTTCGCCATCGACAACAGCGAGTCCATTGCCGCCGGCAAAGACGCCAACTGGTACACCTCCGAATATCCCAAGCAGCTGCGGAAAATCTTGGATGACCTTCGGAAGCAGTACGATGTGGACGCCTATCTGGTCGGTGATGAGAATGTTGACCTTTCCATGTCCGACAACGAGGATCGCAAAATAGACTTCTCCGACAAATCCACGAACCTCTCCGCGCTGTTCGATGACATCAGCCTGCTCTACGCCAACCGCAACGTCGGGGCGGTGGTGATGCTCTCCGACGGCATCTACAACAGCGGCTCGAACCCCTTTTACGCCGCTCAGAAGACGGACTTCCCAGTCTATACCGTCGGGCTCGGCTCCGATGAGCAGGCCACAGACCTCTTCATCGCCGACATCGTGCACAACAAGGAGGTGCTGAAGGGCAACCGCGCCCCCGTGGAGGTGAAGGTGCAAGCCGGCAAGCTCGCAGGCAAGACCGCCCAACTCACTGTTTCTGATGACAAAGGGGAAGTGTTCTCCAAAACGCTTCAAATCTCCGGCAACCAATATTTCGAAACGGTTTCCTTCCTCGTGGATGCGGGGCAAACCGGCCTCAAGAAGTTCAAGGTTGACTTGGACGAGCTGGACGGCGAGGTGACGCACAAGAACAACCACGCACAGTTCTTCATCCGCGTGATCGAATCCAAGGACAAGGTCGCCATCCTCTATGACGCGCCGCACCCCGATGTGGCCGCCATCCGTTCCGCACTGGAACTCTCCGACAATTACGATGTCGTGGTGAAATCCGTGGACGAGTTCAAGGACGATCCCTCCGGATTCGGCCTCATCGTCCTGCATCAGCTGCCTTCGCACAAGCATCCCGCCTCCGCGCTGCTGTCGCAAATCCGCAAAAGCGGCGTCTCGTCGCTATATGTCATTGGCACCCAAACCGATTTGAACGCATTCAACGGGTTGAACACGGGGTTGCAGGTGACGCAGAGCAAGAGCATGACCAACAACGCCACGGCCGCCTACAACAACAATTTCATGCTCTTCTCCTTCTCGGAGGAGGCACAGCAGCTGCTTCCCACGCTGCCGCCGTTGCAGGCCCCGTTCGGCACCTACAAGGCCGCCGTCTCCGCCAACACCTTCATGACCCAGAGAATCAGCGGTGTGGAGACCAAATACCCGCTCTTCCTCTTCAACGATGTGAACGGGGCGAAGACGGGTGTCATCTCCGGCACCGGCCTCTGGTCGTGGAAGGTCTATGACTACGTGAACACGCAGAACCACGACGCCTTCAACGAGATTGTTAACAAGACCGCCCTGTTCCTGGTGGCCAAGAACGACAAGAGTCCGTTCCGGGTGCGTCACAATGCCGTTTTCGCCGAAAACGCGCCGGTGGAGTTCTCCGCCGAGCTGCACAACGAGAGCGGCGAACTGCTCAACACCCCCGACGTGAAGCTCACCATCAAGGGCAGCGGCGACACCACCTACGACGCGCAGTTCTCCAAACAGAACAACGCCTACTACCTGAACATGGGTGAATTGCCCGTCGGCACCTACACCTGGACCGCCAAGACGCAGCTCGGGACGAAGAGCTACGAGAAGAGCGGCAGCTTCTCCGTGCAGGAGATCTTCGTGGAGACCGCCAACCTCGTCGCCAACCACGACCTCCTGCGCAGCATCGCGCAGACCAGCAACGGCAAATATTTTAACCGCAGCGAGATGGAGAAGGTCGTCAAGGAGATCAAAGCCAACGACAACATCAAGCCGGTGGCTTCCTACCAGAAGAAGTATTCCATGCTGCTGAACTCCCCGTGGTATCTCGCCGCCATCGTGCTGCTGTTAGGCATCGAATGGTTCTTGCGGAAGTGGCACGGAGGGTACTAATAGTTAGTAGTTAGTAGTTAGCAGTTAGTAGTTGTAACGAACAGCAACAGATATATGAAAAAGACCCTACTCACCCTCATGATAATCGCGGCGGCCGTCATCGCCCCCGCGCAGCAGATCGCCCTGCTGAAGTACAACGGCGGAGGGGACTGGTACGCCAACCCAACATCATTGCCGAACCTGATCAAGTTCTGCAACCAGCAGTTAGGCATGTCGCTCGAAGCGAAGCCCGCCACCGTGGAGGTGGGCAGCGCGGACCTCTATCGCTACCCCTTCGTGCACATGACCGGGCACGGCAACGTGGCCTTCACCGACGCGGAGGCCGAGAACCTACGCAACTACCTGATCGCCGGCGGTTTCCTGCACGCGGACGACAACTACGGCATGTCACCTTACATCCGGGCGCAGATGAAGAAAGTATTCCCCGAGCTGGAACTCGTGGAGCTGCCCTACAATCACCCGATCTTCCACCAGAAGTACAACTTCCCGAACGGTTTACCCAAGATCCACGAGCACGACAACAAGCCGCCGCAAGCCTTCGCCCTCTTCTGGGAGGGAAGAATGGTATTCCTCTTCACCTACGAGTGCGACCTCGGCGACGGCTGGGAGGACTTCGTCGTGCACAAGGACTCCGAGGCCACCCGCACCAAAGCCCTGCAGATGGGCGCGAACATCATACAGTACGTATTCTCGAATTAAGACCGCTGCGCGAACTCGCATTGCAGAGTCGCGACATTAAGGACTGCAGACCGTTTCTTTCCACAAGAAAGAATAATAGACGCAATAGACGATGGACAATTTGAAATCCGATGATTGGCAATCGCGCACGGTGGACTGGCTGCGTTACCCGCTCATGCTGTTGATTTTGATGTGTCATTCCAACTCACCTTTGATTTGTGAATTGCCGCAGACGGGAGTCTCTGTCTGCTGTTACTACATCTCTATTACTGTGGCAAGGCTCGCCGTACCCATGTTTTTCATCTTTTCCGGCTATTATTTCTTCCGCAAGCCTGACACGTTCAACAGAACGGTCTATTTGTCGAAGATTCGCAAACGCGCCTTGACATTGTTGGTACCCTACCTGTTCTGGAACTATTTCGTATGGGGATTTCTGCTGCTAAGGGTCGTACTGAAAGGTCTCACCGAGTGGCTTCCTAGCAACACTTTCACGTTGCCCGCAATCCTCGACGTGGTTGTAGGGTGGGACGAAAGCTATGGCGGCATGCCCAAAGCATTCCAACTTTGGTTTATCCGCGACCTGATGATTGTATGTCTGCTTTCCCCGCTACTGTACCGTCTGCTGAAAACCAAACGACCTTATATCCTGCTACTGTTCACTGCCCTCTACCTCATGCCGTGGCCTGACGGCTGGAACCTCTTCTTCTCGCGTCTCCCATCTGCACTGCTTTTCTTCAGTATCGGGGCGTATATGGGTATTCACAACCAGAACATGGTGGAGATGTCGCGACGCGTACCTCTGTGGCTCGGGATCACAGTCTCCACGCTGCTGCTGGCCGCCACCACGTGGGAACACATGACATCCGGACATTTTGTGAAATTGGCGGAAAATCTGTTCAGTATCGCCGCTGTGATTCCGACCATGCAGATAGCCTCAACATTGGTGGAACGATACAGTCTGAAACCCGTCAAATTCATCGCCGACAGCAATTTCCTTCTCTTTGTGCTGCATCCGCTGATTATCATCTATCTTATCTCGGAACCGTTGTTGGGACAAGTCACCAACACACCACTTCACTTCTGGGCTATTTATGCCGCCGAGATTGTGGTGCCCGCATTAGTCTGCGTTGTGCTGTACGCCATCCTGTCGCGCCTGCTTCCACGCACCACTTCGCTGCTGACAGGTGGCCGCGGTGGAAAACAGGGTTTAGCAAAAAAGTGTATCTTTGCCCGTTTTTTTGAACCCGAATTATGAGAAGAATATTTTTCACAATGATGCTGTTGTGGCTCTGTCTCGCGCCCACATTCGCGCAAAAGGACACCGTCACGGTGATTTCCTTCAACATCCGCTACAACAACCCAGGCGATGGCGACAACATCTGGGACAACCGCAAGGCCAGCTGTGTCAAGATGGCCCAGATGGAGAAGCCCGACTTCCTCTGCGTGCAGGAGGCCTACTTCGTGCAACTGGACTATCTTAACAAGAGTCTTCCCAACTACCAATACATCGGTGTGGGCCGCGACGACGGCAGACAGGGCGGCGAGCACATGGCCATCCTCTACCGCAGCGACCGCTACGAGGTTGTCGAGCACGGCGACTTCTGGCTGAGCGCGACGCCGGACGTCTGCTCCCGCGGCTGGGACGGTGCCTGCAACCGCATCGTGACGTGGGGTTACTTCCGCGACAAGAAGACCGGCAAGCACGTCTATTGCTTCAACACGCACCTCGACCACGTGGGTGAGGTGGCCCGCCGCGAGTCGCTGAAGCTCATCCCCGAACGCATCAAGAGCATTGTCACCGACAAGAAGGCCCCCGTGTTCCTCACCGGCGACTTCAACTCCGACATCAACAGCGAAATCTTCAAGCCGCTGAAGAAGGTGATGAAGCAGGCTCGCAAGGACGCGCCCGTCACCGACAACCGCGGCACCTTCAACGGCTGGGGAAACGCCCCCAACAACGTCGTCATCGACCACATCTTCTACAAAAATGCCACCCCCATACTCTTCCAAACCCTCGACTCCGACAAATACGGCCGCTGGCTCATCTCCGACCACTACCCCATCAAAGGCGTATTTGTGAGATGAAGATCTACCAAGCTCTTGCCCCTGCGGGGCTTTTTAAGGAAATCGCTCTAAACATTAAACCTTGAACCTGAAACTAAAAACACATAAGAATGCAAGTTACCAGACTATTTGATATGCTCGAACGGGATCTCAAGGAGTTCCCGAAAGAAGACGCCCTCTGCTGCAAAGAGAACGGCATCTGGGTGAAATACAGCACGGCCAAATATGTGGAGATCGTCAACAACCTCTCCTACGGGCTGATGCAGCTCGGCCTCAAGAAAGGCGACTGCGTGGCCACCATCACCCCCAACCGGCCGGAGTGGAACTTCCTCGACATGGCCATCATGCAGATCGGAGCCGTCCACGTGGCCATCTACCCCACCATCAGTGAGAGCGACTACCGCCACATCTTCAACGATGCCGACGTGAAGCTCATCTTCGTGGCGGGCTGGGATCTGCTCCGCAAAATCACCCAAATCTTGGACGACAAACCCGAGCTGAAAGACAAGGTCTATACCTTCCGCAACCTCCGCGGCTACAAGCACCTGAACGAGGTTGTGGAACTCGGTCGCGCCAACCCCGCCCCGCAATACCTCAAGGAGATCAAGGACAGCATCACCCCCAACGACGTGGTGTCTTTGGTCTATACCTCCGGCACGACGGGTTTCCCGAAAGGCGTGATGCTCACCCACCGCAATTTCCTTTCCAACGTGGAGGCCATCCTGCCCATCATCCCCACTTCCGAAAACAATCGGATTCTGAGCTTCCTCCCCCTTTGCCACGTCTATGAGCGTATGATGAACTACTCGTGGCAATACCTCGGGCTTCCGGTGTACTACGCCGAGAACTTGGCCAAAATCCAGGAAAACTTGGTCGAGCTGAAACCCGACATTTTCACGACGGTGCCGCGACTTTTGGAGAAAGTATATGACAAAATCCTCGCGAAAGGACATAAACTGCCCAGGTTCAAGCAAAGAATCTTCTTCTGGGCCAACGAAATAGCGTTACAGTATGGCGACAATCCCGGCAAACGCTACGACCGGAGGCTGAAGTTGGCGCGCAAGTTGGTGCTGAACCAGTGGAACAAGGCGCTGGGCGGCAACCTGAAGGTCATCGTCACGGGCGGCGCCGCCATCCAGCCCCGCATCTCAAAGGTCTTCTGGGCTATGGGAATCCCCGTTTTGGAAGGCTACGGCACTACGGAGACCTCCCCGGTTATCGCTGTCAGCAACTTCTTCCAGGGTGGCGTGGAGATCGGCACCGCCGGCCCTGTGCTCCCCGGCACCCGTGTACGCATCGCCGAGGATGGCGAAATCCTCACCAAAGGTCCTCACGTGATGAAAGGCTACCACAATCTGCCCGAACAGACCGCCGAGGTTATCGACGCCGACGGCTGGCTGCACACCGGCGACCTCGGGGAGCTCACCCCCGAAGGACGTCTCAAAATCACCGGCCGCAAGAAAGAGATGTTCAAGACCGCCTTCGGCAAATACGTGGTGCCCACCA
>Ga0310691_10003854_pt1 | contig 17432 bp, 12 predicted proteins | sample 176DNAGHGlowgp2_FD_203887 | JGI IMG/M metagenome (GOLD analysis project Ga0310691, IMG submission 203887) | Sheep rumen microbial communities from Palmerston North, Manawatu-Wanganui, New Zealand - 1766 DNA GHGlow gp2 (v2) (version 2) | ecosystem: Host-associated > Mammals > Digestive system >...
AGTCTGTCGTCGGCCTCGCCTTAAATGTCCGCGGCACCTCAAAGTGCCGCCCCTTATACTGTCCTGTAATAATCCTCATCGCCTATCACTTTTCACTCTTCACTCTTCACTTTTCACTCTTCACTCTTCACTCTTCACTCTTCACTTTTCACTCTTCACTAGGCACGCAGTGCCGCCTACCGTCCTTTGGTCAGCAGCGTCATCAAGTCAAAAGGCATACCCTTCACCCCCGTTGCCGGCGCCTGATGTAACTCTGCCGAGGGATTGATTTTGTACACCTTCTGCAGGTATCGCCGCAGCTCATCCATCAGCCACTCCTGCTCCGGCAGGTCACCCACAAGGTGCAGCTCGTCGTGTTCGGGCTGTAACATCAGCTGTTTCCACACGTACAACAGGAAATAGAGGATGTCGTGAGCATTGTTCACCTCAAACTGATTGCAGAACTTAAAACGGTTCTGCTGGAAAGAGAACACATCAAGCCTGCGCTCACGGAAATAGCCGTAGAGCTTGTTGCGGGCACCTGTGAACGACCGCTGGTAGAGATGCCGCCATACCGGCGACATAGCCACGATAAACTTCGCATCGCTGAAGTTATCGTCGACAACCAGCTTCAGGTCTTTGTTCATAGCAAACACCGTGACGGCATTCAGGTCAGGCAGCACATTATAGAGCACGGCATCCTGGTCATGGCCCGGAAAGGCGTAGCGATAGAGTTCCACTATGTCGGGTTCCTGAAACTGCTCTACCGGCACCATCAGCACTGGCACATCCATCAATACCTGTACCTTGCAGATATCCTGACTGCGCAGGTCGGCACCCTTGAACGCCTCACGCAGGTTGGCAGCCATCGACATGCCGCTCTTCACCACATAGGGCTGAAAGGTGACCGGCGCCGACGACAGCGCAGGGGCTATGGAGGCAAACGACAGGCTATGCTTACCAATCCTGATAACCAAGCGGAGATTCCGCTGATTCTGTTCTATTTCCATATCTTTGCTATTTCACTGCCGACACCACACTGGCCGCGCAGAGCGCCAGCAGGGCAGCGGCAATGAGCGTCAGCACAACATTTATCAGCTTGTTTGATGTAATCATTCAAATTATTTTCGTACCTTTGCGCTGCAAAATTACGAAAATATTTTGAATAATGATTGCCGACGAACTAAAATATCGTATTTTTGAAGCTTTTAGCTTTCCGCCAACGACGGAACAGGCGGTGGCCATCAGTGTGTTCACCGACTTCCTAACGTGCCGCGATCCTCGGGCGGTGATGATTCTGCGCGGCTCGGCGGGCACGGGTAAGACCACGCTGGCCGCCGCTATCGTCAGGGCGCTGACTGCTCTCAAGCAGAAGCTGATGCTCATGGCTCCCACGGGGCGCGCCGCCAAGGTCTTTTCCCTATATGCCGGACAGCCGGCCTACACCATCCACCGCCGTATCTACCGTCAGCGGTCGGCGGGCGACATGTCGACATTCAACCTCAATGTCAATCTCAGCAACGACACGCTCTTCATCGTCGACGAGGCATCGATGATCAGCAACCAGGGCTTTGGCGAATCGACCTTCGGCTCTGGCTGTCTGCTCGACGACCTGATCACCTTTGTCTATAGCAACGACGGACAGTCGGTAGTAAGGCGCGCCGGGGGCGAGAACTGCCGCCTGCTGCTCATCGGAGACCGCGCCCAGCTGCCGCCCGTGGGCGAGGAAACAAGTCCCGCATTGTCGGCAGAGGTGCTCCGCGGTTACGGGCTGCAAGTTTTCGAGACCGACCTCAATGAGGTGCTGCGCCAGTCGCAGCAGTCGGGTATCCTGTGGAACGCTACGATGATCAGAGGTGAGGGGCTTCTTAGTGGTGAGGAGTCTATTAGAGGTGAGGGGCAAGAGGTGAGAGGTGAGAGGTTTTCACTGCCGAGAATCCGGCTGCAGGGGTTTAGTGACATCCACGTGGTGCCCGGCGACGAACTGATAGAGTCGCTGGCCACAAGCTACAGCCGCGCCGGCATGGACGACACGCTGGTCATCACACGCAGCAACAAACGTGCCAACATATACAACCAGGGCATCCGCAACACCGTGCTCGACCGCGAGGAACTGCTCTGCCGCGGCGACCGACTGATGATTGTGAAGAACAACTATTATTGGATAACCACCCAACAACCCACCACCCTACAACCCACCCCCAACCCCTCCCGAAGGGAGGGGGGCTTAGATACCTCTACCCGAGATAACTCCGCACAAAATCAGCAGCAGAGTAATCAGACTCCCCTCCCTTTGGGAGGGGTTGGGGGTGGGTTGTTGGGTGGGGGAGGGTCTTCTTTCCTCGCCAACGGCGACATGGCCACGGTGCAGCGGGTGCGCAACGTCCATGAGCAATACGGCTTCCACTTCGCCGAGGTGACACTGCAGTTTCCTGACTACGACGACATGGAGCTCACCTGCATGGTGCTGCTCGACACGCTCACCGCTGAAGCGCCGTCGCTCACCCGCGACCAGCAACAGCAGCTCTACGAGGGTGTCATGGCCGACTACGCCGACATTCCGCTGAAGAGCGACCGTCTGAGGAAACTCAAGGAAGACCGCTACTACAACGCCCTGCAGGTAAAGTTTGCCTATGCCGTCACCTGCCACAAGGCGCAGGGCGGGCAGTGGGCGCATGTCTACATAGACCAGGGCTACATGACCGACGACATGGCGGGCGGCGACTACCTGCACTGGCTATACACCGCCTTCACCCGCGCCACAGAGCAGCTCTTCTTAGTCAACTGGCCGGCAAGTATGTTGACAGGACACACTAACAGCCAATAACTTAATTTATGTTTCGCATTCGCGCAACTTGCATGTAGTAAAGGATTTATGGTGATGTGGAGGTAAAGAACTTAAGTTTCAGAAATATATTTTAAACGCAGAGGCGCAGAGAAAGAAGAGTTTTTATGCGACATTCAGAGTCATGCTAAAGCATTCACAGGAGGTCGCAGAGAGGTTGCGCTGCACTCAGCGTACTCGTAAAAATGCCTTTGGCATGCCTCTGCGCACTCTGGTTGGTCGGCATCAATCTCTATAACTCTGCGCCTCTGCGTTTAGAAATTTACACAGAAAGATGACGGATGATGGATGAGTGTGTAATTCGTGGCAATTCGTGTTTGAATATAATTACTATGAATAATGTAAGCTAAAGTTCTTGAAGTACCTGTTCCACAATCTTCGGGAAGTGTGTCATCTCCAGTTCGTGTTCCTTGCGGGCAATGTCGTCGGCAGTGTCGTCGGGGCTGATGGCAACCTTTACCTGCGCAATAATCTCGCCACTGTCGCAGACGGGCGTCACCCAGTGAACGGTCATGCCCGTCTCCGTCTCGCCGGCAGCCTTCACCGCCTCGTGCACGTGGTGTCCCCACATGCCCTTGCCGCCATACTTGGGCAGCAGCGCCGGGTGGAGATTGATGATACGGCGGGGGAAGGCGTCGATCAGGAAATTGGGCACCAAAGGCAGGAAGCCTGCCAGCACGATGAAGCCAATACGATGGTCACGCAGCAGCGGCAGCATAAACTCCGGATCATTAAGCTGCGGCTTCGGTGCTACGGCGGTCTCTACGCCGAGGCGCCGGGCGCGCTCCAGGGCTAAGGCATCAGGTTTGTTACTCACCACCAGGGCGCAACAGACGCGCTCACTGCCAGCGAAATACCTAATCAAGTTTTCACAGTTCGTGCCGCTTCCCGACACAAAGATGGCTATGTTTAGTTTTTCCATAATAGCTATGTTTGGTTTTTCCATAATTCTTCCAACAACAGTTCTATGAGCCGCGGCACGGCATACTGGTCTATCTCATCTTCCCTGATCCAAAAATAGCCGTCGGGCAATGCCGGCCGCTCTTCCGGCTCCCAGAGGTAGAAGTCTGCATAGAGCACACGGTGGGTCAACACATGCTTGACGCTTTTCTTTAGAAGGGAGAGATTGTTTAGAGGGGAGAGGTGAGAGGTGAGAGGTGAGAGAATACCTAAAGCACTGAAAATTTCTCTTACCTCTCCCCTCTCACCACTTACTTCTAAACACAGCGGCTCGTAGAGTCCCTGCCAGATGTCGCCGGGGCCGCGACGGTGGATGGCGGTACAGCCATTGCTGCGGATATATATATAAATAAGGTGGCGCTCGGCAACCTTCAGCTTGCGTTCCTTCACGGGCAGCTCCCCCACCCTACCCTCACGCAGGGCTACACACGTCTCCGCCAACGGACACCGCCCGCAATGCGGACTCTGCGGCGTACACTGCAGGGCGCCAAAGTCCATAATCGCCTGGTTGTAGTCTGCCGCAGCCTCCGGCAACAGACTCTGCGCCAAGGCGGCAAACACTTTCTTCCCCTCCGTAGTATTGATAGGCGTATCGATGCCGAAATGCCGGCTGAGCACGCGGTAGACATTGCCATCGACCACCGCCGCCGGCAGTCCGAAGGCAAAGCTGCCGATGGCCGCCGCCGTATAGTCGCCCACGCCCTTGAGGGCCCGCAGACCATCTACCGTGGTGGGGAACCCGCCACGCGCCACCACCTGACGGGCGGCGGCATGCAGGTTGCGTGCACGGCTATAGTAGCCTAAGCCCTGCCACTCTCGCAGCACCTCGTCCTCGGTGGCGGCGGCGAGGTCGGCCACCGTCGGCCATCGCTCGATGAATCGCTGCCAGTAGGCCATGCCCTGCTTCACCTGTGTCTGCTGCAGGATAATTTCTGAAAGCCAGATGGCATAGGGGTCGCAAGTCTGCCGCCAGGGCAGCTCACGGCCGTTCTCACGAAACCAGCGGAGGAGGGACAGGGCAAAGTAACTATTCAACTCTTCAATCTTTGTTTTTTTAATCTTTTAATTTTTCAATTTTCCCTACATTTTGCCCTGGTCGCCGAGATAGCTGTCCTTGAACCCGAGGAAATAGAGCACTCCGTCGAGGCCGAGGCTTGAGATGCTCTGCTTGGCGTTGGCCACCACGCGGGGCTTGGCATGGAAGGCGATGCCGAGGCCGGCCTCCGAGATCATCGGCAGGTCGTTGGCACCGTCGCCCACGGCGATGGTCTGCGCCAGGTTCACCTTCTCCACCTGTGCTATGAGCTTCAGCAGCTCGGCCTTGCGGTGGCCGTCGACCACCTCGCCCACATAGCGGCCGGTGAGCTTGCCGTCGTCGCCAATCTCCAGCTCGTTGGCATACACGTAGTCGATGCCGTACTTGCGCTGCAGATACTCGCCGAAATAGGTAAAACCACCGCTGAGGATGGCAATCTTGTAGCCGCAGCGCTTGAGGATGGTCATCAGGCGGTCTACGCCCTCGGTGATAGGCAAGTGCTCGGCAATGTCCTGCATCACGCTCACGTCGAGGCCCTTCAACAGCGCCACCCGCCGGGTGAAGCTCTCCTTGAAGTCTATCTCGCCGCGCATGGCACTCTCGGTGATAGCCCTCACCTCGGCGCCCACGCCGTTGCGCTCTGCCAGCTCGTCGATACACTCGGTCTGTATCAGTGTGGAGTCCATATCGAAACAGATGAGGCGGCGCATGCGGCGGAACATATCGTCGCGCTGGAACGAGCAGTCAATCTCCATCTCCTCCGACAGCCGCAGCAGCTGGCGTTGCATCTCCTGACGGTCGGCGGGCTCGCCGCGCAGAGAGAATTCTATGCAGGCCCTGATGTGCTTGGCGGGGTTCTTGATGCTCTTACGGCCCGTCATGCGGCGGATGGCGTCGATATTGAATCCCTGGTCGGCAATGAGGCGCGTGGCAGCCTCTATCTGGCGTGCCTCCAGCTCGCGGCCCATGACCATCAGTATGTAGCGGTTCTTGCCCTGATGGCCCACCCAATCCTCGTACTCGTCGTCGCCGATGGGCGAGAAGCCGATGTTCACGCCCAGCTCTGTAGCCTTAAACAGCAGCTCCTTCATCACCTGTCCGGAGTGCATCTCGTCCATGCGGATGAGGATGCCCAAGGAGAGTGTGGAGTGGATGTCGGCCTGACCGATGTCTAAGATCTGGGCGTCGTACTTAGCCAGGATGGCCATGACGGCAGCCGTCAGTCCGGGGCGGTCCTGACCGGTGATGCGCACTAATATCTGCTCTTGCGCCTGATTGTCGGCGGCTGGCGTGGCGGCTGTTGCACTGTTTGTCTGTTCCATAAGCGTTGATAGTTGAATGGGGGGTGTTATGATTATATTTTAATGGGGTAACTGATCACTAATTCCGTAAAATCGGCCTTCGTCAAGTGGGCGTTCAGGCTCACGCCGAGGGTCAGGTTGCTGAGCGCGGAAAACGTGTAGAAGAGCCCTATGCGCTCGTAGTAGGGCTTCTCTATCTCTTTGGCATTGCTGCCCATCTCGCGGTAGAGATAGTAGCCTATGGCCATCTGCAGCGAGGCGTTGTGATAATACACGGTATGGTTGGCCGAGAGTCCCACCGACCAGGGGCTGTGCTTCACATGTCGCCCTGCCCGCTCGTCAAGGTCGGCCACGTGGTCGGCATAGGAACCGTAGAAGAGGTCGGCACCGATGCCCGACGCCCAGCGGCGCGCATAGCGGTACATCAGCTTGGTATGCAGCGAGTAAGCCATGTAGAAGGTAAAGTCCTCGGTGCAGTAGTCGGGGTCGCTCACGGGCAGCGCCTGAGTGCGGTGCCAGTCTTCGAGCAGCGTCTTGCCGCCCACTCCAAGGGAGAGGTCTAAGGTGATGGGTGATGGGTGGTGGGTGGTGGGTGATGGGTGGATGGAGGGTGACGGGTGATGGATGGAGGGTGACGGGTGGTGGGTGGTAGCCTCGTAGTAGGGCGTATAGACCAGTGAGAGTGACGGGCCGAGGGAGTTGGCGCCTTTATTAGGGCGCGCCAGGGCGCCGTTGCTGTGGTGACAGAACTCCACCCCGGCCTTGATGCCCCAGTTGGACACGGGATGATAGGTGACGTGCAGGCCGGCATTGAAGTAGATGGACAGGTGGGAACCAATCAGCTCGTTGTCGATGTCGTCGGTCTTGTTGTAAATCGTGCTGCTGTAGCCCACGCCTGTGCCTAAGGTGTAGTCGGCCTCCCAGTGGCGGCTACGGAAGAAGGGTCTTGAGAAGGTGCCATAGAGCGTCAGCGTGTTGCCCAGCGGCGAGAAGTAGTCGGTGGTGCGCGGCTTCTGCATCTTTACGTGGTGGTTGTCGCCATAGCGCAGGCCGACGCTGATGGTGGGATAGCCGAAGTCACGGTCGATGGCCGAGCTGTCGCCGGGCAGTGCCGAGTGTATCGCCTCCACGCTGACGGCGAAGGCATCATTGTCGTAGAGCCACTGTCTGACCCACTCGTCGAGGGCCAGCTGCCAGTTGGGGTTCACACTCACGCCGTAGCCCCAGTGGCGCGGCTGCGCCCCTGCGGGGCAAGTGAGCGCTGCGCTAGTGAATAGTGAATAGTGAATAGTGAATAGTATCGCTACTCTCCACCACCTGCTTGACGTTATTGTACTCATCATTTCACTTTTCACTCTTCACTATTCACTCTTCACTAGCGCAGCGCAAACGCTGTCTTGGAACCCGCGACCGTCGGCCATACGCATGATACCCTGGTTGATGATACAGAAAGCCAGGGTGTGGCCGTTTGGCGCCTTACAATATCCCGCCAGCGACGAGATACCGCTCACGGTGCCCGTCTTGGCGCGCACATTGCCCGCCGCCGGCCCTTTCGCCATGCGGCTGGCCAGCGTGCCGTCGACGCCGGCAATGGGCAGCGACGCCAGCAGCAGGTCGAAAATCTCACGGTGCCGCCAGGCATAGCGCAGCAGGCGCACCTCCAGTTCTGCCGACACATAGTTATATAGAGACAGTCCCGAACCGTCGGCCACACGATAGTCGCCGGGGTTGAGACCAACGCGCTGAATCATGCGCTTCACCTGATTGGCGGCCTGTTTGCCCTTGGCGGGCCGTCCTTCGGTGTTGGCGGCTATCAGGTAGAACAGGCACTCAGCAAACAGGTTGTCGCTATCTTTCATCATCGGCACCAGCAGCTCGCCTATTCCGTGGCTGCGGCTGCAGACGAAATGACGCTGCCGCTGGCTGGGGGTCATGCTACTATAAAAGGTGTCGACGATGACCACGCCGTCGCGGCGCAGCTCGCGGCGCAAAGCTTCAAGGAAGTCGTCCTTGCGGTTGTAGAGCAGCGGCGTGAGTGAGTAGTTGTCGTCGTCCCAGCACCACCCTTCGCCCCACCGGTCGTCGTCTTTCATCGTCACGTCGGCCAGCAGGCGGCCACGGATGGTGTCGATACCCGCATGACGCACCTTGCTGATAAAGGCTGCCAGGTCATTGCGGTCGAAAAGAGGGTCCATGCCGCCTACGCTGACGAGGTTGCCACGGAGGGTGCCGCCGCTCACGGTGCCGGTATAGTATAGCGAGGTCTTCATCTGGAAGTCGGCACCCAGGGTCTCAATGCCGGTGATGGCTGTCAGCAGCTTCATGGTCGACGCCGGCCGCAGCGTCTGGCGGTGACCGTAGGTATAGAGCGTAGAGTCGTCCGTCAGGTCGTAGACCATCAGCCCCAGCTGCGACCGCTCCAGCAAGGGGCTGGCCACGAGAGAGTCCAGACGCTGGCGCAGCCGTACCGTCCACGGCAGGCTGTCGCTCACGGCAACACTGTCGGCCACCAGACTATCATCGGCTGTCGGCGAAGCCACAGCAACGCTATCCTGCGCCCCCGCAAAAGAGTGGCACAGACAAAAAGCGAGCAGAAAGATCAGAATTTTCTTCATTTCGGCTGCAAAATTACTAAAAATTATTATCTTTGCACCCTCAAAACGCGTTTTTATGGTCTACAAATACGATTTCCTGATTATCGGAGCCGGCGTTGCCGGCATGAGCTATGCCCTGAAAGTGGCTCGCGCCAAGAAGGGCAAGGTGTGCATGATTTGTAAGGCTGGCCTCGACGAGGCCAACACATCGTTTGCCCAGGGTGGTGTGGCCAGTGTCACTAACCTGGAGCTCGACAACTTTGACAAACATATTGAAGACACGATGATTGCCGGCGACTACATCAGCGACCGCCAGGCCGTGGAACAGGTAGTGCGCAACGCCCCCAAGCAGATTGAGGAACTGGTGAAGTGGGGTGTGAACTTCGACCGCAAGTCCGACGGCACCTTCGACCTTCATCGCGAGGGCGGCCACTCCGAGTTCCGCATCCTCCACCACGCCGACGACACGGGCGCCGAGATTCAGCGCGGTCTGATAGAGGCCGTGCGCGCCTGTCCCGACATCGAGGTGAAAGAGCACCACTTCGCCGTGGAAATCATCACCCAGCACCACCTCGGCGTGCGCGTCACCCGCCGCTCGCCCAACATCAAGTGTTACGGAGCCTATGTGATGGATTGTAGTCAGCAAGGTAAACTCACCCCTCCCTCGCAGGGAGGGGACGGGGGCGGCTCCGTCGACACCTATCTGGCCAAGATTACCGTGCTCTGCACCGGTGGCTGCGGCGCCGTCTACCTGACCACTTCGAACCCTGTCATTGCCACCGGCGACGGCATCGCCATGGCCTACCGCGCTAAGGCTACCGTGGCCGACATGGAGTTTGTACAGTTTCACCCCACAGTGCTCCACAACCCCAGTGAGACCCACCCCGCCTACCTCATCACCGAGGCCATGCGCGGCTATGGCGGCATACTGAAACTGCCCAACGGCCAGACGTTTATGGAGAAATATGACGAGCGTCTGTCGTTGGCACCCCGCGACATCGTGGCCCGCGCCATCGACAAGGAGATGAAAATCCACGGTCTGGATCACGTCTGCCTCGACGTCACCCACAAAGACCCGGCAGAGACGCGCAAGCACTTCCCCAACATCTACCAGAAGTGCTTGTCTATCGGCATCGACATCACCCAGGACTATATCCCCGTGCGCCCTGCTGCCCACTACATGTGCGGCGGCATCAAGGTCGACCTCAACGGGCAGTCAAGCATCGAGCGCCTCTACGCCTTGGGTGAGTGCTCGTGCACGGGTCTGCACGGCGGCAACCGCCTGGCCTCCAACTCACTGATTGAGGCCGTGGTCTATGCCGACGCTGCCGCCCGCGACTCGCTGCAGCACGTAGACCTCTACGACTGGAACGAGCGCGTGCCGGAATGGAACGACGAGGGCACGATGACCAACGAGGAGAAGGTGCTCATCACGCAGAGCGTGAAGGAGGTCAACCAGATCATGTCCAACTACGTGGGCATCGTGCGCAGCGACCTGCGCCTGCACCGCGCCTGGGACCGCCTCGACATGCTCTATGAGGAGACCGAGCGCCTGTTCAAGCGCGTGCGCGCCACCCGCGACATCTGCGAGCTGCGCAACATGATCAACGTGGGCTATCTCATCACCCGCTGGGCATTGGAGCGCAAGGAGTGCCGCGGGCTGCATTTCACCACCGACTACCCCTTGCACGCCTACGACAAATAGATGTTACGCAGTAAGTCTGTTGCCGTCTGTTTAGCCCTCATCGCCGTACTTACCCTATCAGCAAGCGCACCCGGCAACCACCGCCATTACCCATCAGCTATGGCGGCGGGCATAGTTCGTCCGCGCAACATGCTCAACACACGGAAGCTCGACACGCTTAGGCTGCATGAGCGCTTCGCCTTACGCACCAACGGCATAGGGTGGCTACTGCTGTCGCCCAACATCGGCGTAGAGATGACCTTGGGCAACTATAACTGGAGCCACGTCACCCTGGGCATCAACGGCCGCCTGATGCGCACCACATCGGCGCAGACAAACCCCTACATGCAACGGTTCCTCAACGAGGGGCGCATAGAGGCGCGCTACTACCGCCACGGCCGCAGCCTGCGCCGCTCATGGTTTGCGGGCGTCTACGGCGGCTACACGGCTTTTAACCAGAAGCTCGCCGCTACGGGCTATCGCGGCGAGGGCTACATTGCCGGCCTCACCGCAGGCACCATCGCCCCCCTCTATGGCTATCGCAACGGCAGCAGCCTCGACTTAGAGTTCAGCGTCAATGCCGGTGTGCTCGTGGCCGACGTCCAACAGTATGCCTGCACCGACGGTCGTGAGTATTACGTCGAGACAAGCCCCTACAGCGGGCGCCACCTCACTTGGAACGCCCTGCCCTGGGTCGTGGCCACCGACGTAGTGCGCGTCAGCTTTGTCTATCACTTCGGCCCGTCGGTAGCCGACCGCTACCGCCCGCGCGCCACCATTGACGACGCCTTCCGCCAGCTGCAGGCAGAGATTGCCCTGCAGCGCGACTCCATAGCCCAGATGAAACAGCAAGAAGACGAGCGCCGCCGCGACTCCCTTGAAAAGGCCGACTACGAACGTCGCTTCGAAGAGCAGCGCAAGGAGCTTGAAAAAATGCACCTGCGCGACTCCCTGCAGCGCGTAAAACTCAGAATGAAGAATGAAAAGAAGTAAGCTCCGCCTCCTGTCTATGCCCGCCGCCAGACGCCTCCTGCTGTTGGCCGGCACCAGGCGCCTTCTGTCGTTGCTGGTCGGCTGTGCAGCGGCGCTGCCGCTGCCCGCCCAGAAGCTCGCCGCCGGCGTCGACGCCCTCTGGCTGGCCACGGGCATGGCCAACATAGGCGCCGAAATGACCGTAGGCCGCGCCTCCACCCTGAGCCTCTACTTCATGGGCATCAGCCACCCCTGGGTGAACACCGACATGAAAGGCATTGCCCTGCAGCCCGAGTGGCGCTACTATCTCAGCGGACGCCCCATGTATCACCACTTCATAGGCATCGGCGCCATCACCGGCACGTATAACTTCAAATTTAACAATAAGCTGTACAACGGCTCCGCCGCCGGTCTGGGGCTCACCTTCGGCTACGTGCTGCCCCTCTCTGCCCGCCTCAACATCGACCTGCACGCCGGCTACGGCCTGATACACGCCCAAGACCGCGAGCGCGGCAAGCACAACTACATGCTGCCCACCCGCATGGGCGTCACCGTCAGCTATATCTTCAGATAGTAAATGCTTATGACCAATAGTGAGAGTATTCGAGGTGCGAGGTGCGAGGTGCGAGGTGCGAGAATAGCCAGCCATAGACTATGGCGGGTATTCGCTATACTCCTTTTGGCCATGCTCAACCTCGTGCTGCCCACGGCGGCACAGGTGGTGCACATCACCGGCGAGGTGATGCGCCAGATGCGCGGCACCGACGGTCGCCAGCAGCAGATGCCGCTGAGTGTGCCCGTCTACATCTTCGACAATGCCAACGACGCGCGCCAGCAGGTAGCCCTCTACCGCCAGCAGTCGCAGCAGCAGGGACAGTACACGACACTCAAGGCCGCCGACGTGGTGACCCCCGACTACGAGGGCCACTTCGAGGCCGACCTGTCGCAGCGCGGCGCCCTGGTGGTCATCAGCGAGGGTGCCATCGTGGTCACACCCATCGACCAGCGCCTGCACTACACCATCCTCATCAATGGCGACAGTGCCGACGGCATCCTGCTGAAGAATACCGACGTCGTAGGCGAGAAGCGCGGTCTGAAGATGCGCGAACTGCCAGCCATCGACGACGGGCCTACGGTGCGCTGGGACGTCATGCTCACGCTGCCCGAGGGCTACATCACCACCGACACGCGCCTCATCCTGCAGCCCGTAGCCATCGACTGCGAAAGCGGCGACACCATACAATACTTGGAGCCGCTCATTGGCGAGGGACGCCGCTACCACCGCCTGCAGCAGCGCATGAAGAGCTACGACTACCGGCGCCACGACCCCCTGGCCCCCTACTACCGTCCGGGACTGCTCGACCAGGAAGCCCTGCACTGGACCTCGACCTTCGTCAAGCCCAATGCCGACCGCACCTACAAATGGCAGGCCCACCTGCGACTTGAAGACTACAGCCACGTCTACTACGACGACGCCTCTAAGGAGGGTTCCTGCAACAGTCGCAAGCCGTGGCGCATGCTCGACGTGAGCATGGCGCGCCGCGAGATGGCCCTCAGCAAGGAGTACTACGAACCTTCGCGGGCACAGCTTACGGAGGCCGCCCGCGACTTGGAGCTCACCTTCCGCGTGGGCACGGCACAACTCACCGACGACTCTGTCAACAGCGCCACCATCCGCCAGCTGGCCCGCGAGCTGCAGAGCTACGGGCGCCAGCTCATCAATGTCAAGATTCAAGGCACGGCGTCGCCCGACGGCAACCCCCAGCGCAATGCCGAGCTCGCCGCCCAGCGCGCCGCCAAGGCGCTGAGCCTCATCAGCGGCTACACCCGCGGCACGAGCATGCAGACCATCGCCCCGAAGGTGTACACCTGGAGCGACGTGGCCGACTCGCTCGTTGCCCGCGGCCAGCAGCGCGAGGGCGACGAGCTGCGCGCCTATGCCCAGACCGGCAACCAGGCAGCCATCCGCCGCATGATGGAGAGCAACCCCGCCATCGGCGAGATTCTGCAGCACCAGCGACTTATGCGCTGTGCCTACCTGATCCGCCAGAACAAGGTGCTGGAACCCGACGAAGCACTCTGGGTATACCGCAACGACACCACCTATGCCGAGGGCGGCTCCAGCAAGTTCAGCAACGGCGACTACTACAACCTGCTGACACTCATCACCGACAGCGCCGAGCGCCAGCACCTCATCCAGCGTATCTACCGCGAGCAGAGCCAGCGCTCCACATCACGGTTCAGCCCCTTTGCCGCCTATGTGGCCAACAGCGTGGCCTGCCACCTGCTCGACGCCGACAGTACCAACACCGCCGTGCTGCAACCTTTCTGCGACCTGAGGTCGGGCTTGGAAGTGAGCCGCCAGATAGCCTTCGACAACGCCTACCGCTATACCGTCAACCGCCGTGAGGTGGTGGCCAACCAGGCGGTGATGCTCTTCCGCGACCTCAAGCTCAGCGCCGCCGCCCACATGGCCGACAAGCTGCCCGACACGCCTGAATACCGCGACATCAAGATGTTTACCGACTTGGAGACGCTCTTCTTCAAACCCCAAAAGAGTGCCGACGAAGAGCGACGGGCACAGCGCGCCCTGCAATACGTCATGGCTACGAGCCTGCAAAATCGCGCCGTGCTCACCTATGAACTGGCACCGGAACTGGGACTCTCGACGGCCGAAGTAGAGCGTGTGGTCGACAGCCTTGACGCCACCAATGCCAAGCGGTGGTATATGAAAGCGATGATTGCTGCCGGCAGCAGCGCCAACAGCGAGGCCGACTTCATGGAGCTGGTCAACAAGTACGGCGTCGACGAGGCCCTGCGGCGTCAGGACAACGACACACCGCTGTTTCTGGCTTTCCTGCAGCACGCCTTCGACCTCGACCACTCACTGCAGCGGCTCTACGCCAGCGACGTTCACCTGAGCGACGAGCAGCGCAAGCGTCATCCCTACGACCCTGCCAAGGCCGCCGTCTACCGTGAAAAATTCAAAGACACCACCAACCCATGAGACTATTCCTGTTCCTTATACTTTCCGCCCTTCTGTCCACCCTGCCCCGTGCCAGCCATGCAGCCGCCCTGCCCCGCGCCAGCCTTGCAGCCCTGCCCCGCGCCAGCCATGCCGCTGCCTTGCCTCAAGTCGGCTATGCAGCGGCGTTGCCGCTGCCCACCGCGCAGCCCAACGACACCCTCGCCATCGACAGCACCTACGCCCCGCTGCCTCAGCGCAACTTCAACGCCCTTGACTACTCTCTCGACGCCCCCCACTACTACCGCGGCGACAGCCTCGCCCACAGATTCACTTTCCTGCAGCTCGGCGGCGGACGCATGGCCATCAACGATACTCACCGCCACGACCCCGACCCACTATATTTGATGCACCTGCGACTGGGCCGACAGTTCAACACCGTCAGCAGCCTGCGACTGGGCGTCGAAGGTGCTTTGGGCTTTATACCGCAGGCCGCAGAGAACACCTTCTACAACTCCACCAACGCCCGCATAGCCTTTGAGGCTGACTATCTCTACAGTCTCTCCTCTCACCTGCTGGGCTACCGTCCCGACCGTCTGCTCGACGTCTCGGCCATGGTGGGCATCGGCGGAGCCTACTCCAAGCTCTTCAGGAGCGACATGGACGACTGGAGCTCCGAATTCAATACTGCCAGCACCTCCATCTTCGGCAAGGCGGGCTTCCAGTTCAAGTTCTTGGCAGGTCCACAGGCAGCACTGGCCATTGAGCCTTACGTCATGGCCTCCACCCGCGGCATCGACCTCGTCCGCTCAGAGCATGAGTTCTACAGCTACCGCATGGGATGGGGCTTCGATATCGCGTTCATACAATACTTCGGCAACCACCTTACTCCCACCCACCACGACGGCGACTTCCACCGACACTATACACGCCGACAGCGCTTTTTTGCCGGCGACGTGCCCTCATGGCTGCTCCGCCGCCCGCTCTTCGCTGGTATGCAGACGGGAGTGGCGGGGGTCAGCGGCGACGGGCGCACCTTCAACAAATCGGCGGGTGTAGGCCAGCGGGCATACATAGGATGGTGGATGTCGCCGGCTATCGGCATACGCGCACTGGTCGGCTTTGAGAACATGAAATGGCAGGAGAACGAACACGCTTCACTACGCGACTTCATCAGCTATCGCCACGGAGCCCTCTCGCTGCTGGTCAACCCCTTTGGACTGATGCGCCGTGCCACATACGCCGCCCCCGTGGGCATCACCCTTCTCGCCGGTTACGAAGGAGGATGGGCGGCACGCGAGGAAGGACGGCAAGGTTTCCCCGCCTTCGGCTATCATCTGGGGGCCAATCTCTGGCTGCGTCTCACCGACGGACTCAAGCTTACCGTCGAGCCACAATACACCGTGCTCACCCACAAGAACGACGCCAGCCGTGCCAGTATCGATAACCTTACCCGCGCCAGCATCGGACTGGAATTCACATTTAATAATCCCAGCTTCCCTCCGATAGCAAGCCAACAGAATGTAAGCACACCCTTCGGACTTCAAAATTATTTCATTGGCATCTCCGGCGGCCGCAACTTCACGCCCCGCTACTATCAGGACAACAGCCGCGTACGCGACTATATCAAGAGCGCGCTGCTCACGGCAGGCTACGAGTATACCCCCCGGCACACCTTGAGACTGTCAGCAGAATACATGACCGACGTCTTCTACGCTAACCATGAGTACGACCGCCAGCACCGAGTGATGGCCACCATCGGCTATCAGCACAACCTGCTTCACACACAATTCAATATTCAAAATACAAAGTACAAAATCCATAGACCCTGGGCGCTCTGCGTCAACATCGGCCCGACCATTGCCTTCGGTGGCGACAAGCCCGTGATGGGCCTCAACGGCGGCGCACAGCTCAGCTACCGCCTGTCAACACAATTCTCACTGTTCCTGGCCGAAAACCTCTACTGGATACCCAGCGGCCTGTGGAACACCGACCAGAACACTGAGCTCAACATCACGTCGAGCTGGAATCTGGGACTGATGTACCATTTCGAGAGCCTCATAAGGCCTACCGTGAAGGCTGCCACCGCCACCGCTGCCGTTGTTGCCACCGCCGCCACCGCCACGGGCCACGCCATAGCTACCGCCGCCACCGCCACAGGCCACGCCATAGCTACCGCCGCCACCGCCACGGGCAGGGCCGTGGCCACCGTGGGCACCGCCATGACCGACCAGCGCGAGCACCCCGTCTTCGTCGACTACGCCATGGGCTATCACCACTTCATGCACATGCCCACGACGGGCAGCGACCCCTGGGAACCGGAGCTGCAACTCAGCGCCGGCTGGTGGGCACTGCCGGCGGCAGGTCTGCGCATAGGGGGCGACTTCCTGCGCGGCTATTCCCGCGAGTCAGAGGTAAAGACGGCTACAGAAACCTTTACGCGCTACGACAAGATACGCCTGTCTTACGTCTATGCCGACCTGATGGTCAATCCCTTAGGCTTTGCCCGCCAGTATAACTGGGACTCAAAGGCCGGCATCGTCCTCATTGGCGGCCGTACGCTTGTCAACCTGAACGACGGCAACATGGAGAAGCACTACTGGAACAATGGCTGGCGCCTGGGCACACAGTTGTGGGCACGGATTGCTCCGGGCCTGCGCGTGCACGTGGAGCCGATGTTCTCGCTCTTCGACTGCAATCAGCAGAGCGACAACCCCGCCGACTATACCGGCCGCGACCACCGCGAACTCTTCTCGCTGAAGGCAGGCCTGACGATGCTCCTGCGCAACGGCAAGGAGGCTGCAAAGCACGGCAACACGAAAGCGACTACGGATCATAGTACCAGTAACCAGGCAGGCTCTATGTACAGCCACGCCTCCCGGTGGGCTATAGGTCTGGGCGGCGGCCTGCACTTCAACAAAGACGATTATCGCCTCAGCGGCAGCGGCACCAACAGCAACCTACAGGCTCTTGTCAGCTACCAACTGTGGACAAACACCAAGCTTACCTTAAGCGAGGAACTGACCTTTGACCACTTCATAGACCCCTGCACCTATCGGCTCACGGCCGGCCCCGATGCCGGAGAGCAACGCTCAG
>Ga0310691_10003856_pt1 | contig 17400 bp, 19 predicted proteins | sample 176DNAGHGlowgp2_FD_203887 | JGI IMG/M metagenome (GOLD analysis project Ga0310691, IMG submission 203887) | Sheep rumen microbial communities from Palmerston North, Manawatu-Wanganui, New Zealand - 1766 DNA GHGlow gp2 (v2) (version 2) | ecosystem: Host-associated > Mammals > Digestive system >...
GTACTCGGGATACTTGTTCACAAACAGGCGCACCACATGGCTTCCAATAAAGCCTGCGCCACCAGTAATTACTATATTGCGTTTCATAATTTTATACGTGTTGTAATGTGTTCGAATTTATCTCCTCTTTCATTTCATCAATGACCTTCAATAGATACTGTCCATACTGATTTTTTAGCATGGGCTTAGCCAGTTCACGCATCTTATCCTCAGAAATCCATCCATTGCGATATGCAATACCTTCCAAACAAGCGACCTTCAAGCCTTGGCGCTTCTCTATCACCTCTACAAAAGTAGAAGCCTCAGCCAAACTATCATGCGTTCCAGTATCTAACCATGCAAAGCCACGGCCAAAGACCTTTACCAACAATTCTCCATCTTTTAGGAACTCTTGATTAACAGTGGTAATTTCCAGTTCACCACGTGCAGAAGGTTTGATGTGCTTTGCAACATCCACCACTTTATTGGGGTAGAAATACAAGCCCACTACGGCATAATTACTCTTAGGATCCTTTGGTTTCTCCTCAATTGAGAGGCAATTTCCATTCTTATCGAACTCTGCGACGCCATAACGCTCAGGGTCGCTTACCCAATAGCCAAATACTGATGCCTTACCATTGACTTCTGCATCTTCTACTGCCTTACGAAGCAAAGCAGTAAAACCTGCGCCATAGAAGATGTTGTCACCAAGAACCAAGCAAGCGCTATCATTACCAATGAATTTTTCACCAATAATAAATGCCTGCGCAAGGCCATCTGGGCTTGGCTGCTCTGCATACTCGAAATGCACTCCATAGTCTGAGCCATCACCAAGCAGACGTTTAAAGCCAGGAAGGTCATACGGAGTAGAAATAATCAGAATATCTCTGATGCCTGCCAGCATCAATGCTGAGATGGGATAATAAACCATCGGTTTATCATAAATTGGGAGCAATTGCTTGCTCACGCCCTTTGTAATAGGGTAAAGACGGGTGCCAGAACCACCAGCTAAAACTATTCCACGCATAAGCTTTATTTGTATAAATTAATTTTAATGTCAAATGGACTTTCAAAATCATCCAATTTTGGATGCTTGGTATCCTTTTCGGATAGAATGGCCTTATCACTGATGCGCCAATCTATGCCAAGTGAGTCATCGAGAATGCTAATACCTCCATCAGCTTCAGGATGATAGAATTCATCACACTTATACTGGAACACTGCTGTTTCGGACAAAACTGCGAAGCCATGAGCAAAGCCACGTGGCACAAAGAACTGACGGTGATTATCCTCCGTCAATTCTACAGCCACATGTTTTCCATAAGTGAGACTCCCCTTACGAATATCCACAGCCACATCAAGTACTGCACCTTTCACACAGCGCACAAGCTTGCTTTGTGTAAAAGGAGGTCTCTGAAAGTGCAAACCGCGCATTACACCATAAGATGATTTACTCTCATTATCCTGTACAAAAATAATAGGACGCACCTTCTCATCGAACTCGCGCTGCGAGAAAGACTCAAAGAAATACCCTCGTGGGTCTTCAAAAATACGTGGTTCAATGATAACCACTCCTTCAATGGGTGTCTTTATTACCTCCATATTTTATACTTTCTTTAAATTGTTAATACAAATCTTTAGTGAGTCTGTCCAATAGGGAATTTTGATACCAAATGTTTCTTTAATCTTGGTCTTATCTAAAACAGAATAACTTGGGCGAGTAACAGGTGAAGGGAATTCGTTCGAATGACACGGCTGAATATCACACTCTGTTTGACTAGAATATTCAGCTATCATCTTAGTGAAGTCATACCATGAGCACACGCCCTCATTGCTATAATGATAAATTCCTTCTACAGGATTCTTCAAAGCAGCTACTATAGCAGTTGCCAAATCCCATGCATAGGTGGGGGTACCCGTTTGGTCAAAAACAACTTTTAATTGTGGCTTAGTAGCAGTTAGGTTTAGCATGGTCTTCACGAAGTTCTTTCCAAACTCAGAGTAGAGCCAGGCCGTACGTAGGATCATATACTTGCATCCGGTGGCAATAATTTTTTGCTCTCCGAGAAGCTTTGTTGCACCATACACACCAGTCGGAGTTCCTTTCTGGTCTTCCTTACAAGGAGTGTTGTAAGGCTCTTTGCCAAATACGTAATCAGTAGATATTTGAACCAACCAGCCATCAACTTCTTTCATGGCTATGGCTAAGTTCTCAGGAGCGGTTGCATTTAGTTTCTCTACTAATGCATATTTTTCAGGATCTTCTGCCCCGTCAACATTCGTCCATGCTGCACAATTGACAATAGCTTGCACATTATTATCCGCCACCATCTTGCGTATGGTCTCAAGATCAGTTATATCCAAATATTGAGTTTCCACACCTTCAACCTGATTCACATCAGTGAAGATGTAATTGTCACATGAATTCTTCGAGATGATTCGCATCTCATTGCCCAACTGCCCGTTGGCACCTGTTACTAATATATGCATATTAAACTAAAATTTTAAAACGGGACAGGATCACCAGGATTTATTGAACCTTAATTTTTTTATGAGAGACCTTGATGAGAGCCTGTCCCATACATAACGATTTTTATAATGCTGCCTCACGGCAGTATGGATTATTCAATGATAACTCTATCGATGAAATAGTGAAAATGAGCCAAAAGCAACTCTGTGAATCGACCAAGCATATACTTGTCATCACCATCTTCTCTATTTACCCATGATTCCCAATAAAAGAACCTCACTTGCAGTTCATTACGTCTTTCTACTTGCGTCAAGGTTATACATCCCTTCTCCGCCCATTGTCCTTCAGTAAGTACCAGTGCCTTATCAGCACTATCCGTTTCCACGCACTGCCATGTGGCAATGCCATTACCATTTGCATCAGCCTTAGATTCAACACTTTTCAGTATCTCCTCCTTCAGCCTCCTCGCACTCGGTGTCTGTATTATATAGTTCATAATTTCAGAATTGATTTCTTGTTGCTTGTATATATGCGTGATGCACAGCATCAGTAATTGCCTGTAAATCTTCCTGCATAGCAGGGATTGTATTCAATTCAACTTCATTTACATCATCAGCAGCCTTGAAACGCACTACATCAGGATAGCCTTGTATCTTTAAGGTCACCCAAGGTTCTTCAGCCTCATCAACTTCAATGGTGATGCGCTTATCATTGACAATACGCTGATAGCCTAAATTAAGAGCCAATTGGTTGTGAAAACGTTCTTTGTTCATGTCTTGAACGGTTAGCGTTAAGAGGTTTGCGGTTAGCGGGATGTCTGAGGGATAAAGGGCAGAATTGACAGGCCTTGTAGGAACAACCTGAAAAGAGCCTGCCCGCTGCCTCACGGCAGTATATTATGATGGCTGATGTGACTGTGCCGACATCCCCAGTGGTAACACACTGAGTAATGCAAGGATTAATAGGTTTCGTATCATAATCTTTTTGTATTATTTACCACAGAAATATTTAAACGAACACGTATAATAAGATGTCTGAAGTCTGAAGGCTGATGTCTGACAGGGCACGCAGGAACTATATTTACCACACAAATACGATCAAGAATTGGAGAATTAGAGAATTCTAATCAACATCTAAAAACCCGGAAAGCACGAAATTTATTTAAACGAACACGGATTGCACGAATCTAACGAATAGGATAAATACTTTCTATCAACTCTTTAACAACTCATTCAAAGCTTTTATTTTCAAATCGCCTTTTGTAGATTTAAGCAAAACTCGACTATTAGAAATCTTCATTGAACACCATCTCACACCCTTCGTAGAAATTACAAGCGGAGAGATAAACATGATGGAGTTTGTATTTCAAATGCTCCAAATCGGGGTCCATAGATGTACCACCTCCTGGCTTGTAAAGATTCCCATTGGGTTCTTTAATGACATGAGTTATACGGAAATAGTACAGCCCATCCTTCTTATAATACATGGCATGCATCTCTACCCCACCAAAGGTAAACGTTTCTGATTCAATATATTGTTCTGCCATCAAGAAATATAAATATTTTTATATACAAATATATGTCATTATGTCAGTTCTCACTAATTGGCAACATTCTTGCTATGTAAATGATATGCTTGGTCTCTCAAGCCCAAATCTTAGCATAGAAAGGTGGTGTAAATAAATGGCTTATTCTAAAGAAGAACTTGATCAAATTTTTGCAAAAGGTGATAAGATACGTGGTAAGAATCCAGACCAGTATCGTAAGGATGCTTGCGGTAATGTAATTTATCGTCAAAGCTATGGTAAGGAGTCTCCTATGGGTTGGGAAGTTGACCACTCAAACCCAAAGAAAAATGGTGGGTCAGACAATCCTAGGAACCTGAAGCCGCTGCAAAGCAGCGAGAACTCTCGAAAAGGAGCGACTTATCCATACAAAAAGAAGTAAGTTATATCCTTAATTACCAGCCGGTTGTGTTGCAGCGCAACCGGCTTTTTTGCGGCTTTGCCGCTTATATAATCCAGCCGGACGGACGCGTCAGCGACCATTGGCCTGTACCGCTTCCTTAGCGGAAGGCTCTGGCGACCATAGGGAGCCTGTGCCTGAAGCGGGAATGTTAACTTGTTAACTGTTAATTCAGCTTTGCCCGCAAGGGCAAGAGGGTTTAAGAAGTTTGAGAAGTTTAAGACTCTAATGAACTTTTATACCACTGGAATAGCTTGGCTACGCCGTCTTCTATTTCCACCTTGTGCGTCCAGCCGAGGCTGTGGAGCTTGCTTACGTCAATGAGCTTACGCATAGTGCCGTCTGGTTTGGAGGCATCGAACTCTACTGTACCTTCGAAGCCTACGGCCTTGACTACTAGCTTGCTGAGTTCGCGAATGGTAAGTTCCTTGCCAGTGCCTACATTGATGTGGCAGTTGCGGATCTCGCCCAGGCTGGGGATATAGCCGCCACGACCGGTACTGTGGTTGCGGTCAACCACTCCGTCAGCAGCCACACCATAGTGCACGCTGGAGTATTTCTCTATACCAATGATGTCACTGAAGTCCACATTCAACAGCACGTGCACGCTGGCATCTGCCATATCCTCGCTCCACAGGAACTCGCGGAGGGGTGTGCCGGTGCCCCAGAGGGTTACCTTATTGTCTTCTATGCCGTACCAAGCCAGTATCTTACGGATGAGTGCCTCATCGCTATTGCCATCTATCACATAGCGCACTTGCTCTCCGTTCTCCTTGATGTTGGCACCCACGGGACGGATGGTGAGGTCGCGACGGATCTTATCCCACGCGCCATCGTGAATCAGCTTGGCCAAGTATATCTTGCGCATCATGGCAGGCATCACGTGGCTGTTCTCCAGATGGAAGTTGTCGTTGGGGCCGTAGAGGTTGGTGGGCATCACGGCAATGTAGTTGGTGCCGTACTGCAGGTTGTAGCTCTCGCACATCTTCAGGCCGGCAATCTTGGCAATGGCATACTCCTCGTTGGTATATTCCAGCGGACTGGTCAGCAGGCAGTCCTCCTTCATAGGCTGAGGAGCGTTCTTGGGATAGATGCAGGTGCTGCCCAGGAAGAGGAGTTTCTTTACGCCATGAGCATAGGCTTCACTGATGACATTGCACTGAATCTTCATGTTCATCATGATGAAGTCTGCCCGATAGAGCGTATTGGCCATGATGCCGCCCACAAAGGCAGCGGCCAGCACCACTGCATCAGGCTGCTCCTCATCAAAGAACTTCTTGACAGCATACTGGTCTGTCAAGTCCAATTCCTTGTGGCTGCGGCCAACAAGGTTGGTATAGCCACGTTGCAGCAGGTTGTTCCAGATGGCAGAACCAACCAGTCCGTGGTGGCCTGCTACATATATCTTACTATTCTTATCGAGTGCCATTACTTTACAATTCCTTTCTCAAGATACTCTACAAGATTATGGCGTACCTTCATGGCGGCATCTTCAGATGCTACCTTTGCCATATCACTGTCAACCATGATGTTTACTAGTTCCTCGAACGATGTCTTAGAAGGATTCCAGCCAAGCTTAGCCTTAGCCTTGGTGGGGTCACCCCACAGGTTGACCACATCCGTAGGACGATAGAAATCAGGGCTTACCTCAATCAACACATTGCCTGTAGCCTTGTCAATACCCTTTTCATCTGCGCCCTCGCCTAGGAACTCCAGTTCGATGCCCACGCGCTTGAATGCATAGTAGCAGAACTCACGTACTGAGTGCTGCACACCCGTTGCAATCACGAAGTCCTCGGGCTTGTCCTGCTGCAGGATTAGCCACATACACTCTACATAGTCCTTGGCATAACCCCAGTCGCGCAGTGACCCGAGATTACCCAAATATAGCTTATCCTGCTTACCCTGTTTGATGCGGGCAGCAGCCAGCGTAATCTTACGGGTTACGAAGGTCTCACCTCTGCGCTCACTCTCATGGTTGAACAGAATACCCGAGCAGCAATACATATTATAAGCCTCGCGATACTCCTTGACAATCCAGAAGCCATACTGTTTAGCAACGGCGTATGGGCTATAAGGGTGGAAAGGTGTATTCTCATTCTGAGGAACCTCCTCTACCTTACCATACAGCTCAGAGGTTGATGCCTGATAGATACGGCACTTATCGGCCAATCCGCACTGGCGAACAGCCTCAAGTACACGAAGTACACCTGTTGCATCAACGTCAGCCGTAAACTCAGGGCTATCAAAACTCACCTGTACATGGCTTTGTGCAGCCAGGTTATATATCTCGTCAGGCTTTACTTTATTGATAATTGAGATGATACTCATAGAGTCACCAAGGTGACCAAAGTGCAAGTGGAAGTTTTTTACGCCTTCCAAATGGGCAATACGTTCGCGATAATCTGAGGAATTACGACGAATCATGCCATGAACGTCATAACCTTTCTCTAACAAGAACTCGGCCAAGTAACTTCCGTCCTGACCTGTAACACCAGTAATTAATGCTGTTTTCATCTTTTATATGTTATTTTGTTAATATCTTAGGAACAAGCAAGGAGCCGATAAGAATGTTGGAGTTGCTCATAAACCATGAATCATATCAACTCACTTGCCTGTATGTTTTTGGGGGGTTAAATGAAAATCCGGCCGGGATTAACAGAATAAAAGGAAGCAGAAAGTTTATGTTCCCGGGAGGTAGAATCAATTCTCTGAAGCCCCTATTTTACAAATACTGATTTTATCCAACTCGACGCTGAGTCATCCCACATGTCCATGAAAATAAAACTCTTCCAATCTTTAACCATTCATTTAATTGAAAAGTAGTTAGATCACTGCGTTTTACGTTCATCAAATCATTCTTTATATGTGCATCAAGCCTATTACCATTTCTATCAAAATCATTGGTGCATCTGCATAACAAGTCTGAACCAAAGCCTTGTGTTAACTGATTAGTGTACTTATGAGAATCAATATATGACTGATAATTCTTTCGATTTGTAGAATGCGCCTTTGCATCATTTCTCTGCTCTAAACTAATTTCTCCCTGATAAAGCTGCTGACTCCAATAATGACATACTTCATCATCAAACATATAGTTTAAAGTTAATCCATATTTCATATCATAAAATGAAGCATCTTTTTCAAAAATCAGGGAAAAGCCTTTATTTGACGCCGCCTTCTCAACAACACCAAACGGGATTAGGTTCTCTACTTCCATGACTTGGTCCATAATATACAAACCACAATGAAATGGGTTATAATTCTCAATAACCTCTTTTATTTTCAATGCAGTCTGACCATACTTTGAATGAGGATATTTACGATCACTATCTGTTATAACCAAAGATAGGAACCTCCTATCTTCTATCTCATGTCTTAACACATCAGCAGTAGAATCACCCCCACCCATAACTGGGAAAAAGAAAATATTACAATAACGAATAGCATGCTCACGCAGGAAGAATTTTACCAAATATCTGAAGAATATTGAATCCTGAATATTCTCAGTTATAACATGAGTTTCGTTATATGCCTCAAATCTTCTTTCAATAATAGGATTAATCAGTATAGCTTTACTATCGTTATTTTGCTTTTCAAAAGTAATAACCACATAATTTGACACCAACTCTTTAATTCGAGCCAATTGATAATACATATGCTCTGATTGGCGAAGGAAATCAACTTGAGAACGTCCCATTATACTTGTCAGCGCCCTTACAATCTTTGGATTATTATGTAAACATGGCACATGAACAAGATGTTTTCCCCTTTGAGCATTAAGTGCAAAAAGTGTTAGCAAATCCAGAGAATCATTTACTTCACTTGGTGCTTTACCAATTGCATCTTCTATTATGTCATTTGCAATTTCAATATACATCCTCTGAAAAGAAGCCAAAAGGCCATTGTTTTAGATATCCATCCTCAGTAAATTCAGATGAATGGACATATGTATCCATTCCCTCGTGCTGAGCATTAAATAATACAACATTAACATCCTCTGAACGAAGGTCAGAACTACTAGATTCTATAAGTTGTCCCAATTTGTTAACAATAACCTCACTATGTGTCTCAATTATTATTCTAAGATTCAGGCTATGCTTATGACAAAATCCCATTACCGCAGCCAACATTTGAGCAAAATGAGCCTGAAAACGAGGGTGTAGATGAAGTTCAGGCTGCTCAATAGCAATAGTGATAGGAATCTTATTTGCATCATCATGATTGTTTTTCTTCTTCCCATATATTGACTTCCATATTATTGTAATAATTGGAAGTATTTGGGTATAGCCAAAACCTACATCAACCAAATTTCGGTTACTTTTACCTTCTTCCTCTATCAATATCTCAACATGTCCTTCTGATTTTTGCAAATGAAGATTGAAATGAAAAATAGAAGAAAGCCATTTGTTAAATTCCTCAAATTTCGGTTTTGACAAACTATTGAGAAACATGGCTAAATTATCACCATCAGGATCGATTTGGTCTACATCTCGATTTTGGAATCGATAATATCTATTCATAATAGAGCGCAGAGGTAATACATAAGAAAAATTTCGCGACATATCAGAGAAATACGAATTAACAGATTGGATAACTCTACCAGCCAAATGATAAAGTTGAACATTCGTTACTTGTTCTAAGGCTGTTTTATCTGCGTTTTTATTTTTCTTCTCAAAGTTTGAGTATATCACATCCTTATTTAAATTCAATGTTCTATCAGATTCCATCTGAAAGAATCCCATAAAATCATTTTCATCTTTTCCTAAGAATTTCCTTATTTCAATAGAAGCAGATGGTGAAGCTGAGCCTTCTATCCCAAATGATGGACCGCGATAAATAAAGCGCAATGAGGGTAACAAATTCGAATCCCGCCCAACTTCTATGGTCTCATTTTTATATCGACTAGAATCAATGCCATTCACATTCATCCGACATTTAGAAGTATTTGATTCATACTCTATGCAAATATCAACTTTATCAAAAACAATACGTAAAGTTTTCAGATAGTCATAATACTCATCTTTTTTGGCTAGTACCATCCTTACACAGACATTCTTGATATGATTTTCATTACGGCTAAATGGAGTTACAATTGGCAGTCTATCAATACAATACTCAACGACTATTTCACCCTTACCATCTTTAACAGTATTATCAAAATCCTTAAAGTCAACATACTGTCCATCCCATAGGAACAAACCATTGACCGTTGTACCTATACTCTGTTGCAATAGAGGAAAAAATTTCAGGAAAGAGCTTTTTCCACTACTATTTGCTCCTAATAGAATTGTTATTGGGCGCAATTCCACATTACCAGTATCCTCAAGACACCTGTAATTAATCAACCTTAACTTGTCCATGTACTATCTATTGTGAATATAAATAATAAACATAGGAATTTCTACTCTTCTAATAATACCTCAATATCTCAAACGGATATGAGAACACCTCATCATGCATCAGAAGATTATTATACCCCTGATCTACAGAAGGTGATGGAAACAAGTTAGATTGACTAAGAAGTGTACCCTCACCTAACCATATAGACGCATAATCAATTCGCACTCGAAGAATCGCAATAACTTGTGAAGCCATATCATAATAGGAGGCAGTTTGATTAATATTCTGTTTATCTCGTCTACGTATTACCAAAGCATGCTGAGCATGTGGTCTTAGATAAAACGACGGTAAGGATTTACGTAAGTCAACTTCAACTAATTCTTCTGTTTCAATAATGCCACAATTAATTTGTTTTGATGCGTAAGGCATCGCCATTAGCATAATATACTCATAAATATCGTCGTCTTTTTGCATTGCAAGGGTTGGGCATTCTAACTTCTTCATCGTTTCGTACAAGGCTCCAATACTAAGTTCACGTTTTTGACAGACGCAATACTTATGACCTCTGCCATGTGAAATGAACTTTTGGAGCCCCATCCATATAGCAACCCAATGATTATCTACTACATCTATGAAACGAGTATAACCGGCATAATGCTGTAAGACCGCCTCTATACAATATCTATTAAAACGGGTTATCTCTTTATTACGATAATAATCAGCAGAGTTCTGTGGATAAACAGTTTTTCTAAGCTTCAATGAATTTTTGAAATATTCATTTTCATTAATGGTCTTAAGAACCTTATTTAAATCATCTGCAGCGCCACTTGTTCGTTTTCTCATTATACTAGGCATGACATTATCATAAAGACCATTTACCCCTCTATAATAAACATTTCCATAATGAGCATTATCAACTTTTGCATGACCGACAAGCTGATTAAAAGCGGCCGTAGTAGATACTTCATAAAGTGGAACAATATGGCCATTCTTAAATTTGAAGTCCATTATAAAAGAACTCCCCGCAACTGTACTTTTATTTGTTAACACATTAGGTTTCATATGTAAACACTCAATTGCTTCGGATGCCCTTTAAACAGAGAGCATCCCGATTTCGAGATTTCTTGTTTTTAACTAAGTTTTAACTTCTATTTGGTAGCAATGGCAGGCAGAAGCAATGCTTCCAGGTCATCGCTACCATATATTGCCTCACGCCAAGCACGTACAAGGAAGTCCTTGATCTCATGCCCAAGCCTCTTGGCCGTTTCAATAATAGTCATATAAGCAAGTGCCATCTGAAGACCATCCTCACTGCTGTGATGCAATGAGCTCTTACGGGCTCGTGTGATAGGCCTCACAGTTCTTTCTGCTTCGAGGTTATCAATTGTATAACGGCCATCGTTACGATAATTAAGCAACTCGTCCAAGGCTGATACTTTGCCTTTGGCCTTATATACGGCAATCTGCTGCTGGCCATCGCCCAATAGTGCTACACCAGCAGAGTCGTATCCACGATATTCAAGTCTATGAAGACCAGAAATCAGTATGGGATATGCTTCACGAGTTCCTATATATCCTACTATTCCACACATAAATAGTTTCTATTTCTCTATTCCTTACTTCGGTTAATCCGCGCGGGATTAACCGAAATACACCGAAGTCAATCATGTATCCTATTGTAGAATCATGCAAACTTAACATTGAATTTCTCTTCTAAAACGGGTAGAAAATCAAATAAGCATTGAGCTTTTATGATTCCTCCTAAATTGATCGGCAAGCCAACGACAGGTACTTTTCTCGTTTTCGATGTCGGTGTCTTTATTTTAATTATCTCACCTTCAACATCATAAACAGGAATCGATCCTTGAATTCCAATTAATACAGCACGTAGGCTATCATAACACGTCTCTTTTGCAAATTTGTTACTGTAAATTCCTTTGTTAAAGATTAGAACAGGTGATCCACTAGAGCCATTTATACATGCACAATCAATCATAAAGGCACGTTCACCCTCATAGTCCACTTTTGGATCCGTAGCTGTTATTCCTTTTCTAAAGATAGGTCTATTGTTCTTTTCATCCCATATCCCGACTGGATAACCTATCATCAGAATGTCTTCTACTGCATCAAACTCTTCTGCTTTTTCGTCCGTGGTAATGATATCCCTAGAAAAAGACTTATAATAAAGTTGCTTACCTAATTCTTCTTCTATTTGAGAAAAAGCTATAACTATTGGAAACACGCACAAATCTACATTTGGATTAGGATGACTAATAAAATGACTTATATATGGAGCTAATTCTATATCAACAACAGAATTATCTACTGGATTTCCTTCCGAGTCTTTCTCGTTGAGATGAATCTTTATACTTTCAGCCCTTTCAATAATGTGCTTATTTGTTACCAAAAGTGGAATTTGTGATTTCCCATCAAGCAATTTAAAGCCGACGAAGAATCCCGTGCCAATTTGCTCCGATCCTTCATTATCAACAGCTTCTATGCGTGTTGTAATATAACACAGCTGTTCTGTAAAAGACAATTCTTTCATTTTAATCCTATTTTCCTAAATAAGCTGCCTTCATAGCTTCCGACTCTCGTTCTTCTGAAGTGTATATCCAACGTAGCCCCTCATTAATCTTTCGTACGTTTAAAGAGCTGACTGTTCGTACACTACCATTGCTTCTGAAAGAGCCTTTTGAATAAGACACCTTTCTGTTACACCCTTTTTTCATAACATTAATGTTTTAGGTTTTGTAGATATAATTTTAACTCTCCTGTAGCATATTGATCATCCATAATGAGATATGGTTGATCTTGAGGTACGTCTGATGAAACGGCTGCCATTTCATCAAAATATTGTTTATTTTGTCGTTCCAAATATAACCGTAATCTATAATAACTCATTATTGGATCATTTGCATAGCTATCAAATATTAGGCTCAACGGAACATATCGATTTGATTTCAGAAAACGATGAAAAGCCCTCTGAGTTGCCTTTTGTCGTTCTAGTGAAACAAGAAGAATAAATGTTTGATAACCTTTGTTTTTCAACACCTCCATTGTATTAATAACAGTTTTTGTTGTTGAACCTATTTTAGGAATACAAAGATTATAACCCAAATTCATACATTCTTCCATGATAGATTTTTCACCATCCTTACTAATCGTTGTTATTTGAGCTGCTTCTTCGTGTACCAAAGAAGCCCCTCTCGTTTGATTGAACTCTGGTAATTTACGTTTTACTAAATCATTATCCAAAAGAAATGCACCATATAGTTCACAAAGTGTATTGCATACGGATGATTTTCCTGAAGCTGGGAGTCCCATCACATAAATTGCTTTTTTCTCCGCTTTAATACTGCAATTTACTGGCAATCCTCCACCTGCACCAAGACAAACATCGTCATCTTTTTCCATGCGCTTCGTGTTCATCATCTCATCTACAATCGTCCTATGGAGTTCAAGACGATCATCATCTTCTTTCCACTTCGAATCCCTATATTTTTTATTTAAAGTACTCTTTTCTCCAAATGGTACACTTTCCTCCTGAGCTATCCTATTTGCATAGTATTTAAACTTAGGATCATGAGAGGGTATTTCTAGAACCATTTCTAGAAATAATTCTGCTGTTTCTTTATAATATAATGGCCTACTATACTTGTCCATGATAATTTTTCTTAATCCCTGTTACTGCCAAGAAGGCATATTTGCACATCTCATACTCTTCGAGAGATAATGGCAGCTATCAATTCAAAGATCAGGGGGACGGTTCTACTGACCCAGTTTCATTTTGCCATTTATTCTTTGTATGACTCCGTAACTGACACCTGTCAGCCTTGATAATTGCCGCAATGGTGCACCATACCGAATGGCTTCTATTAATATCTCGTTACGTTCCATCTTTTCTTTCTTTTGCAGGTCTGTTGGATGCTCCAGATGCCAATGACCTCGCAGATACTGACGAATGTCGTCATCGGTCAAACGGTCATCCGTGGTGTACTCTACATCTTTGTTCATGTCTTGAACGGTTAGCGTTAAGAGATTAGCGGTTAACGAGATGTCTGAGGGATAAAGGGCAGGATTGACAGGCCTTGTAGGAACACTCCGAAAAGAGCCTGCCCGCTGCTTCGCAGCAGTATGGTGTTCTACATTAAATTCTACCTTACAAATCATTGGACCAAACAGCTTGTAGTACATAGAATACATAATCATCAGATTACGAAATAGATTGTAAGAAATTCGTTACTTTTTCATTAATAACGCAAGTTCGAATACCGTCGAATTTCAGCCCTAAGTACTCATTCATTTTATTTTTATCAATGAAGTACATTTTCTCTTTAGGATATATAATTCCTTTTTCAAAAAGAGCGTTTAGCACAAGCTTACCTTCTGGCTTTGAACCAATTCGGTTATTTATCTTTGATTGTACCTTTGCAAACTCTCCTTTGCTATGAGAGCGGAACATAATCAGAGCTCTGCGCATCTTTTTATAATACTCACGTTGAATAGGTGTGAGCTTAGCACACCTCTGACTGATTATAGTTTGATAATCATTAAGAGGATACGTAAGCTTATCTTCGCATACTATACAGAAATAATCCTTTGAATTTGCATCTGCAACAATATTTGGATATGTACTCTCAACTAAAAGATCAACTTTCTCCGACTCTATAACAAACTGACTATCGTCTTGTCTGCGTTTCAGCACAATTTCATCTGTCATCATATCAACAGATTTACAGTTAATATAACCTGGTGCAGAAAACAAAACTCTAGAAGAAAAAATGCTCACTTTGATTGGTGCATCAATGTAAACATCACCTATATAATTATGCATTTGCAAGCATGAGGCCGCAGAAAGCATTACATTGAATCTGTACTTCTGCAAATCACTATCCTCATTCCCTTCAAAGAAAAGCTCACAAGGAGTTTCTTTATCAGTCAATTCCTCAGCCTCATCATCAAAACATAAATCGAGTGTATAGTATTTTTTTGAATTATCAAGAGCCTTTAGTGAAGAATAGAGATAACTAACAATTGAGAGATCAAGATATTCATCGTCTTTATGCATCTCCTGATAAAGGCTAAAGAACATGTATGAAATACCTTTTGACTTCTCTATATATAAATCAACATCCTTTCGGAATTGTGGCATACCTATAAGGCGAGCTAATATATAACCTTCGAATACAGTATTAGTGATTTTCTTGTCTGCCAAGAAAGGATGTTCGCCTATCCACCTTTCTATTCCTTGCGTATATTCAAAGTCGAAAGCTTCATCTCCAGTCACTGGATAATTATATTCCTTATCCAAACAACGATAAAGAACACGAGCACATTGCTCATCTAAAGAATATGCTTGTGTACGGGCCTTATTTTTGAAATTTTCGTCACGTCCCTTGAGTTTTTCCTCAATTAACTGAGGTAATATCTTTTTGTCCTTATCTCTTTGTAAAATACCTTCAACAATACTAATTATTAATGATGTACCGATAAGCTGGTCTTTCATAAAGCTAGATAGTACGCGCTGATAATTATCTCTATTCTTTTTCATGAACTCAGCTATTGATAACAATACTGGTGCATAACCTATAAAACGTTCATATTGTTTATCCTTTACATCATGTCGGTTCTCAAAGAAGCCTCCTATAGATTTTATGATGTAGTCAAGCAAATCTTTGTAAGGTTTGCCAAACGTATCAATACCATCTTCATCTTTCAGGCATAAATGAATAAATTCCTCAGCCTGTTTGAATGTAAATGGTTCTATCTGATAGGTAATGGTTTTAATTTTTTTCTCTTCAAAATGCAAAGCTGCCAGTTCTATTGCGTTTGTACGACCTAAAAGGATAAAGGACTTACCTTTATCAGATGTCATAGTAATAACATCATCAAGGAAATCATAATAACCTTGGGTCTTGGTCCTTTGAAATCCTTCATCAAGACCATCCAATATCATAGTTGCACAACCTGCCTTCAGGTTGTTAACAAAGGACGCGCCATCTGTTACATCTAACTTCTTAAATATGATGCCCGTCAGAGAATTTCCCCCCATGACTTCAGAGCAACCCAAATCGACTATTGGGCACTGCAAGAAGAAAGACAGCTCTTTGGCAAGGGTAGACTTTCCTGTTGCTCCCACAGCAGATATCAGAATAATCTTAGCATTTGGAAAGCTTGACTCTTCGCCAAACAGATTCAAAGATGACAATACTGGCTGAACATATTTCGCATTATGTTCATGCTCTACCTTAAAACTATCGGTTTCACCTTTTATCTGATAGTTGAAAGGTTCCGTTGCCACCTTTTTTATATTCTCAAGGATTGTTTGGAATCCCCAAGTATTGTCGTTAACTTCTGACATTTGCTATTAATATGTAAACACTCAATTGCTTCGGAAGCCCTTTAAACAGAGGACATCCGGATTTCGTGAATTCTTGTTTTTAACTAAGTTTTAACTTTTTACTTGGTAGCAATGGCAGGGAGAAGCAATGCTTCCAGGTCATTGCTACCATATATTGCCTCACGCCAAGCACGTACAAGGAAGTCCTTGATCTCATGCCCAAGCCTCTTGGCCGTTTCAATAATAGTCATATAAGCAAGTAAACACTCAATTGCTTCGGAAGCCCTTTAAACAGAGGACATCCGGATTTCGTGAATTCTTGTTTTTAACTAAGTTTTAACTTTTTACTTGGTAGCAATGGCAGGCAGAAGCAATGCTTCCAGGTCATTGTTACCATATATTGCCTCACGCCAAGCACGTACAAGGAAGTCCTTGATCTCATGTCCAAGCCTCTTGGCCGTTTCAATAATAGTCATATAAGCAAGTGCCATCTGAAGACCATCCTCACTGCTGTGATGTAATGAGGTCTTACGGGCTCGTGTGATAGGCCTCGATCTGGGCACTCAGCTTCTCCACAAGTTCTTCGTTGCGCTTATTGCTGGCAGTCACAGAGTCTATGGTCTGCTTTAAGGTGTCTATCATGTTAAGCAGGTCCTTGATAGTAGCCTGAAGGCTGTTTATCTGGTCTATGTAATCCTGCCGTTCCATATTCAATAACAAGAAACAAATTTAGGGTCACATCGGGAGGATGTGACCAAATCTTAAGCCTTATGATTTATTACCTAATAATCCAATTTTCTAGGCGAATGCCTTGAAAACGAAAAAAATCTTTTGTGTTATCCGTAACACAAATCATATCATTAGCGATTGCAGAACACGCAATCAAAAGATCAAAGTTGTCATCACATGGAGTTCCAGCCAAGCGAAGTCGTACTTTTTCTTGTGCAGCAATATCTATTGCACTATATATCGGAAGAACGCGTATATCCGACAAGAACTTGTTTAGTTGCTTTGAACGATCAATTCCATCTTTTTGCATTGAAAGTTCTACCCCCATCTTGAGTTCTAACATCGTTATCTCAGAGATATAACAATTATCCCAACCTACATGGTCTATTCGCTTATCAACATCGAACTTACCACGTAGGTAGAAAGCACAGATATTAGTATCGAGCAAATATGCCTGCTGATTCATAGTTCTATTATTTCACGATTAAAACTACGAAGAGATTTAAGCTCCTTCACAAACTCATCGTCAGACATGCCATCGTCACCCCAAATTCCATAATATTTCTTAGCTG
>Ga0310691_10003858_pt1 | contig 17393 bp, 16 predicted proteins | sample 176DNAGHGlowgp2_FD_203887 | JGI IMG/M metagenome (GOLD analysis project Ga0310691, IMG submission 203887) | Sheep rumen microbial communities from Palmerston North, Manawatu-Wanganui, New Zealand - 1766 DNA GHGlow gp2 (v2) (version 2) | ecosystem: Host-associated > Mammals > Digestive system >...
TTTTCAAGGCATGACCTATTATATAAATAGGTTCCTACTGACAATACTATAGTTAACGCGGTAATCACACCTATCACTATAAGCATTCCCTTCACTATTCTTTTTACAACTCTTTTAAATCTACCTTTCCTCTTGATTTCTTTCATAAAAAATACCGTCCTTTCCTTTGTATGATTTCGTTCTAACCATACAAAAAAGGACGGTTGACTTCTACCAGCTACGGCTTACAATCTGTCAACTCACAGCTTACAACCAAATATGAAAACTTCTTAATTCGTTTTATTCCGGTAAAACTTTCCAACGCCGTAGTACTTGAGTCATTATCCCGGAATATATTTTCCGTTTTTATTATCGCATTTAATCAGTCATAATATCCATCTCTACCAAATAAAATACTCTCCATTTCATCATCCGGTGCATAAATTCCAATAGACCGCTCATATGATATCGGTCCAATATCATCCTCTTCAAGATCAGGCAACAACTCGATCACCTTATCCATATCTATCGGATAAACCTGTTTCCCGTCAATAAATACTTCAGCATCAAAAATCTCTACAGCTTCACATCTATCATCTTCATCATAAAAAACATGACAAAATCCAAAATCATCTGTTGTTATGTCATCATCCGGATCCTTCTTAAATTCCTCCGCATCCCCAAAAATTGATCTTACCTCTTCTCGTGTCATTCCAAATTTAACATCCCCTACGCTTTCAAGTGGATTTACATTTAATCTCATTTTTATGCCTCCCTTAGCCAGTTTAACTGGAAGTTTATTTTGCATCCACAAAAGATCATACCATCTATCAAACTTTTTCCGATATCTTCAAATTGATCCAATTTAGAATAATCCATAAACTATCATCCCACACACTGCTGATACACATATTAACATTATAGGCGAGATTTTCTTTTTTATAAGCTTTCTTAATCCAAAATATAATCCACCCAAAGCTAAAGTTAAAACAATAGCTGGGACATCAGTTTCTGCATCCGAACAGATATTGAAATTCTTCCAGATCATATATATTCCAGTCGCAAGAATAATACCAATAATACAAGGTTTTAAACCACTTAATACCCCTTGAAACATTTTATTTTTCAAAAGGCTCTTAAATAAAAGCAATATAATAAGTATTATCAGAAATGCAGGAAGAACAACTGCTGCCGTAGCAATAAATGCACCAAGAATCCCACCTTGGGAACTCCCTATATATGTTGCCAGATTCACCATAATAGGTCCGGGTGTACTTTCACTTACGGCAATCATATAGGATAACATTTCATCATCCAACCATCCATACGATAAAACAATTTCTCGGATCAATGCTATAGAAACATATCCACCACCAAATGAAAAAAGACCAACCTTTAGAAATCCTATAAATAAAGCAATATATATCATTATTCAGCCTTGCTCCTTTCTGTTTTGTTATTTATCAGAAAGGATACCAGTCCAATTATTGCGGCAAAAAGCATAATTACAAGTGATGAAATATGTAAAGAGAAAATGTTTATCACAAGCATTGCTATACATGATGCAATTATTATAATGATCTTAAGCGCTGTTAATTTAGCCTTTGAAAGCATCTTAACAGCTGCATCCAGTATTAGAATACCAACAGCTATTTTTATTCCGTGAAATGCATTATTTATCCAGGATATTTCAAGAAACCTATCTAGATATTTGGAAATTAGAAAGATAATAACAAACGATGGAAGAACCATTCCAATAGTTGCAAATATAGCTCCCAAGAACTTCTGCCTCTTAAATCCTACATATGTAGCACAGTTAATAGCTATCGGTCCTGGTGTTGATTCAGCTATAACTGTAATATCCATCATTTCATCGTGTGTAATCCATTTTTTCTTTTCTACGCATATATCCTCAATCAGAGATATCATTGCGTATCCACCACCAAATGTAAATGCTCCTATTTTAGCAAATGTAAGAAACAACTCAATCAAATCATTCATTAATGACATCCACCATGACCACAACCATGTTCCCCATGACCTTCATGCTCATGATGATCACAAGTTGCTTCTCCAATTTCAGCAAGAGTGCCTGAAATATAAGACTTAATCACTTCATCAGCATCCCCGGAAGCACCGGCATACACCTTAATACCGGATTCGGCCATAGCCATGATTGCTCCACCGCCTATACCACCACATATCATAACTTCTACGCCACGTTCTCTAAGGAATCCTGCAAGCGCACCATGTCCGGTCTCCCCTGTATCAATCACCTGTGAGGTTTTCACCTCTCCACTTTCTATCTCATAAATCTTAAACTGTGGTGTCCTTCCAAAATGTGGAAACACCTCACCATTTTCATATGTAACTGCTACTTTCATTTTCTTCCTCCATTCTTTATCTCTATCCTGTCCAGTATTCCTTGAATACTAACTCCGGGATGCGTAAGATACATTCTATTAATATCCTCGATAATCTCCTGTTCAGCTCCTGTTTTCTTCCTAATTTTATCCACATTATAACCCTTATCGATATACTTGATCACTTGTGAAACAAGCTTATATCCGAGCCCATCTAAACTGCTCTCATCATTTTTCTGAGTTTCAACCGGCATATCATTTTCCGCAAATGTAGCTGTCTTTGCATGTCCATAATATATCCTACTCGGATTACGACTAAGAAGATTATTCCACGACTTCTCAATATCCGTTCCCTTATGCATATCCAGTTCGTATAATGGATTTAGATCACCAACAAAAAGAGAGCCATCATCTAAATATAAAGAAATACTATCAATACTATGACCAGGTGTATATATAATCTCGCCATTTATGCCAATGCTTGTTAGAAACGCTCTACTTTCATCAACACTTACGACTTTTAAATCATTTTCAGAAATAGGCTTAAAGAATCTATTATTCTCTTTTCCAAAAATAGCATCGGATGAATGTATATATGGAAGTTGTAGATCCATTATAAGTATTTTAGGAGCACACTCTGCTATTTCTCCTGCTATACCCATGTGATCAGGATGAAAATGTGATATTAATAGATAATCAATATCCTGAAGAGCCTTATGCTTTTCTCCTAACTCTCTGCAGAAAGCAGCAAATGTACCGGCCCATCCAGTATCAAAAAGAATCGTTCCCTTATCGCCTTCTATTAAGTATGTATTAGTATTCGAATATTTTAATTCAGTAATTGTCATTCTCTTAACCTATTTTTCTGAACGAAAATGAATAAGTGAAAGTATCCCAATTGGCATAAAATAAACACACCACACAACAAGAGCAAGCCTTCCGCCAATTCCGTTTCCGCCAGAGGACATATTCACGAACATTCCCGTAATTGGCATAAACGTACAGCTGAAATAGAACACTCCGTGTATCATTAGCAACGCTCTAAGCCACTTATCCCTCTTGTTCTTCGGCTTCATCGAAAGTCCCGTGAAAAAGGTAGAAAGTGCCATTACACCGTAACCGAGCAGATCGTAATTGAAGATAAGCCCGTACTTGTCAAATTCTAACAGCTTTGCTGCTTGTTCATTCAACTGTTCGTTATTCACCGTAGTCAACTGCGAGAAATAGACAAGCATAATAAACGTGCCGTATACCGCCGCAAGGATCAAGCCTATATTTGCTGCGACTTTGCGATCATCTTCGCACTCATTATGCAGACCTGCAGTCATCATGATAAACCCTACCGGCAGGATAAGGCAGACAAAGTAACCGCCCATAGAAAAATCGATTATCAAAAAAAACGCAAAAAGAAATACTGTTACTGTTACGATTGCTGACCCTACTTTAGATATCATTTTGTTCAATTCCATTTGCTCTCACTCCTACAAATCCCTATTTCCATATGATAGGCTCATTATAATATCTGCATACTTCGTTTTGTAGTGAAAAAAGGTATATTTCAAATATGACTATAGTCACATTTTCTTAAGTTTTCATACTCCTTTACCTTCCATGTATAAGCATCAAAAGCCTATTATAATAATTAAGCTTTGAGGCGCTGGCATCCACATCGGAGCTGACAATCTGACCCTTGCCGAGTTTTCTTGTAAGTGAAGGATAAAGTCCTCGTCCAGCCGTATGGTTTACCATACATCCGAAAGGCTGCGCAGCAAAAACCTTATCTATCCCATGTTTAATATATGAAACTGCCTCAGCACCAATCAGCCAGCCATCTCCATTACGAATGTTATAATTAACATAGCCGTGAGCCTCTTTCTTAAAGGTCCAGTAATCAGGAAGAGTAAAGAATCCATACTTCCGCAGCGTACGGTTCATATCCCTCTGAATCAACTCAAATAGTTTCATCAGAACTTTAGCGCCCTTTGCCTCAAGATTATGCTTTCGTATCATATGCGTATCCATGTAATACATTGCATAATAAGACAGAGGATTCACATGAACCTCTGCACCTTGTTTCTCCGCAAAGTTGATAACATCCCAATTACCCAGATGGCAATACTTCACATACAGCTCACCAACCAGAGCAATCTTCTGCTTATCAAATCCTTTACGCCGTATTTTAGAAAAGCTCTTGCACATCAGATTAAAATTCCGATGCATATATAAAAGGTTCAAATTCTTTCCTGAAATCATATCTCTGGAAAGAATTTCAACCCACTTCTTCCACAGCCTTTCAGCCGCACCTTTCTTCTTCTCATACGGACGGGTTGCATTAAGGAGAACCATCAAAATATCTCCGTAATAAAGTCCAAAAAGCGCGCGCCAAACCATCCCAAAATCAAATTTCATCATGCTTTCCGGCTCACAGTCCCGAACATTTAGTGTAAGAACCGGCACAAAATCGTAACCCGCATCCTGCATTGCACGCCTGAGAGCGCCGATATAATTAGCACCGCGGCATGCATCTCCCGCAGTTGGCATCAGGAGCTTCACACGATTCACATTGTACTTTCCACTTTTCAGGGCAGCTAACATTTGCCCTACTATCTGGCAAAGTGGGTAACACATATCGTGATTTATATAACGTAGCCCCAGCTCAGTAATACCATCCTCTTCGTCCATGATCACAGGAAAATAATCCTTAGAATAAAATGCATACTTCAGCAATGGGAAGTGCGCATCAAGCATGGCAGGTACGAACAATACACTGTCAGCCGTATTACTATTCACTTTTATACTTTTAAGCCTCACTAAGTAACACTCTACACTTTCATTTTATTTCATTAGCCTTCTTCATTTCCATCTCGGCCTTATGTCTTTCCAAAGCCTGCTGATATGCAGCCTCTCTTCTTTTATCTTCCTTAATCCTATCTATTATCTGAATGATTGCAAGAGGAATTGCTGCTAGTACGCTAAATACTACAAACACAATACCCGGATAATAGAAAATCATTTTCTTAACATCACCAGAAGCCTCTTTCTGAATCTCAACCTTTAAGTAAGATTGACTCGGATCATTTGGATTATAAACAATATCTAATGTATCTCCCATTTCAATCTTCTTGCGACTGCTATAATTACCGTTATATTCCTGTCCATCAACAGTAAAAGTATAACGAGCGTCATAAATATTGTATGTAGGACTATCTATTTCATCAGGTTTTGTCTTCTCTGTAAATGTATTCAGATGTGTAACCGTTGCAGTCGTTTCCTGAGTACAAGGTTTCATATTCTGATGATTTTTCTGAGTTTTCTGAGCACGGTTGTAACTCACTAAAAGTAGAATAACTCCCAACAGAAATACAAAAAATATTAATCCATCCAGAAAAGCCATCACCATTCGTTTTGCGGCATTTGAATTATTAGATTGCATTTAACTCCCCCTAAAACTTCCAAATACTATCTAAGCAAAATGCTTCAAAATCATAAACACTATAACAAAAAAAGCGATAACTGCAGCATAGCCAATAAGAACATGTACTCCATAAGCTCTGTTCTTCTCAAAAGCCGTGCAGTTATGATTTGGATTTTCCGGATCATACCAGATTTTTACTTTTTTATAACTGTTAAGAAAATAAACCTCTCCAACGCCAGTATACTTATAGCCATCAACGGTAAATTCATAATGGGCATTTCTAAATATATACGCAGCTCTTGAACCTTTGAAGTCATCTTTGATACCGCCAGTATGACGTTCAATCTCAGTCTCATGATTAATAGTCGCAACAGCTCTTTTCTTACAGTGCCTAAATAATTTTCTAGATCCCGAACGAACTATAAAGTCCATAAAAAAAGAAAAGACAAATGCAAAGACAACAAAAATAACCAAAGGAAGTGCTTTTTCGTTGTGAAGCACACTATTTATTATATCCATATAACCCCCTGTAAAACTTCAACTAATAACCTTCATAATAATCAAGCCAGGAACTCGCAAGCCAGTTTCAAATTTCCAGCTTCATCATTTAGCGCAACAATATATCCCTTATCCGTCTCTTTGACAACAGGATACAAAACATCCCCAAGCTTAGATTGCATTTTGTATTCTGCCCGGAAAACATTCGCTTTAAAATCCGCAGGCAGCTGTGTCGTTGCAAATGCAATGTACTGAGCATTATTTACATGATTATTTGTATCCAAATGCTCTCCTGACACTACAATAGATTGTGGAAACCAAATGCTATCATCCGTATTATCCAGATCATCTAGGAAGCCGACATCTATCTTACCTTTTAAAAGAGTCTCCTCTTCAGATTCGGAAATGCCAAATTCAGAAAAACGTTTTTCAATAGGCGTGTCGAGCCCATAAGCCTCTAATTCCTTATCCGAAACATTCTTCTCAGGACGATTCTTAACCGTATTCACATAAGCCCACTCAGAAAGAGCATAAACTAAAGGCTCACCTTTAGTAGTTTTAATAAGAAAACTTCTCTTTCCAATGAAAAATTTAAAACCTGAAGCCCATGTAATTATCTCAATATCCTCACAATATTCAGGTCTTCTAAGAATATGAATCTGCCAGTTAGTGAGCATCCAAGCTGTATTATGATCAGCCAGCCACTGAAGTCCTATATCTTTATCCTCTGCCTCAAAAGTACAACAATCCTGAAAATAATTAATGATTGAAACCAAGGATAACCTTTTATCCGCCGCTAACTCGCTGTATCTTACTCTAGAATTAAAACTATACATATCACATATCCTTACTATTTATTTTTTCTTGGACTTACGCTTTTCCTTCTTTTCCTTAGCATTATCCTCAGGCCCCCTAACAGGCTCACTTTCACTAAATGCAATCGCATAGAAAATCGCCGCAGGAATAGCCAGCACCAATAAAATCAACAATATAATAAATATCATACGAACCCCCTTAATAAGTCAATGAGACCCGGTCCCAGTGACTCCATGGCTGCTAGTTTAACGTCGCCTGCCCGTATAGGCACGCATGTGCCTATACGGCACTGCGACTACTTGCACTCGATTACTTCGTAATCGAGCCATGTCTGTCCCCAGTGACTTACTCAGCTGAGTAAAACTCAGTAGTTGTCTTGTTACTTTGGATAAGTACAGAACTTTGATGGAATACATCCAGCATCTCGTCACAAGCTTTGTGAACTTCATCAATGTTTGTATCACTCAGATAAATAACCAACGTATACTCTTCATAAACAGTGTCGCCATCTTTCCATCCACCATTAGCTTCCTGAATAGTATAACCACCAAAATGATCTAGAAGGATTTCTTTCAGCTTTTCCTTTGACTCTTCTTCATCAAATACCGGTTCATTGGAATCCTTGTCATTGGTACCTAAATAAAGAACATACTGAATATCCTCAGAAGTATCACTCTCTTCAACTACCTGTCCCTTGTTTGTCTCATTCTCTCTAACCTTATCACCCGTCTTGAGAGAAATCATAAACGAAAACACTGATAAACACAGCGCCAGCAAACTAATCACCAGAATAATAATAAACTTCTTGTTCATAAAAACACCTCCATAAAAACACTACCTCTATAATAAAACAGATGAGGCTAAATTTCTAGCCTCATCCATATCATAATAAGTCAACCAGACCCGGTCCCATTGACTCCAAGATCTGTCCCCGTGAATTATTTTCCTTTTTTAGGAGCTGAATTAACGGCATCACCCTTAGCCTTGCCTTTATCAGGTTCTTTGATTTCATTGCCGTTTTCCTTAGCTTGTTCAGCCGCATTCTCGGCATTTTCTTTTGCCTCAAGCTTTTTGAACTCATCTGTATACTTGTCATCCAGTCTTTTATAAGTTGAGAATTTGTTATCAACCATAATCTTACCGATAACTTCAACATACTCAGGAATGAGTGGACTGTTCATGATTTGCTCAAGACTACGAGAATCTTTGGTTTGCTTAGCAATTTCCGCAAATTCATTCTTACAGAGATTTTTATAATTAACTAGGATTGAATTCTCAAGTTTAATCATCTTCTTTCTAGCTTCAACTAAATTCTGATAGCCATCTTCAACCTTGTAATTATTAAACATATCTCTATATTTTCTATATTCCTGAATTTCCTTTTTATAATTTGGATACTCGTTATAAATCCTTTCCATTCCTCTATCAAATTCTTCATCCAAAGAAGAATTCTTAATGGTTTTTGTGAAATCTTCAATTAATTTGTTTCCCCTCAAACGACTCATATCGATTGCATTCTTTGCATCAATGTAGCCATTAGTCAGTTCTTTAACCTGCTTATCATTTAATTTTCCATGTTTAACTTCATAATCCAGCATTTTCGCATTTTCAGCAATTGAACAAAAATCAGCATCAAAGATTGCCATAAGTTTATCAAATGCAGCTTCATCATATGGATATTGAAAAGCTTTATTATCAAGTTCTCTAATTTCTTCTATAGACGAATACTCAGTTGTAAGACCTGTATTCGTTGCATTCAATTTAAAAAATCCAGATATAAATGAAATAGCAGTTCTTGTTTTTTTATCAATATCTTTAAAAGAAACATTTTGCCTCTTTAGTTCGTTAAAATGCATTCTGAATTCCTGAGTTTTCTTAGACAGATCTGAATTTTTAAGATCTTCACGACCAATAAATGCATCACAGAAAGAATCATATAATGGATAGTATTTTTTCTTAACTTGCTCCAGCTGTTTATCTACATTCACGCCTTTATCAAAACTCGTCCTAAGCTCAGTAATCTTCTCTATCCTTTCATCCAAATCATCTCGATGACATTCTTCAAGAAGTTTAGTTGCACATATATATGAATTCTGATGCGCATATTCTTCACTATCAGGGTATACCCTACGATTCATCTCTCGTTGCATTACGATTAATGGATCGAAGGAATTCTTAATGCTTTCTTCAATAGGAAGTCTCTCCAGTCTTTCTATTGTCTTTCTAAGCTCAATCGCACCATTACGAACCTCAGCCATACTATTCTCAAGTCTCTGCTGACACTGTGAGAAATTCTGAAGCTCCATAGGAAGCTTAATACCAAGATTTTGCGCCGTAGTAAGCGCCAGAAGAATCTTAATACCTGAAGATTCCGGTGTGCCTGTAGCAAAGATTTGCGTAAGTCGCTTAATGTATTCCTCACGAACCTTTGGCTTAAGCTCAGAATAGCCAATATGACCAGGACCATCAGGATCCTCAGCTATAGATTTTTTAAGGAACTCTTCAAAAGCCTCAACAAACCACTCCGGTTTATTAAGAACAACCGCGCTCATCATCTTCATGATGATTGTGACCTTCTCATGATGCAGCTCGCTTGCATTTCCATAATCAAGGATCGTTGCAAATTTATCACCCACCATAATATTACCCGAATGAAGGTCTCCGTGACGGAAATTATAATTGTTAAAAATACTCCAGGCAGAACCATAAAGTGCTTCATTAGTCCAGACTTCAGCAATCTTCTTAACCATGCTTCCATACTTAAGAGTAAGCTCTATATTGTAATCAAGTGTATGATAATAACTACTAAGCTTAGATATGTTACTCAGATTAACCTCGTGAACCTTAAATTGAGCTCCCTTTTTCACCTCAAATGGAACCAGAGCATTTTCATAAACATTTCTAATATTATTTATGTGTCTGTCAAGGGTAATACCTTCAGCTTTTGTCATTACAAGATAATTCTCACTACTAGGTATGTTTTCATACAAAGCTACTGACTTAACTTTATCATCTTTCTTTTGATACTTCTCTTGACCAAGCTCTATATTTTTAGCTTCATTCTTAAAGTTAAATTCCTTCTCAATCTCAGAAAGCTGTGCCAGGAAACCAGCCTCAGTTGCCCTAGGCGTATGCTTAGGAAGATCACCTTTGTATTCATTCCAGAATAACTTCTCCTGCTTAGGACTCATATCCGCCACAATTGCAGCTTTCTTAATGAAATTAAGCTCCCTTTCCATATGTGCCTTGGCATCAGGTCTAAGAATCTTAACAACAACCTCATTAACATTGTTCTTCTTATCAACAACAGTACAACTAAAAGTTTCTGCCACAGAAGCAGCACCTAGCCTGTCATTAATAGCAAACTTCTTTATATTCTTTCCAGCTTTTTCTTTTATTTCTTTAACAACCTTATTAACATGACTATTTGAAATATGACAAAGGTCTGATTTAACAACATTAATAGCCCCTCTGATTTCAGGAACAACAATAAATTCAGGAACACCCTGCATCATCTTCTGCATAAGTGGGCCCGCACCCTTCATTGAAGAGGCGAAATAATCACCGCCCACCTGTTTCTCGTTAGACTTATCGCCATTCTTAAATCCTTTAATTATAAAGGAAAGCATATTGCGTCTATCAGTAGGATGAGCATTCTTATAATAATCATTCATCAAAGTCTGAAGGAATTTACCCTGACCATAATCCTTGTTATATCGCATACCATTATGAATGAATGCAAGGGTTTCTTTATCATTCTTCACACTTTCTTTTTCATCAAAAAGATTTGGGAAACCAGAACCACCAATCTGATCAAAACAGTCATCTGTTGCCTCACGCATCAATCTGATAATCTCAGTTTCTGCAGCTTCTGCAACCTTATTAAGCTTTTGAGATGCATTCATAAAATCAATATTTATTTTCTGCGTCTTCAAAACATTCCTGATATCATCATAAGTAACGCCCTTTATCTCACCATTTCTACTAGCAATTATAGCGTCATTAAAGAACTTTGAAATGCTTTCTATAACAGGTCTTGCACCATCAACAAACATCTGCTCAACAGGTGAAAGACCCTTTTTAAGAGTTTCAAACATATCAGTAGGAAGCTTCTTGTTCATAAAATTAATGCAATTAGCAAAAATAGATGGATTCATATCCACAATTCTCGCCAGCTGCTTTGCATTCATCGGATTACTTCCAGCAACAAGGAAAAGATCTCCTATAACATCTAAAAGAAGCTTACTCTCATTAGACCAATTCTTTGGTTTTTCAATCTCAGCTATCTTCTTCTCTGTTCTCTTCGACTTATACTTCTTCTTAGCTTCAATAATCTCACCATAATTTGCCCTGCCGTACATTCCTTTATTATTCTTATTGGCAAGATCCATCACATAATGCTCATCAATATCCTTATTAAATTCAGGATCAAAAAATGGAACCTTTTCATCTGGCATCTTATTGCCAAATGTACTCTTAATGGCAGCCTTTATATCATCACCAAGCTGAAGACTATTAATAACATTAATACTCCTCTCAAGATCTTTAGCAGTCAGATCTTTATTCTCTGGATCATTAACATCCGTGTATTTGATCACGCCAAGATTAGAAACAAGCTTATAAAGAGAATCATCATCCAGCTTATCTAAATACTCTAAAGGCATAACCTTAAGTCCAAGAACCTTCTTAACATAAGCATAGCCAAATTCTTTTCTTTCTTCAGGCTGATCAGCTACATTTCCGGTGCCTCTCTTAGTCTCAAGATCAAGGTACTTCTCTCTATAATAATCCTCGCTTCTATCCTGTAATTTTTTTATGCCATCCTTACCATGTTTTTCAATATTCTTTTCAGACTGAACATGTTGCAGCATATCCTTTGCAACTTCAATAAGATCAGCCTTAGGAATCTCATCAAATTCCTCCTGCTTAATCTTAGAATATTTAGAAATCAAATCACAAAGCTTCTGCTTATCTGCAGTCTTGATAGCATCTGATAAAGAATCATACCTGTCCTTAATGGCAAGCGCTCTTTTTTCGCATTCATTTAGAATTTTCTCGAATTCATCTTTATTCGTAAGATTATCAATTAATGTATGTACAGATTTGTTACTATCAGCAAGAGTAAGAAATATAAAAATCTCTGGAGACTTTCCACTAAGAATAGAAAGGAGCTCAATCGACTGAAGTCTATGCTTCTCCTGTGTCTCCTTTGGAAGATCATCAAATACCTCATCCTTACTTGCATCAATATCCGTCGCGTTAAAATCAAGCAAATGTGTAGTTAATTCTCCAAGTTTCTTTAAATCTATAAACTTAAGAGAATTATAATCTATAGCTGTTTCACTAATAAACTCTATGATATGCAATGAGTATTCATATGTATTTAACTTATCAAGCTCAGTAACATCCTCTGGATTCTTATTCATAAAATTTGAAATAGGCTGTCTAAGATCTTCATTGCTCGCAACATTATCCCAGATTTTTATACTAATGCTATCCTTAATCAGCTTTATATATTTTTCTTTTTCATATGTGCCCTTATCTGCATCTAACATATGCTCTTTAAGAGAATCAATGATCATCTTTGTTGGGACAAATTCAAGATGATTGTTATCGTAATCATCATTAAGCTTCTTGTCATCTTTAAATATATGCTCATTTAAGAATGCAAGAACGTCCTTCCTTAAATTTGCAGCATCTTCAGGAGTCTTCCCCTTATGACCAAGAGCATCGAATTTTTCTATAACCTTATTAAGATCATCGAAGAATTCATTGTAAGCTTTCTCTTCTGCAGCCTTTCTTTCTCGTTCCTCCCTGATCTTCTTCTCCTTTTTTTCTTCGTCAGCATTTCGATCATTAACATAATTAATGCCACCTTTACGGGCAGTATTAAATATGGTCTGAAACTCAGATTCTCTCTCGGCATGTATTTGCTGTGCCTCCTCAGCCTTCTTAGCTTCAGCAGCTTGCTTTTCCTTAGAAGCAACAGCTTCATAGTATAATTCCTGGATGTATTGATTATAAAGCTCAATCACTTCCTCACATCTCTGCTTACGGTTTTCATATGAAGATTCCCCTCTCTCATCAAGATACTTAGCAGCAGCATTTACTACTTTAGTGATTCTTACTTTGCTGTTATCTGGATTATTTTCATTATAAAATTCACGAAGTGCTTCCTTAACAACGTCATAATGAGAAGATCTTCTATTATCATTAAACATAACCTGGAACTTACTTATTAACTTGTCATAGATTTGTTCTGACTTAGGTCTTGTATCCTTCTTTAGAACATCGCCAATCTCAGTGATATAAGTTGTTTCCTTCTCATGTGTATCCACCATCTTGTAAGATGCGGCCTGATTCTTAAGTGTTTTATAAGCCACAACATCATCAAGATAGGCATCCAGAGCCTCGTGTCCCTCACCCTTCTTGAGTTCATTTATCTTTTCAGGTGTCAGCTTATCAAAATCCTTACCTGCAAAAAGGGCATAATAAGGCGACGAAACCAGTCTCATCCTGATTTCATAATCCTTAAGCAATTCAGATGCCATTTTACATTTAGCTTCTGTTTTCTTAACGCTATTTTCATTATCACCATTAAATAAACTTGTTTTAGTTTGGAGTACATTTTCATTATGCTGCTTAATGTAATCTATGATTGCAATTCCATCAGCCAGCGCCTTAAGCTTCTGATATTTCTTGGCAAAATCATTTATAAAAGTATTATTATCTGAGTACGCAAACTCGCTCATATCAGTATCTTCAACCATCTGAAGCATATCCAACATGATAGGTAGTATACTTGAAGACTCTTCAGAAAGGAAATGGAAAAGCTGACTAGGCTCAAGAGATAAATAATTATTAAAGCCCGCAGGATTATCAGCTTTATATTGCGCCATAAAAGGAATCCAGTTGAGCGCAATATTATGAAGTTGCTGATTCTTAACGTCAGTTTGTCCATAATCTATATTGCTGGCATTATTAGCAGCTATAATAGACTCGATTCTCTTATTCTTCGCCTTATCAAGCTCAGTGCGGAGTCTATTTACATCCTGCATACGATGCTTGAAATTACTAATTCTGTCAGACTTTTCAAACACACCAATACTGCCGAGCCCGACCTCTCTTCTGGCTGCTCGAATCCTCTCAAGCACCTCATTATCCGTCCACTCAGCATATGGCTTATCAAGATTTAGATTATTATCAATATAACTCTTATTAGTATTAAGAAATCCTATCAAATCCCTCGATGTCTGGTCATTATCAACAACAGCATCATTATTATCATAATTTAATATTGGCATAACAAAAACCCTTTCTAAAAAGCATAATTTACCTAATTTTCATTATCATACTTCAATTCTACCACACAAAACATAACAAAAGCGCAACAAATCTGTTGCGCTTTAAATATTTTACTTATTGCCAATAACCCTCAGAGTTAAAGTAGTATTTTGCACCATCAATCCAGAGGTTTTGGTTTGCTGGGTACCAGTTACCATCTGAGTACCACCATCCCTTTGATCCAAGATGCCATTTTCCATTTGAGTAGTCTTCATTCCATGCTCCATCGGAACCTAACCAGCAGCCGTCACGGTATTCTGAGTAGTCCATATAGCCGTCTGCACAGAAGTAATACCACTTGCCATCTATCTTCTGCCACTGAGAATATGGGTACCATCCGCTGGCATCCTCGAACCACCAGCCTTTGGAATTACTTTTCCAGCTACCCTTATACTTGTAAGATGCGTTCCCTTTGGAATCATACCACTGACCCTTAATCCATTCATTACTTGGCTTTGATTTGCTAGATGAATTGCTACCAGAACTTCCGTTTGAACTTCCGGTGGAACTTCCATTTGAAGAATTACTATTTGAAGAACCGCTATTTGAATCACTAGGAACATACTTTTGAATAACAGCCTTCTTAGCCACTGCTCCACTTGCATTAGCAACTCTATAGAATTTTGTATCTTTAATCACTTTACCACCTGATGGTTCAGTAATAGCCAAACCACTTCCAATAGTTATACCAGAATCTGAGTCGATGGCAGAATATGCATTATCAATACATCCTGTTGAAGCATCGACATATCCGCCTTTAATTTTAGTTTGACCAACAGAATAAATTCCAGAATTATCTTTAGAATTAACTTTTACAGTACCACCAGAAATAGAAATGTCTTTTCCAGCATAAATAGCAGGTTTAGAATCATAGTATTTGGTTGAGCTTTGGCTAACATTTATTGTTCCACCTGTAATATTTATATCACCACTAGTTTTTATAACACTATAATTCACACTCGAAGTAATAGTTCCTCCGCACATATATAGATTTTTACAAAAAATACCCGAATAACAATTATTGAAGGTCATACTACCACCATCAATATACACATCACTATTTTCACCATATATCAAGTAAGTAAATGCACCTGTAGCCGTTAGGTTTCCTTTAAATTCAACCTCATCAAAACCAAGAATTATATTATGTTTCGCGTCAGTTGAAGTGATAGTACCAAAAATCGTAAAAACATTAGCGTGTCCACTATTAATAGAATTAAATAAACTTAGATCTTGATTAAATGCAATTTTAGCATCTTCATAGATATTTACATTTCCTCCAACATTAACTACATCATCAACAAATAAAGTTTTATCGCCTTTAATTTCGAGGTTACATTTAAGAACGCAACCTTTTACATGAAGTTTTTCATCAAGAGTTAATTCAAATAAACCTGTATTTATATCTTTAAATCTTTGATGTTCTGTATCATAAATTTCTGGATATTTACCCGCATTTAGGTCACTAGCCTTACAACTAATTCTTGTACTCTCTGCATAAGTATCTGAAACATCATTAAACTTGCAAAAATCACCAAATACAGTTCCAAACAAAAAAACCAATACTAAAACAACGCCCAAAATTCTTGTTTCAATCTTCATCTTATCCCTCTCTTATTTATTAGTATTACAATCATATTTTTTACAAAACCATTTCCATACCTATCTTCTGAGGCTCCATACCCATTGCCTCATAGAACTTCAAAGCACCAGGATTACAGCTCCACACATTAAGTGTAATATTATAAAAGCCTTCTGACTTTGCATAATCCCTAATAAATTCAAACAAAGACTTTCCTACACCAAGTCCACGAGCTTTTTCATCAACGCAAATATCATCAATATACAGCGTTTTAATATCAGTAAGCACCGAATCATCCTTCTCCTGTTTAAATACACAGAACATATGGCCCAGAACCTTATCACCATCTGCATCATCCACACAAACAAAAACAGGAGTCGAATCATCACCAATTATAATCTTCAACTCCTCAGCATTATACTTAGTTGTCGGCCCTTTAAACAGATCTGGTCTTCCATTATGATGCACCATATCCACCTGAACTAACAACTCTAATATACTTGGTATATCTTCAACCTTCGCTCTTCTAACAACTCTCATAACTATATTCCTTTAATTCACAGTTCTTTATACCAAAATCCCCGTATTCCTCATTTGTCATATCATAGAAATACGAGTTAACACACCTCACAATCCCAGAGGTTCACCATTCAGGCTACTTACTTCCTAGGTATTCTTTAATCTTATCTATATTCTGATTTGCATCATTGTAGCCAAGCCAGTAAAGATCACCGAGTTTTTCCATATCACCTTCAAATCTTGTTACTTCAACTGGCTTAGAAGGAGCAATAACAAAAACCTTACCCTCATTATGCAGTTCAAATAAAGAATCAGTCATCTTATTGAATTCATCATTCGCTTTATTAATGCTATTCACAAACTCAGGATATCTCCGATACATGGTCATAGCAACCTTATTAGGCGTTGTATCTCTTCTAAATGACCATTCTCTCGTCTTAACCACAATAACCTTCTTAGCACCTTCTTTAAGAGCATATGGATATGGAATCTTAGTAGAACATCCACCATCAAGGTAAGGAACACCTTTAATTACAACTGGACGTGAAACAAAAGGCACCGTCGCTGATGCTCTAACCGCTGCCGACAGATTACATTTACCCTTTTCCATATATTCAGTTTCACCAGTAATCATGTTCGTAACGCCTACTGCAAGCTTTCTAGAAGGATCCATAAGCCTTTTCTTATCCAGTGGCATTCCATCAACTATATCATTATAAAGATAAGAAAATCCTGTAACTCCGTGATCCTTTAATACTGCACCAAGTCCCACATATTCCTTATCATGTCTGTAAATCAGGTCTATCCTTGCGCCCCAGCCAATCTGCCCTGATACATAGCCTATAGCAGAAAGGGCTCCGGCAGATATACCGACAGT